>Ga0194111_10004407_pt1 | contig 16375 bp, 13 predicted proteins | sample TA2KigC300mmetaG_FD_146194 | JGI IMG/M metagenome (GOLD analysis project Ga0194111, IMG submission 146194) | Freshwater microbial communities from Lake Tanganyika, Tanzania - TA2015033 Kigoma Deep Cast 300m | ecosystem: Environmental > Aquatic > Freshwater > Lake | place: Tanzania: Lake... | reverse complement strand
CATCCCCAACCCCCATAAATAGGGGCGACCCGCGGGCCGCCCTTATTTCTTTGCATTTGGTAGCACAGGCTTTCCAGCCTGTGAGGCGTTGGTAAGGGCGCGCCGGTGGCCCACCCGTCCTTGCGCGGCCCACCGGGCCGTCCCTACTGGGTGGGGCGGGCCTCCCTGCCCGCCAAACCTTTCCCAAAGCAATGTGCTGACTTAAAACACCAATATTATTGACGCGGATACCCAAGGACTTATCTTAAAAAACTAAGAGGGGTAGGTTCTCCCTGGTTCCCAAGCAGTTGACCATGAGCCTGCGGCTCACCATAAATCATGAAAATGTGGAACAGCCGCCCCCGGCTGTTCTTGGGTGTCGCATTTTGGTGCCTGGCATGGCAACTTTTTCCGGGCGGCAAGTCTTGGCGGGCACGGAGGCCCGCCCCACCCAGTAGGGGCGCCCCGGCGGGGCGCCCTGCGCAGGCTGAAGCCTGCGGCTACATTTTTAGGGCAGGAGCTTGGGAACCTGGGCAACATTTATGTACTGATAAGAATTAGCTTTTCCCACCGAAAACCGAAAACTGAAAACCGAAAACTGCATCATGGAGGTGATCAATGAAGAACTGGGGTAAGACCAAAATCTGGCTCGCGGTCACGCTGGCTGCCCTGGCCCTGGTAAGCGTCGGGGTGGTGATCACCGGCGCCCAAAAAGAAAAACCTTCGACCAAACCTTCCAGTTATTCCCCCGTGGTGATTACGGAAGACTTCGCGACGACCGTAACCCGGATGAAAGGGGAGAAACCGGCCATCATGGCCCGACAGCAGGCCCTGCTCAACGAACGCTACGACCTCAGTAACCGCCCGGCCCCGGGCGTCACCATGACCCGGGGCAAGCCCGTCCAGGAAGGGGTTCGGGTTAAACTCCCCGCGGGGGGTATGACCTGGGATAAACTGGCAGCCCTGACCCCGGAGGAAATCAAGGAAAAAGGCCTGTGGCCCAAGGGGTTTTTGCCTCTCCCCCACCCCAACCATAAGGAAGGGGGCATGCTCTTCCCCAAGTTTCACATCGAGGAGATCAAAAAGCAGGAAGGCCGGGACCTCACCCGCTTCGACCTGGACTTCGACCTGCCGGACCACGTGCTCCCCGAATTTCCGCCCCCCATCTTCCTCACCACCCGGCCGGACCTGGGCGACGTCTCCCAGGGGAAGCTGGTGACCGTCATGAATTATTACGAACTGTTCAACGGCATCCTGAACCCCAAGCAGTTGGAAGGCCTGCGCCTGCTGGTCTCCCCCACCTCAGTCCCTTATTCCCTCCTTGCTCTTGGTAATCGCCGCCCTCATGCTGGCCCTCAACCTCAGGTCTCCCTCCAAAGAAGACTAGAGCTTCTGACGAGCGTCAGGTAACTTCGTTGACCGCCCCAGGCCCTTAACCTATGTTTGCACCTGAGGGAGTTGGGGGTGGGGGCATGGTAGGGCGCACCTGGCCCCCTCCCCCAAAAAGCTCAGAAAAAAAGCCGGGTACGTCGAGACTCATGGCCTCGCCGTACCCGGCAATTTTTGCTCTCATCCAGGTTTTATCAGCCGGATGGAGGTCCGTAGGGCTGCGGCCCAAAATTGGGGTCGGGCTGATAATATCCCGGTCGCTGGGGCGGTTGCTGGTAATAATAACCGTGTGACTGCGACTGGGAGGGTAAGGGGTTGTTGCGGCCGTAGATTTCTCCGCCGACGCCGCCCAAGGCGCCGCCCAGCAGAGCCCCGATGGCCGCGCCTCTCCAGGGGTTGCTGTGATTAATCCCGGCCCCCAGGGCCGCCCCCGCGGCCGCGCCCAGGCCCGCGCCGGTGTACATATAAGGATTATAAGGCTGCGTGGCGCATCCCGATATCAGACTCACGGCCAGCAAGGTCAAAATTGCCGACCGCTTTATAAGGGGCCACCCTCGAATCCGTTGTTTTCCGTTCACGATTCATCCCTCCCCTAAGGATTGGTCGGTTCGCTTTGACTAATTTGACCTGCCCCCGGGGAAAAACGTTAATCGTAAATCAGAATTATTACTGAGCGCCGGAATTGTCCCATTGAATCAGGGTTGGGGAAACATTTCCTCCTCTCCCCGGCGGATCACTCGATGGTGACCGGGGTGAGCAGGTAGGCCAGTCCTTTGCTAGTCTGATCATTGAAGTTAAAGGCAGCGGCGATAATCTGGTTGGAGTTGTTGATCCCCTGGGCGGAAGACAACCACATCCTCTCGGGCATATCCACCAGGTTGTTCAGATTGCGCATGCCTTTATTACGGCTCCATAAGAAGGCTTGCACATCTAAGGAAATATACCCCCGATGACGTTCCCACCACCAGGGTGCGGTCATTGATGCCCCTGGCCTCGCTTGTAGACCCTGACTGCAAGACGCCAAGATCCATCATGCCATCATTCTTGGTCCACAAAAAGGCATGTTTGGCTTCGTCTTTATCTCCAGCTCCCACCACCTCGCCCTGGGCGTTGACTTTCTGGGCCGAACTCCAAAACCCGATGGGCAGGAGGCCCAAGTCCGTCATGCGGTTGGATTTCCAAATAAAGGCCCGGGGGGAGCCCTGGGCATTTTGGGATTGGCCCACCACCTGGCCGTTCTTGTTAATACCCAGGGCTTTACTCCAGGAGCCGCCCAGGGTCCCCAGATTCTTCATCCGGCTGCGGCCGCTCTTTGAAAAAGCCCGCCAGTCGCCATCTGTTTGTTGGGCCTCCCCCACGATTCGGCCCTTGTCATCAATGGCCCAGGCAATGCTCTCCCCGCCCCCCAGGGTGCCCAGGTCGATCATGTCCTGGCCCTGGATCCACAGGAAGGCTCGCTTCATACCTGCGGAATTTTTATACCAGCCCACCACCTGGCCATTTTTATTAACCCCATAAGCTTCACTTTCTTCTCCCAGCCCCCCCACGCCCACCATGCCGCCCGTGCTGGACCAGAAGAACGCGTGGTTTCTATTAAGACCGTCCCGGCAGTACCCCACCACCATGCCGGCATCGTTGATGGCGGTGGGGTATGCGCTCACCGTCGTGGGCAGGACCCCCAGGTCCTGGATCTCAAACCAATGCGCCCTTAGGTCGCCGGCGGGGAGCAGGCAAATTCCCAGGGCCAGAATGAATAGCTGAAGGTTTCTTCTTGGCATGACAACCTCCCTCCGGGGGCTAACCCCTGGGCGTCTTTATCGGTCCCGTTTCGGGTGCTGTCTGCTTTGGGTTTCCATCCCTGGTTCGCCCTGCACCCAACTAAAAAAAGAAAGGCATAGCGCCAAAAACTATAGCAAATTTTTTGGTAGAAGTCTTTTTAATCTATGAAGGTGGACCATCGCGGAGGAGAGGGCAGAGGGGACAGGGGTCTCGATAAAGATTAATCCCTCAATAGAAGGATAACCTGGGGCAGCACCTGCCCCGCAGGGCCGGGGAGGAAGTAATCGGTGACGGTGCGGGTGAGGTTGGAGGGTTCCAGGTTGTTTTCCACGATGATGGCGCCGTGGTCCTTGGCGATGAAAGGAAGGTAATTGGCCGGGGCCACTTCCCCGGAGGTGCCGATGACCAGCAGCAGGTCGCACTCCCGGGCCAGTTCCTCGGCGTCTTCCTGGGCCCCGGCGGGAATTTGCTCTCCGAAAAAGACCACCGCGGGCCTGATCAAGCCGCCGCAGTAACAGTAAAGGGGCGTCCGGCGGAAGTCCAGGGTCTCCCGGGGATGGCGCCCTTTGCAGGTGTGGCAGATGAAGCGCAGGGCGTTGCCGTGGTATTCCACCACCAGTTTGGACCCGGCGGCCTGGTGGAGGTTATCCACGTTTTGGGTGATGACCCCCAGAAGATGGCCCCGGGCCTCCAACTCCGCCAGGGCGTAGTGGGCGGGGTTGGGCCGGGCCCGGATGATGATGTCGTCCATTTCTTGGAGCAGGACCCAGACCTTGGCCGGGTTGGCCAGAAAGGCCCGGATATGGGCGTATTCCATGGGGTCGAAGCGGGACCAGAGGCCTCCGGGGCTGCGGAAGTCCGGGATGCCCGACTCCACGGAAATGCCGGCGCCGGTGAAAGCCGCGGCCCGGCGGCGCACTTTAAGCAACTCGGCCAGTTGGCGGGGCTCGATAACTTTCATGTTCTTTCACGGCAATTATTCGGGCTTAAGGAATTCTCAAAATATCATGGGTCCCCAGCCGCCTGAGAATGCAGATCTCGCCTTCCATTTGGAAAGTAAATCGGTATCCCTTGGTGATCCTCCCTTCCCAAATGTCCCGGGGGTCTTGCATCTTCTTGATATGAAGTGAGGGGTGACGTTGGTTGTTGAGGAAGAGCTTAAGCTTCCCATCAACTGTTTTCTGGAGGTGGTCAGGAAGCGCCTGGTAATCCCTTATGAAACTTTCCGTGAAAAAGAGCTTCATACCTTAGTGTTTTTAAGGGCTTTTAAGGCATCCGGGGCGTTTTCAAAGGGACCCAACACTTTGCCCTCGGCGATGTCTCTATCCGCTTCCGCCTCCTTGTCCTGCCACTCTTTCGCGAAAAAATACTCCTGGTCGGGATGCACCACTTTTACCGGTCTTATCACCAAGTTACCGTCCTTAATATCAATTTCTACATAATCCCCTACCGCCAGCCGGAAGAATTTCCTCAAGCCTTGGGGGATGGTGATCTGGTAATTTCTTTTCACTTTTACCAATTCCATTTAGCACTCCTTGCCATGCACTCTGATTTTACTAGAATTTAATCATAAATTTGTAAAATTAGAAATTATAAATTTCATAATAAAACATACACCTGGAGGGAAAGTTTGTCAAATACTGAGGCTTATCGAAAACCGAAGACCGTCTTCTATTTGCTGGAGTACTTATTTAGGCGGCCGGCAGCCAGGATAGCCCAGCTTCCAACCTTTCCTTTAAAGCTGGCGGCTGGCGGCTGGCGGCTGACCGGCCGCCTCTTCTTCCCGCCGGCGCAGTTTGACGCTGCTCCGGATGTCTCGTATCCCCAGCCAGATGAGCATGGCCGCGAAGATATAGCGCAGATTCGCTTCGGAAAGCATGTGGGCCAGGGTGCCTCCCAGGTAGGTTCCCACGATAATCCCCGCAATGAGTCCCGGCACGATTTTGGTGACCACGTTGCCCAGGCGCCAGTGGGTGAAAGCCCCCATGGCCCCTGCCGGCACCATGGCCAGCAGGGACGTGCCCTGGGCCATGTGCTGGCTGTGGCCCACCACCAGCACCAGGGCCGGGACCATGATGGAGCCGCCCCCCACTCCCATCATGCCCGCTAGGAATCCGGACACCACCCCGGTCCCCAGAAGCGCGGCAGCCTTCACCAGGCCGCCCGCGGGTGGGGAAAATTGGGCGTAGAAGGGTTTGCTAAGGAGAAGCAGGGAGACCAGGATGAGGAAGACGCCGAAGGCCCTTTTGAGCTGCCACTCAGGCAGCGAGTCGGCGTAAAGCGCCCCGAAGCGGGCGGTGATCATGGCGGTGGCCGCCAGCAAGGCAGCAGCCACCACGTCCACCGAGCCGCCTTTCAAGTAGTAGGTCCCCGCGCCCGCGAGCCCCGTAAACACCAGGGCCATGAGGCTGGTGCCGTGGGCCTGCTTCTGGACCAATTGAAAGAAGCGCACCATCAGGGGGATCATGATGACCCCCCCGCCCAGGCCCACCAGGCCGCCGAAGGCCCCGGCGGTCAGGCCGATGACAAAGCTCAACAACTGTTTTTTCCTTTCAAAATCCCCTTAGAAAATGTAGCCGCAGGCTTCAGCCTGCGTCGGGCGCCCCGCCGGGGCGCCGCTACAGAAAACAGCCAAGGGCGGCTGTTCTACATTTAAACGGATGGTGCGCCGTGCCAGCCCTGTATTTAACCCACCTTGATCCGGGCATCCAGGGCCAGAATCCCCTCCTGGCCCGGGAAAGCCCGCACCGGATTGAGGTCCACTTCCTCGATGCGGGGGAATTGGAGCATCAGGTGGGATAGGGCGGTAAGGGCCCGGCTGAGGGCGGCCAAATCTGCGGAGGGTTGGCCCCGGAAGCCTGCCAGGACCCGGCCCATGCGGGTCTCGGCGATTTGCGCTCTGGCCTCCGCTTCGTCAATGGGCGCCACCCGCAGGGCCGCGTCCTCCATGACCTCGGTTTCAATCCCCCCGGTGCCGAAGGCCACCACCGGGCCGAAGGCCCGGTCCCGGCGGGCCCCCAGGAGCACTTCCCGGCCGGGTGCCGCCTGGGCCATGACCACCACCTCCCAGGGTTCATCCGGGGCCAGGTGCTCCCGGGCCGCCCCGGCCAGGCGGGCAAAGCCTTCCCGGACCTGGGCGGCGTCTTTCAGGTTCAGCAGCACCCCTCCGGCTTCCGTTTTGTGCACCAGGCTAGGGGCTGAGAGTTTCAGGACCACAGGGAAGCCCAAAGCTTCCGCCGCGGCCGCGGCGCCCTCCGGCGTGGCCGCCGCCTCCCAGCCCGGCAGGGGAATTCCTGCCGCTTCCACCAGAGCCATGGCCTTAGGCAACGTCAGAAACTCCCCCGATGGCGTCCCCTCCAGGAAGGCGGAGATCTTATCAATATCTAACCGCGGTGGGGCCGCGGCCGGCCGGACCTCCCCTTTTTGGGCGAAAAAGCGGCTGTACGCCATGGCCCGCACCGCCTCCCCGGGGAAGTGGAATATGGGGACCTGCAGCTCTTCCAGGAAGAATTCTTCTTCATCCAGGGTGCAGATCACGGTGATGGCCAGGGGTTTGCCGGCCTCCCGGGCCAACTCCACCGAGCGGCGGGCCATCTTATGGGCCTCGGTCCGCTCCTCCTCCGCGATGGGGCCGAAGTTGAGAAGCACCCCGTCCACCTCCGGGTCCTGGCAGATGGCGGCGATGACGTCGGAGTACACCGTGAAGTCGAAAATGTCACCCAGGTCAATGGGGTTGGTGGGCTTGATTACTCCGGAGCGGGAGCGCGTTTCGATGAGCCGGCGAAGCCGGGGCGACAGGGTGGGCAGCTCGAACCCCCACTTGCGGCAGGCGTACGCGGTGATCACCGCCTCGCCGCCGCTGCGGGACAGCACCACCAGGCGGGACCCTTTCACCGGCGGCTGGCCGGCCATTTTGGCTCCCACCAGGAACTCCGCCTGGCTGGTGATGCGCCGGATGCCCCCCTGGCGGCAGGCCGCTTCCAGGACGTGTTCATCGGTTGCCAGGGACGCGGTGTGGGACAAGGCGATGCCCGCGGTTTCCGGCCCCACGTTGGCATGGTGGAGAAAAACCGGCTTTCGGGCCCGGCGCCCCATCTCCAGAAGCTCCCGTCCGTCGGTGGTGCCTTCCAGATAAAGGTATATGGCTTCAGTGCCCGGGTCTTCCAAAAAATAGGCCAGGGTTTCGTTTTCCGCCACGTTGAGCTTGTTTCCCAGGCTGAGGAACTTGTTCAGCCCCAGCCCTTCCCGGCCCATCCAGGCCAGGAGGTGCAGCCCCACCCCGCCGCTCTGGGCGATAATGGAGACATTGCCCCGCCGAGGCTTGGGCCGCAGGTGGGAAAAAGGGAGGGCCAGCCCGATTTCCAGGTTGATCAGCCCCAGCCCGTTAGGGCCGATGAGCCGCAGATTATATTGCTGGAGCAGAGTCTTGACCCTATCTTCCAGAACCCGGCCGGACTCCCCCACTTCGGAAAAGCCGCCGGATTCCACCACCAATCGGGTGATGCCCAGCTTGCCGCAGGCCTCCACGGCTTCCGGCACGTACCGGGCCGGGGTAAGAATGGCCGCCACCTCCACCGGTTCCGGCAGGTCCTCCAATCGGGGATGGATGGGCATATTATAGACTTGCCCTCCCCGGGGCCCCACCAGGTGAATCTTGCCCTGATAGCCGAATTCCAGGAGATTGTTGAGAATCCCCCGGGCCAGGTTGTCGGGTTTGGCCGACACTCCCACCACCGCCACGCTTTGAGGATAGAAGAATTTTTGCATAGGTTTGTAACGATTGTGATTTTGCTGATTTTGGGATAATATAAATCAGGTTGCGGGAATTTCAAACCATAGTGAAGTTGCAGGATGAGGATTTGCCCATCCGCCCTTCCCCAAAACCCCGAAATTATTGGCCGCGTCTATTCTTTTGATATTCTAACCCCAAAACCCATAATCCCAAACGGGGTTGGGAGAACTACGGCATGGCTTATGAAAAATGCGCCGACGTCAGCGGCGAGCTCTGGACGGACTTGCTGAAACTGGACCGGGAAGAAGTCACCCGCCGCACCGGGGCGGTGTACCAGGACAATCAATATCATCTTTCCTTTTTGAACCGGAAGCTGTTCATCAACCCGGCAACCCGTCAGATCCAGGTGGCCGGGGAAGCGGAGACCGAACCCGGCTTCCGGGCCTGTCTCACTGCGCTCCAGTATCTGCTGCACGTGGACGTCGCCTCCCTGGGGGCCCCCATCAGCCCCCTGGAGCTTACCGGCGGCGCCACTTTTTTCCGGGGGCATCACGGTCTGCCCACCGGCCCCCTGGAGAGCCGCTTTGGAGAAGACAAAACCGGCTTTCTGGCCGGGGGGGAGCGTCTGGGGGCCGCATCCTGGCTGGCGGGGGACGCAGCCCTGGCCTTTCAGGTATTTCCCGGATTACTGGTTGAGGTCATCCTATGGGAGGCCGACGCGGATTTCCCGGCCCAGGTGACTTTTACGGTGCCGGCCCACCTGGACCGGTGCTGGCACCTGGATGCGGTCTGGGGGCTTCTCAGCCTGGTGGCTCAGGAACTGATTGCCGCGGCCGCGGGATGAAGACCCCAGGGCATAGCCTGAGTTCAATTTGCCGGGCGGGAAGGCTGGCCACGCCGGTTAGCGCTGCCATCACCGGGGTGCTCCCTTACAATCTTATTTTTCTTGTAGCGTTACTATATACTGGATATAGAATAAACGACGGCCAATGGCCTTTGAAGGGCAATTAAATGGGTCTTAAATCCAAAAGTTCAGGTCCCAAATCCAGGATCGGGACCGACTGGACAGCCAGAAAGAAGTCGGAGCGCCGGGAGGCGCCCTTTCATGGCGCCCCCCAGGTTCCGGAGGGCTTGGACATCGACTACCAGGCCATTTTTAATTTCCTGGGCGATTCCATCCTGATCCTGGAGGCCGACACCGGCCGCATCCTTCAGGCCAACCAGCGGATGGGCGAGATGTTCGGCTACACCCCCGCAGAAGCCCAGGGCCTCACCATTATGGATTTGTGGAAAGCCGAACACTGTTCTCCCGAAACGGTGCGTCTGGCTCTGGTAAGGGCCGCCCGGGGTGAGCCTCAGCTCTTCCAGGGCGCGGCTCGGGACAGCGCCGGCATCCCCTTCTGGGTGGAGGTTCATCTGCAGCCGGCCGCCCTCACCGGGCACGACCGGGTCCTGGCGGTCATCCGGGACATCAGCGGCCGCAAGGAGATGCTCCAGGCCCTGGCGGAAAACGAAGCCCGCTTTCGCACGGTTATTGAAAGCTCTCTGGCCGGAGTTTATCTCATCCAGGATGACCGGTTCTTATATGTCAACCCCCGCCTGGCCCAGATCTTCGGATATCGACCGGAAGATCTGGTGGGACGGCTGGGCCCGGAAGACCTGACCTGTCCCGAAGACCGGGCGACGGTGGCGGAAAATATCCGCCGCCGCTTGTCCGGGGAACTGGATTCCGTCCATTATGCCTTAAGGGGACTGCGACAAGACGGTGGGATGATTGACGTGGAGGTCCTGGGACGCCGGGTGGATTTCCTGGGGCGGCCGGCAATCATCGGCACCCTCATGGACATCACCCAGCGCCGCCAGGCGGAGGAGCAGCTTCGCCGCCGGGATGCCATTCTCCAGGCCGTGGCCTTCGCGGGGGAGAAGCTGCTGCGGTCCCCGTTCTGGGAGGAAAACATTCAGGAAATCCTGGCCCGGCTGGGCCTGGCCGCCAAAGTGAGCCGGGTTTACATCTTTGAACTTAACGCTCCCCCGAACAGCGCCTCCGTGGTTAGACTCCGGTATGAGTGGGTGGCTCCAGGGGTCGCCCCTACCATTGACGATCCGGAAGTCCAGGAATTTGACTGGGGGGAAGCCGGCTACGAGGTCTGCGAACCGATTTGGCGAAAAGGTGATGTGGTCTTTGGCACGATTAGGGATTTCCCGGAGAAATTGCAGAAGCGCTGGGCTCGCCAAAATCTGAAGTCCTTGTTGCTGGTTCCCATCTTCGTGGGTTCGGAGCCTTGGGGGGTCATAGGCTTCGATGAATGCTTCTCGGAGCGACAGTGGTCCGCCGCGGAAATTGACGCCCTGCGCACCGCGGCTACTACCCTGGGGGCGGCGTTGCATCGGCAGCAGGCCGAAGAGGCCCTCCAGGCCCATCAGAAATTACTGAAAACCATCATCTCCGCCACCCCGGATATGCTGGTCCTGAAGGACCGGGGCTCCGTCTACCGGGCAGTTAACCCGGCTTTCTGCCAGTTCATGGGAAAATCTAAGGAAGAGGTCCTGGGCCGAACCGACCTGGAACTTTTTCCCTCAGACGAAGCGGAGCTTTATCGTCGTGACGATGAGCAGGTGATGATCTCGGGCCTCTCCCTGGTGCAGGATGAAGAGGTTTCCGGCGCCGGGGGCCGCAAGTGGCTCCAGGTTATCAAGACTCCGGTAATGGACGACCGGGGCGCGGCCACCGGGGTGCTGTGCTCTATCCGGGATATTAACCTCCGCAAGCAGATGGAAAAAGAACTGCGCCGCCGGGACGCCATTCTGGAAGCCGTGGCCTTGGCCGGGGAGAAATTGCTCTCTGCCGACTCCTGGGAGGAGAATATTCAGGAAATATTAAGCATTTTGGGGCGGGCCGCCAGCGTCGGCTACGTGCGCCTATTTGAAAAAGGGATTGATAATAATGGCGCTATAACCGCTTGGGAAAGGTATGCCTGGATAGCCCCGGATCTGGTCATGGAACCGATGGGTCTAAAACCGCGGAAACTGAACCTGGCGGTCCGAGGTCCAGGTTTTTGGGGAGAGTTTCTGGCCCAGAGCGACATCATTTACGGCCGGGAGCAGGACTTCCTGGAAAAGCTCCAGGAACACCCGGCATTTTGGCAATGCCATTCCGTTCTGGCGGTGCCTATTTTTGTGGGGGCTCAATTATGGGGGACTATCTGCTTCCAGAATTGCCGGCAGGAACGAGAGTGGGTCACCGCGGAGATCGTCAATCTCCGCACCGCCGCCAATATTCTGGGCGCGGTGATCCACCGGCAAAGCATGGCGGAGGCTCTCCGAACCTCGGAAGCCAGCTACCGGGAGGTGTTTGAAGGGGTCACCGAGGCTATCGCGGTGCAGGACATCGCCACTTACACTTTTTTGGACGTCAACCGCAGGTGGTGCGAACTGACCGGTTACACCCGGGAAGAGACGCAGAAACTTCAGTTTGCCGACTTATGCCTGAACGAGCCTCCCTATACCATAGAAGATGCCGGGGGCTGGGTGGAAAAAGCCGGCCGGGAAGGCCCCCAGCTTTTTGAATGGCAGTTCCGGGACCGACAGGGCCGCACCAAAGAGGTGGAGATGATCCTGAAGCGCACCATGATCGGGAATCGGGATTGTATTCTCACCGTGGGCCGGGACATCACCGCCCGGAAAGCCCGAGAGGCGGCCCTCCGGGAAAGCCAGGAACGCTTCCGCCAATTGGCCGAAAATATCAAAGACATCTTCTGGATGATCTCCTTTGAAGGCGGCCGGTCCCAGCTCTTGTACATCAATCCGGCCTACGAAGAAATCTGGGGACGCTCCATTGCCGACCTGCGGGAGGACCCCATGGATTGGCTCCAGGCAGTGCATCCCGAAGATCGACCCCGGTTGGCGGAAATTAATCATAGATTTCTCCAAGGACAGTTCCAGGATGTGGAATACCGGATTATCCGGCCCGACGGAGAAATCCGCTGGATCAACAGCCGGTCTTTTCCCGTTTACGATGACCAGGGTAGGCTCATCCGAGTAACCGGCCTGGGGGTTGACATCACCGAAAGGAGGCTGGCGGCCGAGTCACTGAAAGCCTCAGAGTACAACTACCGCACCATCTTCAACGCGGTCAACGACGCCATTGCCGTGGTGGATACCAAGACCGGCGCCTTCCTGGACGTTAACCAGAGGTGGTGCGACATGAGCGGATTCACCCGGGAAGAAGCCCCCCGGCTCCATGGCGCCGCTCTGTTCGTGAATGGGGCTCCCTACACCCCCGCCGAGGCCTTTGGGGCCATGATAAGGGCCCTTCAGGATGGCCCCCAAATGTTCGAGTGGCTGGCCCGGGATAAAAATGGCCGCCAACACTGGGTAGAAGTCAACCTGAAACCCACCCTCATCGGCGGTCAGGACCGGCTACTGGCCGTGATCCGCGACATCACCGGCCGCAAGCAGGCCGACGCGGCCCTGCGGGAAAGCGAAGAACGGTACCGCTCCCTCATCAATGACGTGCTGGACAGCTCCGCGGTGGGCATCTTTATCGTGGACGAGAACTTCAAAGTTGTCTGGGTAAACCGGGCCTTGGAGGAGTTTTTTGGCTTTAAGCGGGAGGAGATCATCGGGAAAGACAAGCGCCAACTCATCCGGGACCGGATCAAAAACCTCTTTGATGAACCGGAAGCCTTTGCCCGCAAAGTTCTGGCCACCTATGAGAATAACGCCTATATCGAAAACTTCGAGTGTCATGTGGTCCCCCAAGGCGGTCGGCAAGAGCGCTGGCTGGAGCACTGGAGCCAGCCCATCCTCACCGGCCTTTATGCCGGCGGCCGCATCGAACACTACAGTGATATAACGGCGCGCAAAGAGGCCGAAGCCCGCCTTCAGGACTCGGAGAAAAAACTCCGCTTCCTCGCCTCCCAGCTCCTCGATGCCCAGGAGAGCGAACGTCGGCGCATCTCCCGGGAACTTCATGACGAATTGGGCCAGGCCCTCACGCTCCTCAAGATGCACCTGGTGGCCATTGAAGAAAAAATTCCGGCCAAACTTGGCGGGGTGAAGGGAAACTGTGAATATCTCCTGAGTTATATTGACCAAATCATTGAAAACGTCCGGAGGCTCTCCTGGGACTTGAGCCCTTCGATTCTGGAGGACTTGGGGCTGTCTTCCTCCCTCCGTCATCTGCTCCATGAAATTTGTAAAAACCATGAAATAATTTGCTCTAAGAAAATAGACGGAATCGGCCTGTTATTTTCCCCGGCATTACAGACCACTATTTACCGCATCTTTCAAGAATCCCTCACCAATATCTGCAAGCATGCCCGGGCCACCAGGGTGGTGGTGGATATCAAGCGCCAGGGCAACCGGATCACCTTTGCTTTGACGGATAATGGCGTCGGCTTTGATGTGGATGTGGCTCTTTCCCGGAATGTGGCCGAAAGGCGGTTGGGGCTCACCGCCATCCAGGAACGGATGCACCTGGCGGGAGGAACGCTTCACATTTGGAGCAAACGAGGCAAAGGCACCCGCATAACCTTTACCCTACCCATAGACCGTAAAGGATAGGCTTTATGTCCTACCGGATTATTTTAGCTGAAGACCATGCCCTGGTGCGCCAGGGAATCAGGCGTATCATTGAAGACGAACAAAATCTGGAAGTGGTCCAGGAGGCGGGAGACGGGCTGGAACTCCTGAATGCCTTAAAAACCATCCCCGCGGATTTGGTCGTTTTAGACATCACCATGCCCGTCATGTCGGGAATCGAGGTCCTCCGAGAGGTCAAGCGCACCTTTCCCCAGGTCAAGGTTCTGGTGCTCACCATGCACAAAAAGGCCGAATACCTTAATGACGCCCTGTCCGCCGGCGCGGATGGCTATCTCCTGAAGGAAGACGTAGCCCGGGAACTACTTTCGGCCATCGACACAATTCACCGGGGTGAAATTTATGTGTCTCCCCTCCTCACCACGGAACTGGCCCACCTCTATGTTCGGAGCCGCCGGGAAGGAACTCTGGGCCATCTGGAAGAACCCCTCACCCACCGGGAGATCGAAATCTTGACTCTCATTGCCGAAGGCAAGTCCAGCAAAGAGATTGCCGAGCAGCTCTTCCTCAGTTTTCGCACCGTACAGAATCATCGCACCAAAATCATGCGCAAACTCAACCTCAGAAAGAGCGCGGATCTGGTGAAGTATGCCATCCGCAAGGGGTACTTCACTCCCCCACCCTGAGTTGTTGGCCTTCAGGCCCGGCTGTCCAGGCTCTATGACTACGCAGTCCTCCAGGTAATGAGTATTTTACTCTATTCCCGGAAGATAAATTGCTCTATATAAAAAAGAGTATTTTGACCCATTTATATTTAAATTTTGAACAAATAAAATCTTAAAAGCCTGATTAAACTATTTTAAGAAATAGGAAAGAAATTATGGCGCATCTATACAAAAAGGTCAAGAATGGGCGGGATTATTACTATATCCGGGAAACCCAGCGGGTATATGGCAAACCCACCACCATCAACCAGGTCTATCTGGGCACCGCTGACAAGGTGCAGGAACTCCTGAAGCAGGAAAAAAGCCGGGGGTTCTCCCCCAAGGAATTCGGATCCATTTTTGTTATTAACGAGCTGAACCAGGCCGTGGACCTGCCGGGCATCGTGGATGATATTCTTCCCCCTAAAAAGCGCACCAAAGGGCCGACCTTGGGGGAACTCTTGTTTTATGCGGCCATGAACCGGGCCATCGCCCCCACCAGCAAGCGGCAGTTGGCTTCATGGTACGAGTCCACCGACATCCAGCGCGTCCGCCCCTTGCGCCTGGAATCTCTTAATTCCCAGAACTTCTGGAATTACTGGGACCGCATCAGCGAAGAGGATCTGGAAAGAATGGCCCTGGTCTTTTTCCGCCAGGTCCACTCCCTGTTGCCGCCCCATAAAGAACACCTGGTAGTGGAGGCAACCGACATATACTCCCCTACGCCCCAACCTTCCCGGATGCTGTTGGAAGGCGGTCTCCCCCGGGTGGGGCTGGCCATCGTCAGTGAACGGTTCAGCGGGGTGCCTCTGTTTTATCAGGCATACCCCGGCGGATTGCCGGAAACCGGGTTCTACCAGTTCTACCTGGACAGCCTTCTGGCCCGGTTAAATCAGGTCGGGGTCAAAGCCCAGGATTTCACCCTGATTTTCAGCCAGGGGATCGAATCAGAGAAGGTGCTCCAGCGCGTTGACAACCAGGACAACCTCCATTTCATCGCATCCTATGCCCTGGATTTCGCCCCGGAACTGGCCAAGATTCCTCTCAAAGAATTCCGGCCCCTGCCTTGCCGGATTAATGAACGGCGCATCATCTCGGGGGAGGAAGACCACCGGGTCCTATACCACGAGACCCGGGGGGTTTACTTGAACCGGCCGCGCCGGGTAATCGTCACTTTCGATCCCAAAATCTTTCAGAAAAAGTACCAGGACCTGCGCACCCGGGTGCATAAGCTGCGCAAGGAACTGATTACCCTCCAGAAGCAAGTCCAGCATGGAGACCGGCCAGGCCTGGACGCCCCGGCCATCGAGGCTCACCTGGCCCAGGTCTGCCGGCGCCTCAATCTCAGCCCTAACATATTCTCTTGGGCCATCAACCAGGAAAACGGTCGTTCCAACCTCACTTTCCAGTTGGAACAGGATCAACTGGGCAAAAGCGTACACCAGTTCGGCAAGACCATTCTCATCACCGACCGGGAGGATTGGGACGCTCCGGAAATTTGCCGGACTTTCATGGAGCGCTGTATCATCGACGCTTCCGATCCCCAGGCCGGGAGTTCCACCCACGTAACTCTCATGCCTCTGTACCACTGGACCGATTCCAAAGTCCAGGTGCACATGTTCGTGTGCGTGGCCGCCCTCACCTACCTGGCCTTGCTCAACCAGCGCCTCCTAGACGCGGGCCTGCCTTTTTCTCCCCGGGAGGCCATCCTGGAATTGCGCGGCCTGGCCACCGCCATCTTCCTCACCGGTATCGACGGCAAACTGAAGCGGAGCTTGAATTCGGTAACCGACACCCAAAGTGCCATCCTTAAGGCCATGGGCTATCAGGTGGAAGAGGGCAAGGTGGTGCCTCTTTAAAGTATAGCCGCTCCCGGCTTTAACACTCGTTACTCACCGGCCCCCTGCCGCCTTCAGCGGCAGGGGGCTTTTTTTGCCCTCAGCATGGGGAGGTTGTTATTATATTAAGAGGTGACATCCTATATCCGGGAGGATAACTCTTCTGTACAATGAGAGGACATTGCCAAAAAGCCGGAATGCGGCTAAAATAACGGCCAAGCCGGCATAGCTCAGTGGTAGAGCAGCTGATTCGTAATCAGGTTAGACACTACCTGATTTCAACTAGTTGGAAGCCTCTGGGTGCATTTTGGTTGCAAAACCCAGTTTGGTGAGAGCCTGATCCAGGTGGGCGGAAGAGAGGTGGGCATAAATCATGGTGGTCTTGATTTCGTGGTGCCCCAGGAGTTCCTTGA
>Ga0194111_10004401_pt1 | contig 16386 bp, 11 predicted proteins | sample TA2KigC300mmetaG_FD_146194 | JGI IMG/M metagenome (GOLD analysis project Ga0194111, IMG submission 146194) | Freshwater microbial communities from Lake Tanganyika, Tanzania - TA2015033 Kigoma Deep Cast 300m | ecosystem: Environmental > Aquatic > Freshwater > Lake | place: Tanzania: Lake... | reverse complement strand
GGCCTTGCCCGAGGCGTACGTGCGGGCCGTGATCGACCTGATTCAGATCCCCCATTTCTCCGCTCAGTCGGTTTTGGACCGCGACGAGGACTGGCGGATCTATCACGGAGGGTATCCGAACTTCTATCAGTCGGTTTCCGTCCGCCCAGACTACGGCGAAACAGACCCGGCCGTTGTGTATGACCGCTCGGTCCGACCGTTGGTCGATCGGATGGAACGTGATCCCGTTTTCGGTGCGATCAGCTGGTTGCCTCGCCGCATGACCGAGGCCTACCTCCACATGTACCGGGCCGCCAAGGCGGAGATCGAGCGACTGGAGGACGAGTTGAACGGCACGCCGCCTCCGGATCCCCAACGTCGCCTGTGGATTCAGAACCGGTTGGCGCAGCTGTACCAGATCCAGGACCTGGACGGGAAGATCGAGCAGCTCGAGCGGGACATGCGGACGCTTGATGCGCGGGAGCGGCAGATGGAAAGCTACTTCCGTTCGCTGCACGCTGGCCCTTGACGTGGCAGACCATCAGGCGGTGACCGGCACCTGGAGCCACCCTTCCGCGAGCCTGCCTCGCGGGGTGGCAAACGGTATGGGGAAATCCGGCACAGGGACAATCGTGCCCACCCCATGGGTCCTATGAGTCCTATCGGTCCTATCGGTCCTATGAGTCCTTTTTTTTGTCCTGTTTGTCCCATGCAGTGGCTCGCGGCGTGCACAGGCGCGCGGGCGCGGAACGCGAGATGAGGCGGAGTCGCGGGATGGTGGCGGACAAGCGTCGCTCGGGCCACGAGTCGAAAGCCGATCAGGCGGGCCGGGGTGCGGCCGACCCGCCGCCGTCCGGGGCTCAACGAGCCGGCCGCGTCAATTTGGCTCGGCGGATCACGATCTGGTCCTGCAACCTGTTGGCAACGTGTGTGATTCTGATTCTCGGTCTCACGTTCGGTTCGCAGGTGCTCGAGTGGTGGCGTGGCGAACCGCCTTCGGTTTCCGTACCGCGGGGAGTCGAAGAACGGGGTCTTGACGGGCTGGCGGACCCTCGGTTGCCTCACTTCCTGGAATTCGGCGCGCGGTCGAGCACGCTGGCACGGGTCGTGTTTCAAGGCGACCGGCGGGCGGCGCTAGCGCAACTCCGCCGTTCGTGCCGTGACATCGCGGAGCGTGCGGCGTCGTGGTCCGGGGCGGCTGTCGAGGAGGCGTCGACCGGGCGTGCGGCGGAAGAGCGTCTCTTGCAGAGGCTGCGGGACATCGTGCCGGTGGAGCAGGGGGAGGGTTGGCGGATCTACCAGCACGACGGGCCGGTCCTCATGGTGGTCGCCGCGCGTGTGTGCTCGGTAGGGGCGGAACGGGGCGAGCCACCGGCTACCCGTCTGGATTCTGTGTTATCATGGGGAGTGGGGCTGCTGCAATACGATGCGGCGAGCCCCGGAGCGCCGAGCCCCGGAGCGGCGAGCCCCGCGCGCTGGACGCTTCTCACGTACTCGGCGGCGGCCAGAGTCACCGGCGGCGACGCGTCGCTGGCGTGGCTGGTCCCCCCAGGGGGGCGCCGCACGATGTCGATGCAGGTGGAGCAGGGCGGGACGTTGGTTGGGCTTGTCGGTGAGGGGAGTCCGCGGGCCTGGGTCGGGTTCTTCGACGATGCTTTCGCGCAACGGGGATGGGTCCGGCAGGCGGGGTGGGACTGCCCTGGCCAGGTCTGGCACGCCCGGTACGGGCGGGCGGAGCTCGAGACGTGTGACGTTCAATTGGCAGGGGAAGAGGACGGCGTGATCAGCGGGATACTGACGATTACTCGGGTGGCCGGGGGCGACGAAGAGCGGCCGGGTCAAGCGGGTGACGGGTCAGCGACAGGGACCGATGAAGGCGGCGCGAAGCCACGCGCGGAGAGATGATTTCATGAAAGCGATGCAGGGACTGGTGGTGGCGTTGGTTTTGGGGGCGGCGGCCGTCGTCTTCAACTGGATCTACCTGGAGAAGAGGGCTGCGGAATTCAAGATGGTCTCGTTTCTCGGGATCCGGGAGGGCACGAAGATCAAGGTTGGCGATGTGCTCTTGGAGAGCCACTTCGCGGAAGTTCCGGTCCCGGCGCGCTACGCGGATCAGCTCAAGAAGTTCGTGTTTCTCTATCGCGACAAGGGAACCGTGACGCGCATCAAGGCGATCCGCGAGTACACGGGCGGCGACCTGGTGCATCGCGAGGACTACAAGACGCCCGAGCAGGAGATCTCGCTGAAGCCGGACGAACGGATGATCTGGGTTGCCGTGGAGAGCCGGGCGTTCGTGCCGTCCCTGGTGAACCCGGGTGACCAGATCACGTTTGTGTTCCCGCAGCCCGGGTTGGGTGCGGTGGAAGCGGGTGTGGCGAGTGCCGGGTCGGCGTCGGAGCTGATCGGTCCGTTCCGCGTCGGTGCCCTGGGGACTCGGCTTGGCGACGTGAAAGTGTCGCAAGCGTACAGCGCGGGGCGGAGCGAGGAGCGCCAGATCGGGATCATCGTCCGGGTGGAGGGTGGGAAGTTGGAGGCGAATGCCTTGCGACTGTTGGAACTGACGGCCGGCGGCAACCGCAGCGTGGCCGTGGCGCTGCATCCGCGCGAGCGAGAGGAGTAGGGCTGCGTCATGAAGGTCTGGTTCAACAAGGTGAACGAGAGCCGGCGGACGTGCGTGGACGTCGACGGCGACGAGGTGTGCGTGGGGCGCGATCTGGCGAATACCGTGGTGCTGCGCAGCCCTCTGGTGTCGCGGCATCACGCCGTCATCCGCCGCGTGAACGGCGAGTTAGAGCTGGAGAACGTGGGCTCCAACAGCTGCCTGGTGGGCGACACGGAGGTGTTGGGCGGGGATCGCGTGCGGTTCCCCGCCTCGATCAAGGTCCGCATCTGGCCGTACACGATCAGTTTCGAGACGGACGTCACGCCGGCGGTCACCCGGAGCGAACTGGAAGCCCATCTGCGATCGGTGATTGCCGACCTTGAACTGCGGATCCATCAGACGCTGCTGGAGCGGCTGGACCTGTACGACATGGAGAGTGTGGGACGCGATCGGCGGGAGAGCATTCTGTCGTTGGAGAACAACATTGAGGACGTGTGCCACACCCTGAGTCTGTTTGACGCGTCGAACGCGGCGCTGTTGGAGGAGATCACCGGACTGGCGTTTCGCGACCACACGATCAATCGCCTGATCATGGAGACGGAGGACGAGCCGGTATTTGATCTTGCCGTGCTCACGTCCAACGAGTTTGACGTGCCGGCCACGCTGGTGCCGGAGCGTGAGACCGAACTTCACGGGCTGCTGCAGTTTATCCGCGAGAAGCTCGATCTGGACACGCTGCCCGATGTCTCCGGCAAGATCCACCGGGTGGAGGAACGCTTCGCGGAAGTGTTTCAGATGATTCGACCGCACTTCCACGACGAACTCAGGAAATACGTCGTCTTGCGGATGCTCAAGAAGGACCTGAAGGACATCGTGTTCGGATTCGGACCGCTGCAGGACCTGCTGCGCGCGCCGACCATCAGCGAAATCATGGTGGTCCGCAGCGACCAGATTTACGTGGAACGGGACGGCGTGATCGAGAAGTCGGGCCGGCGGTTCATCTCGGAGAAGGTGACGGAGTCGATCATCGAGCGGATTGTCGCGCAGGTCGGCCGCCGGATCGACAAGAGCCAGCCGCTGGTGGACGCCCGGCTGCCGGACGGCTCCCGCGTGAACGCGATCATTCCCCCGTTGGCCGTGTTCGGTCCGTGCCTGACCGTGCGGAAGTTCCCCGCGCAGCGGTTGGTGATGGACGACATGATCGAGATCGGGACGATCAGCAAGGCGGCGGCGACGTTCCTGCGCGCGTGCGTGATCGACCGACGGAACGTCTTGATCAGCGGCGGCACGGGGTCCGGCAAGACGACGATGCTGAACGTGCTCAGCAGCTTCATTCCCAACAAGGAGCGGATTGTCACGATCGAGGACACGTCGGAGCTGCAGCTGCATCAGGAACACGTGGTCAGCCTGGAGAGCAAGCAGGCGAACGTCGAGGGCACGGGCGCGTACACGATCCGCGATCTCGTCAAGAACTCGCTACGGATGCGCCCGGATCGCATCATCGTGGGCGAGTGTCGGGGGATCGAGGCGTTGGACATGGTCCAGGCCATGAACACCGGTCACGATGGATCGATGACGACGATCCATGCCAACAGTGCGCTGGAGGTCGTCGAACGGTTGGAGCTGCTCATGCTGATGGACGCCGATCTGCCCGTCAGCTCGCTGCACCGGCAGATCGCGTCCGCCATCGACGTCATCGTCCACATCGATCGCCTGCCGTCCGGGCGCCGCGTGGTGAGTCAGGTCTCCGAGGTGACGGGGATCGATCCGAAGACGTTCGACGTGCGGGTGATGGACATTTTCAACCGCCGCAACGTCGAACTGCAGCCGACGGGCTACCTGCCGTCGTTCGCGGACGCGCTCGTGCAGAAGAACCTGCTGGAGCTGGAGTTCTTGTACGGGAACTGGGAGACGGGGAGGTACGCGTGATGGAGGGGGCCGGACTGGGTGAAGTGCTCTTCGTGTGCGCCGTGTCGGGCCTCTGCGCGGCGGGCGCCGCGTTCTTCGGCCGCGCCGCGTTTGCTGACGCGTTGGACTATCTGGAAAGGGCGCTGGCGGACCGCCTGCGCAGCCTGCGCGCCAAACCGAAGCGTCTGCGCGCGTGGATGCACGTCTGGCTGGGCATCCTGGTTGCCATCTATCTGGCGATCTGGCTGGCCGGCGATCTGTTGATCCTCGCGTCGCTGACGGTCGCGGTGCTCGCGGCCGGACCGTGGTTCCTGATCCGCCGCATGGCCATCCGGCGGAAGCAGAGAATCGAGGATCAACTGGCGGATGCCATGGTGATGTTCTCGGCCAGCATCCGCGCGGGGCTATCGCTCGCCCAGGCCCTGGAATTGCTTGCCTCGGAATGCCCGGACCCGATCCGCCAGGAATTCTCGCAGATCATCAACGAGTACAAGATGGGCAAACCGATGGAACGTACGCTCCGCGAGGCCAAGGACCGTCTGCGGAGCGAGAATTTCGCGCTGTTTGCCGCGGCGTTGTTGGCCAGTCGCGAGAGCGGCGGGCGCTTGAACGACACGGTGGAACGCATTTCCAGGTCCGTGCTGGAACTGCAGCGACTGGAACGCAAGATGAGGACCGAGACGGCGCAAGCGAGGAAGTCGGCGGTCTACATGGCGATCGTGCCGCTGATGGTGCTGGTTGTCTACTTCTTCGTCGATCCTGTCAACTCGCGTCTGTTGTTTGTCACGACGCTGGGACAGATTGTCCTGTCGTTTGCGGCCATCCTGAACGTGGTGGCCTACTTCTGGGCCGTGAGGATCCTCAATGCCGACCTGTGATGTCCTGGCTCACTTGCCGCTGGCGGCCACCGGCGATGCTTTGATCTGGGGGCCGTGCCTCGCCACGGGCCTCGCCGTGGCCGTGGCCGCCTACTGGCTGATGGCGACGCTTCGCGCCGAGGACCTGCAGCAGGACGATGAGTGGCGATATGATGTCACTCGCATCAACGCGCTCAGGAAATCCGACCCGATCTACCGGCTCTTTCAGATCGCCATTCAGTTCTTCGCGAAGTTGAACCGTGTGCTCGTCCCCTCGCGCCTGCCGGAGATCCGGCGGCAGATCCAGGCGGCGGGCTTCTCCCGGTATTGGCTGGCCGAGGAGTATCTCGGCAGGGCACAACTCATTGCCGTGCTGCTCTTCCCGCTGTTCCTCTACGTTTCGGTCCGTTATGCCGGACCGGCCGGCGCGGTCCCGGCCCTGATCTGGTCGGCTGTCACCGTCTGGCTCCTCCGCCGCAGATTGGCGCAGACGGCCCAACGACGCCTGCTCTTGATCAAACGCCGGATGCCGTATTTTCTGGACCTGCTGACGCTGCTAATGGAAGCCGGCGCGAGCTTCCTGGACGCGTTGAAACAGGGCGTGCAGGAATTCGAGGGGCACGCGGTGGCCACGGAGTTCGGCCGCGTGCTGACTGACATGAACATGGGCCGGACGCGGCGCGAGGCGTTCGACAATCTGCGCGAACGGCTCAACGACGACGAAATCAGCAGCATCGTGGGATCGATCATCCAAAGCGAAGCACTCGGGACGCCCTTGTCCGAGGTGTTTCGCACGCAAGCCGACGTGCTGCGTTTGAAGCGATCGCAACGGGCCGAGACGATCGCCGCCGAGGCCGGTGTCCGCATGTTGCTGCCGGGAGTGCTGATCATGGCCGCCGCCGTGCTGCTGATTCTCGGACCGTTTATGCTAAACTACCTGCACTTCGGGTTCTGACGGACCGTGTCGGAAAAGAACTAGCCATGTCGCTTCAGATCGGTTGCCCACAATGCGGCAAGATTCTCACCGCCTCCCCGCAACTGGCGGGAAGAAAGGTGGCGTGCCCCCGTTGCGGGAACCGGTTCCGCATCGGTGGCCAGGATGCCGCGGAGCTGGGCAGGCCGCTGCCTGGGAATCAGGACTACTACCCGCCCGGCGCAGGCCCGCCCATCACGGGCCCAGCCATCACGGGCCCAGCCATCACGGGCCCAGCCATCACGGGCCCAGCCATCACGGGCCCAGCCATCACGGGCCCAGCCATCACGGGCCCAGCCGGCACAGGCCCAGCCATCACGAGCCCGGCCGGCACAGGGCTGGCCGGCACAGGGCTGGCCGGCACAGGGCTGGCCGGCACAGGGCTGGCCGGCACAGGGCTGGCCGGCACAGGGCTGGCCGCGGAAGGGCCGGGCGTCGCGAAGCTGACGGGGCCGGACTTGTCGGCCAGTTTACCCGCCGAACGCGATGCCCCCCCTGCGGTGGCGGCCCACTATGCGGCACGGTTTATCGAACGCGACCCGAACGCGACCGAAGTGAAACTGGGGTCCGACGGACAACTGCCGGACCTCGCGCTGAACGCGGAGACCAAGCACGAGGAGGCGGCCGAGAAGTCGACGTCCGCCAGCCCGCTGGTGCTCATCGGCGTGTTGTGTGTGAGTGTGCTGACTTCGGTGGGCATCCTGATCGTGGACGAGCCGACGGGGGGCGTCGGTCAAGGCAAGACGGAAGCTCGTCAAGCGTTGCAGGCGACGTTCGATTCCTGGGATGACGGCAATCCGCCCAATCGCGAGGTGCGAGATCTTTTGGCTCTGGTCATCCAGGCATATAATCGCGGTGACCTTCAGGAGGAACGCGGCCATTGTCGGAAGTTGATGGATTTCCTCAATCGTGAAGACGCGCCGAAGTACGGGGGTTTCACCGGAAGCGACGGCCCGCTGAAGGAGGCACTGAGCGAGTTGTTGCGGTGAACGGTCACCGGGACGTTGGAACTGGGGTTGTGGATGGATAACGCCGTTCGATACGAAATCATCGCGGAGATCGCCCGAGGCGATTTCGCTACGGTCTTCCGGGCTCGAGATCGGCAGCTTGGCCGGGAAGTCGCCATCAAGCAGCTGCACGAGCAGTATCTCCACAATCCGAAGCTCACGGAGCGATACTGGCAGGAAGCGCAGATGATCGCGCGTCTTGAGCACCCGCACGTCATGACGATCTATGACGTGGTGCCGGAGCGCGGCTGGTTGATTCTGGAACTGATGAAGGGCAGTATCAAGGACCTGCTCAAGGGTCACCCGATCAAGCTGAGCGATCTGCGGCTGACGATCCTGTTTGCGGCACGAGCGTTGTCGTTTTTCCAGCAGCACGAGATCCTGCACGGGGACGTCAAGCCGACCAATCTGCTGGTCGATCGCAACAATTGGATCAAGCTCGGCGACTTCGGCATTGCGCGGCGGATTCAGGGTGATGACGGCAGCGCGATCAAGGGGACGACACGCTACATAGCACCGGAAGTCGTGTCGGACAAGTTCGGCCCGGTGGGGCCGCACAGCGATATCTACTCGCTCGGCTTCTCCGCCTACGAACTGCTGTGCGGAAGTCGATTCGACACGTTGTTCCCCGGCCTGAACATGTTCGGTCGGGACCAGCAGTTGGCGTGGATGATGTGGCATTCCGCGCCAGACCGCCGGCTGCCGCGGATCCGCGACGTGTTGGACGGAGTGCCCGCGGATCTGGCCGCCGTCATCGAGCGGATGACCTGCAAGGATCCTCGGCAGCGGTATCGGTCGGCCGACCAGGTGATCGCCGATCTGGAACGTGAAGGCGGCCCGACCACGGCGGATCTGTCGCGGCAGGACGAAGAGGAGGCCCGCCGGGCGGCGAAGAAGGCACGCAGGAAACGCCTCGTGACGATCGCCGCCATGACGCTCAGCATCGCGTTGAGCGCGAGTTTGCTGTTTTGGCCTCCCAAGAAACCGCCTTCGCAGCCGGGGCCCGAGCTGCCCACGGAAGGACTGGTGGGAAAGGTGGTTGCCGAGCAATCGACGATCTTTCTGAAATCGGAGGAACGCATTGTCGTCGGCGAAAACGACCTCATCCTGCTCGACGGCGCCCTCTGCCAGCTCGACGCGCTGCTGCCCAACGACCAGCTTGCCATCAAGTACCTGCGCGGGCCGGACGGCACGATCAAACGCATCATGGCCACACGCGACTCGTCTCGCACCTTCGCGGGGCAGCTCCAGGAGATCGACAGCGCCGGCAGTCAGATCGCGCTGGCGGCGGACGGTCAGCTGGAGCCGCGGCGATTCGCCTTCGACGGAGAAACGGCCGTGTTGCTGAACGGGAAGCCGGCTACGGCGGCTGACCTCCGCGCCGGCGACTCGCTGCTCCTCCATTTTCGGGGAAGCGGCGCCGACGTGAAAGCCGAACGGTTGGAGGCCAAGCGGCAGCTCACCACCAGCGGCGTGTTGGAGAGCTTCGATCCCGCGACGCGAGAGATCGCTTTCCGGACCGGCCAGGAGGTCGTCAAGCTGACGTTGGCCGACCAGTGCCAGATACGCCTGAACAAGCGGTCCAATCTGGCCGGCCGAGCGATCACGCTGGCCGACCTGACCAGCGGGGATCAGGTCGTTTCCCTCACGCACGATTCGCATGTGTTGAGCATGGACCTCCAGCGCGAGCTGTCGGATGTCGTGGAGGTCTGGTCCGTGGACCGGGCGGCCAGTCGCCTGACGGTCCTGCTCGACGGTAACCAGGTGGGCGTATCGACCGGCGAGGCGCGGATCGCATATCAGGGTCAGCCGGTGGAGCTCGGGTTCGTCCGCAAGGGTGATCGCTTGGTGATCGCCCACGACTCTCCGGACCGCAGGGACGTGGTGGCCGCGTCGATCGAGGTGACCGACCTCGTGCGCGACCCGCGGGTTACCGCTATCGTGATCGCGCAGCAGGCCTACGACGGCGTTCAGGTGACGCCCTACGAGTTCGCCGTCAGGGACGCCGGCCTGGTGCGGGCCGCACTGGACACGAACGCGCGCGTCCCCGAACAGCAGCTCATCCAGCTCACCGACCAGACTCGCGACGGACTTGCTCAGGCCGTCAACGACTTTCTGGCCGCGCACCAACAGGGCACGCAGCTGATCGTCTATTTCGTCGGCCAGGCGTATGTGGACATGAGCACCGGGACACCGTATCTGGCCGGTCGGGACTTCTCGTTGGAGAACATCAAAGAGACGGGCTTGAAATTGCGCGATCTGATCGGGCGGTTAGAACAAGTTCAGGCCCGCGAGAAGATCTTGATTCTGGACACGTGCCACAAGGTGTCCGCCAACGAGACCCAGGCCCAACCGTCCACGGAAGAGCAGGTCCGCAGTGCGATGGTGGGCGAAGCCGTGTCGCGCTCGGTGACCGTGATCGCCAGCTGCGGCGCGGGGCAGAGGGGCCGCGTGGACTCGCAGCGGCAGCAGGGTCTGTTCGGCATCGAGTTGGCACAGGCGCTGTCCGGGAAAGCTGACACCGACGGCGACCAGCACGTTTCGGCCGATGAACTGTTCCGCTATCTCGAACAGCAACTGGCCGGTCAGCAGCCCGTGCTGTTCTCGCCCGATACCAGGCCGCGACGACTGAGTCCGGAAGCGGGGGACGCCTTGCGGCAACTGCTGGTCGAGCTGGATCGCGTGCGGCCTTCCAGGGAGTTCGACGATGCACTGGCTGCCGCAAGGCGTCTGGTCGGCAGCGAGCCGGATGCGGATCTGGCCGGCGCGATCATCAAGTTGAAGACTGGCAAGACAGGCGAGTCGTTCGACACCTTCAACTCCATTCTGGCTTCGCGTCCCGACACGCTGGTCGCCTATCACGGGATCGTGTACCAGAGACTGGTCAAGAAGGAGTGGGACTTTGCCGCCGATACGCTTGGCCGGCTGGTGGAGCGGATCGCGATGCGCGGCGCGCGGGGCGACCGTTACGTGAGGCATCTGCTCCAGTTCGCCGGTACGGTCCGCGAGTATCTCGCGACCGTCGTTGCCAATGCCAACGTACTGCGGGCCGTCGATGCGGCCGTCGAGAAGCTGGGCGCGGAGGAACGGAACGAATTCGAGGCGGGCAAACGCGTGTTCGCCGAGCGACTCGCGCAGACGCCGGCGGCACAACGCGACGTGTTGCGAAACTACTACCGCTTTGACTTCACCGAGGTGAGGGATTACCTGATCGAGCAGCTTGACAAGTGACGTTCCATAGTCACTCGATGCCCACGTGGGAAACGCCGTGAGGCGTTCTCTGGACACGCAATCCGGGGCGCTTGAGCCGCGGACGCTCTGGCCACCGTTCGAAACGGGCGGAATTCCGGCGAATTCCGCTACGGAAGTGGCACGCAGGGATTCCCCTTCCAGAAGACGGCCCGCACCTGCTGGAAGTCTCGCGAGAAGACGGCGATGTCCGCCAGCTTGCCGGGCTCCAGGCTGCCCGTGCGGCGACCCAACCCGAGCAGCGTGGCCGGGTTGAGCGACGCCATGCGAACGGCCGCGTGGACGGCGACGCCGGTGGGCGCCATGAACCGCTCCACCCCCTGGTTCAACAGGATGCTGCTCCCCACCAGCGTGCCGCCCTCCGCGTAGTACACGCCCCGTGCCGTGCTCGTGATCGCCCGGTTCATGTACTCGTACGTGCCCGGCGCCGTGCCGGCCGACATCACCGCGTCGGATATGAGCACGATGCGGTCCGAACGTTTCGCCCTCGCCGTGATCCGCAACAGGTCGGGCGCGACGTGCGTGCCGTCCGGATTCAGCTCGACGTAGACCTGGTCGCTGTTGAGACCGAACGCGGCAACACCCGGCGTGCGATGGTCCAAACCGCTCATCGCGTTGTACAAGTGCGTGCAGTTTGCCCGACGCCGCCCGCACGCGGCCGCCGCCTGACCGGCGGTCGCCAGGCTGTGCCCCACGCAGGGCAGGATGCCGAGTCCACGCATGGCCGACGGAAGATCGGCGGCTCCGGGAAGCTCCGGCGCGAACGTCATCATCCGGATCCGCTTGCCCGCGATCTGCTGCAGTCGCTCCAGGTACGCGAGGTCGACGGGCCGCACATACTGCTCCTGCACGCCTCCCCGCTTGTCCGGACTGATGAACGGGCCCTCCACGTACAGGCCGAGCATGTGCGCCCTGCCGGGACCCGTCCGCAGCAGGCGGGCCATGCGGCTAATTACGTCCTCGTTGGCCATCATGGTCGGCATGAAGCGGACAACGCCGTGCTCCAGAAGCGTCCGCGTGATACGCCCCAGACCCTCCTCCGTGCAGGTTTCCCACCCGACGAGTCCGGCGCCGTGAATGTGCACGTCGATGAGCCCGGGCGTCACATAACAGTCCGCGGCGTCCACCTCGCGGCTCCCCCGTGGAGTCTTCCGCCTCTTTCCGGCGTACTCGATGCGACTGCCAGCCACGACCACGGTGCCGGCCGGCACCGAGCGGTCGGGAAGAACTACTTCGCCATTCTGGATCCAAGTCGTTTTCATGGAAACACCGAGGAAGTTGGACGTTTGGCGTAAGACGCATGACATCGGCGACGCGGTTGAGTCATCTTCGTGCGAGGAACCAGTTGATGGCGGCGGCGACACCGGTCTCTTGATTGGGTGGAACGAACTGGGCGACGGCCTTGAGTTCCTCGCCGGCAGCAGGCATGGCGACGGCGGCCCCGGCGCGTTCGAGCAGCGGCAGGTCATTCAAAGCGTCGCCGATGGCCAGCGTCTTGGCGCGGTCGACTTGGTAGTAGTCGATGAGCCAGTCGAGGGCATGGCCTTTGGATGCCTGCGGGGACAGGAACTCGATGTACTCCGCCATCGAGCGCGTCACATACAGCCGGTGCTGCCAGCGGCGGGAATAGACCTGGAAGTAGCCGTCGATGGTCTCCGGCCGATCGACGACCAGCAACTTGATGGCTTCCTTGCCCGCGAAGTCGCGCATGTCGGCCACTGCGCGACAACTCATTTCCGTGCGTTCGCAGTAGAGGCGCGCCCAGTCGTCGTATTGCGAGACAAACAATTCGTCGTCCAGATAGAAATGGAGATGCAGGTTATGACCGATGCATTCCTCCACGACCTCCATGGTCAGATCGGCGGGCACGAGTCGCTGGAAGAGCAACTTGCCTCCACGCGGCTGGCGAATGACGGCACCGTTGAACGAGACCAGCGGCCCCTTCGGCAGGTCGAACCTGCGCGCAATCGAGTCCGCGGAGACATAAGGCCGCCCCGTCACGACCACCACGATCGCTCCGTGCCGCTCCGCCTCGCGGACGGCCGAGAGATTCTCGCCGGTAATCGTGTTGTCGGGCTGCAGCAGTGTCCCGTCAAGATCAACGGCGATCAGCTTGTCATAGGCCGGGGCCATGTCTTGGAAGTGGGAAGTGAGGAGTCGGAAATCGGACGTTGGATCTTGGAGGCCGGATGACACTGACGGTTCTATTGTATTGGCTTGTTGCGCGCCGAAGTCAAGAGCCTGTGCCGCGCGGTCTCGCGCGGAGCGGGTTGTCCGCGAGGATTGCATGGGGCCGTTCAGCCAACATACCTCGTTGTGGTGAGTTTTCAACCGCGCTCGTGATCGTGTTCGTACAATGGAAGGCTGCCTGAAAACGCTGGAGAGGCGGATGGGACGAATAGGACGAATAGGACCAATGGGACCAATGGGACCAATGGGTTCTGGAGATCGCCGGCGTTCACGCGGCGGGCGCGACGGACGTTGGATCCAGTGCCGCCGATGTCGCCCGCTCGCCTGCCACGCCTGATTCGACTATTTTTGGCCTCACGGAGCCGCGGAGACACAAAGAGACGGTCAGCGTGTGCCGTGATTGCAGTGCCGATCTCGTGCTCGTGCATCTCTGTGCCTCTGTGACTCCGTGAGAAACCGTTCTCATGATCGAACTCCGGTTTCCGTCCGCGCCGTGTCGGGACTCGGCCCAAGGACTTGACTGAAGATCGCCGAATTCCGCCGCAGCCGACGGTGTCGTTATTCGCTCGACAACACGTGGAAAGCGGCAGGGTCAGGAAGTTACAATGGCGGCCGGCGAAACGATCAGGTGTGGCGCATGGGACAGCGCGGTATGGTGGGAGCAATCCAATCAAGAATGTCCCTCTCTTGGAGTCTGGGATGATCACGATAGACGGGGCTTTCGGTGAGGGCGGTGGTCAGATTATCCGGACGTCGTTGGCGCTGTCTCTGGTTACTGGGAAGCCGTTTTCGATGGACAACATCCGCGCCAAGCGCAAGAGGCCCGGGCTGTTGCGGCAGCATCTGACCGCCGTGAATGCGGCCCGGGAGGTGGGGAGTGCCGAGGTTCGGGGAAACCAGTTGGGGTCGCGGTCCGTCGCGTTTCTGCCGGGTGCCGTCAAGGGCGGACATTATCGCTTCGTCATCGATTCGGCCGGCAGCTGCACGTTGGTGTTGCAGACCGTGTTGCCGGCCCTGATGATCGCGCCGGAGCCGTCGTGCGTGATCATCGAAGGTGGCACGCACAATCCTTTCGCGCCACCGTTTGACTTCCTGGAAGCCGCATTTGTCCCCCTTGTCAACCGCATGGGTCCACGAATTGCCGTGGTTCTGGAGCGACCTGGTTTCTATCCCGAAGGTGGCGGCAGAATTTGTGCGACGATAGAGCCCTCCCAGACGCTGTCTGCGTTGGACCTCACTGAACGGGGCGCGTTGGTGCGGAGGTCGGCGCGGGCGCTGGTTTCTCATCTGCCGAAGTCGATTGCCGATCGCGAGCTCCGCGTCGTCCGCAAATTGCTGCAGGTGAGAAGGGACGCGTGCGAGGCAGTGGAGTTGACTGACGCAGCGGGGCCCGGGAACGTGCTGTTCATCACGATCGAACACCAGCGCGTCACGGAGGTTTTCACGGGGTTTGGCCAGCGCGGCCTGCCGGCGGAAGCGGTGGCCAACCGCGCGGCGAGGGCGGCCAAGGAATACCTTTCGTCCGGGGCAGCCGTGGGCCCGAACCTGGCCGATCAGCTGCTCATCCCACTGGCTCTGGCCGGCGTCGGCCAGTTCACGACGCTTGCACCGAGCGAGCACATGACCACGAATATCGCGGTGATCAAGAAGTTCCTCGATGTCCCCATGGACTTGCGGCAGATCGACGCCGCCCAGTGGCAGCTCTGCGTTAGCGAGCCGGCAGCGTAAGCTGCCGGGTGGCGAACGATACACGTGCGCCATAACCGCCGGTTGGTTCGTTCCCGCATACCGAGTGACGATCAGCAAGTCACGGTGTGACCGCGCTCGCCGCGACCGTCGCCGCAAGGAGGCGACGGGTCTTGGCGAGCGCGGCACACTCGTTGTCCGCGAGCGGCGGCGAGCTGCTTCAAGAACCCTGGACGACGGCCTGCGCATCGGCCCGGGCGGTTTCCTCGATGGCAGCCTTGTACTTGGCGCGCGCGAGGTTCAGTCGCGCGGCGAGTTGGCAGCCGCTCTTCTGGCCGCTCACGACGTACTCCACGGGCTTCCCGTTTTCTTCCGCGAGCTTCCTGGCCTGGTTCGGGCAACTGCAGCTCTTGTCGGCGACCGCGTAGGACATGCAGACTTTGTCCATCGCGGACTTGACCATTTTGGACGTGGCAGCGGCCGTGTTGGGGCAGCAGGCCTTCTGGCCGGCGACCGTGACCGTGCCCGTTTCCGCGCACTTCTTTGGCTCCGCAAACGCCGCCACAAACGTCTCGGTCGACTCGACCAGGGCGAGCATCGCCGCTGGTTGCGTGTCATACGTCTTGCCCGCCACCACGTAGTGGATGACGCCGTTGGCCTTCTCGGCCAGTCCCGCCGCCGCTTTCGGACAGCCGACGGTCTGGTCCCCGACCTGGTATGTCATCCGCGGCAAGTTCTTCATCGCGGCGGCGATGGGGCAGCCGGCGTCGGCCGTGCCGGAGGCTGCGCATGTTCCCGCCGAGGGACACGTGGCACAGGCGCCGGTTGAGCATTTGCCGTCTGTGGAAGTACCGGCTGAGCATTTGCCGGTCGTGCATTTTCCGTCCGCGCACGCGGTCTGCGAGCACTTTCCCGCCGAGCACGCGCCAGTGCCGGCCGTGCATTTTTCGCCCGCGCACTGGCCGATCGGGCAACCACCGGCGGCGGCGACGGCGCACTTGCTCGGGCAGGACGCCTTGGGAGTGTCTTCAGCGTCCAGCGACGCCACATAAGCAACGGTACCGCCAACTACCAGCAGCAAACCAAGCAATCTCAGCATCATTCGACTCCGTTGAAAGAACCTTGAAAATTGGGTGTCTTGTCACGACCCGGAGCACGGAGCGGAGGGAGGTTCACGCACGCGGGCCAACCGCGCACACTTGTGCCGGAGGCATCGTTTCGCGGCCGGTTTGGCCGTCGTCACAAACGCCGGCACAGCCGAGGCTCGCCTCCGAGTCGCGGGAATTCTAGGGGAACGGTTTCTGTTGGTCAACGTCCGAACCAGTTGTCGAATCGGGGTATTCAGTGGGGTTTCTCGGTGGCGCGCTGTTCGTGGCAACTGGCCGCCGACGGCCGTTGTTGGCCGCATGCGGGTCCCCGCACGGTGGGCCGATCTGGCGAGCGGAGACGCACGTTGGACACGTGGGCGTCACGACCCAGGGACTGGCTCGACAATGCTGCCGGGACTCGTTCGAGGGCAAGCTGGTGGAACGGAGCTACCGCGTCGTGGTCCGGCCGCGCACTTGCACGTGAACGGTCAATGGACCGAGCAGGAGATGCACGGATCGTAGGCTCGCACGAGCATGGAGCAGAGCAGTTCGAGCTTTTCGTCGGTCATATCATCGTCGGCGGCGTACTTGCGGACCAGAGCCTCCAGATCGTGGTGGATATTGGCGTTGTTTTGCGTGGTGGGGATGACGCAGTTCGCGCGCACGACGCGCCCGCTACGGTTGTACTCGTACTCGTGGTAGAGGATTCCGCGTGGCACTTCCACGGCGCCGACGCCGACACCCGCCCGGGGCGTCACGGGCGCGATGGTATCGGTGGGCGGATCGGCGAGCAGTTTGTCGATGATCCGCATGGAATCATGGACGACGTGCACGCATTCGATCAACT
>Ga0194111_10004391_pt1 | contig 16416 bp, 11 predicted proteins | sample TA2KigC300mmetaG_FD_146194 | JGI IMG/M metagenome (GOLD analysis project Ga0194111, IMG submission 146194) | Freshwater microbial communities from Lake Tanganyika, Tanzania - TA2015033 Kigoma Deep Cast 300m | ecosystem: Environmental > Aquatic > Freshwater > Lake | place: Tanzania: Lake... | reverse complement strand
CGGGTCTGAATAAGGAATTGGAGACCTTTCAGGGAGAGTTTCAATTGGTTGGAAAACATATCTCCAATGCAATGAATAAGTATGAAGAGGCAAGAAGGCGTTTGGACAAGTTCGGCTTTAAACTGGAGCAGATTGAGAGCCAGCCCGTTTTGCCTTTACCTGAGAAAGAAAATGACCCCAACCATGGGAAGATAGGATGATTCCGACCAGAGAAGACTGTTTCAGATTGATGCTAAGATACGGAATGCTTGAAAACATCGTTGATCATAGCATTGAAGTGGCGCGGGTGGCGGTCTTTCTCTCTGTTGAATTGAACAGAAGAGGGCAGAGGATTGACCTTCCTTTAGTTGAAGCATCCGCCCTGCTTCACGATCTGACTAAAACGGAGTGTCTCAGAACGAAAGAAGATCATGCCAAGACTGGGTCGAGACTTTTAAGAGAGATGGGGTATGAAAGGATAGGGGATGTTGTGGCAGAGCATATTCATTTATCAAGAGAGACGGATCCTCGCTGGATATCCGAGGAGGAAGTGGTCAATTATGCCGACAAACGCGTACAACATGACCGGATTGTCTCCCTCGAAGAGAGGTTTGAAGATTTGAAAAAACGGTACGGTAAGAGTGAAAGGGCGCTCGAACTATTAGAAGGGCTGAGAAAATCGACGTTTGCCATTGAACGAAAGATTTTTTCCATCTTAAATATTGACCCGGACCATCTCCAGGCTCATGTATTTGAGGCGAAGTAGAGATTCAGGGGGGGATTCTTAAGAGGAGAGATTGCCCTTTTAATGCTGAATGGAAGGGAACATAACTCCTCGCGTATCAGAAAGAGGGCAATGATGGTCCTGAGTATTTTTAAATAAAAATGCTTGACTTTTAAAATATCTGTGATTTATGATGAGCATCAATTCCAATAAGGCCCAAATAAGATTTCAAATAAAGGAGGAGGTGATTTAAATGACGAAAGCAGAGTTGGTAGCCGCGATTGGAAAAGATGCGAAGATTTCCAAAGCATCGGCTGAAAAAGCCCTGAATGCCTTTGCAGGCAATGTGACGAAGGCTCTTAAGAAAGGGGACAGGTTGGCTCTCCCTGGCTTCGGGACTTTTTCCGTGTCAAAGAGAAAAGCGAGGGTAGGGAGAAACCCTCAGACAGGCAAGGAGATTAAAATTCCTGCAGCAAAGGTAGCCAAATTCAAAGCAGGAAGCGCTCTGAAAAGTGCAGTAAAGTAATTTTAAATTAATATGGTTCATTCCAAATAAAAAAGGGGAGAAAAATCTCCCCTTTTTTTATTGCATACAAGGCAAATGGGGGGTGTTTTTAAGAAGAAATATTAAACAGGTTATTAACACTGGTGTGTTTCAGAGGAAGCAAATACCCCCAAGATATTGTGTTTAAGTTTTACTGAAACACAACACGGTAACTTGTTGGAATAACAACAGTATTTTTTTGTTTCACTTTTTTTCTAATTAGATTTCACAATCAAACGGATGAGGTGGGAGGTAAAAATCTTTTTTTTCCACAAGATTTACACATCTTCAGGGTATCGGCCTGCAGGCCTTGATTTTATTGGTTTTGAGGGCCTTATCTCCTTTGTCCCATTGGTACTAAAACAATTCCTCTCCCCCTCCGTGGGAAATCAAGGCAGAGTCAACAATAGAGCGACCCCAATGTGGCAATCATAGGATTTGCCTGTATTAGAAAAATTGGGGCTGTTTTTCTCCGATAGATAAACGTTTTTAGAAATGAGGGATCGTCTTCTCTTTTATTAATGCGGGTTCCATCACCTTCCTCTATTGTTTAATTAGAAATCATATTGAAACAAGAAGGTGTTTCTGTTATTCTTCAAAAAGTTTCACCCATGGAGAACCGATGAAGCATGTCATCCTTGGCACAGCAGGACATATTGACCATGGAAAGACCTCCCTGGTTAAGGCTCTGACCGGTGTGGACACGGATCGATTGAAGGAAGAGAAAGAGAGGGGGATTACAATCGAATTAGGATTCACCTTTCTGGATCTTCCGAGTGGCATCAGGTTAGGTATTGTCGATGTGCCAGGCCACGAGAGATTCGTTAAACATATGGTGGCCGGAGCATGGGGAATTGATCTGGTAGCGTTGGTCATTGCCGCAGATGAAGGGGTGATGCCGCAGACAAAAGAACATCTGGATATTTGCACACTTCTGAAAGTCAAAAAAGGGTTGGTCATTCTTACCAAGATTGATTTAGTTGATCGAGAACTCTTGGATCTGGTTAAAGAGGAAGTGTCAGATGCGATTAAAAATACCTTTTTAAGAGAGGCCCCTGTCGTTGCTGTTTCCTCCACCACAGGTGAGGGGATTCCACAGTTGATCTCGGTCCTGGATGACCTTTCAGAAGAGGTGGAGGCGAGATCCTCTGATGGTCTTTTTCGATTACCCATTGACCGCGTCTTCATCATGAAAGGATTTGGCACGGTGGCAACAGGAACCGTCGTTTCGGGCAAAATTACATCAGGAGAGACCCTGGAAGTCCTTCCTTCTGGTAGGGAGGGCAAGATCAGAAATATCCATGTCTATAATCAGTCCGTTGAAACAGCTGAAGCCGGACAACGGGCAGCCATTAATCTTCAAGGGATTGAGACTTCTGATATCAACCGAGGAGATGTCCTCGCCCGCCCTAAAACCCTTACCGCAACAAGAATCGTTGATGCCTACCTGGAATACTTACCCGGGAGTCAGAAACCACTTAAAAATAGGGCTATCCATAGGTTTCATACTGGCACCAGCTTGGCGACTGCCTCGATTTACCTCATTGATCGGGATGAACTATCCCCTGGGGAAGGGGGATTTGTCCAAATGAGATTGGACCGACCAATCGTCGCTCTGCCTCAAGACCGCTTTGTTCTACGTGGTTCATCGATCATTCAAACCATTGGAGGAGGGGTGATTCTGGACACCCACCCTGAAAAACATAAACGGTTTTCAGAGAAGGTCGTTTCGGATTTAACCCTTCTCAAAGACGGAAGTGGAGAAGAAGCACTTGGTCAACATATCCTTCATTCGGGCATCGGAGGAATGAGTTTGGATGATCTTCTGAAACGGGTAGCCATGGCTCCGGATGAGGTACAAGCTATACTCAGAGGAATGATTGAGAAAAGGGAACTTATTTTGTTCGATTCAGAACGGCTTAAAGTTGTTGACTTTTCACATTATCAAGGACTGGGAGAGAGCGTGTTGACCCAGTTAAAGGAATTCCATGTCCGGTCTCCAATGAAATCCGGACTTTTAAAAGAGGAGTTGAGGACGAAGCTGCCTTCGGAAGTGGATATCAGGCTCTTTCATATCCTGATCAGCGAACTCATCCAGACAGGAAAGATCGTTCTTGAGAAAGACAAATTGAGGTTGCCGGAACATCGGGTTGCTTCGTCTGATGAGAAGGGTCTGGTCAAAAAAGTGGAAGAGGCGGTCCTGAAGGGAGAGCTCCAGCCCCCCTCTCCAAGGGAGTTAGCCGAACTTTGGTCCGAAGAGGAGAAGGCCATTCAGGCGATCTTCGAACACCTTATCCATGAAGGCATCCTGGTGAAGATCAAAAGCGGGATCTATTTTCATCGTGCACCTTTTGAAAGAGTGAAAGAGGAACTGATACGCTTTTTAAAGACGAACAAAGAGATTACGACTCCTCAGTTTAAGGAGATGACCGCAGCATCGAGAAAGTATGTCATTCCTCTGATTGAATATTTTGATCAGATCAAATTGACCCTGCGATTAGGGGATAAGAGGGTATTGAGGGCTGGCAAGGAAGGTTAAACTCTAACAGACTAAGGTAACGGTTACGGCTACGAAGCCCGTTTCGTCATTCGGTAACGGTTAAGTTTAAAAGAATTAAGAACGACAGACGTAGCCTTTTGCAGACGATACGGGTCCCGCCAAATGCGGGATTACCGTTGCCGTTAGACGAAACCTTAAAAGATATTAGAAAGGGGCTTACGATGAAGGTAAGGAAGAAGATTACAAAAAAGAAGTTGAAACAGCCGGACGAATTTCTCACTTTAACGGAAAAAACCTATCTTTTTATCGGCCAACATATCAAAAAGATAGCCATCGGTTCGATTCTCGTTTTAATCCTCTTTCTCTCCTTTTTCTTGTACCGAATGTGGGATCAAAAAAAGGAAGATGAGGCAAACCAGAAGTTTGTCTTAGCCCTTGAAGCCTATCAAATGGTCAGCTCCCCCTATCGCGAAGGTTCGCCGGCTGAATATAAAAAAGTGCTCGAAGCCTTTGATGAAGTGATCAAGATCTATGCACGAACCTCATCAGGAAGGTTTTCTCTTATCTATAAGGGAGGAATCCATCTCCGTCTAGGTGAGTTTGATGAGGCCATCAATGCCTATGAGGGTTTTCTTAAAAATGGAGGGAAAGAAAAGTTGTATCAACTTTTCGCCTTTGAGGGATTAGGATATGGATATGAAGGAAAGAAGGATTATGAAAAAGCACTAAAAGCCTATCAAGAGATTATCAAACTGGGTGAAAAATATGATTGGGCAGGAGTTCATTTGAATATAGCAAGGTGTTACGAGAAGATGGGTAAAAAGAATGAAGCCCTCGAAAATTACAAGGCTTTTTTAAAAGCATCACCCAAATCGCTCTCTACCAATTCCGTTCTAAAAAAAGTGTCTTCCCTGGAGAAATGACTTTATTAAGTTAAATATTTCACTTGACAAATAGAGTTAAATCAGTAAATTTGTGATAAATATAACATAGTCGAAAATGTGTGAACTGATCTATATTTGAGGAGGCTGTTATGGAAAAGATATTGCAAGGAAATTATGCAATTGCAAGGGGGGCATGGGAAGCAGGAGTGAAGGTGGCATGCGCCTATCCTGGCACGCCGAGCAGTGAAATCCTCTTTGCAATTTCCAGCCAATATAAGAAAGATATACAGGCTGAATGGTCTCCAAACGAAAAAGTTGCCCTTGAGGTGGCAAGTGGTGCTTCCTTCGCGGGTGCAAGGGCTTTGGCCTGTATGAAGCACGTGGGTTTAAATGTCGCTTCAGACCCGTTCATGACGCTTGCCTATACCGGTGTTAAGGGCGGGCTTGTCATTGTGGTGGCAGATGATCCATATGCCCATAGCTCCCAGAATGAGCAAGACAGCCGCCACTGGGCACGGTTTGGCAAAGTCCCCATGCTTGAACCTTCAGATTCCCAGGAGTGTAAAGACTTTACCAAACTATCTTATGACTTGAGCGAGCAGTTTGACACCCCTGTGCTTTTGAGAACAGAGACTCGAGTCTCCCATTCCTTTTCACCTGTTTTGTTCGATGATCGGAAAGAATCCGCTATCCCTATCGGCCTCGATGTGAAAGAAGCTCCCAAATATACGATGGTCCCTATCTATGTTCGTATGAGGCGGGTTGTCGTAGAAGAGAGGATGAGGAAGTTGGAAGCCTTTGCCGATGGGTTCAAGCTCAATGTGATGGAGATCAATAACCCGAAAATCGGGGTGATTACAAGCGGTGTCTCATACAATTATACTAAAGAAGTATTTCCCAATTATTCCTACCTGAAATTAGGGATGGTCTGGCCTCTTCCAAAGAAAATCATCAGAGAATTTTTCGACAAGGTTAAGAAAGTGATCATCGTAGAAGAACTTGATCCTTTCCTCGAAACTGAGATCCGGGCCATGGGTTATAAGATCTTTCACGGAAAGGATGTCCTGCCCAGCCTTTATGAATTCAATCCGGAGATCATAGAAAAATCGATCAAAGGGAAAAGTTACAAACCCCTCAAAGAAAGAATCAATGCAGAAGAACTTCCCAAAAGGCCACCCAACCTCTGCTCGGGCTGTTCACACCGGCCTCTCTTTTATGCCTTGAAGAAACTGGGAGTTTTCGTTTTCGGGGATATTGGCTGTTATACCCTTGCGGCAGCACCCCCTCTGAATGCGGTTCATAGTACGGTCTGTATGGGGGCTGGAGTCGGGGGTGCATTCGGCGCGATGAAGGCGATGGGAAAAGAAGGGTTGGGGAAGGTCTGCTCGGTCATCGGAGATTCCACCTTTCTTCATGGAGGGATCACGCCTTTGATGGATATTGTCTATAATAAGGGAAATTCAACAACGATCATCCTCGACAACCGGACCACCGGAATGACAGGCCTTCAGGAACATCCTGCCACAGGCTTTACGATCGCCGGAGAGCCGACGAACCAGATTGACATCGAGGCCTTAGTTAGGGCGCTGGGGGTCAAACATGTGAGACAAGTCGATCCTTATCATATTACAAAGGCAATGGAGGTGATCAAGGAAGAGATCGAAAGGGATGAACCATCAGTCATTATCACCGTGAACGGACCCTGTATGCTCCACCGGAGAGAAAAGAGAAAATTTGAACACGCCTATTATGAAATTGATACAGAAAATTGCCGGGGCTGTAAGATGTGCCTGGATATCGGATGCCCTGCCATCAGCTGGAGAGAGGTGGGCGATGATGAGGCAATCACCAAGGATGGGCAGAAGCGAAAGGGGGTTGTTTCCATCAATCGCATACAATGTCCGGGTTGCGGCGTTTGCCAGCAGATCTGTAAATTTGAAGCGATCGTTCCTGGAAAGGCTTAGCATCCCAAAAAATTAGAAAACAGGATGCTTGATTATAAAGATTTAAAAAAGAGATTACAGCGATTAAGGGTCTGATCTCTGTAATCTAAAATAATCTTACTCATCAGGCGTAATCTGTAGCTTTTACTTTAGGATTATGCCAGGAGGAAAAAATGGAAGACAAGGTGACCAATGTTCTATTATCAGGAGTTGGAGGTCAGGGAACCATTCTGGCCAGTGATATTCTTTGCTCCGTATTTCATGAAGTGGGATATGATGTGAAGAAGAGCGAAGTTCATGGAATGGCCCAGAGGGGTGGCGATGTAACCACCCATTTTCGATTTGGGAAAAAGGTCTACTCCCCCTTGATCAAATATGGAGATGTGGACTTTCTCATCTCCTTCGAGCTTCTTGAAGGGCTTCGTTACATCAACTGGGTGAAGAAGAACGGGAAGGTTCTTCTAAATGATCAGGAGACCCTTCCTCCTGCAGTGACCCGTGGAACGATGAAATATCCTGCGGATGTGGTCAAAACTTTTAGGAAGCTTTTTAAAAAGAATACTCACGTTATCGATGGGTTAGACATTGCGGTGCGATGCGGGGACGCGAGGGCTGTCAATATCGTCACCCTTGGTGCCTTTTCCAATTTTTTTGATATTAAGGAAGAGGTTTGGGAAAAGAACCTTCTTGAGCATCTGCCCGAAAAAGTCCACACACTTAACCTCAATGCCTTCAGAGAAGGAAGGAAGGCGATTTAATATAACTGGACGCTTGTTCTTTAGGGGGGCGAAGAGAATAACTTTTCGCCCCCCTTTGTTTTTTAGACCCGCTCATTTATAATTTTATAAGGGAACTTTGATGACAGAGATTTTAAAATAACGATTCCACAGATTTTTCTTTAATTCGATTCTTTCTAATCTGTGTAATCAGATCATAATCGCTGTAATCAGATATCTCATATCGGAGGTAATTGACCATGAGGCAGATCAGATTCTTTGTCTTGATCGTCATCACCCTATCCCTTGTTTTCCTTGTCAACCCTCAAGCCGAATCAAAGGACCGTTTTCATCAATTTACGATGGAGAATGGCCTGAAGGTGCTCCTTCAGGAAAACCGGAATGTGCCAGTGGTTGCGATGCAGGTCTGGGTGAAGGTGGGGAGCGCCGATGAAAGGGATGAAGAGGCGGGAATCTCGCATTTTATTGAGCACATGATCTTTAAGGGAACAGAGAAGAGGAAAGTGGGAGAAATGGCAAAGGAGATCGAATCGCTGGGGGGATCGATCAATGCCTATACTTCCTATGATCAAACCGTTTTTCATATTACGATTGCCAGCCGTTATGCTGACATTGCCCTGGACATCCTGAGCGACTCGGTTCAACGCTCGACATTTGACCCTGCAGAATTCGAAAAGGAACGGGAGGTCATTCTTGAGGAAATTCGAATGGGAGAGGATGACCCGTCGAGAAAACTCTTTAAACAGACGATGGCCACTGCTTTCCATCGCCATCCCTATGGAAGGCCGATTATCGGGTATGCGAAAACAATCAAAGAAATGACCAGGGATATGATGATATCCTTTTTCAGGCGATGGTATACACCCGACCAGATGTTATTTGTAGCGGCTGGAGATTTTGACATAAAGGAGATGGAAGGGAAGGTGCGAGAGGTTTGGAGTGGGTTTAAAAGGGGCTCCGAGGGTATTCCGGCAAGGGCAAGAGAGCCGGAGCAGAAGGAGGTCCGGTCCAAGCTCACCTTTGGAAACTTCAAAGACACCTACCTTCAGATGGCTGTTCCCATCACTTCTTCGGTCCATGAAGATACCCCGGGCCTCGATGTTTTTGCCCAGGTTTTAGGGGGAGGGGAAACTTCACGTCTGACCCAAAAAGTGAAGCTTGAGATGGGATTGGTTCACTCGATCTATGCTTCTTCGTATACACCCAAAGAATCGGGCCTCTTTATGATTGGTGCGACCCTGCCTGCAGAGAACCTGGGGAAGGCTATCGAAGAGATACTCAAAGAGGTTAACCGTCTGGTCGTGGATGGAGTCACGGCTGAAGAACTTCACAGGGTTCGGGTCAATGTTGAAAGCGATCTCATCTATGACCGGCAGACCGTCCAAGGACAGGCGCGAAAGATAGGCTATTATGAAGCCACTACTGGCGACGTCGAATTTGAGAAGCGATACATTCAGAGCATTAATCTCCTTCAGAGTGACGATATTAGAAGAATAGGTGAAAAATATTTTAAACCCTATCGGTGGAATATCAGTCTTCTGTCACCCAATGAGAAGGCCGAGGTTGTAAAAAAGGTTTCTTTAGACTCTATTATTGAAAAATCAGTTTCCTCTAAGGATGTCTTCATCCAGAAGGGAATCGCGAGAATATCTAAAACCACTCTCAGCAACGGGATGCGTCTCATCGTCAAAGAGAACCGAACTAACCCGATCGTGTCCATTCAGGTCTCCATGCTGGCAGGTGTTCGCTATGAGGAAGAGGCTCTCAATGGAATTAACCAGTTTATGGCAGTGATGATTACCAAGGGCACTGAGAAGCAAAGCAGCCTTCAAATCGCAAAGAAAGTGGAAAGAATGGCTGGATCACTGAGTGGGTTTTCAGGTTATAACAGCTTTGGTTTGAGTTTCACCTTTCTGAGTCAACACTTTGAAGAAGCTCTGTCCTTGCTCAGCGAGGTCCTTCGACAACCTTCCTTCGATTCGGATGAAATGGAGAAGAGGAGACGTCCTATTCTGGCTTCCATTAAACGGCAGGAGGATGACCTGGACCGAACAGTCTTCAGACTCTTCAGAAAAGCCCTTTATGAAAAACACCCTTACCGTATGGATACGATCGGAACGCTCGATTCTGTCCAGAGGATCACCCAGAAGGATTTGAAAGAATATTACAAGCGGATCGCGGTGCCTGAAAATATGGTTTTTTCGGTGGTGGGCGATGTTGATATCAACCAAGTGATCCAGGCTGTTCACAACGAGTTCGGAAAGCTGAGCAAAGGTAATTTTATTCATCCTGGAGTGGTTCAGGAGCCAGCTCTCCAAAAGATGAAAAAATCTGAAGTGTTTAAAGAGAAGGAACAGGCCCATTTTGTCCTCGGATTTCTTGGCCCAACTATCCGAAGCGCCGACCGGTATGCCGTCGAAGTTCTGGATGCAGCCCTATCCGGCATGGGAGGGAGGCTTTTCTATGAGCTGAGAGATAAGGAGAGTCTTGCCTATTCATTGGCCTTTATTGCTAACGTAAATCTGGATCCAGGATATATTTGTGTCTATATGGGGACCCATCCCGACAAGCTCGATAAAGCCATTGAGAGCGTCTTAAGGGAATTGAAGAAGGTGAAGGATGAGGGATTGACATTGGATGAGGTGGAGAGGGCCAAGCGATACCTGATTGGCAACTTTGAGATTGGACTTCAGACCAACAGCGCCCAGGCTAGCCGAATGTCCGCAGATGAACTCTATGATCTTGGATTTGATTATTATGGAAAATATCCCGATAAGATAAAGAGTGTGTCGGTAGAGGACGTTCGCCGGATTGCAAAGCAATATTTAAACTTGGATGCTTATGCTCTTGCCATCATCCGGCCTCCGAAAGAGAAGAAGCAGTGACTTCACGGATTCGGATCAAATATTTCTCTCTGAGGGACACGCTGGAATGCGGACAGTTTTTCCGATTTACCAAGGCGCTTGATACCTACCTTATCCATTCCTCTGGTAAGACCTTCTCTCTTTTTCAAAAAGGGGATTCGCTCTTTTATGATGGAGTCAAAGAATCTTTCCTTAGACACTTTTTCCGACTCGAAGATGACGAAGATGCGATTCTGAGGGAGATCGATTGCGATCCAATCATCCATCGGGCTATCGAGCAGTACCAGGGGTTGAGACTGATCCGACAGGACCCCTGGGAGTGCCTTTTCTCCTTCTTATGTTCTTCTGCTAAAGCCATCCCCCATATCCGCACGATGGTTGAACTTCTCTGCAAATCGTCAGGGGAAAAGGTCATTCAGGGTGATTATGTGGGTTATGGTTTCCCGGAACCTCAAAGCATCAAGGATGGATTCCAATTGGAATCGGTTAAGGCAGGGTTCAGAACAGATTATTTAGTTAAGGCCAATCAAGGCATCCATCGGAGCCAACTTCTGGAAATGAAAAACCTATCCTATCCGGAAGCGAAAAAGAGATTGATGGGCCTTTCGGGTGTAGGAAAGAAGGTGGCGGATTGCGTCCTCCTCTATTCACTCGATTTTCTCGAAGCCTTTCCGCTTGATACGTGGATTAAGAAGGGATTACAGAAGGCCTATTTTAATGGGGAAAAAATCGGAGAGAAGAAGATGGAACAATTTGTCCGGAGCCATTTTGGCCCCTACGCAGGTTACGCTCAGCTCTATCTCTACCATTTCTGGAGAACCCAAGGATTTTCGTAGCAGTCTGTTCTCTTCAGTTGTTATACGTATCTCAGGAATTATCTGTTGAAACCTCTTTTCATCCATTATATAATTTTTAAAAATTAAAGAAATCAGATGCGGGGTAAGTCATTTTATGCTTGGTTCACTCATTAAGAAGATTTTCGGAAGTAAGAACGAGAGGGAGTTAAAAAGAATCCAGCCACTTGTCCTGCAGATCAATGACCTTGAGTCCAGGGTTCACCCTCTGAATGACGATCAAATCAGGGCAAAGACAGGGGAGTTCAAAGAGAGGATCGAAAGGGGAGAGTCGCTCGATGAGATTCTTCCTGAAGCCTTTGCCGTTGTCCGTGAGGCAGCCCGGAGAACTCTTGGGGAGCGACCCTACGACGTCCAGTTGATCGGAGGAGTTGTGCTCCATGAGGGGAAGATATCCGAAATGGCAACCGGTGAGGGAAAAACACTGGTTGCTACACTTCCAGCCTATTTGAATGCATTAGAGGGAAAGGGCGTCCATATTGTTACAGTGAATGACTACCTGGCAAAAAGGGACAGCGAATGGATGGGAGCCATCTACAGATTCCTGGGCCTCTCTGTCGGGGTGATTGTTCATGAGTTGAATGACCAGGAGCGGAAGCAGGCATACGGTTCGGATATCACCTACGGGACGAATAATGAGTTCGGTTTTGACTACCTTCGGGACAATATGAAGTTCGATATTCAGGATTATGTCCAGAGGGATCTAAATTACGCCATTGTGGACGAGGTGGACAGCATCCTAGTTGATGAAGCGCGAACTCCTCTCATCATCTCTGGACCCACTGAGGAGTCGACTGATAAATATTATAAAATCAACCGGATCATTCCGAGTTTAAAGCAGGGGAACCATTACCAGATCGAAGAGAAGACCCACACCGCTTTTCTGACAGAAGAGGGAGTGGCACAGGTGGAGAGACTGCTCCATGTTGAAAACCTCTACGACCCAAGACAGATCGAAACTCTCCATCATGTCAATCAGGCGCTCAAAGCCCATACCCTTTTTAAGAGAGATGTGGACTATGTTGTAAAAGAAGGACAGGTGGTCATTGTTGATGAATTCACCGGCAGGTTGATGCCTGGACGGAGATGGAGCGATGGACTCCATCAGGCGGTCGAGGCCAAGGAGAATGTGAGGATCGAAAATGAAAATCAAACCCTGGCCACGGTCACCTTCCAGAACTATTTCCGAATGTATAAGAAACTGGCTGGTATGACCGGGACAGCAGACACCGAAGCAGCGGAATTCAGGAAGATTTATAATCTGGATGTCGTGGTGATTCCCACCAATATGCCCCTGATCCGGATGAATCATGCCGATGTCATTTACAAAACGGAAGAGGAGAAATTTCGTGCGGTCGTCAGAGAGATAGAAGAACTTCATCAACAGGGGCGTCCTGTTCTGGTGGGAACGATCTCCATCGAGAAGTCAGAGAGATTGAGTTTTTTCCTGAAGAAGCGCGGCATTCCACACAATGTCCTCAATGCAAAGCATCACGAGCGCGAAGCGGAAATCATCGCTCAGGCAGGAAGGGTCGGCATGGTCACCATCTCGACCAATATGGCAGGAAGAGGGACCGATATTTTATTGGGCGGAAACCCCAAATTCCTAGCCAGAACCATGATGGAAGAGAAGGAGGACCCTGGGGCGACACAGAAGGCTTATGAGGAAGCCTTTCAGAAGGCCTTTAACATCGTTCAGAAAGAGAAGGAGAAGGTTGTCCAAACGGGAGGTCTCCATGTCCTTGGAACGGAACGGCATGAAGCGAGACGGATCGATAACCAGTTAAGGGGAAGATCAGGAAGGCAAGGAGATCCGGGTTCCTCCAGATTTTATCTCTCTTTGCAGGACGACCTGATGAGGATCTTCGGTTCAGAGAGAATCTCGAAGATCATGGACCGGCTGGGCATTGAGGAGGATCAGCCTATCGAGCATAACCTTGTGACCAGGGCGATCGAGAATGCGCAGAAGAAAGTCGAAGGCCATAACTTTGAGATTCGGAAACATTTGCTGGAATACGATACCGTGATGAATAAACAGAGAGAGGTGATCTATACCCAGCGGAGAGAAGTTCTGGCTGGAGAGGACCTGAAAGAGTCTGTGCTGGAGATGGTAGAGGAACAGGCCGAGGGGCTTGTCGACCTCTATATTGATGAGAAGGCACACCCCGAGGATTGGGACCTGAAAGGTCTCCATGATGCCATCTATCAACAGTTTTCCTTCCGGTGGTCCGCTCCATCCCATGAAGAAGATGGCTTAAATCGGGAAAGGTTGACAGACTTGATCATCGAGAAGGCAAAAGAGATCTACCTGAAAAAAGAGGAGGAGTTCGGAGAAGGTGCCCTTCGCTATCTCGAAAAGGTGATCATGCTCCAATCGGTTGACCACCACTGGAAAGACCATCTTCTTGCGATCGATCAGTTAAAGGAGGGAATCGGATTAAGAGGGTATGGTCAGAAAGATCCCAGGATAGAGTATCAGAAAGAAGCCTATCAGATGTTCCTTGAGATGCTGGACCGGATTAAGAGGGATACGATTGAGAAGCTCTTTGCCGTCCAGATTGCAAAGGATCAGGAAGTGCGTGAGATCAAGACAGAACGAAAGCAGACCTTTGTCATGAGCCGGGGGCAGGAAGCTGCTGCCCAAAGGGGCGGTCAGACCGAAGATGGAAAAGGGGTGACCGTGCGACGAGAAGGAAAGAAGGTGGGCCGCAATGATCCCTGCCCATGTGGAAGCGGAAAGAAGTATAAGAAGTGCTGTCTCGAAAAAGAGGAAGCAAGAGCTTAAAAAAGTTGCAAGTTGCGAGTTCCAAGTTACAAGTTAAAACAATAATTGACAAATTCGCATGATAAAAGACCTCCCTCTCCCCTGGTGGGAGAGGGTAAGGGTGAGGGGGAGATGAAATCACACGACTTCAGAGTGCCAGGTTTTCAATTTGCTGGGATATCGGCGGGGATTAAAAAGAATGGAAAAAAAGACTTGGCTTTGATTTATTCAGAGGTTCCTGCTCAGGTCGCGGGAATTTTTACCACCAACGCCGTTAAAGCCGCTCCGGTTCGAATCGGGATGGAACGAATTAAGAATGGAGTCGGCCAGGCAGTGATCATTAATAGTGGTAATGCCAATGCCTGCACAGGAGGCCAGGGTCTCAAGGATGCACAACAGATATCTTCATGGGTGGCGAAAGGGTTAGGGATTGATGAGAAACTGATCTTTCCTGCTTCCACAGGGGTCATCGGAGTGCCGCTTCCCTTGCAAAAGTTCGAAGATGGAGTTCCGAAACTGATTCGGTCCCTTTCTTCGGATGGATGGATGAATACGGTTGAAGCCATCATGACCACAGACGCTTTTCAAAAGGTTGAAACGGCGACCTGCAGAATAAAAGGAAAGACCGTGAAATTGTGTGGAATGGTGAAAGGGGCGGGGATGATTCGGCCAAACATGGCAACGATGCTTTCGTTCCTTGTCACCGATGCTAATATTAAAGCTTCCCTTCTTCAAAAGATGCTACAGAAAGCTGCCGAAGTTTCATACAATAGCATTACGGTAGATGGAGACACGAGCACCAATGATACGGTTCTCCTCTTTGCAAACGGAAAGGCAGGACATCCTCAACTGATGCACATAGACCGTAATGGAGAAGCATTCCAGGCAATGTTGAACAAGGTATGTAGTCATCTGGCAAAGAGTGTAGTAAAAGATGGAGAGGGAGCTACCAAATTTGTCGAGATTCTTGTCTCAGGAGCGAGAAACAGAGAGGATGCTAAAAAAGCCGCTTATGCAATTGGACATTCTCCATTGGTGAAGACCGCTTTCTTCGGCGAAGATGCCAACTGGGGAAGAATCCTCTGCGCCTTAGGGTATTCGGGCGCCCGGATTCATCCCGATCGAGTTGATGTTTTGTTCAATCAATATCCCATTGTTAAAAATGGGATGGGTGTTGGGGGGAAGCTTGAAGAGAAGGCGGGAAAAATTCTAAAGGAGAAATCATTCAGGATTACCATTAACCTTCATCAGGGGAAGGCTTCATATCTCCTTTTTACCACAGATCTCTCTTTTGAATACGTGAAAATCAACGCCTCCTACCGCTCTTAAAAAGGTCAATAGGTGTTGGTCGATGCTTCAATTCTTTGCTGCCTCTGCACCGGGTCTTGAACCTCTGTTGATCCAGGAGCTTCACAGGTTAGGATTGAAACCTACTTCGTCAAGTTCTTCTTTTATCTCTCAAGATGAGCAATACGAAACAGGAGGAGTTGAATTTGAAGGCTCATTAAAGGACCTTTATCTTGCAAACCTTCATCTGCGAACCGCAAGTCGAATTCTGGTTCGATTAGGGTCTTTCGAGGCTACCCGATTCCCTGAACTGCGACGAAAAGCGGCAAACCTCCCTTGGGAGCAGTACCTTTCGCCAGGAATGGACATCTCTTTGAGGGTGGCGTGTCATGCATCCCGCCTTTACCACCAGCGGGCAGTTGCCGAACGAGTGGTGGGAGCCATCAGTGACCGGCTGGGTCAGCCTCCCTGCGTCCGCAAGCTCGACGAGGAAGCTACCGATTCCTCTCCCAAACTTATTCTCGTCAGGATACAGAATAACCAATGTACCATCAGCGTGGATTCATCGGGTCCATTATTGCACCGGCGTGGATATCGGCTGGCCATTGCAAAAGCCCCTCTCAGAGAAACGCTGGCAGCGGCCATGCTTCTTGCTGCCAGATGGGACGGAATTGCACCCCTGATCGATCCTTTTTGTGGGTCGGGAACAATACCGATTGAGGCAGCACTGCTCGCCCGGGAAATCCCTCCCGGATATCAGAGGACCTTCGCATTCATGAACTGGCCCTCTTTTGACAAATCCCTCTGGGATACTATACGTGCTTTTAATTCTGATTTGGAGAAACGAGCAAAGCCAGAGATCATTGGTTCTGACCGAGACGCAGGCGCGATCCAGGCTGCCCGTGCCAATGCTGAACGCGCTGGTCTATCGGACACCATAGAGTTTACATGCCAGGCTGTTTCTTACTTGGACCCCCCAGTTGGTCCAGGATGGATCGTCACAAACCCGCCCTATGGAAAACGTCTCCCGTCTAACAAAGATCTGCGAAATCTATACGCACAGTTTGGTAAAACCCTCCGATCCAAGTGCCCCGGATGGAAGGTTGTTATGCTATGTGACAGCATTCAACTTGTGAAAGCCACAGGATTGAAGTTCGAAGAAACCATTCCTACACCGAACGGGGGATTAAAAGTCAAGATCTTCATTGGCCATGTCGATTGAAAGCGAGATTTTCAGGGGATAGTTATGGTCATTGTCGATTACAATAATATTTAGGAATGAAACTTAGAGACATCTATCAATTCATTAACTTCTTTTTGTAATCATTTTTAAAGT
>Ga0194111_10004369_pt1 | contig 16473 bp, 17 predicted proteins | sample TA2KigC300mmetaG_FD_146194 | JGI IMG/M metagenome (GOLD analysis project Ga0194111, IMG submission 146194) | Freshwater microbial communities from Lake Tanganyika, Tanzania - TA2015033 Kigoma Deep Cast 300m | ecosystem: Environmental > Aquatic > Freshwater > Lake | place: Tanzania: Lake... | reverse complement strand
GATTTAATCCCGCTGATGGGAATCTCCTTTGCCCTCTCTCCGAATACCCTTTTGATGCCTCTGGTCTCAGCAATGTCATTAAACGGGGTCGCGGTGCCATGGGCATTGATCGTATCCACCTCTTCTGGAGAAACTCCGGCATGAGATAACGCGATTCTGATTACCCTTTCCACGCCTTCCCCATTGGGTTCAGGTGCTGTGAGATGATAGGCATCGGCACAGATGCCATAACCGAGAAATTCCGCAAGAACCTGAACACCCCTTTTTAGGGCATGCTCCATTTCTTCGAGGATGAGAATGCCTGCTCCTTCACCGATGGTCAACCCTTGTCTCCTCTTGTCGAAGGGTTTACAACTTTCAGGGTCAACCAACTTCAAACTGCTAAAACCGCTGAAGGAAACCTCACAGAGAGAATCGCTTCCGCCACTGATCATGACATCGGCTAATCCCATCTGAATCATATCGTAAGCCACTCCGATCGAAGCAGAGCTTGAAGAGCAGACCGTTGCAGTTGTTGAACGCGGACCTTTCAACCCTGATTCAATGGCGATGAGGTCAGTGGTGGTGGCAAGAGAGTAAGAGATGAGGAGAGAAGGAGAAGGCCTTCCTTTCCCTTGATAGAAATCCCTGAAATACTTTTCAACTGAGAGGATCCCGCCTGATCCTGCCCCTAAGATGATCCCGGCTCTCTCTTTGTCAATCGGGTCTTGATCAAGCCGGGCAGATTTCCATGCCTCTCTGAAAGCAACGAGTCCAAATTGGTCACACCTCGAAAGCCTGCGAAGTTCTTTTCCGGTGAAATGAGCCTGAGGATCCAATCCCGAAACTTCAGCCGCCTTCTTTGTCCGATAGGGTGAAGCATCAAAGGCAGTAATCTCCTTGGACCCATCTTTTCCCTCGACGAGGGATTCCCAGAATTTAGGAACGCTGTTCCCTACAGCGCTCACGATACCCAGACCTGTAATGACAACCCTCTTTCTCATTTAACCTCTGTGACCTTTACATCCTTCGGAAGTCGAATTTCAAAATCAGAATCCAAAAGCCCGGTATTTACCCTCATATTGGAATATTGGAGGATTGTTGTATCTCCATTCTTTTCAACCATCTCCATCCCTGTAATGATCCAATCCTTCTTTGAGATCCACATCTTCGTCTTAACAAATAGCGGATCTTTCACTTTTGGCAATATTTCCATGACAAGAAATGATTCCCGGTCCTCCAGGATCCTCCAATTGGCAAGTTTCCCCTGAAAAGGATCCTTTGAAAAGAGCATGTACTTTTCAACCACAGGGTTCCCCTGGACCTGATAGCGTTCTGCCATCTTTTCTTCCTTAAAGTAGAGAAGGAAGGTTTTGCCATCGTAAACCATTTGGCTTGTCTCAGGATGAAAGAATTCCACTGAGATCCTGTCCGGTTTCTTAAAGCGAATTTTTCCTTTTGAGACCACCTTCTCTTTAAGCAAAGATATTTTTTTCTCCTGAAGGAGGTCTGCGGAAAAATCTTTCGTCCTATCACTGGACTCTCTTATTCGCTTCACAACCTCATCCACGCTCAGGGTCTGTGCTTCAATGGTATGGAAGGGCAGGAAAAGTGAAAAGATGAAAATTAAAAAAAAAGTGCACTTTGGTTGTTTGAAAATCTTTTTAAAATCCCTCCCGACCTCCCTTTGCCAAAGGGAGGAGATAGGGAGTTTCCCCCTTTGGCAAAGGGGGATTAAGGGGGATTTTATAATGATTCTTTTGGTCAATTTACTCATGGCACTCTTCCCGTAGATGAATTCTGTCATAAAGAATTACCCCTTAAATCCTAACACGGTTTTACTCACTCCAGGAAAGAGAAATTTTTGGCCGCTGAGATGGAAAAAGGCTTCAGAGAGATTCCCAAAAATAGCCGAAGCGATTTTCTTTCCCTGCTCCTTTGGGAGCGTATGTCCGCCGATGAAGTGCCGGCATCCCTTAAATCCTGCCCTTTCCATACACCGCTCAATCATTTCAGGTGAGAAGTCGGAAAGATGAGCAGGCAGGTCATAGAGGCGATTCTTGATGCCTAAGAAACGGAGGAGGTTCTTAATCGGCGTGGTATGAGGATATCTCAACAGGAGAAGTCCTCCGGGTTTAAGAATTCTGTAACTCTCCTTTAAAAAGGCCATGGGACCAAGAAGATGTTCAATCACATAAAAACCGCTCACCACATCGAAATCGTTTTGAGGGAAACCTATTTTCTCCAGTGGTCCCTCATACACAGTGAGTCCCAAGATACTTCTTGCATAATCAATCGCCTTTTGAGAGATTTCAACACCCGCAACCTCCCATCCTCTTTCTTTCATATCCGAGAGAAAGAACCCATAACCGGCACCTATATCCAGCAGCCTACCGTTTTTTTTATGTCGCTCTATGAGATTAGCCGCCTTTAGGAAGATCGACTGCATCATCTTCTTCCAGGCCTCAATTGATGATTCATTCTCCGGAAGATATCCCTGATAGAAACGGAGTATGGCCTCGCCTGTTGGCCTCGGATTGAGATAGATGAATTGACATGAAGAACATCTGACCATTTGAAACTGCCCCTCTCTGTGTAACAGGCGATACTCCGTCTTTCCACAGATAGGGCAGGCTATTTCCTCCATCTCAATATCAATTTTCTCTCTCATTCTTAATTCCGAACAGCAATGGATTCGATCCACATCTCAATGGTGCGGGTGTAGAGTTTCCAGTTTCTTAATTTTGATTGATTCAAAAAGGCCTGGCATTCTTCCAACGTATAGGAGGAATTGACCGATTCGATAAAACCTTCTTTGGCTTTTAGATGTTTTCCGAAGAGCAATTTCCAAAAGAGATTAAAGAACCCTATCCAGATAAAAGAAGCGTCCCTATGGAAGTCAACTATAACAAAGCTCCCTCCTGGCTTCAATGTCCGGGCCACCTCATTGAAGAAGTCAACAGGACGATCCAGATGATGAAGCGTATTGGTGCAGAGTAGAAGATCAAGGGATTGATTTTCGCAGGGAAGCGAATAAGCAGAGCCCACCTGAAAATCAATTTTTCCGGTTGTGCCCGCTTCAATCGCATTTTTCCGGGCGATATCGACCATCACGGAAGAGAGATCAATCGCTTTAAATTGGATTTCCGGAAGCGCCTTCGATAAGAAGATGGGAAAGATTCCTGGGCCGGTTCCAACATCAAGGCAACTTCCTTGATGAATCCCTTTTCCCTTTATCCGGCTGAGCACCCGTTGGCACGGAATCCTCATGTGCTTCTTCGCCATGAGGCTGTAATACTCGGCTAATTCTTGGTCTTCAATAACTCCAGATTCTGAGATACGCTCTTTCATCAAAATAACCATAAACCACCCACCCCAAAATCGCAATGGGGATATCCGTTCGTGGTGAGGCTCTCGAACCATAAACGGAATTATGACACAGCCTCAAATAGGGGCGAGGGAGATTTTCTTATCATAAATGCATTTTAATCGATGTAATCAATTCATAATCTATGTAATCAGAGATTTCTGGACTTTTTAAGAAATCTCCCCAAAATAATTGACTTATTTAACGGTTATGGTATTTTATGCACCAGTACAACTTCAATAAGCCAACATTATTACTGTACAAATTCAACCTATTAAAGTCCACTGAATCTCTTGGCGATGTAGGAAGGAGGTGAGAGTTGATAATATTTCTCAAAGACAGAGAGATTTTGTGGCAACACCGAGAGGCTGTATATCCAAACCTCATTTCGGATGTGAAAAAGTTAGCTGTGCATTGCAAGCAAGGAGAAGTCACATAGGGAAAAAGTGCCACTAAAATTAAATCAAAAGGGGGTGGGTGTTATGAAAAAGATTCTTATATTAAATTGTTTGATTCTATTTTTTACTATTACGGTCCATGCACAAGAGAAGATTGAAACTCCTGTTTGGAATATCGAAGATAAATGGAATTTTAAGGGAAGAGCCACTATGATGGTTGTTAATGCAGATGGAAATACTTATACCATAAAAAGTGGAACATCTATTTATATTTATGATAAATCCTCTCTTAATATACTTTACTCAATAGAGGGAGATAAACGGAAAGAGTATAAAGGGAGTAGGAAAAGACTTTTAAATTTTCCATTAGATATTGGAAAGAGTTGGGGGAAAGATCGATTTGTAAGTAGAGCAACCCGTGGAACAAATTTAGCTTCACCTGAAAATATTTACTATGAAACCTATACAGTTTTAGGGTGGGAAGACATCATGGTTGAGGCGGGTAAATTTAATACTGTTAAGATAGAGTATAGGCAAGAGGGGATAGGAGAAAGCGGAAGGAATTGGGTTGGTAAAGCGTGGTATTGGTATTCACCGGAAGCAAAGTATTTTGTAAAATTGATACATGAAGATAATCCGGTTTGGATTGGAATTTATGGTTGGGAATTAACTTCTTTTGCATTGAAAAAATAGATCTTTATTTTACCTTGGTTGCAAGGAACACTGTATTTCTGCGAAGAGGGCAGTTGTTTGCAACGGACAAGTTGGGTAAAATGAAATGATTCAGGTAACATGTTTTGATCAGGAAACATATAGAATGGATTAAAGGATATGAAATGGTTTGAAGATATCTTTAACAGAAATATCCGTTTGACCGATGAGCGTATGGAGCATATTGAGTTTGACCATCCTGAAATGTACGGACAGATTGATAAAATCAGAGAGACGTTGCAAAATCCCGAAATTGTTGTCAGATCAAGATCGGATTTGGAGGCGGAGCTTTTTTATCGGTATTATTCTGAAACGTCTGTCGGAAACAAATACATGTGTGTTATTGTTAAAGGGGGACGTCAAGACCCCTTTATTATAACTGCATATTTTACTGACACCATGAAAAGAGGTGAAACACTATGGCGGAAGCAATAAAAGTTTGGTACGACAAGGAAGGAGACTACCTTGAAGTTCTCTTTGAAAGAAAAGCTGGTTATTTCAAAGAGACCGAGAACGATGCAGTGATGGAAAAAGTTGATGATAAGGGGAATGTCATCGGGTTCTCCATTTTGAAGGTCAGCACGTTAAAAGAGCAGAAACCTCTTTCAATTGAACTGAAAAGGCACGTCGCTTAAAATTGTTAAACAAAAGCCAGGATGAAATGTGATGATTAAATTGGCTTGTTGCGGAGATGATTGTAATTTTTGCCCTCGGTATGATGCGACTTTAAATCAGGATAAACAAAAACTGAAAGAAATAGCTGTTTTGTGGCAAAAAATCGGCTGGCGTGAAAATATAGACCCTCCAGAAACATTAGCCTGTTATGGATGTGAAACTTTTAATAGACCATGTGAATATAAGGTGAGGGAATGCTGTATAGAAAAGAATATTGATAATTGTGGAAAATGCGAAAGTTATCCCTGCGATAAAATTGAAAAGGCATACGAAATAACTCAAATAAATATTGAAAGGTATAAAGATCTTCTATCAAAAGAAGAGTATGAGGTTTTTGTAAAGGCATTTTTCTCAAAGAAAGATAATTTGGATAGAGTAAATCGTGAATTTAAAAATAAAAAGAAAAATTAAGCTGGCGATTCTGGGGGCGGCCCTTTGGCTAAAACCAGCATTCCTTCGGCCACTATCTCCTCACCGACTTTAGCTCGAACCTTTACCTTCGCCAGATTTGAAAAGATGTGTAGTATCTCCGCCTCTAAAGTGATCTGATCACCGGGAGAAACTTCTTTCCTTAATCGAAATTCGTCAATTCTTGCCAGAAAGGGAATGCCTTCTTCCTCTTTTTCAAATGATGAATGAAAGGCAATGCCTCCTGTCTGCGCCAGTGCCTCTAGAATGAGAATGGACGGTACGACGGGTTCTCTTGGAAAATGGCCTAAAAAGTAGGGTTCATCAATACTGACACTTTTCAGTGCAACCGCCTTCTTCCCTGGTTCGATCTCGAGGATTCGATCAATCATCCGAAAAGGAAAAGAATGAGGAAGGCTTTTTAGAATATCATTGAAATCGGTCATTCTAATCTTGCTCAATTTCCCCTCACCCCCACCCTCTCCCCCAAGGGGAGAGGGAAAGTTTGAGAGGTTATTAGATTCTAAAAGAGTCCAATGATTTTAAACACTCCTTTGGCGATTCCCATGATGATGAAGATCCCTATAAATGAACCGGTCATTAATAAGATTGTTCCTTCGACCCTGCCCTTCTTGAGGAAGAAACTGACGATGCTTCCCGAGAGGATTCCGAAACCACGGATGGGAAGGGCAGAAAGAAGAATAAGACCTATATTGCCGAGAGACATCACCTTCTTCATTAGGGGTCTCTCGCTTAAACTGGAGACCACCTTATCCGTTTTGTGAGTGAGCCAGCGGACAACAAAGAACTTCTTGCTTGATCGTTCTAAGAGGATCCCATAAACGGGAATCTGCACATAATCATAGGCCAGGGCTAACGGAAAATAGATAAAAACAGACATCTGATTGACGATGGCAAAAAGCACGGAAAAGGAACGACCCAGGGTAAAATGAATCAGAGTAAAGAGGAGGATGAGATTTCCTGTGCCGGTTATTGGTTCCATTCGCGCCCCATCAGAATTGATGAATAACATTCTCCAGGAGATATCCCAAGATGGAGGATAGTTCGTAGTTCCTGATCCTTTTTTTGATGAGTGACATATCTAAGATCGCAGGTAGGGTCCGGAAACTGATAATTGATCGTTGGCGGGATAAAGCCATGTTCCATGGAAAGCACATTCGCTACCATCCTTATCCCACCCAAAGCAATGGCTTCTCCGGTCATGGATTTGATGGAACTCACTGGAATCCCTAAAGCCCCTGAAGAAAAAGTCTCCTTGATCCCTTTGGCTTCCAGTTCATCCAGTATTCTGGACGAATTTCCGGCACCGCTGATATGATCGATCTGGATATTCTCCTTTCCTCTCATGGTTAATGTGATGGATCGGCTGATATCTTCTGGTTCTTTTTTCTTTGAGGATTGCCCTACCAAACCATACCCCAGAATATAACTGTAAACCTTAGCCCCTCTTGAGCGGGCATGCTTCTCCGATTCAATGGCCAACACCCCTGCCCCTTCTCCCAAGATCAGTCCATTTCTCATCCGGTCGTAGGGACAGGATCTCTCCCCATGTCCCTGATCTGTCGCTAATAAATGAAGATCAGAAAATCCACGAAATAGAAACTCGCTCAGTTCATCCACGCCGCCTGTGAGGATGAGGTCTGCTCTTCCCCCTTGAATTTGATCGCAGGCAAAAGTGATGGCCGCTTCTGCCGAACAGAAGGATTGAACGAGTGTGCAATTGACTCCTTGAATTCCGAGTTCGATGGAAACATGGCTTGATGCCGCATTGGGAACGGTGTTGGGAAAGAGCATCGGGTTTAAATCTAAAAAACCTTTTAAGACTTGCCCCCGATGGAATTCCTCTGAGCTCGAGAGTCCGCAGAAACCCGATCCCAGAACAACTCCTACCCTTGAGCTATTCTCCTGGGTCACTGAAAATTGAGCATCAGCCAAAGCCAGTTTCGATGCGGCAATGGCAAACTGACTTGCCCGGTCAAGGCGCCGGATCTTACTGGCAGGGATAAAATCCTTGGGATGGAAGTGTTGAACCACCCCTGCTTTCTTTGAACGTGAGAAATGGGTATCGAAAGTTTTAATCTCAACGATGCCGGATTTCCCGTTCTTTAAGGACGAAAGAAACTCCTCTTTCCCGATCCCAATCGAAGAAACAACTCCAACCCCAGTAATACAAATGCGAGCTGTCATGCTTAAGTCCCAGTCGCCCATAACACCTCCCAACCCCTTCTTAAATTAAGAGGGGGAAAGGGGGAGTTATTCTTTGTAATATTGGTTATTATTTGGTTATTGGTGCTTGGAACTTGGTTATTCATAGACCTTCTCTTCTGCTCCTTCGAGGTCACCTGCGTCACTCTCCACATCTCTCGATTCGCCGATCTTCCCCAAGACCTCCTTATAGAACTCATGCTGGATGAGGAGGTTCATGATCTCGTTTGTTCCAGTCCAGATCATCTGTAACCTCGCATCACGGAAGAAACGCTCGATCGGATAGACATTCGTATATCCGATTCCGCCCATCACCTGCATCGAATGGTTGACCACGTCCCAGAGCATCTCTGTGGATGTCTTTTTTGCCTCGGAGACGATCTTTCTCGAATCCAATCCCTCATCCACATGTTTTGCCGTCACATAGACAAGGCTTCGAGCCGCATCCAGTTTGGCTATTGAATCTGCTATTTTAAAACTGACTGCCTCAAATTTGCGAATCGTCTCCCCAAATGCTTTTCTCCGATCGCTATATCGCGTTGCAATCTCCAGACAGCACCTCGCCATGCCGAGTGCTCCTGCGGCAGTGGTCAACCGTTCTGGAATCATCATCTGATTGAAGACCAGAAACCCTCCGTTCAACGGACCCACAAGGTTTTTTGCGGGCACTTTAGTGTTCCGGAAATAGAGTCTGCCTGTACCTCCTCCGCGGGAACCCAGAAGTCCATAAACATGCTTGACTTCCACGCCCATCTCTCTCTCAACGATGAAGCAGGAAATCGATTTGTGAGGTTCTGCCTCAGGCGCTGTCTTTGCATAGACTATAAAATAGTCCGCCCCTTCCGCACCCACAACAAAACGTTTCTGGCCATCAAGGATATAATAATCTCCGTCTTTTCGGGCAAGGGTGGTTGCCCCAAAAAAGTCGGATCCTCCCCGCGGCTCAGTGAGAGCCTCTGCACAGCAGAGTTTACCTTCGAGGGTGGGTTTTAGATATTTCTCCTTCTGCTCCGGAGTGCCGAAACGATGGATTGCCTCCCCACAAATACTCACCAATGAGTAAAGGCAGGTCAATCCCGATCCGAGCACCCCGATCTCTTCGATGGCTGCCACCTCTCCGGTCCACTTCATTCCCCTGCCCCCCCACTCTTTAGAGAAACGAAGCCCAAGAAGATTCTGCCCAGCCAGGCTTGTAATATACTCTTTCGGATACTTCACCTCCTCTGCATCCATCGCCCGGATGAGGGAACTCGGGACTTTCTCTTTGACAAAAGTTCTTACCTCTTGCTTTAACTTCCTCTCCTCTTGGGTCAATAGAATGTCAAACATGGCTTTCCCCCCTTAATTGAAATTTTCTCGGTACAATGCAGGCTTGATATGAATTCTTTACCGAAAACACATAAAGAATCAAGAAAAATTTTTAATTGACAGGGGAGGGAAAAAAGTTGAATAATTTGGGACATGTTGGGGAGGTAAAGGTTATAAGAATACGTTTACAGTGACGATACTCGTATCGAAGCAAGAAACGCGAGTTCGATTCTCGAAAAAATTTCGGGCCTCCAGTTTCGACAAACGAGCATCGATACGAGCTTCGACAACGACAACCGTTCATTTCTTTTAACGAAATTTTGATCTCACAAGGAGACCCCAAGTGAAAGAGACAATTAAGAATAAGGCAAAGGAGTTGGGAGTAGATCTCGTCAGTGTTTTAAATTTAAAGGAGTACATCAGCCCCCGTTCTCCTGACCCTCATCGATACCTTTCTTCAGCCAAATCCATTGTCGTCTTAGCCTTTAAACCCCTTGCAGGCGCATACCATTACCAGGAGAACACCTGGAGCAAGATGCCCTCTTACCTCTATGGCATGGAGGTCGCTGGAAATTCCGCAGCCTACCATCTCGGAAGATTCATGGAAAGGGAATTCAATGCAGAATCTTTTCTCGTGCAGGCACACCGGCCTTTTGAAATCAATGAGGAAACCTTTCGTTCTCCCATCGGCAGCATCTCACTCCGTCATGCCGCTGTTCAGAGCGGGCTAGCGGTCTGGGGCAAGAACACACTTGCCTTGACTCCCCAATTTGGACCCCGCGTCATGTTCCTCGGCCTTCTCAACAGCCTCGATCTTGAATCCGACCCTCCTATCAAGGACTATGACCCCTGCCTTACCTGTAAGTATGACTGCCGCTCAACCTGCCCCGGAAAAGCCTTCACAGAGGATGGCCGTGTGCAGAGCCACCGTTGTGTCAAGGTAAGTCAGCCCGACGATGTTGGAAACTTCATGCGGTTTTTGATTGAAATGGCAGGAAAACCATCCATGGGAGAACGGCTTGAGATGATGAAATCCCCGCGATTCTTCCGCCACCTTCAATATCTCCAATTTTTCATCCACTACCATTGCGACAACTGTACTCGACACTGTCCAGCAGCCCCTGCAAGTTCGGCCAAATATTAAAGATTTCAATAGGATACGAATTGCCTTGCTATTTGACCGGGAATGACTTATAGTTAGTCCGCTCCTAATTGCAAAAAACCGATTATCATCTTAAGAAAGAAAAATCGCGGAGAAACACTAAGCAATTTCTTTGCGGTTTTTTTTATAAGAATCTGAAATCCCACCTTGTCTGACATAACTCTTTGCTCTGTTTCATTGAAAAGAAATTGGATACGAAGGAATTGAAAAAGGAGAGAATTTTGGAAGACCGGGATTCAGAAAAACCCTACCTATTGGAACCAGGCGAAGACCCCATCCTCCTTCCTGACGAATTGGATATCGAACTATTTGCCGAGTTTCCAGGAATCGAAATCGAAGACGAAAGCGCTCGCGTATCGGATGAGGAAGAGACTCCTGGAGTCGGGTATGGGGGACTCCCCGGGAAGATGGTCGATCCTGTTCGGATCTATCTGAAAGAGATGGGCTCATTCCCATTATTGACCCGTGAGGGGGAAGTTGAAGTTGCCAAGAAGATTGAAAACGGATACCAGGAAATCCTGCGAGTGGTTCTCAATTGCCCTATGGCGATCAGGGAAATCGTCAATCTGGGGAAAGCTCTCCGGACCGGAAAGATCAGCATTAATGAGATCATCAACGACGCTGATGATGAGGTGATGAGTCTTAAAGAGGAAAAAATTCAGAAGAGAAAGGTCCTTCACCACATTCGTCAAATTGATAAGGGAACCCGTAAGATTCAACTTCTTCATAAAAAATGGAAAGTCCTGAAAAAGAAATCCTCTAAAAAGAAGGCCGAGGAAGAGATTAAAAAAATACAGGCCAACATCCTCTTGGCATTTAAACAGATCAATCTCAGAGGAGATCGGATTGATAGAATCATACAGAAACTGAAGCAGTCGAATATCCAGATCGACAAGGCTCATCAGGAACTGAAGAGAGCCAAAGCAAGACTTGACGGTTCCCTTTCGAAAATGAAAAGGGCGAGAACAAAGAAGGGGAGCCTAAAACAAAAAGAAGTTGAAGAGAATAGAAGGATCCTGCGGAACATCAAACGCAGAATCAGCAGGGTGGAGGCCGAGTGTGGTCTGTCTTCGATCCAGCTCAAAGAGGCGCTCCGGGCCATCATGAAAGGGGAAGTTCGGGTAAAAGAGGCTAAGGCTGAATTGATCAAGGCCAATCTGAGACTGGTGATCTCCATCGCAAAGAGATATACGAATCGGGGACTTCCCTTTTTGGACCTGATTCAGGAGGGAAATATCGGGTTGATGAGGGCGGTGGAAAAGTTTGAATATCAAAGGGGCTATAAGTTCGGAACGTATGCGACCTGGTGGGTTCGTCAGGCCATCACCCGAGCCATTGCGGATCAAGCCCGCACCATACGAATCCCTGTCCATATGATCGAAGTCATCAATAAATTGAATCGGACGTCCCGTACCCTTGTCCAGGAGATGGGAAGGGAACCTTCTTTGGAGGAAATTGCTGAAAAAATGGGGCTGTCTCTCCATCATATTCAGAAGATCTTAAAAGCAAGTAAAAAAACCATCTCCCTTGAAACACCTATCGGTGAGGAGGAAGAGAGTCGCCTGGAGGACTTTATTGAAGATCGGGAATCCCTCTCTCCTCAGGACGCCACCATCAGTTCCAATCTGGTCAAACAGATTCAAACGGTCTTCTCCACCCTGGATAAGCGGGAGGAAAAAATCCTGAGGATGCGGTTTGGAATCGGAGAGAAACACGACCATACCCTCGAGGAGGTGGGACAGGAGTTCAATGTCACACGGGAACGAATCCGGCAGATCGAGGAAAAGGCCTTAAAGAAATTGAGACATCCCAGCCGAGCGGAGAAACTGAAAAGCTTCACCGAATCTTAGAATAAAGAAGGGGTCAGCCCTTGACACGAGACAGTTGCTCTTCAATTTTCGTCATCTCGTTTCTGAGCTTCCTGTTTTTGTCTATTTTGTCTTTGATCCTCGTCCCAATCTTGGTTACGGCGGAATAACCGATACCTCCAAAATACCTGCCAATCTCTGTGTTCGAAAGTGGGGTGTGTTTTCTCGCAAGGTATACTGCGTATCCCTTATAGGGGGAGGTAGCCTGTACATTCTCCTTGGATATCTTGAACTGAATACCTACAAGGTCCACAATCTCATCGATATCCGGCGCTATGGACTCAAGATCTCGTCTATGGGAGACCTCCTTTTTCTGAATCTCTTGATCGTTAAGCCTTTTTAGTACTTCTTGGATGAACCTCTCCCCACCTAGAATCACTCCACCATATACCTTTTGAAGGGGATCCATTGGCTGGTCTCTAATTGCAGTTTCCACAAACTCCCGATAAGATCGAGGACCATCCTTTTCTTCTTTTCCGACCATATTCCAGAGAAGATCCCGAAAGTTGATCGTCTCTTCCTTTGGAAAGATATATGCCCGGTAGCTGCTATAGCGATAATCTTCCGGCTTTCCTGTTATACCAGCCCTCACAGGGTTGAGGTGAATGTATCGGGAGAGTTCAAGAAGGTAGTTGTCTGCATCGATGAGCAATGATTTATATCTGCCCTGAAACAGGTGGCCTGATCGCTTTCTTTTTATGTTGAAATAGGTGGTATAGGCACTATTGAGGCTATGCATAAAAGAACTCAGATTGGCCTTTGGGGTCTCAACGATTAGATGGTAGTGGTTTGTCATGAGGACAAAAGCGTGAAGGATAACACCGTACTTGTGAAGGGCATCTGTCAGATATGAGAGAAACTTCTGGTAATCCCGATGAGACAAGAAAATTTTTCTCCGCTCATTTCCTCTAGCAGTTATATGATAGAAGGCACCTTCAAAAGCGATACGCAGGGGCCGTGCCATAGAGCGCTCCAAGGGGTTAATTTACACCAATTCTATCCAAGAGACTGTCTCGTGTCAAGGGCTGACCCCTTTTCTCACTTTTCTCAAGGCCTACAATGGGTTAAGTTAAGACCATGAAGATTCTCCTGATCTCACCGGAGCGAGAAAGGAAAAAAGAAGAGGCTTTTCTTTTCAGGATCGGGTTTCTCAACCTACCCTATGTGGCCGCGGTCACTCCTTCGGACGTAGAGGTCAGGATTGTTGATGAAGCTTTTGAGAAGATCAACTTCGAAGAGAAACCCGATTTAGTGGGCCTCACAGCCCAAACCCCTGCCGCGCCTCGGGCCTACCAGATCGCAGATCAATTCAGAAAAAGAGAAGTACCAGTCGTCATGGGAGGAGTTCATGCCAGCATGCTTCCTGACGAAGCCCTCCGCCATGTCGATGCTGTGGTGATTGGCGAGGCAGAAGAGATCTGGCCTCAGTTGATTGAGGAATTCAAAAGAGGACACCTGAAACGGGTCTATCAGGCAGATGGATTCATCAACCCTTCCCTTCTTCCTTTTCCGAAAAGAGAACTGCTCAACCCGAGGTTCTATTTTCCCTTAAAACTCCTGGAAACGACCAGAGGATGCCCGCATCACTGCGACTTCTGCGGCGTCTCGAAATTCTTCGGTTTCAAATACCGCAATCGCCCCATTGCCGAGATCGATAAGGAACTTGCCACCCTCTTTTCAAAAGGTTCGGTGATGAACCCTTTCCCTAAAAAGATTCTCTCTCTCTTCAACAGGGACCTTCCCTACTTTCTTAAAAAGAGACTCCTCTATATCATTGACTCCAATATCGCAGGCGACAAGAGATTTGCTCTTGATCTCGTCTCCCTTCTCAAAGAGTACGATCTTCTCTGGTATGGCCATGCACCGGTCTCCATTGCCTTCGATCAGAAACTCCTCGAAGGATTTTCACAAAGCGGATGCATCGCGATCAACATCGGTTTCGAATCGTTCTCTCTAAAAAATCTCAAGGCCATGGGCAAAGGGTTCAACCAACCCTCTCACTATGCTGAAGCAGTTCAAAGGATACATGACTATGGAATAGGTATCATGGGAACCTTTATCGTAGGCCTGGATGACGACGACCAAGGAGTCTTTCAGCGGATCATTGACTTTTGTATCGATTCCAAACTCGACTGGGCACTCACCTTCATCATGGCCCCCTATCCGGGGACAGAATCATATTTACGACTGGAACGGGAAGGAAGGATTTTTTGCAGGGATTGGGAGAAATACGACTCCCTCAATGTGGTTTACCAACCCCTCCTGATGTCAGTGGAGGACCTGGAAAAAGGGATGAGGAGGATATGGAAAGAGGTCTTTTCGCTCTCCTCGATCTATAAGAGAATACTGAAGAGGCCCTGGATCCATCCCCTTTTCTACTTGACCATGAACTATCAATTTCACCATTTGACCAAAAAATGGTAAAATGACATTTAACACAGACAGGATGGGAGCAGAAACCCTGTCTTTTTTAAATGAGTCATCAAGTTCTCATAACAACTCATCTCTGCATTAAAAAGCAGGTTTTTCTAAAGTGGGGGAAATGACACTATGAACATCCACTTCTTTAAATTGGCATCGCTCTTCTATCTGTTCGGGACGTTATTCTATTCTGCTTATATCCTCTTTCTGAAAGACTCCCTCTCTAAATTGGCGACAATCATAGTCACCATCGGTTTTGTCTCCCATACTCTGGCTCTCCTCGCAAGATATCTTGAGGCGGGCTACACTCCGGTGACGAACCTCTACGAGTCTTTCTCCTTTTTTGCTTGGATGATTATTGGTATTTTGCTGATTGCCAATTTCAAATACAAGATTAAAGTGTTAGGGGCCTTCCTCACTTCCATCGCCCTCATCTTCATGCTCTTTGCCTTCGCCCTTCCCAAAGAGATTCTGCCCCTTGCACCCGTGCTGCGGAGCTTCTGGCATCCCTTCCATGTCACCTTCGCCTTTTTGGGAAATGCCATCTTCACGCTGGCCTTCTGCTGCGGAGTAATCTATCTTATCCAGGAACATCAACTCAAGTCGAAGAAGATGGGAGCGATTGCAAAGAGGCTCCCTTCTCTCAAAGTTCTCGACGATCTGAATTACCAATCTTTAAAATTCGGGTTTCCACTTTTAACCCTTGGGATCATTACCGGTGCAGTCTGGGCGGAATACGCCTGGGGGCGATACTGGGGATGGGATCCCAAAGAGACCTGGTCTCTGATCACCTGGTTCCTCTATGCAGCCATGCTCCACCAGCGCCTCACCGTAGGATGGAGGGGACGTAAGGCTGCCATCATGGCCATTGCAGGTTTTTTCGCTGTGCTCTTCACCTTTTTAGGTGTCAATCTTATTCTCCCCGGATTGCACACCTATTCAAATTGGAAACCATAAGAAGGATGCTAAGGCACCCGTGAAATAACGATGCTTGAATTGATTATCATAGGCTTAAATCACAAAACAACTCCTATTGAGGTCCGGGAGAAACTGGCCTTTGAGGAATCGGAGATGGAGAATGCTCTTTCCCAGGCCCACTCCCTTCCTTCCTTGAAGGAGAATATGATCCTCTCCACCTGCAATCGGGTCGAAATCTATGCCATCTCGCAAAACGCTGAAAAAGGCATTCTGGATCTGAAAGATTTTCTCTCCCGATTTCACGACCTTCCCTTAATCAATTTTGAGAAAAGCCTTTATTTTCTCATTGGAGAAGAGGCGGTAAGGCACATCTTCCGGGTCGCCTCCAGCCTCGATTCCATGGTGGTGGGCGAGCCGCAGATTCTGGGCCAGATCAAGGCCGCCTACACGTTGGCAACCGAATCAAACACCTCCGGCCTCATCCTCCACCGGCTTCTTCACCGGGCCTTCCATGTGGCAAAGAGGGTGAGGAGTGAGACCCGGATTGGTGACAGCGCTGTCTCAATCAGTTCTGTTGCAGTCGAACTGGCAGAAAGTATCTTCGGAAGTTTGGAACAAAGATCTGTCCTCCTGATCGGGGCGGGTGAGATGTGTGAACTGGCTGCCCGTCACCTGGTGGCTGGAGGGGCTGGAAAAATCCTGGTGACCAACCGGACCTACGAACGGGCGGTCTCTCTGGCCAAAGAATTCAATGGGGAGGCCATCCCGTTTGACGAGATGGGACAGGGGTTGAAAAAGGTGGATATTGTGATCAGTGCAACCGATGCTCCACAATATCTGATTAACCATGACCAGGTGGTGAAGGTGATGAAGGAGCGGAAGCAGAGTCCCATCTTCTTCATCGATATTGCAGACCCCCGAGATATTGCCCCAGAAGTGGGCGATATCGAAAACGCCTATCTTTACAATATCGACGACCTTCAAAAGGTGGCAAATGAAAATATTAAAGACCGCGAAAAAGAGGCACAGAAA
>Ga0194111_10004366_pt1 | contig 16480 bp, 13 predicted proteins | sample TA2KigC300mmetaG_FD_146194 | JGI IMG/M metagenome (GOLD analysis project Ga0194111, IMG submission 146194) | Freshwater microbial communities from Lake Tanganyika, Tanzania - TA2015033 Kigoma Deep Cast 300m | ecosystem: Environmental > Aquatic > Freshwater > Lake | place: Tanzania: Lake... | reverse complement strand
GACCAAAACCTTGAGATGAACAAGCACATGTTCAAAAACTTCGGAAACTTCTTAGACCAAGAGCTTATCATGCTGAAAGAGTACTCTAACGGTAAGCACTTCAAAGAATACTTCGGGCTCTTAGACGCTGGGAAGCAGAAAGATGTCAGCAGGCTAGTCAAGAATGCCGAAGTGCAGAGCCAAGACATTAATCATTTCTTATGGATGATGGGCTCCAAGGACATAAGACTGGACTATCTTAAGCTTTACAAGGAAGATGCTGAAGAATTCATCGAATACTTCAACGAGAGGCGTTCGGAAGAGAAGAAGGTCATACTGAAAGACGTGATGGAATACGACTTCATCAACGATAAGGTCACCGAATGGCTGAACGAGCACGAGGCAGACCTGATACGGGAGGTAGGATTCGATGGATAAGAAAACCGCAACACTAACACTAACTGACAAGCTGAGGAGACTAAATGCTCCGCAAGTGGTCATAAACTCGGTCTACCAGAAGAAGCTGGTTGATAATGCATTAGCCTGCTACCAAGTAGGGGACATAGTGGCAGTAGGATCGTACGGCATAAGGGACACGCTAAAGAACAAGAACTCTAACCTGCATGAGAAGCTGGAGCCTAAAGCTAACTACTTGTTCGTAGAGAACATCGATCTTGACAAGCGTGTAGTAGTGTCCTCTTTCGCGATAATCAGCGAGGAAGAGGTGGAGCAGCTGAAGAACACGTTCTATAATGACGTGCCTAGCGACGTAGAAGCCGCGATGAACACACTTAACATCAAGAACTATACAGAAATTTATAATAAGTACTCTAGTGGAGAACTGAACAAGATAATAGCAGGGTATAACTTTTATCTGAAATTCAAAAAATCCTTAGACGAGCTGTTCTTCACAAGAAACTCTTCCTGCACTCCAGAAAGTTTCGAGAAATACCTCGGTAAAAGCAGAAGCGAAATTATCGATGGACTCAAAGATGTAGGATTTGAGGATAAGCCTTATGGATGGAGCGACATTGCTGTACCTAAAAGCACTATAAAGGGGATAGTTAAAACTTTAGAGACTGCGAAATATTTCAACTTACTCCCCGGGTTCTTCAACCTAGTGTTCACCATGCCTAGAGAAGACCAGAACATAGAAGCGAATAAAATTATTTTGAAGGTACCGTGCGACACTCTTGACTCAGTCAGCATACTGGTAAACGAGTATTACAGCGGAAAAAACTTCCAGGAATACTTCGACTGCTTAGACACAGACAGGCAGAAAAAAGTCATAAGCATATTAGAATTCAAAGAAGCCGACAACTCGGTCTACAATTCTTTCCTCTGGTCTAAAGGGTTCAAAACCGTAGGCTTAGACCACTTGAGGCTTTACAAGGAAGACACTAAAGGGTTCATCGAATACTTTAACAACAAGAGCGTTGAAGAGAGAAAATCAATAATAAAAGACCTTATGAACTGTGAAGCCACGAACGAGGAAGTAGTCAACTGGCTCACAAAGAATCATATTGATCTAGTGAGGGAGGTAGGGTTGTCTAATGATTAACGAAGCAATAAAAAAAACCTTATCGACGCTTTATCCAACTTTACCGCCTGAGCCGGACTGGGATAAGAAGCATACTGAAGGAGGAAACAAAATGGCACCAAAACCAGATATCATACCCGACAATTTACCAACAAAATCTTTATTAAAATACTGCGAAATACCTGCGCGAGGAAACCCTATAGAAATATCAGGCAAGCAGGTAGGGCTTTACAAGGAAGTCTTGAAAAGCTTAGACTACTGCACAGAGAGAGAAAGATTCACCATTGATACGAGAGGGGAATCTCCAGAGCTTAGGGAAGATCTAGGAAGACACTACCTTGACAACAGAGTGATACTAGTGTCTGAAGCGCAGCTGAGAAAGCCTTCCATGCTGGACGGCAACCAAAGCTACGTCCACAAAGTGGTAGAACAGATACAGAACACAGCCCTTGAGCTCGTCAAGAAGATAACGCCCCACGAAGCTTTGACAGGCAAGATAAACTTGGTCTACGATGCTACTTCGCTGATTGGAATATTTGACGAGGATTTTAAGGGAACCGCTTCTACAGGCGGAATGCACGCAGTGCTATCACTAGACACCTTAGCAGAATCTGTCAAGAGAATAAACTTCCTGAACAACAAGATAGGTTTCATAACAGAAAGCAGCCTGAAAAACTTAGACAAAGAATTATTGAACAACATACTCGCAGAGATACACCCGTTGACAACGAAATATGGCAGCATAGAGTCAATAAAGAACCTGAACGTGATAGACGTACCGCTGCAGGAGAATGAAATACTATACTTTAATCATAAAAGCCGGGACGTGTTCTTCTTCAACAAGTACACGCCAAGCATATTCTTAGTCTACAACGGAAACACGATAGAGCAGAAACTACCATTCGAACACTTGCAAGCCTCTGAAAAGTCGAAAATAATGGACTCTTTGGTGAAGAACAAGTTCCTGAAAGTCGAGAAAGAGAACATATTCAAGAACCTGGAAGCCATGGCTAAAACCTTCCTGAAAGAGGAAGTCAAAGACTGCTCAGACCTTACAGGGTTCCACTTCTATAAGATTTTCAAGAAGTTCAAAGACCACCCGGCGATAGCTGGAAAGCTCAAAGAGACAGACTGGTACTTATTAAGAGACGCTTGCTACGGCAACATAGAGTTCAGCTCGTTGCCTTTAGGATTGAAAGAGATGATAACAAGCCCTGCTAATGAAGCTGTTGACAGCTACTTGAAACTTTTGGAAGAAAAATCATCAAAAGGTTAAAATGGACAGGGAAAAAGCTGCCAAGATGCTGGCAAAAGAATTAGGGGATAAGTATGGAAGAGCGGAAGTTATCGAATCCTCACACAAAGACAGCCTTATAAAAAACGCTTCAGCAGCTTATCAGGTCGGAAAGCCATTTTTCTTTGAGTTCAACCGTAACAAGTTCTCTCAACCTGAATATAATAATTATGGCGAACCAACTTTGGCAGAATTGGTGCTTAAGCATGACAATTCCTTTACAGATGCTAACTACTTCTTCTTGGAGCGGATTCATACGCAAGGACATAAGTACGGCTCTGACAGGTCGCGTTTCACAGCGACACCCTACGCCTTGATAGGCGATAAGGAAAAAACCGCTTTGAGAAAACTGTTTTATAAGGATGTGCATCCAGAAATCGCTTATGCCATGAGCGTCTTAGAGATAGGTAATTTTATAGATATTTATAGGGACTATAAAGAGGCTTCATTCAAATGCCCTGCGCCGCCTTTTGCTACGAAGGTTTTAAATGAAGACTTAGTAATTCTGAAAACGTTTGTTGATTTCGCCATGGACATCGAGTATGATGATGATAAAGAAGCTTCCAAGAAAATTTTTAATTCCTTTGGAGGTATAGAATCGTTAAATACTTTATTAAAGAGAAACAAATTGCTCCCACTCGAATCAAGCGATAGACATTCTCAGGGTTACGTGCACAGAACAGGCGTATCAGTCGTTGTCAAACATATACAAAACTTTATAGAGTCTCTTAAAACTTTTTCCAAAGAATATAACAATCATTTAACGGATGAATTTATAGATTTTGTCTTTTTTTCTTTACCCTATGAAGAGCAGAACATAGAATCAAACAAGCACATCCTGAAAAATTCTCAAAACTTGGACTTCGTTGCTGCGGCTCTTAGCAAAGAGTACTCTGAAGGAAATCATTTCCAAGAATACTTTGAGGTTTTAGATAAAGAAAACCAAACCAAGATTGTCGAGTCATTGAAGTCTTTGCCTAACAAAAAACCAGTCTATGATTCGTTCTTATGGTCTAAAGGATTCCAGAACATAGAATTAGACTATATCAGTATCTACAAGGATGACACTAAAGGGTTCATCGAATATTTCAAGAAAAAAAACGTAGAAGAGAAAAAAACAATACTCAAGGATATCCTGAATTGCGATTCTATCAACGAAGAAGTTGCTAATTGGCTGAACCAGAACGAAGCAGACCTGATACGGGAGGTGGGATTCAATGGCTAAACTAGTCTACAAAGGGAAGATTAAAGGGAATGATGTAATCTATAAGGAATGCTGCATTAATTATTATATGAACGGCGGCAACAAGATGAATCTGATGAAAGTTATCACAGAAACTGGCAAGGAGTTTCACTTCCAATGCTTATACCCTTATTTCATTAAAGAATGCCTGGAAGGAAATAAGAATTATCTTCATGATGATGAAATTCACGAGGTTATCATAAAAGAAAAAGGAAAGCCGACGTTGGAGTACAAATCAAAAAAGATCAGCGAGTTCACTGTGGAAGGTAGGCGCGCAAAAATCTTCTTAGAACGGGCTACTGAGATGTACAACGAGATAAGAAGAGAGATATTCAATGAACTGAGAGCTAAGCCTAAAGACAAAAAACTGGAAAAACTGGTCAGGACAGATGAACAGCTGCAGGAGGAAGCCGCTGACGCTTTCAACACAGACACAAAAGATTATGGCCTACGATTATACCGGGAGGATACTAAGAGATTTATAAAATTCTTCTCGAAAATAGACAAGAACACCAAGAAGGGGCTGCTTAATGAGATATTTAGCTCTGATTACGAGAATAAGGAAGCTGTCGATTGGCTGAACCAGAACGAAGCTGACTTGCTGCGGGAGGCTGGTTTCAATGGATGAGGAAAAAGCTGTAAAAACACTGGCTGCTGTGTTGGCCAAGCATTTAGGGATTCAAGTAGTCCAAGATAAGATGTATAAGGAGAAGCTTATCAAAAATTCTTTTTATGCAGTGCAGTTCAGCGAGCCTTTCATAATAGGCTACGACCAGTTCTACATGAAAGAGCCAGACTCTGACGGGAACAAATACAGATTCGGCTATTCAAACACCGACCGGACAAAAAAACAATACACCAATATACACCACACAATCCAAGAGGCTGTAGACGCAGAAGAGAAATACAAAGGAGCGAACTACTTCTTCGCAGATAATCCAGTACAAGAAAAAGACCGAGGACTGCACATATCAATAACGCCTTACTCGATTATAGGGCATAAAGAAGCGCGTAACTTGAGGCATTTGTTCTACAAAAACGTGCCACCAGACATCATGTCAGCCATACATACTTTGGGCATCATGGATTATACAGACATTTACAAGGCGTATTACTCAAAATGGATAAGGAGTATTCTTGAAGGCTATCACGCATACTTGAAACTCGAAAGCTTATCTAATAAGCTTGATTTCGAGCGCACTGATTATCCTATACCTCAAAGCAGGCTTGAAGAGTTGATAGGAATGGATGTTGGTGAATTCAACAAACAACTTGAAAAAAACATCTACCGCCTAGTGTTATACGAACCTTATTCAAAAGGAGAGCGTTACGCACTAGAAGACCGTATCGGACGAACTAAAAATGAGCTGAAATCCTGCTCGTCATTCAGCAAGTGGATACCTTTCTTACCGGACTTCCTCAATTTTGTATTCACGCTCCCTTTAGAAGACCAGAACGTAGAGAATAACAAAAAAATACTTGGCTTATTCTCATCAGAAAACGTTGATTACATAGGGATACTTTCAAAAGAGTATTCTGAAGGAAAAAATTTTCAGGATTACTTCAACTGCTTAACTACTGAGCAGCAAGAAAAACTTATAGACAGCTTAAAAACCCTGCCTGAAAGGAAGCCTCTAAACGACTCGTTCTTATGGTCTAAAGGCTTCAAAAACTTAAGCCTTGATTACTTAACACTTTACAAGACTAAATCTGAAGAGTTCATAGACTACTTCAAAACCCGGACCTTTGACGAGAAGAAAGCGATACTTAAAGACATTATGGACTACGAGTTCACTAATGAGGAAGTCATCAACTGGCTGAACAAGAACGAACAAGACTTGATAAGAGAGGTGGGCTTTAATGGATAAAGAGCAAGCAACCAGGATATTGTCAAAAGAATTGGTTAAGGCTAAAGGCCAGAAATTCATAGTTAACAACGCTTACCAGAAACACCTTCTGGAGAAAGCAATCTCACTATACGAAGTAGAGTATGAGAAGCCGTTATCCATGAGATCTTATATTGGCGACGTAAACAACTTGTCAGACAATGACTTGGCACAATTTATTCAAGGGTATAAGTCAAAAATAACCGATTACTGTTCAGGGGTTGGGGATGCAAACTACGTATTCACCGAGCGTCTTGAGGATTTAAGCCAGACACGCAGCCAATATGGCACTCTTTATTCCTACTTTATTTTCACGAGCACGTTCTCTTTTTTTTCCTTGATTGGAGAGAAAGAGGCTGAGGACCTGAAACATCTGTTCTATAAGGATGTCAGCGCGGAAGTAGTCCAGGCCATGGATGTTTTAAAAATAGAACATTTCATATACGATTATCAGAGATACAAAAACTTGGATGGCTCGTTCTTGGAAAAACTGGATTCTTTAACAATGGCTAAAAAGTTCATTAACTATGTGCCTACAGCGCGTTTTGACAAGGACGGGGAAATGCCTATTGAAAGGTTGAAGGAAAAAGTCGGAAGCATATCAGATATTAATAAGCATTTAAAACAGTTAGGCCTAAGCTCTATTATCAGCGATAGGGACTATCGTAAAATCAGTCTTGATGGTTATATACACAAGGATAGTCTGTTTAAGGCAATAGATGAGCTTAAAGGAGTAGAACACGTTGATAAAATAAAGAATCTAAAAACGGTGGATGAATATTACAATGATTTTTTTAATTTTGTCTTCTCTTTGCCTTATGAAGACCAGAATATAGAAATGAACAAGTTTATCATCAAATGTGGTCCAGTAAGTTTTGACTACGCGCAGATCATGCTGAAAGAATATTCTGATGGAAAATATTTCCAAGAATACTTCGACTGCTTGGACGCTGAGAAACAGAAGAAAGTTGTAGGCGCTCTGAAGTCTGTTTCTAAAAAAAATTCGGGCCATAATGCTTTTTTATGGGGCAAAGGTTTCAAAGACGTGGACATTGACTATATGCTTCTCTACAAGGTGGATTATGCGGGGTTTATGGACTATTTCGGAGGCAGGACAGCAGAAGAGAAGAGGGTAATCTTGAAAGACGTGATGGATTCAGATTTTGTTAATGAGAAAGTCATAGCATGGCTTAATGACAATTATTTAGACCTTATCAGGGAGGTGGGTTTCAATGGATAAGGAGAAAGCTACAAAACTCTTAGCTGAACAATTAGTAAAAGCTAACGGTCAGACATTCGTCACGGACTTTGCTCATAAAAAACAACTTTTGGAGAAGGCAGTGGCTTATTACCCTGTAGAGCATAAAAATCCTTTCACTTTAAAATTTAGAATCCAATTCCTAAACAGCTCTCAGCATGCCGTATCAGGAAACAAATTAGATGACCTTGTAAAAGGTTACCATGAGAACTTAATCAAAACATGCTCAGAAGTTACCGGGGCTAATTACATCTTTGTTGAGAACTCACAAAGCTTCAGCGTATCAGGAAAATACAGCGAATCTTCTGCAATGTCGCTTATGGGAAACATGTCCTTTTTCGCTTTAATCGGAGATAAAGAGACTAAAAACCTTCAAAGGATGTTCTACAAAGACGCAGACACTGATATAATCCGCGCTATGCAGTCTTTGAAGATAGAGTCTTTTGTGAGTAATTACAAGTTCTATAAAGAGAATTCTAATTTTTTAGCAAATTACCGAGCGTTAGAACACCCGGACCGGTTCTTGGAGCTTGTTTTCACAATACCCGAGGGAGACCAGGTATTAGAAAAAAACAAAGGGATATTACGGCGTTTCAGCTATTACATAGATTACATTGAGATCTTGACTAAGGAATACTTCGGAGGGAAGCACTTCCAAGACTATTTTAACTCCTTGGACTTTGGTTGCAAAAAGCAAGTCTTTGAAAGATTAAGGAATATCATAAAGAGGAACATAGCCAATGACTATTTCTTATGGGCGAATGGCTTCAAGGAAGTACGCTTAGACCATATCGAGCTCTATAAAGACGACGCTTCAAAGTTCATAGAGTACTTCAAGAACAGGGATATTGAAGATAAAAAGACTATACTCAAGGATATTATGAACTGCGAGTCAACTAACGAAGAAATCGTAAAATGGCTGAATGACAACTACTTAGACTTGATAAGAGAGGTGGGCTTTAATGGATAAGGAGAAAGCGGCTAAGACTCTGGCAAAAGAGTTAGGCGACAGGCTCGGCAGAAAGCTGGTTGGTGAAGAGTCTTACAAGCGCAGCCTTGTAGAATCTGCTTCTACTAAGCACCAGGTAGGCAACCCTTTTTTGGTAACTTATGATGACGGCATTTTTTATGTTAGAAAGAACGATTTGAGGCGCAGCTCGAGCAACCTTGTAGACCTTTTAGACTCGTGCGGGGATGAGTTCAAGCAAGCGAACTATTACTTCTCAAAAGCTATGCCGATTACTAGCCACGGATACCCTCAAAAATGCGTTGCTCTTTTTTCAGTCACGCCTTACGCGCTGATAGGCGAAACCGAGAAATCGGCTTTGAGGAGATTCTTCTACAAAGACGCCCCTTTAGAAGTAGTTGATTCGATGAACCTCTTGGGTATAGAGAACTTCTTACGATTGTACCAGGCTTACAAGGAAGGGAATCTTTACTGCTCAGATGTCTCAGCTAACAAGCTGTTAGAGGATATCGATTATTTGAAAAAATTCATGAGCTTAGCATCTGCTTTCACGTACGATAAGGATGGTGAAGTCGCAGTGCAGACGTTTGACAAGCTCGGAGGCATAGAAACTATTAACTACGCTCTCACTAGACTGGGCGTCGATGCTAAGCTAAAACTCCATGAAGTGCATAACAGTTACGTGCATAACCGTTGTGTGGCTAATGTTCTGAAAGAATCAACAAAGATGATAGACAAGATTAAGAACCAGTATTACGGTAACGTCTCAAACGAGTTTATTCATTTCGTATTCTTTTCACTACCTCGTGAAGACCGAAACCTAGAGGCTGATAAGAAGATTTTGAAAACTTCCTTGAACCTGGATTTCATAGCGTCAGTCTTAGCCAAGGAGTATTCTAATAATGGATTTTTCCGCGAATATTTCAGAGAGCTGAACAAAGAAATGCAAGATGAAGTCTACAAGGTTTTGAAGCGCGTTGAGAAAAGGAACGCCGTTTTTGATTCATTCTTGTGGTCTAGCGGCTTTAAAGATTCTAAACTGGATCATCTGGAGCTGTACAAGGCCGATCCTAAAGAGTTTATCGAGTACTTCCCTAGCAGAATACTGGAAGAGAAAAAAGTGATACTGAAAGACATCATGGAATGTGACTCTGTCAATGAAGAAGTGATAAACTGGCTTAATACCAACTATTTGGAGCTAGTGAGGGAGGTGGGCTTCAATGGATAAGAGAAAAGCCACTATTACGTTAACTGAGAAACTTAATGGATTAGGGTGTATAAGTTTAGTAACCGATCCTGCTGTGAAATCGTACCTGTTAAACAATGCTAAATCTGTAGTCTTAGACTTGAAGAAAACAGGGAGAGTGATCACACATTGTTTAGATGCTTACTATTTTGACTTACACAAATTTACATCGGATACTATAGATACTATAAACAGGGATTCTCTTCCTTACGGCATAAGGGACTACACAAATGCGAACTATTTTTTTATCGAAAAAAACCCTGACTCTTCAGGCTCGCGCATTTTTGCCACCCCTGCAGCAATCATCGGAGAAGCAGAAGAAAGGGTTTTGAGGGAGAATTTTTACAAAAACGTACCAGAAACGATACTTCAAGCCTTGGAAGAGTTGCAAATCCTTAATTTTATTGACGCTTACAGCATTTACTCCTCATTAAAACCGGATGAAGCTCAAGCTTTAAAACTCGGAATATACCGTCCGTTCAAGAAAAAGGACAAAATCGAGATAGGGGATGTAATCCAAGGGTCCAAAAGCGGAAGATACTACTTAGTGGACAAGATAAGAAGCGGCGGTGGCATAGAAGGATACAGGTTTCAAGACGCAACCCTTAAGACGCCTGCTACTGGAAAAGAAGATGATAGCTTATACGGCGAATGCGGCAGCGATTGCATCATACCTGTCAAGAAACGCTTATCCGACACAGCCTTTTTCAGCTTCGTTTTCGATCTGCCTTACGAGGACCAAAACTTAGAAGCTAATAAATCCTTGTTTAAAGAGCTTAGCGATTCAGACTCTTGCAAGATCCTGCAAAAAGAGTATTCCCAAGGCAAGCATTTCAAGGAATACTTCTCAGGTCTGAGCGAAGAGCGGCAGAAAAGAATCGTTGAGACTATAAAACCTTTACCAAGTCAGAATAGCTTCTTGAACTCCTGGCTTTTCAACCAAGGATTCGACGTGAAGATGGACTATTTGGAGCTTTACAAGGTGAACACTGGAGGTTTCATAAACTATTTTAAAAGGAGCGATAAGGCACTTCAAGAGCTGATAATCTCTGACTTGTTCAACTATGAGCACGTGAACCAAGAGGTGATAGGCTTTTTAGAAAGAGAATGTTCTCAGCTTTTGCGTGAAGTGTCTTTTAAGAAAGAGACTAGTAAGGGCTAAGCTTTTTTCTTCCTTAAGTTGTAGTTTATATACTTGTCTAGCGTTTTTACTGCTTGTTCTGGCGTGACGTAGCATGGTATGCTCTTCTCTTCCATGATGTCCATCAGCTTCCTGTTAGCGTTGCTGTCCGGCATCGTCACTATTATCGGCTTGTTGTTCTCGTTGAAAAGCCGGATTATGTTCTCGACTAAAGGCATGTCCCTCATAGGCTGGGTCTCTACTCCTGGCGAGACGATCACTGCGTTGACATTCTGGTCCTCTATGATTATATGCAAGCATTTTATGAAGTCTTCATCGTTTATCCCTCCGCCCAGGTCGGAGGGGTTGTCTCCTACGTTGCTCCTCAGATAGTCCGGATAGTATTTTGTCAACCGCTCTTTGGTCAGGGGGGTATAGCTGGCTAGTTCTAGTTTAGTTTTTGACACCATGTCTGCGCTTAAAACGCCCAATCCTCCAGCATTCGACACGATGGCTATCTTGTTGCCTTCTACTTTCTTGTTGTGTGAGTAGCTGAACATCTTGACTATGTCAAAGAATTCTTGCGAAGTCTCTGCTTCTATTATTCCTGCCTGCTTGAACGCTGCTCTTGCTACTTCATAATTCCCGGCTATGGACCCCGTATGGGATGTGCTGGCTTTTGAGCCTTCTTTTGATTTCCCACCTTTGATTATTACTACCGGCTTCGCCAGTTGCTTGGCTGCTTTGTAGAACCTTTTGCCTTCTTTGAAACCTTCCACGTATACCCCGATTATTTTGGTTGCTGCATCGTTTTCTAAATATTTCATCAGCGCTGCGTAGTCGGTTTTCGGGTCGATCATGTTTCCTGCGCTTATGAAATTCCTGATACCGACGTTCCTTAAGGCTATCATCAGGTTAACGCCTACTGCTCCGCTTTGAGTTACGACTGATAAGTTGTTCGGCTCTTTTTCTGGGACGTTGAACTCGTCTTCTGTCAAGAAAATCGTTTTTAGCTTGGTCTCTTCTGAGTAAGTGCCTACGCAGTTAGGCCCTATGACTCTTATATCGCCTTCTTTGAGAATCTTTAACAGCCGGTCTTCTAGTTTCTTGCCTTCTTTGCCTAGTTCGCTGAATCCCCCGCCTATTATTATAACATTTTTGCAATTCTTCTCTTTTATTTCTTCCATGACTTGCGGCGTAGCCTTGGCAGGTACTATAACTACTGACAGGTCGACTGGTTGCTCTATGTCTTTCACGCTTTTGTAGCACTTCTTTCCGAACACTTCTTCTTTCTTAGGATTGACAGGGTAGACGTTCTTAACGCTGCTTTTCAGCATGTTCTCGAAGATTACTTTGCCTTCCTTGTCCTGGCCGTTAGGCCTTTTTTCGTCAGTCGCTCCGATGACTGCTACGTTTTCTGGCTTAAAGAACTTCTCGACGCCTTCTACTGTTATGGCTGTTCTTTCTTTTCTTTCTTTCCGTTTGAAATTGAGTATTCCGTCTAAGGCTACGACCTTGTCACCTGAGCCTGCGATAGGGTTGATCTCTAACTCGGTTATCAAGTATTTTGAATTGCTATATGGTGAGAACTTCTCTGCCAAGGCGTTAAGCCTGATTATCTGTTCTGTTAATGCTTCTATGTTGACTCCTTCTTTTCCCCTGTAACCTGCAAGTATAGGATAAGACTTTAGTTCTTCTAGCATCTCTTGAACTTCTTTCTTGCTGACAGGTGCTAATTTTATGGACACGTCTTTATACAGTTCTGTAAGGGTGCCCCCTAGGCCGGCGGTTATGAAGTGGCCGAACTGGTCATCGTAGAGCATGCTGACTAAGACTTCGTGGCTTATCTGCGCGTATTCTGTTAGTAACGCTCCGGTTATTTTCGCACCAGGCTTTTTTTCCGAGACTGTCTTTATCATGTCTTTGTATGCCTTTTTTACAGTCTTTGGGTTATTTGGCAGGATTTTAATTCCTCCAACGTCAGTTTTATGTGCGATGTCTGGCGAAGATATTTTCAACACGACTTTTTTACCGTAATTTTTTAATACTTTTTTGAAATTCGTCTTATCATCCGCGAGGTCATATCTTACTATGTTTATACCTAAATGTTTTAATACTTCGTAGACTTCATGCTCGTATAAGCTGAACCTGTTCTCTGATTCTGCCTTTTCTAGTATTTCTTCTATACCTTTCATGTTTAGTATTCTATCCCTTTCCTAGCTTTTATTCCTTGTTTGTAAGGGTGTTTTACTTCCTGCATTACTGTTACCAAGTCAGCTTTTTCCATTATCTCTTTTGGTGCGTCCCTTCCGGTAAGGACTAGTTCTACACTCTTAGGCTTTTGCTCGATAAGCCGGATAACATCTTCGAGTTTTACATAGCCGTAAGCTGCTGAGAAATTGACCTCATCAAGAATCACGATATCATACTTCCCAGACATGACCGTTTTACTGGCATAATTAAAAGCGTCGTTTGACAGTCTTTTATAATTCCTGCGGTTACTATGTGTTGCGAAGTCTTTCAGGCCGTAGCTTTTTACCTCAAAATTTTTGATCTTCTTTAGGCTTTTATGCTCCCCATACTTGGTTGAAGGTTTCAAGAACTGGACCATGCAGACCTTATAGCCGTGGCCTGCTGCTCTGACACCTAATCCTATAGCCGCTGTTGTCTTCCCTTTGCCATTGCCAGTATATACTTGGACTAATCCTTCTAATCCTTTCTTCATCAGATAACCCCCGATTTAGAGGTTTACACGCTTGTTATTAAACGTTTTGTTTAGAGCATTTTGATGCATGGCAAGACTGAACGTGTAATTTTTAACGTTTCCCGCAAGGCACGAACGTGCTGTTGTAAGAAAAATAATCTTCCGAAAAATATTTCTGATTTTTGGAAAAAAGACCACAAGCTTTTATAAATATGTGCGCTTTCTTTTGAATCAAAGAATGGACAAGCTAAACTATTTTTTGGAATTTAAGACGAGAAAAGAAAAAGCGCCTCAAGAGCAAACAACAGTAATCCGGAGGGGATAAAATGACAGACCACAACGCTTTAGTTGTCTTCCAAGACAGGAAAATAAGGAGAATCTGGTACGATAATGAATGGTATTTCTCTGTTGTAGACGTTGTTGCAGCCTTAACAGAAAGCACAGACGCAAAGGACTATTGGTACAGGCTTAAAAAAAGGGAGCAAGAAGCTGGCGGGATTGAGTTATCGACACTTTGTCGACAACTGAAATTACCCTCTTCTGACAGCAAGCATTACACAACAGACTGTGCCAATACGAAGTCTATGTTTAGGATAATCCAGTCGATTCCTTCCCAAAAAGCAGAACCTTTCAAGTTATGGCTGGCAAAAGTCGGCTATGAAAGGGTTCAGGAAATCGAGAATCCAGAGCTTGCCCAAACAAGGATGAAAGAGCTTTACAAGGCAAAAGGTTATTCTAATGAATGGATAGAAAAAAGAGTCAGAGGCATAGCCGTCAGGCAAGAGCTCACAGATGAGTGGAACAAGCGAGGGGTTAAGGAAGATAGAGAATACGCCATACTTACCAATGAGATTAGCAAGGCAACTTTTGGGAAAACTGTTGAGGAATACAAGAAATTCAAGGGCTTAAAGAGAGAAAACCTGAGAGACCACATGGATGACCTAGAATTGATATTTACTATGCTTGGGGAAGCATCAACAGCAAAGATAACAAGGGGCAGGGATGCGCAGGGGTTTATCAAGAGCAAAGACGCTGCACGGAAAGGCGGCAAGATAGCAGGCGACGCAAGAAGGGAACTGGAGCTTGAGTCTGGGTCGAAAGTTGTTTCTCCAGAAAATTATCTCCTAAGTCCAGAAAAGGAAAAGAGGAAGCGATTGACAAAAAAATGAGCAATTTGAGAGGGTTAAATGATTCATCTAAACAAGGAACAAGTTAAGGCGGTAAACACGGCAGAAGGGAACCTGCTTATCGTAGCAAGCGCAGGAACCGGAAAAACAACAACAATCGTGGAAAGGTATGTCAACCTAGTAACGAAGCATGGGTATAAGCCGGATGAGGTGCTCATGACCACGTTCACCAACAAAGCTGCGAAGGATATGATTAAAAAAATAAGGGCACGGACTGAAAAAATCCCGAAATACGTGGGCACTATGCACTCGCTTTTTCTCAGAATATTAAGAAGCCATGCTAGGCTTGTGCTGCCCAATCCGAATTTTACAATAATCGACGAGCCTGACAAGGAAAAGATAGTCAAGCAAACCCTTGCAGAGGAAAGGATTGACACAAAGTCAGACAATGTTAAATACTTCTCAGGGTGGATAAGCAGGTTCAAGAACAGGGGCATACTAGCAGAGCACCTAGACTCTGAAGTGACATCATACCGCAAGAATGAAACAGAAACCGTGATGGATGATCAAGTCCTCCATGTCAACCCAAGGTTCAGGGCGTTAGTCCCCAGGATTTATAAGAAATATGAAGAGCTGCTTAGAAAACGTAACCTGATCGACCTTGACAGCATACTATTATTGGCTTTTCAGCTTCTGGATGAGCATAAGGAAATCAAAGAGAGGTATTCAAGGCAGTTCAGGGCGATAATGGTGGATGAGGCGCAGGACCTTAATGTAGTCCAGATGAAAATACTGGACATTCTCCAGAACAACAACCTTTGCTTAATCGGGGATGACTGCCAGAACATTTACGAATGGAGGGGCTCGTCAAACGACCTTGTTTTTAAGTTTAACAAGCATTTCAACACGATCATACTCAAGGATAACTACAGGTCAACTGAAAATATCATCTCCGCTGTAAATAAGACGATAGGCTCGATGAGCTTCAAAATAGAGAAGGATCTTAAGTGCACAAGAGAAAAAGGCAGTAAGGTAATTACGGAATCTTTCGGCTCATTTGACGATGAAACCGATTTTGTCGTGTCTGAAGTGAAAAAGCTGTTAAGGAAAAAAACCCAAAGCAGCGAGATCGCAGTTTTGTTCAGGACTAACCATATCGGCAGGGCTGTTGAAAGGGAGTTCCTGAAAAACGGCATACCCTGCCACCTTTCAAAATCCAAGAACTTTTTTGAGCGAAAAGAAATAAAAGATGTGCTGTCTTTTTTAAAGCTGAAGGCTAACCCTGATTCAAGGATTGATTTTGAAAGGGTAGCTTTATTGCTCGGAGGATTTGGAGAAGCAAAAATCAGGAAGATTGAAGAGCTTGCAGACCTGCACAAATGCGATATTGTGGAGGCGTTAGACTTCATCTCTGAATTGAACCTGAACCATGAGCCGAATAAGAGGCTGCTCGGCTTAAAATCCCTTCTGCAAAATACGAGAACGCACCCGATCAGGGCGTTTATTGACTTTTTCAAATACGAGGACTTGCTCTCTAAGATCTGTAAGAACGACCCTGACAAGGCTGAGGATAAAGCCGAGAATATTAACGTGCTCATCGAGCTGTTCAAAGGCTATGACTACACAGCACAAGGAATGATAGACTTTCTGGACGGGCTGATCGAGATAGAAAAGAAAGAAGATGGCGCGGGAAAGGTGGTTTTAAGCACGATCCACAGCGCAAAAGGGCTGGAATGGAAGCACGTATTCCTAGTATGCTGCAACGACGGGATCCTCCCGTTTTACACTACAGACTTAAGCCCGTTATCAAGGGACAGCGAGCTAAGGCTGTTTTATGTTGCTATTTCCAGAGCAAAAGATTACTTGACTATAACCCACTCAGGGTTTAACGGGTGGAGAGAGCTTTACCCCTCAGAGTTTTTGGAGATTATCCAATGATTAAGCCCCCCCAAAATAGTGGTTCACAAAAAAATACACACGTAGGTATATAACTTGACTTTGCCACTTATTTTTAAATAGGTGTTGTACCTCCTTTGGTTTTTGAGGTTAGCCTCGGGAGGATACAACATGAAATCTAATGTAACTTTTGAGTTTGGTAATGTTATTGTGCTTAATA
>Ga0194111_10004355_pt1 | contig 16520 bp, 17 predicted proteins | sample TA2KigC300mmetaG_FD_146194 | JGI IMG/M metagenome (GOLD analysis project Ga0194111, IMG submission 146194) | Freshwater microbial communities from Lake Tanganyika, Tanzania - TA2015033 Kigoma Deep Cast 300m | ecosystem: Environmental > Aquatic > Freshwater > Lake | place: Tanzania: Lake... | reverse complement strand
TGAAGTTCTCGGTCGTCACCCGATCGACCTCGGCCAGATCAATCCCCCTGAGATGCGCAATGGCCTCGGCCACATGACGCACGAAGGCCGGTTCGTTGCGGCGACCGCGATGGGGAACCGGGGCGAGGTAAGGCGCATCGGTCTCGATCAGGATTCGCTCCAAGGGCAGGGACTGCGCCACGGCCTGGATCTCGCGGGCGTTCTTGAAAGTCAGGATGCCGGAGAAAGAAATATAGAAACCCAACCCAACCGCCGCCTCGGCCACGGCCAATGATTCCGTAAAACAGTGCATCACCCCGCCACAACGCTGGGCCCCTTCCTCGCGGAGGATGGCGAGGGTGTCCTCAGAGGCATTCCGGGTATGCACAATCAGGGGCTTACCCGTCGCCACCGCCGCACGGATATGGGTGCGAAAGCGGGCCCGTTGCCAGTCCACCGCCGCACGCTCGAGCCGGTAATAATCCAGGCCAGTCTCGCCGATGGCCACCACCCGGGGGTGTCCGGCCAGCGCAACCAGGCGTTCAACGCTGGGTTCCTCGCAGTCCTCATAATCAGGATGCACACCGACACTGGCGTACAACGCGGGGTGCGCCTCAGCCAAGGCCAAGACCTGCGGAAAGTGCTCCAGATCGACGCTGATGCACAGGGCATGGTTCACCCCAGCCTCGGTCATTCGGGCCAGAAGGGGCGTTATGCCCTCGTCCTGATAGGCCTCAAAATCCAGATGGCAATGCGAGTCAATCATGAGGACACCCGGAAACAGTCCATGTAATCCATAAACCAGCCCTCCATCACCAGCGTGGCGTTGAGGGGATGGGTGAGTATGCGTGCATCGCTATCCAAGCGTGACTGCAAGGCAAACAAACGGGCCAGATCGGCCCGCGCCGCCAGGCGCTGAAGGTCTGCGTGATGCGTCGAAAAGAAATGAACCTGTCCGGTCAGAGCCTGGCTGATCAGGTCATGCAGCCAACGCCGCAACCAGCCATGCGTTTCAATCAGGAATTCCTTGGCCGCGGCCAGGTCCAGCAGGGCCTCCGGCCGCACCCCAGCCAACGCCGTCAGACAACGGGCCCTGCGGTCACTGCGTGCCGCATCGCCATGGAGGGCCAGGGCCAGCAACGGCGCCCCGCCGGCCTCGTCCAGCAAGTTGGCCGCCTGATCCGCGGGAACGGATTGCGCCGCCAACCAATCCAGGGCCTCGCTCCGTGAGGGAATGGGCATGGCCACTTGCTGGCAACGCGAGCGCACCGTGGCCGGCAATCGGCGCGGATGGTGCGAGATCAGAATCAACAGGGAGCGCGGCGGCGGTTCTTCCAGGGTCTTCAGGAGCCCATTCGCCGCGGCCGTATTCAGCCGCTCGGCCGGGGCAATCACGGCCATGCGCCAACCGCGCTGATGCGCCGTCAGGGCGAAGAAATCGACCAGATCACGCACCTGCTCAATGCGAATTTCCGGACGCTGCTTGCCGGTCTCCTCATCCACCTCCGGTTCGATCCGGTGCAGGTCCGGGTGTGTGCCTTGAGCGAACCAATGGCAACCCTGACACTGGCCACACGGCTCACCGTCCGAGCCCGGCGTGGCACACAAGAGGCGATGCGCAATCGCCATGGCAAAGGACTGCTTGCCGATTCCCGGCGGCCCCGAGAGCAAAAGGGCGTGCGGCAGACGCGCCGGATCCTGCAGCAGGCGTTGTCTTAGCGCCCGATTCCAGTCATGCATCAGAGCGCCACCACGAGACGAGCAACCTGCGCCGCCACGGCCTCAACCCCCAGACTGCCATCAAGGACGCGAATACGCTGCGGGAAGCGGGCCGCCCGCGCCAGATAAGCAGCCCGGACACGCCCATGGAAGGCCATCTTCTCGCGCTCAAAACGGTCAGCCTCACCGCGGCCTTGCATGCGAGCCTGCGCCACGGCCTCGGGCAGATCAAACAGCAAGGTCAGATCCGGTTGCAGATCCCCATGCACCCAAGTCTCCAGTTGCTCCAGGCGTTCCAGGGCAATGCCGCGCCCACCGCCCTGATAGGCGAAGCTGGCATCGGTAAAACGATCCGAGATCACGACCTCACCGCGTGCCAGAGCGGGTCGGATAACCTGCGCAAGGTGCTCACAGCGGGCGGCAAACATGACCAGCGCCTCGGTCTCGGGATGCATGGCCTCGCTCAGTACCAGGGCGCGCAGATACTCCCCCAGCGGCGTGCCGCCCGGTTCACGGGTCATCACGACCGCCCGCCCCTGCGCCTTGAAATGGCTTTCGAGCCAAGCCAGATGCGTACTTTTTCCAGCGCCGTCGAGGCCTTCCAGGGTGATAAACAGACCCTTCATCGTGGGCTCCTCTGTTTCGATGCGGGGCGAATTTGATACTGCACGACGGCTCGGTTATGTTCGCTCAGCGTGGTGGAAAACTGGTGCGTCCCGTCGCCCCGAGCCACAAAATACAGCGCCTTGTCTGCCGCCGGATGCAGCGCCGCCTCAATGGCCGCCGCGCCCGGCATCGCGATGGGCGTTGGCGGCAGGCCACGCCGGGTATAGGTATTGTACGGAGTGTCGGCCTTGAGATCAGCCCGCCGCAGATTGCCGTCAAAGCGCTTACCCAAACCGTAAATGACGGTCGGATCGGTCTGTAGCGGCATCCCGATGCGCAGGCGATTAACGAACACTGCCGCGATCCGGGCGCGTTCCTCCCCGGAACCCGTCTCCTTTTCGACGATGGAGGCCATGATCAAGGCCTCGTAGGGGGTGCGGTACGGCAGGTTGGGGGCGCGTTTCTCCCACGCCGCAGCCAGGCGGGTTTGCATGGCCTCAGCGGCCTGGCGCATGACTTCGAGATCCGAGGCACCGGCATCGACAAAATAGGTGTCCGGAAACAAAAGCCCTTCCAGATGCGGGGTGGATGGCCCACCCAGGCGGCGCGCCAATTCCGCCTCAGACAGGGCCGCACTGTCGTGCACCAGATAAGTCTCGCGGCCAAGGCTGGCACGCACCTCGCGCAGATTCCAGCCCTCGATCAGGGTCAGTTTGGCACGCAAGCAATCGCCCTGCGCCATGCGGGTCAGCAAGGTGTAGGGGCTGCTGGGGTGTTCAACCCGGTAAATGCCGGGTTTGATGCGTGCTGCTGCGCCGCTCAAACGCCCATAGACAGCCATCAGCCACGGCTGTGCCAGGCCATGCTGCGCCGCCAGTTCGCGACTGACGCTGGAGAGCGACTGGCCCGGGCGCACGGTAAATTCATAGGGCAGAGCCCCACCCTCCGGCGGCTGCAGAAAAACCCATCCAGCCCAGCCCAGAAAACCTATCAACGCCCAGAGCGCGAGTCGTATCAAGCGGCCCACAAGGCCTCCCGCAAGCAGTCAAAGGCAGGATGCTGCGCCCACACGCGTCCATCCAGCGCGGACGCCCAGCGCAGGCCGCGTACGCTGTTGCACAGCAAAACCGCCTCTGCGCTATCCAGATCAGAGCGGAGCAGATCAGCCACCGTCACGGCATACCCAAGGGACGGCGCTCGCGCCATGAGGCGCTCACGGGCCACACCCGCCACCCCACAGCGATCAAGGCGCGGCGTGTACAGCGTATGGCCGCGCAAGAGAAAAAAGTTGCTGCTGACCCCGCTGATCAGCCGATCCTCGGTATCCAGGAGCAGTCCTTCGCTCACCTGCGGATCCGTCCATTCGGCTCGCGCCAGAACCTGTTCCAGACGGTTGAGATGCTTGACCCCGGCCAGCGCCGGTTGCAGTGCCAGACGCAATTGGCAGAGATGAAGCCTGCCGAGGGCCGGCTGATCGACATCCGCCGGCAAGGGCGAAAACTGGAGAAGGCGTGTGGGGGCCCCGGTCACGGGCGGGGTGTAGCCGCGGGTACCGTTACCCCGCGTCAGGGTGAGGCGCAGGACGCCATCCTGCCCGGCAACGGCCCCCAGACAGGCCTCCAGACAGGCCGCCATATCGGCCTCCCACACGGGTTGTGGCGGACAGGGTAGCGCCAGCCGGGCGGCATCGCTGGCCAATTTTGAAAACTGTTCGCCCCACCAGAGCGGACGACCCGAGGCCACGCGCAGGGTGCGAAAAACCCCATCGCCGTACAACAAGCCACGGTCACCCGCCGAAACCCATTCGGTCGGGGAGCCGTTGACAAAGGTGCAAGTGGATTCCATCGAGTGGCCCCGATGGCCAGAAAGACCGTAAATTAAACGCGCTTAAAGACCAGCGAGCCGTTGGTGCCACCAAAACCGAAGTTGTTTTTCAGCGCGTAGTCGATGCGCATCGGTCGTGCGGTATTGGCACAGTAATCCAGGTCGCAGGCTGGGTCCTGATCGACCAGGTTGATGGTCGGCGGCGAAACCTGGTGATACACCGCCAAGGCGGTGAGCACGGATTCCAGACCGCCCGCGCCGCCCAGCAAGTGGCCGGTCATCGATTTGGTCGAGTTGACCACCAGCTTCTTGGCCGCATCGCCAAAGGCGAGCTTGATGGCCTCCGTCTCATTCTTGTCCCCCAGCGGCGTCGAGGTGCCATGGGCGTTGACATAGTGAATCTGGTCGGGATTGACACCGGCGTCGCGCATGGCGTTCTGCATCGAGCGCTTGGGACCATCGGTATCCGGTGCCGTCATGTGATAGGCATCTCCGCTCATGCCAAAACCGGCCAGCTCGGCATAGATGCGGGCACCGCGCGCCTTGGCATGCTCATACTCTTCCAGGACCAGTACACCGGCACCTTCGCCCAGCACAAAGCCATCCCGGCCCATATCCCAGGGACGGCTGGCGGCGGCCGGATCGTCATTGCGGGTGGACAGGGCCTTGGCGGAGGAGAAACCCCCGACCGCCAACGGACAGACCGTGGCCTCAGAACCGCCGCAGACCATGACATCGGCATCACCATAGGCAATGGTGCGCGCCGACAGGCCGATGGCGTGCAGACCCGTGGTGCAAGCTGTGACCACCGACAGGTTCGGACCCTTCAATCCGTAAAGGATCGACAGGTTGCCCGAGGTCATGTTGATGATCGTGCCGGGAATGAAAAAGGGAGAAATCTTGCGCGGACCACCGATCTCAACATAGGTCGAATGGGTATCCTCGATCATCGGCAGACCACCGATGCCGGAGCCAATGTTGACGCCAATCCGCTCGCGGTTGGCGTCGGTGATTTCCAGCCCACTGTCGCGCACCGCCTGGATGCCCGCCGCCATGCCGTAATGGATGAAGACATCCATACGCCGTGCCTCTTTGGCGGAGATGTAGTCCTCGACATTGAAACCCTTGACCTCGCCGGCAATCTGCGCGGCAAAAAGGCTGGGGTCAAAGCGGGTGATACGGGTAATGCCGGACTGCCCCTTGAGGATGGCGTCCCAGCCCGTCTCAACCGTATTTCCAACCGGGGAGATCATCCCCAGGCCGGTAATTACCACTCTGCGTTTCGACAAGAGAAACCTCTAGAAGAACGGGCTGATGCGAAGGCCGTAGAGGCCGTTATTTATGGCTGTTTACATAGTCCACGGCCTGACGGACCGTGGTGATCTTCTCGGCATCCTCGTCCGGGATCTCACAACCAAACTCTTCTTCAAGGGCCATGACCAGCTCGACCGTATCCAGAGAGTCCGCGCCCAGATCGCCCACGAAGGAAGAATCAATCTTCACATCGGCTTCATTGGCACCGAGCTGCTCGGCGACGATCTTCATGACACGCTGTTCGATATTGTCCATCTGCTACTCCGTTGTTGGAAAAAATGGTGGGCGAATTCTAGCCCAAGTAAAGATGGGAGTCAGCAATCTTCCTGCGTCGATTGCCATCCCCCAGCAAAATCAATCCATATACATGCCGCCATTGACATGCAGGGTTACGCCCGTGACATAGCCCGCCCCGGTGGAGGCCAGATAGGCAACGGCCTGAGCAATGTCTTCCACTCCACCCAGACGACCCAGCGGAATCTGCTGGGCCAGAGCGGTGCGCTGCGCCTCGGGCAGGGCACGGGTCATGTCGGTATCAATAAAACCCGGTGCTACGCAGTTAACGGTGATGCCTCGGCTCCCCACTTCACGCGCCAGAGACTTGGAAAAGCCAAACATACCGGCCTTGGCGGCGGCGTAATTGGTCTGCCCAGCGTTACCCATGGCACCGACCACGGACGCGATGCTGATAATGCGACCGAAACGGGCCTTCATCATCGGCCGCAAGACCGCCCGGCTCATGCGGAACACCGAATTGAGGTTGGTCTGGATGATGGCATCCCACTCCTCGTCCTTCATGCGCATGAGCAAATTGTCGCGAGTAATGCCCGCGTTGTTGACCAGCACATCAATGCGGCCATACTGCTTCACCAGGGCGTCCACCAACGCATCGCACTGCGCGGGATCGGTAACATCCAGCGCCATGCCCTCGCCGCCCAAACCGGCATCAGCCAGCGACTTGGCAATCGCCTGTGCACCACTTGCGCTGGTTGCCGTACCGATGACCGTCGCGCCCCGCCGCGCCAACTCAAAAAGGATCGCCTGGCCAATACCCCGCGATGCGCCTGTAACCAATACCACTCTGCCTTGCATTATTTTTTCTCCAATCAGATCTTGCCCAAGGTGTCCGCCAGCGCGGCCGCATCGGCCAAAGCCACAGTCGGCACGCTTTCCAGGGTGCGTTTATTAAGCCCTGCCAGCACCTTGCCCGGACCACACTCGGCAATCAAGGTCACCCCTTGAGCCGCCAAGAAGTGCATCGACTCCACCCAGCGCACCGGGCTGTACAACTGCCGTGCCAAGGCATCGCGAATCGCCGCCGGATCACGGTGAGCCGCAACATCGGCATTGTGAATGACCGGCACGGTCGGGGTCTTGATCGTGATCTCGGCCATGGCCGCCCGCAGTTTTTCTGCAGCTGGCTGCATCAGGGCGCAATGCGAAGGAACCGATACCGGCAAGGGAAGCGCCCGCTTGGCGCCCTTCTCCTTGGCCAACGCACAACCGCGCTCAACCGCCGCCTTGTGGCCCGCGATCACGACCTGACCGGGTGAATTGAAATTGACGGCCTCCAGAACCTCACCCTGCGCGGCCTCGGCACACACGGCAACCACAGCAGCATCGTCCAGACCCAGAATCGCCGCCATGCCGCCCACACCCTCGGGCACAGCCGACTGCATCGCCTCGGCACGCAGACGCACCAGACGGATCGCAGCCGCGAAATCGAGCGCTCCCGCACACACCAAGGCCGTGTACTCACCCAGACTGTGGCCCGCCATAAAGGCCGGATCCCGTCCGCCCTGGGCCTGCCACAAACGCCAGACCGCCACACCGGCCGCCAGCATGACGGGCTGGGTGTTAACGGTCTTGTTGAGTTCCTCAACCGGGCCATTCACCAACATCGCGGCCAGATCGACACCCAGGGCAGCGGACGCCTCTTGCAAGGTCTGTTGTATGGCTGGGGCGTCACCATAGGCCGCCAACATGCCAACCGACTGCGAACCCTGGCCCGGAAATACAAAAGCAAAGCTCATTTCAAACTCCCATCAAAACCGCACCAGCACCGAACCCCAGGTAAAGCCACCGCCAAAGGCCTCCATCAAGACCAGTTCACCCGACTTGATGCGACCATCGCGCACCGCCGTATCCAGGGCCAACGGAATGGAGGCCGCCGAGGTATTGCCATGCCGGTCGACGGTAATCACCACACGCTCCGGCGGCAGGCCCAGTTTCTTTCCTGTGGCCTGAATGATGCGAATGTTGGCCTGATGCGGAACCAGCCAGTCGATATCCGATTTTTGCAGGCCATTCGCCGCAATCGTCTCATCAACGATCGCATCCAATGTATTGACGGCCATCTTGAAAACAGCATTGCCAGACATGCGCATATGGCACGCGCCCTCGGTCTTCAGAGAGACACCGCCATCGACAAAGAGCAGATCCTGGTAGCGACCGTCGGCATGCAAATGCGTGGAGATGATGCCCGGCTCGTCACTGGCTTGCAGGATCACGGCACCCGCGCCATCGCCCCACAGGATGCAATTGGAACGATCGTCCCAATCGGTGATGCGGGACAAGGTCTCAGCGCCGATAACCAGCGCCGTGCGAGCCTGACCGCTCTGAATAAAGGCATTGGCCGTGGCGACCGCATAAGTAAAGCCGCTACACACGGCCTGAACATCCATGGCCGGGCAATGGTTCTCAAGACCCAGCTTGGCCTGAACAATGCACGCCACGCTTGGAAAAACCCGGTCAGCCGTCGTGGTGGCCACAAGAATGAGATCAATATCGCCCGCTTCAATCCCGGCCGCCTCAATGGCCCGTTCTGCCGCCTTGAGGGCCAGGTCACTGGTCAACTCACCCTCGCCGGCAATATGCCGCTCACGGATACCGGTTCGTTCGACGATCCATTCGTCCGTGGTATCAATGCGTTTCGCCAAATCGGCGTTGGTCAGGATGTGATGCGGGAGATAACTCCCCGTCCCGGTGATTTTGGCGTACTTCTGCGTCATTTTTTTGCGTCCTTGGTTCAAACCACGGCGCATGATACGCCAAGCAAGGGCGCGTCAGGCAGGGGAATTATCCGCCAGGGTCTCGCCATCGGGCAAAGCGTCGTTGTCCATGGCGGCATGATGCGACCCGACGGTCTCCGTAATGCGCCGTAACAAGCCACCGCGGACCTCCTCGGCGCCCCGTTCGAGCGCATGACGGAAGGAATAGGCATCCGCTGAACCGTGACTCTTGATGATCACGCCGTTCAGCCCCAACAGGGTGGCACCGTTATAACGGCGCGGATCCATGCGCTGCTTGAACGCATTCAGCACCGGGATAGAGATCACACCGGCAATCCAGGTCAGGGGGTTACGCTTGAATTCGTCCTTGAGATGACCGCTGATCAGCTTGGCCAGGCCCTCCGAGGCCTTCAGCAGCGTATTGCCAACAAAGCCATCACAGACCACGACATCAACCGTACCCTTGTAGATGTCATCACCCTCGACATTGCCCCGGAAATTAAGGCCCGATTCGCGGAGCAATTCGGTTGTTTGTTTAACCACCTCATTGCCCTTGATCTCCTCTTCGCCCACATTGAGAAGACCTACGGTGGGACGGTCAATGTGATCAACAGCCGACACCAGCGCCGCGCCCATGACCGCAAACTGGCGCAGGTGTTCCGGGCTGCAATCCACATTCGCCCCCAGATCGAGCACATAAGTGCGGCCGGTCTTGGCGGGCAGCACCCCGGCGATGGCCGGGCGATCAATGCCTGGCAGGGTCTTGAGGACAAAACGGGAAACCGCCATCAGCGCGCCGGTGTTTCCGGCAGAGACACCCGCATCCGCCTCGCCGCTCTTGACCAAATCCGCCATAACCCGCATCGACGAATTCTTCTTGCTGCGCAAGGCCACCTGCAAGGGATCATCCATCTTGACGACCTCGCTGGCATGCTGAATGCGCAAGCGCGGGCCCACGCTGGCGTTCAGAGCCTTGAGCTCTACTTGAATGGCGTCAGTCAAACCCACCAGGATCAGGTTTGATCCCTGGGTCCGCTTCAAAAACTCAACAGCGGCACGAACCGTCACATGGGGACCGTGGTCCCCACCCATTGCGTCAACCGCAATCGTGATGTCACGCACAGCTATCAACCTCGATGGAAGCGAGGTTTATTCGTCAGACTTGGTCGCAACAACCTTACGGCCACGGTAAAAACCATTCGGGCTGATGTGATGGCGCAGATGCACCTCACCCGTAGACGGCTCGATGGCCGTGTTCGGCGGGGTCGCAAAGTCATGCGAGCGGTGCATACCGCGCTTGGAAGGGGATTTCTTGTTCTGCTGAACGGCCATAATAAAACTCCTGAATCTTAACTCGACAACGCTTACCTAACGACTAACTCGCTTCCGAGCCAGCCTCCAAACTCCCGAACCCGGAAATAGGTTCGGGGCATTTTCCCTCGGGATGCGAAGGTGCCACCGGCAAACTCAGCAACACCTCATCCTCAACAAAATCCTGCACGGACATCCGCGCCTCTGCCAACATCGCATCAGCCATGTCACGGTCAGATTCCAGATCAATCGCATCCCAGCGCGCCAACTCTGCCTCGTTACGCGCTACACAAACACAAGAATGCAACTGCACATCCTGCTGCAGCGCATGCAAACAACGCTGGCATTCCAACGCCAACACGGCCTGCACCGTCAGGCACAACTGCGGACGCCCAAGCTCGGTACGCCCCTCAAGGCGATAATGCAGGCTGCCTTCCGCAGAAGATACCATTTTTGCCAGCCGAGGCAAGGCCGCAATGGCATAATGGCCCTCGCGGATCTCGCCACTTTGCGCAAAGCGCAGGCTGTCAATAAAGGGCAGATCCTGTGCAGACATAAGCCTTAAATGATATCCTTTTAAGGCCGCCAAGTCAAAGCCGTGCCTGAGACTCGCAACCCTTTATCCCTCCATAGATTGATCGACTCCTGTGATCAAGAAAATATTGATTGCCAACCGCGGAGAAATTGCCGTCCGCATCGTCCGTGCCTGCCGCGAGATGGGCATCCGTTCGGTCGCCATTTACACGGATGCGGACCGCCACGGCCTCCATGTCAAAAAAGCGGATGAGGCCTACAACATCGGTTCCGACCCCATCCTGGGTTACCTGAACGCCCATAACATCGTCAACCTGGCGGTCGCATCGGGCTGCGACGCCCTGCATCCAGGCTATGGATTCCTGTCCGAGAATCCCGTCATCGCCGAGGTCTGTGCGCGCCGGGGCATCCGTTTCATCGGCCCCTCGCCCAAGGTCATCTCCGAAATGGGGGACAAGATCGCCGCCCGTCAGGCCATGATACGGGCCGGCATCCCCGTCACCCCAGGCTCCGACCACAATCTGGAAAGCCTCGAAGAGGCGCGGCGTCTGGCGGCCCAGATCGGCTACCCGGTCATGCTCAAGGCCACCAACGGCGGCGGCGGGCGTGGCATTCGTCGCTGCGACTCCGAGGCCGAACTCACGAGCAATTATGACCGCGTCATCTCCGAGGCCAGCAAGGCCTTCGGCCGGCCCGAGGTGTTCATCGAAAAATGCGTGGTCAATCCCAAGCATATTGAGGTGCAGGTCCTTGGCGATAGCCATGGCAATGTCATCCACCTCTATGAGCGCGACTGCTCCATCCAGCGCCGCAACCAGAAACTGATCGAGATCGCCCCCTCGCCGCAGCTCACCGAGGCCCAACGCGAATACATCGGCAAACTCGCCGTGCGCGCCGCCAAGGCGGTCGGCTATGTCAACGCTGGCACCGTCGAATTCCTGCTCGACAAAGACAATCAGTTCTACTTCATGGAGATGAACACCCGGCTCCAGGTTGAACATTGCATCACCGAGCAGATCACGGGTGTTGACATTGTTCAGGAACAGATCCGCATTGCCGATGGCCAGCCCCTGCAATACGCCCAGAAAGACATCCAGCATCGCGGCTTCGCCATGGAGTTTCGCATCAACGCCGAGGACCCCAGAAACAGCTTCCTGCCGTCCCTGGGTCGTATCACCCGCTACTACGCCCCCGGCGGCCCCGGAGTACGGGTTGATGGCGCCATCTACACCGGCTACACCATTCCACCCTATTTCGACTCGATGTGCGCCAAGCTCATCGTCTGGAGCCTCAACTGGGAAGCCGTCATTGCGCGTGGCCGCCGCTCCCTGGACGACATGGGTCTTTATGGCGTCAAGACCACGATCCCGTATTACAAAGAGATCCTTGACAGTGCCGAATTCCGCAGCGGCCAGTTCAATACGGGCTTTGTCGATGCTCACCCGGAACTCCTCGAATACGCTGTTCAATCACCGCGCGAGCACAAGGCCGCTGCTATCGCTGCCGCCCTCGCCGCACATTTGGGTATGTAAGAAAGTACGCTCATGTCAAAAGTCCAAGTTACCGAACTCGTCCTGCGCGACGGCCATCAGTCTCTCATCGCAACCCGCCTGCGCCTGGCCGACATGCTGCCCATCTGCCCACGCCTGGATCAGGTGGGCTTCTGGTCGCTGGAGGCCTGGGGCGGCGCCACCTTCGATGCCTGCGTACGCTTTCTGAAAGAAGACCCGTGGGAGCGTCTGCGCAAACTGCGCCAGGCCCTGCCCAACTCGCGCATCCAGATGCTGTTGCGCGGCCAGAATCTGCTCGGTTACCGCCATTACCCCGACGATGTCGTACGCGCCTTCGTGCAAAAGTCGGCGGACAACGGCGTCGATGTGTTCCGCGTCTTCGACGCCATGAACGATGTGCGCAATATGCGCGTCTCCATCGAGGCCGTGAAGGCCGCGGGTAAACACGCCGAGGGCACCCTCTCCTACACCATCAGCCCAGTGCACAACATCGAATATTTCGTGGCCATGGCCAAGGAACTCGAGACCATGGGCTGCGACACCCTAGCCATCAAAGACATGGCCGGTCTGCTCACGCCCTACGCCACGGTCGATCTGGTCAAGGCCCTCAAGGCCTCCGTATCCATGCCCATCCACATCCACAGCCATGCCACCGCAGGGCTCGCCAGCATGGCGCAGATGAAGGGGATTGAGGCTGGCGCGCTCATCATTGACACCTGTCTGTCCGCCTTTTCTGAAGGCGCCAGCCACCCCACGACCGAAAGCATGGTCGCCGCTCTGGCGGGCAGCGAATATGACACCGGCCTCAGCCTGCCCCTGCTGCAGGAGATCACCGCCTATTTCACCGAAGTGCGCAAAAAATACTGGCAGTTCGAGATGAAGGCCAACCCGGTCGATACCCGCATCCTGGTCTCACAAGTGCCGGGCGGCATGATCTCCAACCTGTCCAACCAACTTAAAGAACAAAACGCGCTGGACAAGATGGATCAGGTCATGGCCGAAATCCCCCGCGTGCGCGCCGACCTGGGCTTTCCGCCGCTCGTCACGCCGACCTCGCAGATCGTCGGCACCCAGGCCGTACTCAATGTGCTCACCGGCGGTCGCTACAAGTCCGTCACCAACGAGGTCAAAAACTACCTGCTCGGCCGCTATGGTGCGGCCCCCGGTGCCGTCAATGAAGAGGTCAAAAAGCTTGCTGTCGGCGATCAGGAGGTCATCACCTGCCGTCCGGCGGATCTCTTGTCAGACGAGCTCGACCGTCTGCGCAGCGAGGCCGAAGGTCTGGTGAAATCGGATGAAGATGTACTGACTTACGCCATGTTCCCGGATCTTGGCCGCAGTTTCCTGCAAGAACGGGCGGCCGGCACACTCACCCCAGAAACCCTGTTGCCGCCGGATTCACGCGAGGCCATGGCCTGCCCGGCGGTGTACGCGCCCTCTGAATTCAATGTCACCCTGCACGGCGAGACCTTCCACATCAAGATCAAGGGCACCGGCCGTGACAAGGACAACGAACGCCCCTTCTATGTGCATGTCGATGGCGTTGCCGAAGAGGTCCTGCTCAAATCCCTGGATGAAATTGAGGTCACGCCCTCTGCCTCCACCCGCAAAACGGGCTCCAAGAGCGGCGCTTCCAAGGAGGCCTCGGCGCGGCCGCGCCCGACCCATGCGGGTTGTGTCACCACCGCCATGCCCGGCAGCATCGTTGAGGTCAAGGTCAAGGCCGGTGACAAGGTCAAGGCCGGCGATGGCGTCCTGGTCATCGAGGCCATGAAGATGGAAAACGAGATCCAGTCCGCCGTCAGCGGGACCGTGGTGGGCGTCCATGTAGCCAAGGGTGACGCTGTCACTCCGGACCAGGTGCTGGTCGAGATTCAACCCGAGTAAGCCGGCTTGCAACTCGTCCTGGCCTCCACCTCACCCTACCGCCGCGAACTGCTCGCCCGCCTGGGCGTACCGTTTGCGACTGTCGCACCGGAGGTGGACGAGACCCCGCACCCGGGCGAATCGCCCGCGGCCACAGCGGAACGCCTGTCGCTCGCCAAGGCGCGCGCCGTAGCCCAACAGTTCCCCGACGCGCTGATCATTGGTTCAGATCAGGTGGCCCTGCTCGAAGGTCAGCAGCTCGGGAAACCGGGCACGCACGCCAAGGCCGTTGCCCAGTTGCAATCCATGCGCGGCAAGGCCCTGGAGTTTCACACCGCCCTGACCCTGCTCAACGCCCGCAGCGGCGCAACGCAAACGGCCACCGTGCTGGTACGACTGGTGATGCGCGACTACAGCGATGCGCAGATCGAGGCCTATCTCAGAAAAGACCAGCCCTACAACTGTTGCGGTTCAGCCAAGAGCGAATCGCTTGGAATCGGCCTGATTGCCCGTTTCGAGACCGAAGATCCCACCGCCCTGGTCGGCCTGCCGCTCATCAAGCTCACCGAAATGCTGGCCCGCGAAGGCCTGGATGTATTGACCTGGCCCGACTGAGATGGCCGGTGTGCTGTATCTGATCCCAACCCCGTTGGGCCCAACCCCGCTGGATAGCGTCCTGCCGGCCGAGACCCTGCGCATCACCACCCAGCTCAGCCATTTCATCGTCGAAAACGCCAAAACCGCACGCGCCTTCCTGAAACAGACCGGCACAATCCTGCCGCTGCAACAACTGGACCTCCGGGAACTCAACGAACACACCCCGGCTGCCGCGCTCAAAGAACTGCTCGCCCCCCTCCTCGCCGGCCAGGATGTCGGTCTGCTCTCCGAGGCCGGCTGCCCCGCCATCGCCGACCCCGGTGCGCCGTTAGTACGGCTCGCGCATGAACATGGCATTACAGTGCGGCCTCTGGTCGGCCCCTCCTCCATCCTGCTCGCCCTGATGGCATCCGGCCTGATCGGCCAGCGCTTCGCCTTCCACGGCTACCTGCCCACCAAGCCCGAGGCACGCATCGCCGCAATCAAGGATCTGGAACAACGCGCCACGCGCGATGACGCCGCCCAGGCATTCATTGAAACCCCTTATCGCAACGGGGCCATGCTGGAAACCTTGCGGTCCACCTGCCGCCCAGACACCTGGTGCACGGTTGCCTGCGACCTGACCCTGACCAGCGAGTGGCTACGGACCTTTCGCATGGCAGACATCATGAATCCGCTTCCGGACATCAACAAGCGGCCCTGTGTATTCATCATTTATCGTCAGGGCCGCCGCCCCTGAACAGGCCGGGCCGCAAGACCAGGCCACGCCGGCACGACTGAAACCTGCTCCACCCTTCTCCACCCGGCACTCTTTGCCCTTTATACTCACACGCCATGCAAGTGACGAAATTCCGTGTATGGCTGTTTTCCCTGATGCTGGTGTGCTTCCAGCAACTGGGTTTCGCGCACGCCATTACCCATTTCACGTGTACCCATTTCACGGAACATTCGCACGCCTCCACCCAGGAGGCCGACCACGCCGATGCCGTCTGTGAACTGTGCGAATTACACGCCCAGACCGGAACCGGCCTGTTGCCGCAGTTGCCGCTGTGGGCACCGGTCAGCACCGCGCCGACCTATCTCGCGCCCGCCCCCCAACCCTGCTTAACCCGCTTCAGCCGGCGCTATCACAGCCGCGCCCCACCCGTTCTCGCCTGACCCTCCCCGTTCCTGTCCCGTTGTGCGCCTATGCGTAACGGATTGCTCTGGTCATTTTCGAGAAAACTGATGTCTACTTTGTCTTATTCCGCCTGCCGCCCGCGCAGCGGTCAACGCCCGTCCGCCCTGTTTTTGGCCCTGAGCACCGCCATGGCCAGCAGTTTGTGCATCGCCCCGGCTCTCGCTGAAGGGCACACCATAACCCCGGAAGTCTCTTTTACCCTGCAAGCCTTGTACGCCGACATGGCGGCCGGCGAACGCCATATCTCCGGTTTTTTGCCCGAGGGACACGCCCACGGCTGCAACCCGGAAAAACTCTGTCTTGACCACAGCGAGTTCGGGCTGGCCGCCAACCTGACCCCGACCCTGCGCGCATCCGGCAGCGTGATCTTTGTCGATGCCGAAGACAAGGGCGAGGTCGAAGAACTTTGGCTGCAACAGGTCGGCGTCCTGCCCGGCGTCAGCCTTAAGGCCGGCCGCTTCTTGAGCGAGCTGGGCTACGCCAACAGTCAACACCCGCACGCCCGGGACTTTGTCGGCAGCAGCCTGATGAACTCGGTATTGAGCGGCTCGCACCTGATCCACGATGGCGTGCAAATGAAATGGCTGGCACCCACCGAGCGCTTTGTCGAGGTCAACGCAGAATTGGCCAAGAAATCGGATAACAGCCCAAAGGCCTGGAGCCTGGGCGCGCATCTGGGCGATGATCTCGGCACCAGCCACGCGTGGCGGGCGGGCCTCACCTACCTGCACGCCAAACCCGTCAATCGCGCGGGGCATGTTGACGATACCCATGAGGTAGCAGCTCATACAACTTTCACCGGCACCAGTAAAACCTGGGTGGCCGATGTCCTCTGGAAATGGGCCCCGGATGGCAACAGCAAGGAACGCCATCTCAAACTGCAGGCTGAATACTTCCACCGCACCCAGGATGGCCAACTCACCTGTGAAGACAACAACGCGGATGGTGGCGCTTGCACCGGCACCACCAGCGCCTTCCGTAGCAAGCAATCCGGCGGATACGCCCAGGCGGTGTATCAGTTCATGCCGCGCTGGCAGGTCGGTGTGCGTTATGAACGGCTCGACAGCG
>Ga0194111_10004349_pt1 | contig 16534 bp, 19 predicted proteins | sample TA2KigC300mmetaG_FD_146194 | JGI IMG/M metagenome (GOLD analysis project Ga0194111, IMG submission 146194) | Freshwater microbial communities from Lake Tanganyika, Tanzania - TA2015033 Kigoma Deep Cast 300m | ecosystem: Environmental > Aquatic > Freshwater > Lake | place: Tanzania: Lake... | reverse complement strand
TTGAGGACTACCTGCGCACGCCGTAAGCTGGTAGCAGCTTGGCGGAACTCGAGCGTCACATCCAGCGGTTCCTGGAAGAGTTGCGACGGGAAAACAGCTCGGCGCACACCGTGCGCAACTACGCCGGTGATCTGCGCCAATTCGCCGCGCACCTCGCCGCACCGGGCGGCGCTCCGCCTGCCCTGGAAGAGTTGGACACGCTGGCCCTGCGCGGCTGGCTTGCGGATTTGCACCGGCGGCGCCTCAGCCCTCTCACCCTGCGCCGCAAGCTAGCCGCCTTGCGTTCGTTCTTCCGCTTCCTGGTGCGCGACGGGATCGTCGAGGTCAACCTGGCCCGCCTGCTGCGCACCCCCAAGGCTCCCCAGACTCTGCCGCGCGTGATGACCGCCGAACAGGCCAACGTGCTGCTCGACCAGGTAGCCGAGGGCAAGCTCGAACGTCCTCATCCCGAGCGCGATGTGCTCATCTTCGAGATGCTTTACGGCTGCGGCCTGCGCGTCAGCGAACTCAGTGCCCTGAACCTGGCCGATCTCGACACGACGGAGCGCTGGCTGCGCGTGCGTGGCAAGGGCCGCAAGGAACGCCAGGTGCCTTACGGGTCCAAAGCGGGTGCGGCGCTCGAGCGCTATCTGGCGGTGCGCCGGGCGGCCGCCGGCGAGCAGGCCCTGCTGGTGAACCACGGCGGCCGCCGCCTCAGCGCCCGCGGCGCCCGCGGCATCGTCAAGCTCTATGCCCGGCTGCTGGCCGGAGACGCCTCGGTGCACCCTCACAGCTTCCGGCACGCCTTCGCCACCCATCTGCTGGCCGACGGCGCCGATCTGCGCGCCATCCAGGAGCTGCTTGGCCACGCCCGCCTGTCTACCACCCAGAAGTACACCCAGGTGTCCCTCACCGACCTGATGGCCGTCTACGACCGCTCGCATCCCAAGGCCTGACGGGCGGCAGCGGGACATCCCGATGAACGCGACCGCGGAGGGCGGGCCTTCAGCCCAGCACATCCAGCAGGTGCTCGTCCATTTCGAAGGCGGTGCGCAGGACGCGGGTGTTGATCTGGAACAGGTTGCGGGCCTCGAGGAGGTTCACCATCTCGGCGGAGAGGTCCACGCAATCTTGCGGGGCGGGTTGCTCGAGAGCGAGGGGCAGGCGGGCCAGCCGGTATGCTGTCCCTTCCAGCATGGCTTGGGCCTGGGTCAGGCCGTCCAAAGCTGCATCGACGACTCGCACGGGTCTCCAGCCGGGCTTATCGGCCGCGGCGGGCCGAGCTTGAGCGTCAGAAGTGCCTCCGCAGGTCGGAGAAGTCCTGGAGCACGAGCAGCCGGCCGGGGCCGGGGCGGATCTGCTCGGTCTCCAGCGACCAGGTCCGCGGGTGGGGGATGTACACGGCGTTGAGGCCCAGTTCGAGTGCCGGGTTGATGTCCGAGCGGGGCGAGTTGCCGATCATCCAGGTGCGCGCCAGCTCCAGCCCGCACTGCTGGACCAAGCCGCGGTAGGAGGCCACGTTCTTCTCCTTAACCACCGCGGTGTGGCGGAAGCGGGGGCCCAGCCCCGAGCGGTCGATCTTCAGCTTCTGCTCGTCGGGATGTCCCTTGGTGAACAGCAGCAGGTCGTGGCGCGCGGAGAGGCACTGTAACGTCTCTTCGACGCCGGGCAGCAGCTCGACCGGCTGCTCCAGGATGCGCCGGGCGAAGCCCATCACGCGCTCCAGGTCAGCCTCGGCGATATCGCGTTCAGCCAGGTGCTGGTAGCACTGGCGGAGGTTGCGCCCGAAATTCTCCGCGCCGTAGCCGTGGATGTGGCGGTTGACCAGCTCGATCTCGTCGAGCACCACGCGCACCTCCGCGGGGGAGAGCTTGCTGTGGTCCAGGAACTCGACGAACTCCTCGAAGGCGCGCTCGAAGTAGATGTTGTTCTCCCAGAGGGTGTCGTCGGCGTCTACGATCAGGTGCTGTCGCACGGGCACCCACCATTGTGACGCACCCCGCGCGCGGGAATTGTTACCATGAGGGCTGCGCAGTGATGCGGGTGGACGGCAGAGTAGTCCTGATAACCGGCGCCTCGGAGGGGATCGGGGCGGCCTGCGCCGGGGCCTTCGCGCGCCGCGGCGCGCGCCTGGCGCTCACCGCGCGGTCCCGTGAGAAGCTCGAGCAGGCGGGCGGCTCCGAGGCGCTGATCGTGGCGGGCGACCTCACCCGCGAGGCGGTGCGCCGCCAGGTGGTCGATGCCACGCTCGCGCGATACGGGACCATCGACATCCTGGTGAACAACGCCGGCGTGGGGCTTTACACCGCGGCCTGGCGGGCCTCTCCGGAGGCGGCCCGGCGCATGTTCGAGCTGAATTTTTTCGCGCTGCTCGAACTGACGCAACGGGTGGTTCCGCACATGCAGCGGCAGCGCGGCGGAGCCATCGTCAACGTGGGCTCGATCGCCGGCAAGGTGGCGTTTCCCTGGCTAACACTGTACTGCGCCACCAAGTATGCGGTCGGGGCGCTGGGGGACGGCCTGCGCATGGAGCTGCGCCCCTACAACATCCAGGTGACCACGGTGTGCCCCGGCCACGTCGAGACCGGCTTCGGCGCGCACGCGCTGGAGGGGGGCCTGCCGGAGCGCATTCGTCGCGCGAGCAAGTTCTCGATCACGGCGGAGCAGTGCGCGGAGGCCATCGTCAAGGGTGTCGAGCGCGGGGCGCGCACGGTGATGACGCCGCGCGTGGGCTGGCTGCTGGTGGCGCTCCACCGGCTGCTGCCATCGCTGGTGGACTCCCAGATGGCGCGCCTGTATCACGCCGCGGAGCCTCCGGTATGATGGTCAAGCTGGCCCGCACGCCCGCCATCTACCTGGTCGGCTTCATGGGTTGCGGCAAGACTACGGTGGGCCGGCTGCTGGCCGAGCAGTTGGGATGGAGCTTCGTGGACCTGGACGCCGAGATCGAGGCCCAACAGGGCCGCACGATCGCCGACATCTTCGACCAGGAAGGCGAGGAGCATTTCCGAGGTCTCGAGGCGGAGGCGCTGCTCCAGCGCGTGCGCCTGGCGCAGTCGGGCCGGCCGCAGGTTATCGCGCTGGGAGGCGGGGCTTTCGCGCGGGACTGCAATTTCGATCTGGTGGAGCACAACGGAGTGACGGTGTGGCTGGATTGCCCGCTGGAGACCGCCTGGCGGCGCGTCGAGTCGTATTCCGACCGGCCTCTGGCGCGCGACCGGGAGAGATTCGGCGCGCTGTACCAGGCCCGGCGGGACTGCTACGCCCGGGCGGACTTCCGGGTGGACGCCGCCGGTGCTGCGGAGAACGTGGCAGAGGCGGTGCTGGCGCTGCCTCTCTTCTAGTGCCGTTCCAACTTGGTTCGCCTATGTACTATACCTACGTGCTCCACAGCCAACGGGACGGTCAGTGGCATACGGGAGCTGCGTCGGATCTTGGGGCGCGCGTCCGCGATCACCAGGCAGGGCGGGTTCGCTCTACCCGGGGACGGCGGCCGTTCGAGCTCACCTACTATGAGGCGTCTGGGAGCCAAGCCGACGCGTTCTGGCGCGAACGGTATCTCAAGACCGGAAGAGGGAAACGGTACCTGCGTCAGAGGCTCAAGGTGTGGCTCAACTCAGTCAGGTCCAAGAAGTTGGAACGGCACTAGGAGGCCCCTACTGTGGAGCATGCATCGTTGAGAAGGCTGCGCAAGGCGGCGATGGTCATTTTCCGGGCGGCGCTGAAGGCGGCCGATCCGCTGGAGGCGGTGCGCCGCCACCTGGCCCTGGACGGGCACACGCTGGTGGCGGGCCGGCGGCGGTATCGCCTGGACGCCTTCCGCAACATTTACATACTCGGCGCGGGGAAGGCCAGCGCGACCATGGCCGCCGGGGTGGAGCGCCTGCTGCGGCAGCGCATCCGCGGCGGCCTGATCAACACCAAGTACGGGCATCTGGCCCGGCTGCGGCGTGTCGAGCTGAACGAGTGCGGCCATCCGGTCCCGGACGAGAACGGGGTCCGGGGCGCGGAACGCATGGCCGCGCTGGCGCGCGAGGCCGGTCCGGAGGATCTGGTCATCTGCCTGATATCCGGGGGCGCCTCGGCGCTGATGGCGCTGCCCGCCGCGCCCATCACGCTGGAAGAGAAACAAGCCGCCACCAAGCTGCTGCTGGCCTGCGGCGCCAACATCCACGAGATGAACGCGGTGCGCAAACACATCTCCGCGGTCAAAGGCGGGCAACTGGCGCGGCTGGCCGCTCCGGCCGCCGTGCTGGCGCTGCTGCTCTCCGACGTGATCGGCGACGACCTGGACGTGATCGGCTCGGGACCTACCGCGCCCGACCGCTCGACCTTCGCCGCCGCCCGGGGCATCCTGGAGCAGTACGGCCTTCTCGAGCGCGTGCCCGCGGCGGTGCGAGACCGCTTCGAGGCGGGTGTGCGTGGTGAGATCCCCGAGACGCCCAAGCCCGGCGACCGCCTTTTCGAGCGCGTCGAGAACCTGGTGATCGGCAGCAACCGGCTGGCGGTGGACGCGGCCGCGCGAGCGGCGCGCAAGCTGGGCTTCAACCCCCTGGTCCTCTCGACCATGATCGAGGGCGAGACCCGCGAGGTGGCGCGCGTGCACGCGGCCATCGCCAGGGAAATCCTGCAATCGCACCGGCCGGTGAAGCCGCCCGCCTGCGTGATCTCGGGCGGCGAGACCACGGTGACGCTGCGCGGCCAGGGGCTGGGCGGGCGCAACCAGGAATTCGCCTTAGCCGCCGCGCTCGAGCTGGCAGGCGTGCATCCCGTGGTGGTGTTGAGCGGGGGGACGGACGGCACCGACGGACCCACCGACGCCGCGGGCGCCGTAGCCGATGGCGGCACCGTCTCGCGCGCCGCGCGGCTGGGTCTGGAGGCGCGCGTCTTGCTGGACCGCAACGACTCCTATCACTTCTTCCAGCCGCTGGGCGATCTGCTGGTGACCGGCCCGACCGGCACCAACGTTATGGACGTGCGCCTGATGCTGGTGGGAGCTTAGCGGCCTTACACCCCCGGCGGTTTGCGCCGGTGGAAGTCGGTGCGCTGCTGGAAGGCATGGCCGATGGCCAGCAGGGTGTTCTCGGCGAAGGGCCGGCCCACAAGCTGGATGGCCACGGGCAGGCCTTCGGCGAAGCCGCAGGGCAGGCACAGCGCGGGCAACCCCGCCAGGTTCCCCGCCGCGCCCAGCTCGGACAGGCCGCGTGACCTGGGCTTGGCCAGCCCTGCCGAGCGGCGGTCCAGCGCCTGGGTGATCTGGGTTGCCGGGCCGCGCGTGGCCGGGGTCACCAGCACGTCAAAGCCGATGAACAGCTTGCGCAGCTCCTGCTGGATCAGCCGCCGGATGCGCATGGCTTTCAGATAATCCTTTACCCGGATCTCGAGGCCCGCCTTCAGTCCGGCGATCTGCTTCTGGTCCGCCAGCTCATCCACCTGCCCGCTCTCGATCAGCGGCTCGAACACCGCCGAGCCTTCCGCGTCGATGATCAGGCCGGCCACGGCGCTGTAAGGAAACTCCGGAAGCAGAGCCTCCTTCATCTGGAGGCCCAGCCCGCGCAGGATTTCCAAGGACTTCACCGAATCCGGGCGGCCGGCCGGCTCGATCCACTCCTCGAAGTCGGACGTCGCGAACCCTACGCGGAGGTCCTTCAGCGCGGGGACGTACTGCGGCCCGTAGTAGAAGGTCTTGCCGGCCGAGCCGGGATCCTTGGAGTCGCCGCCCGAGATGACGCGCAGCACGTGCGCGCAGTCTTCCGCCGAGCGGCACATGGGGCCGATCTTGTCCATGGTCCAGGACAAGGCCATGGCGCCGTAGCGGCTAACCAGGCCGTAAGTGGGGCGCAGCCCGGTGACGCCGCAGTAGGCGCTGGGCGTGAGGATTGACCCCCAGGTCTCCGAGCCGATGGCGAAGGGGACCAGGCCCGCGGCCACGGCGCTGCCCGAGCCGCTCGAGGAACCGCCCGACCAGCGCGTGGGGTCCCAGGGATTCAGGCCCGGGCCGAACATGGAAGCCGCGGCGTAACGGTAGCCGCCGCCCCCGGCCAACTCGACCATGGAGAGCTTCCCGGTGAGCACGGCGCGCGCCCGAGCGAGCCTGGTGAGCACCGAGGCGTCGTAGTCGAAGACCTGCTGGGCGTAAGGACGCGCGCCCCAGGTGGTGGGCAGCCGGGCCAGGCTGAGAAGGTCCTTTGCGCCGAAGGGAATGCCCTGGAGCGGCCCCCGCAGGAGCCCGCGCTTGATTTCATCATCGGCGTCCTTAGCCTGGCCGATGGCCCGGTCGCGCACCAGCAGCGCCAGCGCGTTGTAGCGCGGGCCGAGCTTCTCCAGGCGATCCAGAAAGGCGCGGGTCAGCTCCTCGGAAGAGAACTCCTTGGCGCGCAGGCGGGCGCTCAGCTCAACAACGGTCGCGAAGAAGACGCCATCGCCCACTTTGGCCATGGCTCACGCCTTGAAGGAAAACGCCGGCGCCGCATCCATGGGCACGGCATACTTGGTGAGCGTACCGGCGGTACGGCGCAACCGTTCGCCGGCGGCCTTGAGTTCCTCGGCGGGATTCTCGGGCTGGGGCGCGGCTTCCTGCGCCGTCAGCGGCGCCGCCGCCAGCGCCGCCAGCTCCCTGCGCGTCAGTAACATGTAGCAATTATATGCGCTGCGTGTGGCCCAGGGCGTCCAGCGCAGCCCGCTCCATGGCCGCGCGGGGGGCGCTCTGGCCGGTCCAGATCTCGAACTGGCGCGCTGCCTGCTCGAGGAACATCTCCAGGCCGGGGATGACGGTCTTGCCCTGCTCGCCGGCGCGCCGCAGCAGCAGTGTTTCTTGCGGGTTGTAGACCATGTCGAAGACCACCTCGGCGGGGATGCGGTCGGGGAAGAAACACTCGTCCACGTGCGGGAACATGCCCAGCGGGGTGGCGTGCACCAGGCCGTCGAAGTGGCGGCCGGGGATCTGCTCGCGGAGCAGAGGTTCCGCGCCACAGGCCCGGGCCAGCGCGCGCGCGCGCTCGGGGTTGCGGCCGACAACGCTGACCTTGGCGCCCGCCTCGACCAGAGTGAAAGCCGCGCCGCGCGCCGCGCCGCCATTGCCCGCCAGCAGAATGGAGGCGCCCGCCAGGCGCATACGACGCTCCAGCGGCAAACGCACTCCGTCCACATCGCTGTTGGCGCCGCGCCACCGGCCGGCCTTGCGCCATACCGTGTTGACGGCGCCGATGCGCCGCGCCAGGCTGTCCACCGCATCCAGGTGGCGCATCACCCGCTGCTTGTGCGGAATGGTGACGCTGAAGCCCGCCAGGGGTAACTGCCCGGCCAGCCGGAAGAAATCCGCAAGCTGCGTGCGCGCCACCAGAAAGGGCAGGTAGACGGCCGGCAGCCGCCGCGACTGGAAGGCCCGGTTGTGCACCGCAGGGGAGAGCGAGTGCCCCACCGGATGAGCCACCACGCCGTACACCTTGGCGCTGCGGGACAGCTTCTCGACGCCGTAGAGGCGCCGCAATTGCCGCGCCGAGAGCTGCCCGGCCGCCGTGCCGGCGGCATCCGTGGGGGCGGCATAGGTGTGCAAGCCGCCAAAAGCCGGCGAGAGCACGCGCGAAGGGACCCCCGCCTCCCCCATGGCCAGGATGACCAGCGGGGTGCGCGGATGGGCCTTGGCCAACGCCACCAGGCGGTAGTTATCGGACGGCTTGCGCGCGGTGGTGACCACCTTATAGCCGTCCGCGGGGAAGCGCATCATCCGCCGCAGCACCGGCTCGAGCGCCGGCGTGCCCTCCGCGTTGTGGTAGGAGAGCAGCACCCGGGCGCGCTGACGCATCTCTTCCACCCGAGCCGGCGCCGCTTCCACGCTCTCGACCTCGATGTCCACCGCGCCGGCGCCGGCCTTCACCGCCGCCTCGAGCACGCGGAATTGCTCCTCCAGGTTTCCCGCGAAACGTCCCAGGCTGGCTCGCCGCCGGCAGGTGGCCAGCACCGTGCAGTCGGCGTGCCGCTGCAAGAAGCTCTTGATCAGCTTGACGCCCTGCTCGGGACGCTCCAGGTAGTCCAGCCGGAACTCGAAGAACGTCTCCCCCGCCTCAGCTTCGCGGTGCGCGTGCTGCGCCAGCGCCTCGGCGTCGGCGAAGCCCAGCGCGACACAAATGCGGGGGAAGAAATCAAGCCGCGCCATGGCAGAGCCAGTTCAGCATAGCACAGCGCCGGGCTACTGGCCGCCCGCGGCCAGACGCTTCTTCCAGTCTTCCAGAATGGAGATGGTGGCGGTGGCGCCGAAGCGCGAGCAGCCCGCTTCGCGGACCTCCAGCGCCCGCTCCAGCGTGCGCACTCCGCCCGCCGCCTTGATCCGCACATTCGGCCCGGAGTGGGCGCGCATCAGGCGGAGGTCTTCCAGCGTGGCCCCGGTGGGGGCGAAGCCGGTGGAGGTCTTCACGAAGTCCACTCCCGCGCGCGTCGAGATCTTGCAGGCGATGATCTTCAGCTCGCCGGTCAGGTAGGCGTTTTCGAAGATCACTTTCAGGACGGCCCCGGCCTCATGGCACGCTTCAGCCATCTGCGCCAGCTCGGTCTCCACGAACTGGAACTGGCGCGAGAGGAGCTTGCCGATGTTGAGCACCATGTCGATTTCTTTGGCCCCGCGCCGCAGCAGATCGCGCGCCTCGTACAGCTTCGTGGCGGTGGTCTGGGAGCCGTGCGGGAAGCCGGCCACGCTGCCCACCGGAACGCCGCCGCCTTCCATCCAGCCGACGGCCAGGTCCACGTCCCCGGGACGGACGGTCACGCTGGCCACGTCGTAGTGGCGCGCGACGCGGCAGCCCTCGAACACCTGCTCCTCGGTCAGCTCCGGCCGCAGCAGGGAGTGGTCGATCATCTTGGCCAAATCCAGATACGTGGCGGGGGCGGGCAACTCCATCGCGGATCTCCTCGGCTGCGCGCGGCAGCTTCCTAAGACTTCTTCTTGACGGTGCGCTTGGACGGCGTGGTGACCGACAGGCCCAGCCGCCGCAGCTCGGCGGCGGCCTTGGCCGCCAGCTCCGATTTAGGGGCGGTCTTGATCAGGGCGCGGAACTCCTCGGCCCCTTCGTTGCGCTCGCCCAGCTTCACCAGGGTCATGCCCTTCATGAACATGGCGTCCAGGGTCTTGTTGTTTTCCGGGTACTTCTCCAGCACGTTGTCGAAGGCCTGCAGCGCGGTGTCCAGCTCGCCGCGGCGGTAGTGGATCTCGCCGATGTAGAACTGGGCGTTGGGGGCGGTGTCAGTCTGGCCGAAGTACCGCAGGTAGTCGGTGAAGCCCTGGAGGGCCAGATCGTAGTTGCCGCCGTCCTTGTCGCGCATGGCGTTGGCGTACAGCGAATCGGCGGAGACCCCCGGAGGCGGGCCGGTGGCCGCCCCGGGGGGCGGCGTCGGCGTCTGGATCACCTTGATGGTGTTGCCCAGATCCACCACCTGCCGCTCGAGCTTTCCCATCCGGGCGTTCATGTCCTCGATGGCAGTCCGCAGGGCCTGGAACTCGGAGGCCATCTGATCCACCTTGGTCCCGATGCTGGCCACCGGCCCCACCAGGCTGGCGGCCTGCTCCCTGAGGCGGTCCCGCACCCCGGCGTCCAGCACCGCCACGGCGGTGTTGGCCTTGGCGGTGGTGTCCAGCGACTGCTGCACCAGCACCTTCAACTCGGCCAGTTTCTCGTCCAGCGTGCGTTGCAGGGTGCGCGACTGCTCCTGAAGCTGCGCCACCTCGCGCTGGAGCTCGACATACTCTTTTCGCTGGGCCGGCAGGGCCAGCGGGAACACCGCCAGCAGGCCGGCCAGCAGCCGCAAGCGCCTCATGCGACACTCCTGACCAAAACAACCCGGACCGCCAGCGGCCCGGACGGGCAAAGCCGGAGACACACTACACACTCCCGCGCCCGCGGTGCTCCGGCCCTGCGGTTGACTCATCTACTGGGCGACGAAGTGCACCCGGCGATTCCTCTGCCAGCAGTCCTCATTGGACTCGGTGCACTGCGGACGCTCTTTGCCCCAGCTCTTCGTGGATAGCCGGTCCGCGGACACTCCCATCTGTACCAGGAAGTCCCTGGCGGCGGTGGCCCGGCGATCACCCAGTCCCAGGTTGTACTCAGCCGAACCACGCTCGTCGCAGTGGCCCTCGATGACCACCACGGCGCCGGTAAACTCCTGGAGGATGCGCTTGATCGCATCCGAATTCCGGCTCAACGTGGCGCGGGCATCCTCGCGGATGTCGCTCTTGTCGTAATCGAAGAAGGCGTCCTGCACTTCGCTGGCCAGCACCTCGCTTAGCGACCGCTTAGGCGGCGGCGGCGGCGGCGGTGGTGGCGGTGGAACGGTGACCCGTACCGAGGCGCTCCGCGAGGTTGTGCCTCCGGGCCCCTTGGCGGTCAGAGTGTAGGTGGTCGTGTCAGTGGGATAGACCTGTCGGCTGCCCCGCGCGGCCACCGAGCCTACGCCCGGAGCGACGGAGATGTCGGTGGCGTCACTGACTTCCCAGCGCAACGTCGCCGACTGGCCACGCTCGATAGCGCTCGGCTCAGCGGAGAAAGAGATGCCCGGCGCCTTGGGCGGCGGCGGCACCTCCTTCACTTCCGGCTTGGGCGGCGGGGGTGGGGGCGGCGGCGGCGCCTTCTTCTTGCAGCCGGCCGCTACCAGAAACAGAGAAACCGCTAGCATTGCAACACTGATGTTTCGCTTGCTCATCCTGAAGTTGGCCTCCTAGAGTTCAAGACCTCACTCCTACTCTACATCTATTTGGACCACACCGGCATCGTGTTTCGGCCCTGGGTAGTGAGCTGGTGAAGCTGGGTACCATCGGCTAGCATAGTCCAAATCTGGGGGCCGCCGCTACGGTTCGAGGAAAACACCAGGTGGCGGCCGTCCGGGGCCCAGCTCGGATTCTCGTTGCGCCCGGCGCCGTGGGTCAGTTGCACGTAGCTCCGCGTGGCCACGTCCATGACGAAAATGTTGAAGTTCCCCGGGGCGTAGCCCTTGGTCCAGGCGAAGGCGATGTGCTGCCCGTCCGGGTGCCAGGCCGGGTTGGAGGCCTGGCCCTCGCCCGAGGTCAGCAGGCGCACATCGGTCCCGTCCAGGTTCATGCGGTAGATCTGCTGGGGCCCCCCGCGCCCGGACACAAACGCAATCTGGGCCCCGGTCTTGGGATTCACCTTGGGCTCCACCTCGATGGTGCGCACGTAGGAAATGCGGCGCAAATCGCTGCCGTCCACATTGGAGATGGCGATCTGCGGCCAGTCGTTGATGGTGAAGGAGAACAGGATCTTCTGCCCGTCCGGGGTGAAGTCCGGGGTGGCCACCATCGAAGAGACCGGGCCGTAGAAGCGCAGGCGGCGCCCGGTCTCGGTTGAGTGCAGCAGAATGGCGGGATTGCCGCCCACGTAGCTGGTGAAAGCCACCGTGGCGCCGTCGGGCGACACCGCCGGCGTGGTGCAGACGGACTTGTAGCTGGTCACCGGCCGCTGGTTGCTGCCGTCGTGGTCCATGGCCCAGATTTCCTTGATCCCCCGCCCCGTGCGTTCCGTCACGAAGTAGATCTTGGTGCCCGCCAGGCTGGCGCCGCCGAACTGCGCCAGGATGTCGGCGGCGAACTCATGGGCGGTCTTGCGCGCGCCTTCTTGATCCAAGGATCCCAGGTAGATCTTGCCGAAGACCTGGGCGTTGGTCAGGTCCTGCTGCCCTACATTGAACAGCCAGCCGCGGAGGACGAACTGCCCGGCCTGGTCGGCGGCGTAGCCCAGGGCCAGGTAACCGGCGTTGACCGGCGGCCCGGACCAGTCCGTCAGCCAGGGCCCCAGCCGCCGCGGAGACGGGGGCGGCTGGCCCTTGCGCGCGGGGGGCGCCGCCAGCGGCGCGCGGAAATCCTCCGGGCGCTGAGGGACCTCCAGCGGGTAGAGGCTCTTGGGCGCCATCTTGAACAGACCGGACGACTCGATGTCGTTCCACAGGGTCTGGTTGAAGGCGTCCATGAAGCGTTGCGCCTCGCCGGCGCCGCGCAGGTCGGGCAGGGCGATGACCGCCCGTTCGCCCTTAGTGATCTTGATGATGACGTCGCTCTGCTGCGCCGCCAGCAACAGGCCGGCCAGCACGCACAGGCACATCAGCGTGGATTTGCGTTTCATCTCTTCAACTGAAACCAGAACTCGATACGGGCCGCGTCGCGATGGTACTCCTGCGGCAAGGCCGGGAACGGACTGGCCTCGTAAATGGCGCGTTGCGCCGAGCGGTCCAGCGCCAGGTTGCCGCTGGATTGCAGCACCTGCACGTCGCGGATCGACCCGTTGCGCAGCAGCTCAAAGGCGACGATAACGGGTGGCGCGGTTTGAAGCCGGGGATCCACCTCGTCGGTGCGCCACTTCTGCGCCACGCGCTGCTCCAGCAGGTCGCGGTACCAGCCGAAGCGGTTGCCGAAGGCCCCGCCGGGCCCCAGGCCCACGCCGCCGGTGCCGGTCTGCGCGCCGAACATGGGCGAGGAGAGCGCCTGGCCGGCCCCGCTGTAGAGCTGGTTGGACCGCTGCGGCTCCCGCGAGGAGTAGGTCTGGCGGCGGCGGGCCACCGGCGATTCGGCCGCGGGCTTCTTGCGTCCGCGCAGCGCGATGGCCTCCGGGGGGGCTGGCTTGGCCTTGCGCTCCACCTCGGGTTTGGGGGGGCGCGGGACGCGGGACTCCGTGTCGTTGGCCAGGGGATTGCTCGCCCCCGCGCGGAAGGGCAGCGGGATCTGCCGCACCGGCGTGATGCCCACGCTGCTGCCGCCGCCCAGCGCTCGAGGGGTGCCCCACAGCACCCGCCCGCGCTCGCCCAGCGAGGTGGACAGCGCGATCATCGTGAACACCGCCCCGTGCAGCGCCAGCGAAGCCACAAAGGGCTTCCTGATGGACTCGCGCTGCTCCAGGATGTCCACGTGTCCCGGCATGACTCACCGTCGCTTCGCCCGGTCGGCTTCGTCCTCCGGCTGCGTGACCACGCTGACGGGGATCTTGGCGTCCCCCAGCGCGCTGATCACCTGCGCCACCACGTCCCAGACGGCCTCCTTGTCGGCGCGCACGTAGGCCCCCTTGGCCCCCGCGAACTGCTGCCGCACCAGGCCGGCCAGCGCGTTGATGTTCACTTCTTTCTCGTTCAGGTACAGCCACCCGTTCTTGGTAACGGTGATCACGGGCAGCTCCTCGGCCGTCTCCCTGACCTGCTTGACCTTGGGAACTTCCACCTCCAGGCCGAACTCCATGACGTGCGCCGTCAGCATGAAGATGACCAGCAGCACCAGCACCACGTCCACCAGCGGGACGATATTGATCTCGGACATCGAGGATATGCCGCGGAACCGGCTGCGGCCGGGCCCGGCGCCGCTGTTGAAGGAAAACGCCATGCTCTCAGCCCCCCAGGCTCCGTTCCGAGGTGTTCAGAAACTCCAGTCCGAAATCCTCCATGCGCGCGCCGATTTCGCGAATCACGTGCCCGTAGTAGTTGTAGAAGATGGCGGCGGGAATGGCGGCGGCCAGACCCATGGCGGTGGCGATAAGGGCCTCGGAGATGCCCGGGGCCACCGCTCTCAGGCTGGCGCTGCCAGCCATGCCCAATCCCTGAAAAGCGTCGATGATGCCCCACACCGTGCCGAACAGGCCGATGAAGGGAGTGACCGTGGCGGTGGTGGCCAGCCAGTTCATGTGCCGCTCCAGCTTGGCCAGTTCCTCGCTCATGCCCAGTTGCAGGGTGCGCTCCAGGGCCACCTTGTTGCCCACCGTGCCGTTATTCTTGATCTGCCGGGCCACCTCCTCGTAGCCGAACTCGAAGACCGTGGCCAGCGGGCAGGGCCGGTATTGCTCGACCGCCGAGGCCATGGCGTCCAGCGTGGCACTCCGGCGGAAGGCCCGCAGGAACCGGGCGTTCGCGGTGCGCGCGCGGCTGAAGACCATCCACCGCGAGAAGATCATGGCCCAGGAGGCGATACTGAACAGCAGCAGGATCGCGAGCACCGTCATGGGCAGCGGCTTGCTGCGGCTAACCATGTCCCAAATGCTCAGTTGCAGCAGGAAGGCGGGGATCGCTAGGGGCGTCAACACAGTTCCTTATCTCTAACACCATGATAAACCGAGGGCGCGCCGGGAGGGCGCCGGACGGTTCGCTTCCGGTTGGTGGTATGGTGGCGGAGATGCAACTGGCGATCAGGATTGGCTGCGTGTGCCTGGCTTGGGGTACGCTGAGTTTGTCCCAGGAGCGTTCCGCCATGGATTACAGCGACCGCTTTAACCAGCAACTGACCCGTTACACCGCCTGTCGCACCTCCGCGCCCTTGCGCATCGACGGGCGCCTGGACGAGCCCGACTGGCGGCGGGCGCCCAAGTCCGGGCCCTTCGTTGATATCGTCACCGGAAAGCCCGCGTGGTTCGACACCCGGGTCTCCATCCTCTGGGACGACCAGCACCTCTACTTCGGCTTTCAGGCCGAGGAGACCGACGTCTGGGCCACCCTCACCGAGCGCGATTCGAAGATTTACCGGGACAACGACCTGGAGGTCTTCATCGCCGGCCGGGACGCCTACTACGAGTTCGAGATCAACGCGCTGAACACCATCTACGAGGTGTTCTGGATCTGGCGGGACATGTACTACCCGGGCAGCCCCTACAACGTGCCGGAGTGGCAGACGGCGGGGCGCAAGGTGCTCCCTCTGTCCGGCGTGGGCGGGCACGTGCATCCGCGGGGGACACGTAACGGCTTCCTGGACTGGGATTTCCCCGGCCTGCGCCACGCGGTGCATGTGGACGGCACCCTGAACCAGCGCGACGACCGCGATCGCGGCTGGAGCGCCGAGCTGGCCTTTCCCTGGGCGGGTCTGAAGTGGCTGGCCGATGGCCGCTCCCTGCCGCCGCGGGACGGGGATGTCTGGCGCATCGACTGCTCCCGCTTCCAGCACATCGGGCCGAAGGGCGGGCGGCTCAAGCGTGCGGCGGGCTGGACTTGGAACCGCCACGGCCACTACGACTCGCACATCCCGGAGACGTTCACCTATGTGACTTTCTCCACAGCCACGCCGTGACCACTCGCTGACGCTCGTGGCTCGGTTACGGGCTTCGCTGCACCTGACAGAGCCGCGACCGTCAGGGAGCGGTCGGGACTGTGCGGGCGCGACGAAATTGGGGTAATGTGGCGTACATGCGACCTGTCTTCCTGACGCTTCTTGTCTGCCTGCCGCTCACCGCTCAGCAGTCCCGGCAGGCCACCGGCGTGCGGGTCGGCGAAGTGACCACCGATTCGGCCATTGTGTGGATGCGCGTCACCGCCCAGGCCGGGCGCAACCAGGACGGCATCGTGCGGCGCGGTAAGGCTACCGCGGAGCCCTTCACCCAGAGGGTCGAGGAGTTGGAGGGCGCCTGTCCCGGCGCGCCTGGGCGCGTGCGCCTGCGCTGCTCCACGCGCCAGGATCTCGCCGATGCCGTGGCCACTCCGTGGACGGACGTCTCGGCGGCCCGCGACTACACCCATCACTTCCGCCTGACGAAGCTGCTGCCCGCCACCACCTACTATTACTCCGCGGAGACCGCGGGGCCCGGCGGAAAACCCGTCCATGCGGCGCTCCATGGCAAATTCCAGACCGCTCCGCCCGCTTCGCAGTATGCGGACGTCGCCTTCACCGTGGTCACCGGCCAGATGTACCGGGACATGGACCACCCGGAAGGCTTTCACATGTACGAGGCCATGCGCAGGCTGGCGCCGCACTTCATCGTGCCCACCGGCGACAACGTCTACTACGACAGCGAGGATCCGCGCGCCACCACCGTCGAGCTGGCCCGCTACCACTGGCACCGCATGTACAGCTACCCGCGCCACGTGGCCTTCTACCTCGAAGTCCCCGCCTACTGGGAGAAAGACGATCACGACACCCTGTTCGACGATTGCTGGCCTACCATGAACCCCCCACAGATGCTGCCACTCAACTTCGCCGACGGCCAGCGCATCTTCATCGAACAAGTGCCCCTCATCGGCGAGAAGACCTTCCGCACGTATCGCTGGGGCAGGGGCCTGCAAGTGTGGCTGACCGAGGGACGCGATTTCCGCTCATCCAACAGGGCGCCGGACGGGCCTGAGAAGACCATCTGGGGCGCTGCGCAGAAGAAGTGGCTGATGGAGAGCCTGCTGGCCAGTGACGCCGACTTCAAAGTGCTGGTCAGCCCCACGCCCATCGTGGGACCGGACCGCGCCAACAAGGCCGACAACCATTCCAACGCCGCCTTCGCGCACGAGGGCAACGAGTTCCGCGCCTGGGTCCAAAAGAACCTCCCCAAGAACTTCTTCGTGGCCTGCGGCGACCGCCACTGGCAATACCACTCGGTGCATCCCGACACCGGCGTGCAGGAATTCTCCAGTGGCCCGGCCAGCGACCAGCACGCCGCGGGATCACCCGGGCACAATCCGCGCTACCACAAGTTCCACCTGGTGAAAGGCGGATTCCTGTCCGTGAACTTCCGCCGCGCGGGCACAGATAGCAGGATCATCTTCCGGCTCCACGACGTGCACGGCAAGGTGGTCTACGAATACGCGAGCAGCCGGTGAGACT
>Ga0194111_10004343_pt1 | contig 16551 bp, 10 predicted proteins | sample TA2KigC300mmetaG_FD_146194 | JGI IMG/M metagenome (GOLD analysis project Ga0194111, IMG submission 146194) | Freshwater microbial communities from Lake Tanganyika, Tanzania - TA2015033 Kigoma Deep Cast 300m | ecosystem: Environmental > Aquatic > Freshwater > Lake | place: Tanzania: Lake... | reverse complement strand
TCGTAATAGTAGAAGCCGAACTTCCAGTAGGGGCCGGTCTGGTCATTGAAGCCGACATTAATATTCTTCAAGGCGAAGCGCTGGCCGTTGAACCAGATTTCCACCAGGCCGGTACTCCGGTCGGATCGAATCGGTGGTGGCACAGAAAGGAGTTCCAAGCGTCCATCTTCGGGGCGCCTAGCTCCATGCTTTTCCGCGTGGTGTATTTCCAGTTCCCGTCCTTGCCCTTGGTAAGGCGCTCCTTGTCGCCCAGAGCGTCGAACCGGATCTTTCCATTCTGATAGGAGAAGGCAGTGATCGGATTTCGCCAGCCTTCGCCTAGCTCAAAATCGGGCACCTCGTGCCACTGGGCAAAGATCACCGGCCGCGAGTCGACACCGAAGGTCCTGCTGGAGAAGTAAAGGCGGAAGGAAATCCACTTTTCGACGGTGGGGAAATAGCGCCCCGTCTTTAGTTCCACGCCTTTGCTGGGCCGTTCGCCATCAAAATCGGCCCTTCTCCATTCCAAGGCCAGGCACTTGCCGGGACCCGCCGGATCGTCAACGATTTTGGCGGAGTAGCCGAATGGAATCTCCTTTTTCCAAGCCGGGTTCCAGGAGCCGGAATCGAAATCGTCGTGGATATTCTGCGGCAGCTCGGCAGCGTGCAGCACCGTCAGCGGCGCGAGCAGCAGGGCGGTGAGGAAGGTAAATAGGATTCTCTTCATGCGCGTGTGTCCTTATTGCTGCTGGCTACTTTGTATCGGAGAAGTCATCCAGGCGAATGCGCGCCACAAATTGGCAGAGGTGGTCTTTGAACTTGTCCGTTTCATGTCATGATCTCCTACTTCGTTCGTGCCCCGCTTTTCTCCAGCGCGTCGCGCACGGCAAAGAACGCCGGTTTGGCACGGCCTTGGGCGTCGAAAAGGTAGGGATGGTATTCCTTCTTCGCCTTCCAATCGGTGTCGTCCACCACGCCCCAGACCTTGATCCCTTTCATGCCGGGATTCTCCAGGCAGACCTCGAATACGCGCCGGTAGATTTCGGCCTGACGTTTGAGTTCGGCTTCCCGCGGTTTGGCGGGATCCACGTCCACGCTCATCTCGGTGATCCAGACCTCGAGGCCGAGGGCGGTGAAGCGCCGGATGTTTTTCCTCATGCTGTCGAAGTATTCATCATCGGTAAGCTTGTGGCCGCCCGGCTCCAGCGTCTCCTTTTTCCACATGACACGCTTGCATTCGGTGTTGATGTGCAGTTGGAAGCCGACGCCGTGAAGCGGCAGTTTTTTCGCGAGCAGCGTCTTGGCCAGCGCCAGCATCGTGTCGCTCTTCGGGCAGATGATCTCATTGTTGAAGTCGAGCAGCACGAGTTTGGTCTTCGGATCGACCTCGTGGGCGATCTTCAGCGTCTGCACATACCATTCGTAGCCCCGCTCCGTGTCGCGCGGGTCCATGTCGTAGGCTTTCCAGTAGTCGCGCGGCCCGCTGGTCGGTTTCCACATCAACCAGCCGCCGGATTGATACGGCGGGAAAAGATGCTCGTTGCACACATCCCAGAACAGCACGTGGCCCTTGAAATGGCCGACGGTGTCGCGGACGTATTGCTCATAGACTTTTCGCACGCGCGCCTTTTCCTGCTCGGTTGCCACCGGCAGCTTCGCGAACGGCCAGCCCGCGCGGAAGACATAGCCGATCCCGTGGCCATGGAACTCGATGTGGTTCTCCTTGCACCATGCGATGTATTTGTCCGTGCCCGCGAAGTTGTAATGACCTTCCCCCTTCCAGGTGTTTCCAGGAAACACCTCCCAACCCGCCGTCATGATCGTGAACTGGTCCCTGGCGATGGCGGCTTCAGGATCGAAACAGCGCGGCCCCGACCTGCCCTCCTCTTTCCACTTCTCGTAGAGGTTCGGAAAGTTTGCGCCGACATGGAAGCCGCGCTGATGGGCCAGTTCGCGCAGCGTCTTGCCTGGCGGACGCACATACTCGGCCGCCTGCGCGGACGGGTTTGCCAGCAGCAGGGCGGTGAGGAGGGTGAGGGTATGATGCGTGCTGTCCATCTGGATGCCTCAGCGTTTCGCGGGGGCTGGCGTAGGAGGCGGGAGTTTGAGCACGGTCTGGCCCTGCGCGGCTAGCGTGGTCTTGAGTTCGTCGTAGGGCAGGGACTGGACGGGGCGGCCAGATCTCGCAATCAGCGCCGCGGCGGCGCCGGAGGCCTGGCCCATCATCATATAAACAGGCTCCATGCGGATGGAACAGTATGCGATGTAAGAGGCGGACATGCACACGGGCACGAGCAGGTTGGAACATTGCTCCGCTTTCGGGACCAGCGAGCGGTAGCCGATTTCGTAGGGGCCCTTGGTGGGGACCTCGATGCCGCCCTCGTTGAGCACGAAACCGTCCGGGGTGAGCACCCGGCGGATGTTGTGCGAGTCCATGATGAACGAGCCCATGGCGACGCTGTCGTCCTTGAGCTTGTGGTCGAGAACGTCCTTCTGGGTCATGACGTGTTCGCCGATCATGCGGCGCGCGACGCGCACGTAGAGCTGCCACGGCCAGTGATCGTTGTCGGCGAACTCGCTGCGGTCCAGGCCCCACAAGAGCGTCTCCTCGCGCAACGCCGTCGGCACGCGCGGGTCGTTGCCGAGGAACCACAGCATGCCCTGGATGAACTGGCGATGATGCGCGGCGATGCGTTCGCGCTCCGGCCAGTCGGCTTCCGGGTAAGCCCACGCGGAGCCGTCGAGCAGGTCGGTGGAATACGGCCCGCTGGTGTTGAGGTCTGTCGTCTGATTCGGCAGTTCCGGGACGTGGAAAAGCCTCTTCAGTGTGACATCCGGCCACTTCTCGATGTAGCGCGCGAGCAGTTCGAAGTAGGCCGGGTCGTAACCTCCGGGCTTGGTGATGGGCACTTTGTTGGCCGGATCGCGCGTGAGGCAGAGGCGATAGTTGTAGGCCATAAAGCGATGATCGGCCGCGCCGGGCGTGCCGAGAGGTTCGGCGGTGATGCCTGGGAGCGGTTTCCCGTCCGCGCCTTTGCCATTCACCGCCATCGGCCACTGGTGGGTGTTGAGGTAATTGCGCCGACCCTTGTAGTAAGCGACGGTCGGCTTCATCAGGGACGATTCCCCGAGCCACGGGTGGAACTGTTTCACCACCTCTGGAGAATCGAGCAACTTGTCGAGCTGATGCACACCCTGGATGCCGGCGAGCGACTCCTTGTAGGCCTCGCGTGATTCACGACCCACGATGTAACGCACGCCCGCCTTCGCCATCAGGTCGCCTTCATACGTCGCGTCCACAAATGCCCCAGCCTCGAACCGGCTGCCATCGGTGCATTCAAAGGCCGTCAAACGCGTGCCGTCCTTCGTGACCGATTTCAGCGTGCGCCCGGTGAGCAACCGCACCTTCGTCTCCGCCAGCATCTCGTGAAATACCGCGCTGCCTACATGTGGCTGAAAATGGAAGGTTTGCCCGCCGCCATACTTCGCGCCGATGCGCTTGAAGACCTCGCCCGCGAGTCCACCGATCGTGCGTTTGTCCCCCACGTCCGTGTGCCCGAGCCCGCTCGCCATCATCCCGCCGATGCGCGTGCCATGTTCCAGCAAAACCACCGAAGCTCCCGTGCGGTCGGCGGCGATGGCCGCCGTGATGCCTCCGGGCGTGGCACCGTAGATTACGACGTCGGCGCGGGTGATGTTGGGTTTGTCTGCAGGTTGCGACTCTGCGGCATCCAGCGCAGCCAGCGGCACGAGCAGCAGGGTGGTGAGGATCAGTGGGCGAGTGTGCTTCATGAGTCAACTCCGTTGTCTTGGGGTTGTTCCGTCATGGGTCAGGGTTGTTTTCCGATCACGGGATAACATGTAAACGGCTCGTCGTGTCCCAGCCGCCACCAAGGAGTAAACTGGCGCGGTGCTTCACCGCGAGTGCGGAAATGAAGCGGGCGACCGGGATCGGGGATGAGCCAGTCGGATACTCGCGCCGGCTCCTCTGCGATGCGGGGCACGCCACCGTCCAGCGAACCCACGCACGCCAGCAGGACCGGGCCGTATAGCACCGCGTATCGTTCCGCACCCGGCAGCCTGGCCTCGCCTGCGTAACGGTGGACGCGCAACGTCAGCGGAAGATGGAACGAAACCGTATTCCCCTCGGACCAAGTCCGGTCCAAACGCAAATAGCTTCCGGGCCGCCCACTGCCGGCCTCGCGGCCGTCCACCGCGACAACCACCTCGCTCGGACACCACCGCGGAATGCGCAACCGCAGCTCCATTCGGGTCGGCTGCGCGGCGCTGACTTTCAGCACCACGCGACCGTCTTCCGGAAATCGCGTTTGCATCGACACGCGAACGCTCTTGTCGCCCGCGCTCCACGTGGTCGTGGCGGACTGGTAGAGATTCACGATCAACCCGTCCGCGTCCGCCGAGAACAGATACTCTGGCAGATTCCCGTAAAGCCACGTGCCGTTGCCTTCGCAGCAAGTGTGACGTTGCGAGGGCACGGGACCTTGCGCGTAGCTGTCGCCTTCGCTCTTTCGGCCTTCCAACACCAGATGGTAGTGTATCCCTGGGACGTGCGGGTCTTGGCCCGCAAGCGCAGCGTTGAGAATCACCTGCTCGATCTCGTCCACGTAACGCTCGTCGTCTGGAAACAACTGGTGCAGACGATGGTTGAAGCGGAGCCAGAAGACACTGCCGCAGAACTCCCCGACATGCCGTTTGCGGCTCATCGGATAACACTTCGGCGGATACTGTTGGTGTTCGCAGATAGCGATGGTTCCGCCCACATCGCGCCACGATTCGCGAATCAACTCCCACGCTCCCAACATCGCCTTCAAGTAACGCTGGTCACCCGTGGCGCGGTAGTGATCCAGATACGCTTCGAAAGCGACGATCTCGTAACAATGCGGCCACTTCGGGCAGTCCCGCCAGATGGCCTCCGGCCGACGCGCGGCCAACGCCTCCAGCCACGGCTCACTCACGAAACATTGCTCGGCCAGCCGCAATTCGTCGGGCGTGCCCACGGGCGACAAATGCACCAACAGGCTGGCGATGTGCCCTTGATAATTGAGGTCGGTGTTCAACGCAAAGCCCGGCGGCTGCGACCGCAGCAGCGAAGCGTAGTAGCGGTGGGCGGCGGCCAGCAGCGGATAACCGTCGGCGTTGCCGGAGCGAGCGGCGGCCACCATGCCGTGGGCGAACATTTGCATCGAGTAGCCCCATTGCTTGTCGAGCTTGTTACCGACGCCGGGAACCAGCAAACGGCCGTCGGTGGTTTGACAAGCTTTGATGCCGGCGATGAGTTGGTCCAGCCGCCGCCGCAGTTCCGGCTGCTCCTGCCAGCGCAGTGTGTTGCCGGCGCCCATCAGGAACTGTGCCGCGTGGGCCGGATAGGACTTCTCCCAGCCATCCTTGCGCCCGGGCGGATGGGCATCGCCGGTCAGATACCGAAACAGCCACAGCATGTTGTCCCCGTCCGAGTTGGCCAGCAGATACTTGACGTTGGCGGCCATCGCGTTCTGCAACGGCCCTGCCTCCAAACGAGTCCCTGCTAAGCGAACACTGCCAGGCGGTTCGGCGGCGTGCACCGCGGCTAGCGGCGCGAGCAGCAGGGCGGTGATGAGCGTAAGTGTGTGTTTCATTTGCTTGGTTCCTTTCGTTTTCATCTGTTCGTCAGTTCCGAGTTTGTGTGCCGTGATTTGCCAAGGCTTGGAAGGAGTCGGCACGGAGTTTTCCAAACGTTGAAACTCCCGGCAAGTTTGGCCCGGCATGCAGCGCGGCCAGCGGCACGAGCAGCATTGCGGCGAGGAGCGTGAGGGTGTGCTCTATTTGTTTCCTTCTGGTAAGCGAAGGTCCAGCGGCGAGTTGGGCGGGAGTTCGAGATATTTCACGGTGCCGTCGCGCCAGTAGTTCACTTTGACCTTCAAGGTCTTTTCCTTGTCGGGCGACGGATCGCTGAAGATTTCGGCGTAGGAACCTAGCGGCGTCACGAGGCGGTTGTGATACTTCGCCTGCACTTTCTCCGTCACGTCGGTTTGGGGAGTGGTCTGCGGCACGTTGGTGTAGGCGGTGATTTGCAGCGCGGTCGCGTCACAGATGTGGTTGCCGGCGTTGTGCAGGACGAAGTCGAGGTGCCGGCCCACCTCGCCGGGGCGCAGGCGGAGCACGAACTCGGCGGTGCCGCACGCGCCCACCTTCAGGTCTTTGGTGTTGAACGTGCCGAGAATCTCGTGCCGCGTGTCATCGCGCCAGCGGATGACGCGCAGTTCGACGCCATTGCCCAGATTCGAGAACAGCTTGCCGTAGAGCGTGACGTCCTTACTGCGCAGAGTGTCGGCGGGTGTCCACCGGAAGACGTTGTAGCGCGCCGTGTCCGCCACTGGGTGGGTGTAGAGGAAACGCGGTCGCTCGGCGGCGGTGAGCACGCGGTCGAACATCTTCTCGGTGTAGTGAGCACGCCACGCGTCCTCCTGCCGGTCGCTGGGGGCGTAGTTCGACACGAAGCCGAGTTCATCGCCTTGATTCTCCAATCCGTAGGCGTAGCCCAGCGGCGAACCAAACGCCTTGAATTGCGAGTTCAAGGGCTTCACGTCGCCGGGCGCGGCGGTGGAGAGCAAGCCGCTGTTCGCGCAGTTGTAACAGGCCCAGCGTCCGCCGGTGTTGTCGGGGAACTCCGCGGACACGCCGGTGCGTCCGCGCGGGTTGACGTAATTCGCAGCGAGATCCGCGACGACGTCCCCGCGGATTTCAAATGCCGCTGCGAGATCGCCCTTCGCCTTCGGTCCGTAGAGCGCCTTCAGCACATGCGCGTTGACGAACTCGTTTGGCCACGAAACGATCTCGTCATCCAGCAACCGCACCGGCGAGGTGTCCGCCAAGTTCGGCACGCGGAAATAGACATCCAGGCCGCTCGGATCAATGAACTCGGTCAGTGTGACGTCCACTTTCTCGCCGGTCGCGTCCGGTTTCCGCCAGGCTTTGGCGGCGACTTTCAGACCGTTCGGTCGAATCGAATCATCTCGCACCGGCTCGGCGAGCGAAGCAAGGTCAATCACCAGGTCGAGTGGGTCGGGGCACTTTTTGAGCAGTTCGGCGTTCTGGTCCTTGGCGACGCAATACACGACCGGGCCGCGCAGCAACGTCACCCGGCCGTCCTGCACGGCGCGGCCGCGCAGAAAGCGCCACTTCATCGGCATCGAGATTCGCACCACGTCGCCGTCCTTCCACGTCCGGTCGAGCGTGTGGCCGCCGAGTTTCTGGCGTTGCGGATCCAGCGTCACCGGCGGTTCTCCGTTCACGCGCAGTGTGACGGCCTCGCACCATGCCGGCGTCCGGAACCGGAACGCAAACGCGACCGGCTTGGCCGTGGAGAACGTCAGCTTCACTTCGCCGTCGTTCGGATACGCGGTCTCCTGCAGCAGCGTGACGGTCTGCCCTTTCACGTCGAACGTTTTCTTCGACTGTGTGAACAGGTTCAACGCGATGCCGCCGTCTGGCGTGCGGTAGTAAACCTTCTGTGGCAGTTCCGCCACCGCCCGGCGATAGTTCCCGCAACAGCAGAAGTAATCGCGCGCGTCGTATTTGCGCTCGCCGGTGAACGGCGTGAAGTAGCGAATCCAGCGTCCGTCGGGCGAGTTCGCGGCGAACAGCGCGTTGTAGATGGTGCGTTCGATCAGGTCGCCGTAACGCAAGTCGCCCTCCAGCCGCAGCAGACTGTCCATCCAGCGCAGCATGTAGGCGGTGACGCATGATTCGCCGATGGCCCCGCGTCCGTTCTGGTTATAGGTGAAATGCTCGCCCTCGGAACATGAGCCGGTGACCAGCAGGCCGCCCTCACCCCGCTTGAGCAGTTCGTTGCGCATGAAATAGCTCATGTGCAGGAGCGGCTCCTCGCCGGTCAGACGGTAAAGCTCCGTCTGCGCATAACAGCGTGCGAGCATGACATACACGTGGCAGGGGCGGCGGCTGAAATCCTGCTCCCAAGTCCGCAGCGACGCGAGTTTGATCTCGCCGCGGTTATTCCCGTGCGGCACATCGGCGGCAAAGTCGAAGTAGCGCCGGTCGCCCGTCACCCGGTAGAGTTCCAGCATTCCTTCCGGCAAGCCCGCCGTGCAGATGGCGCCCGCGTCGTAACACGGATGCTGCGGCGTGGGAAACGTCTTGAGGATGTAGTCGGCCATGACCCGCGCATGGGCCAGCGACCGCGCATCGCCCGTGCAGCGGTAATGCCGCACAAACGCGAGGTTGATGTATTCCTGCTCGTGGAGAATCCAGTTGATATGGTTCTGCCGGTTGTCCGGCTCGACTTTCCAGAAGCCAAGGTAGCCGTCGGCGTCGCGCGACTTGACCAGTTCCTCGACGATGTAGCGCGTGCGCGCGGCCACCTTCGGGTCGTCCGTGTAGGCGCTGAACAGGCTGCCCGCGTCGAACACCTTGCCGATGCCGTAATAGACGCTCGACTTGTTGCCGCGGTCCGTGCGCTGGTGGAAATGGTTGAGCCACTTGCCGTCGAGGTCCACCACCATGTAATTCTGATAAATCAGATTCCGCAGCCGGCGATCCATCTCCCCGCCCAGTTCCTGCCCATTGAGCGTCACCCGGCAGAGCTTGTCCGGCACGCGCGGTTCGACCACGTCGAGCGTGGTTTGGGAAGTTTCGCTGGCTTGACTGGAGAGCGCAAGGAGCAGGCCGCAGGTCAGCAGGGCGGTGAGGAGGGTGAGGGTGTGTTTCATTTGTTTGGTTCCTTTCGATTTCATCTGTTCGTCAGTTCCAGTCATTGGAAGTTTGTGTGCCGTGATTTGCCAAGGCTTGGAAAGAGTCGGCACGGAGTTTTCCAAACGTTGGAACTCCCGGCAAGTTTCGCCCGGCATGCAGCGCGGCCAGCGGCGCCAGCAGCAGGGCGGCGAGGAGTGTGTGGGTGTGTTTCATGGCGATCACTTGCCTCGAATAGTCCATTGGCCGTTCCCGGCTAGGGTGGCGTGCGCAGGTTGGCCGTTGATGCGGGCTTCGACTTTTGTGGCTTTCGTGTTGACCGTCAGTTCGGCGCTTTCGGCATCGGCATCGAGACGGAGGCTGCCGTCAGGCTGAGTGGCGATGACGAGTTTGCCGAGGGGGAACCGCTCGCTGGTCACGCGACCGGCGGGACAGTCGAGCGTGAGGGGGAGCGCAGCGCCGGCGTTGGGCTGGTAGGCGACCCACGTGTGGGAAGGCTCACAGGAGAGCAGCCACGCGGTCTTGCCGGGTGTGGTGGACAGCTTCGCGTCTTTCACGGCAAGCTGGCCGCTGTCGCTGACGGCAAACTCGGGCGACTGCGCAAACTGCGTCCAGGGATCGTCGCGACCGTTGATTTTGCGAGTGGCATATTCTTCGGTGTAGGCGTGCCAGCGCATGTCGAGGCGGCGGTCGTCGCGCTCGTAGGCGATGTGGCGTGTGAAGCCGTCGGCTTCGTCGGCGGTGACTTTGCCGGCGAGGATCTTGTCCTGAAACGCGGCGAACGAGCCGAACTCGGCCTTGTCGCCCATTTCCACCACGAACCCGCTGCGGGCCTTGATCCAGTCGGCGGCGGCGATGCCGGTGATGTTCTCGGCGGCGACATTGTCCTGGTAGAGCACGACGTGACGGGTGCGTTTCTCCAACATCGTTTTGCCGCCGCGCAGGCGCGTGGCTTCGAGCGGGCGGATGGCGGCATAGACGTCGCCGTCCTCGATGAACCACCAGTCGCCCGGCGCCAGTTCGCGCGGCAGGCTGCGGACCGGCTCGCGGTTCACGAAGAGCCCGTCGGTGCCATCGGTCCAGCGGAACAGGAACATCGCGGCGCTGGCACGCTGGACTTTGTCTTTGACGAATTTCGCGTAGTGCGTGCCGGGTCTGCCGGCATACGTCATCAACAGCGTGTTGCGATCCTGCAAGGTGCCGACGCGACCGAACTCGACAAACTCGCGCAGCCAAGGCCCGCCGGGGCCGCCTCGCTCGTCTTTAAGCGGCTGGTCCGGTTTCGTGTCGAAAAAGATCTCGCCCTTGTCCAGCGTGCTCATGCCGTTGATGACGTAGTGCGGGTAGAGGACGCAGAATCGCTCTGGGCTGCCGAGCGGCGCGTGCGGATTGCGGCTGTTGTTCCACCAAGCGGAGGCGTTGACCACACACGTGGCGACCACCCACGACCACGTCGTCGAACCGAGCGTGTAACCACGGCCCTGGTAGTTGACGTATTTCCTCGGTAGGTTCTCGGCCGGCTGGTCGATGCCTTCCAGTTCGAAATTGTTCCGATACCCTTTCTCGCTTGCCACCAGCCGGCACTGCAGCTCGCTCGGCAGCGACTTGTGCCACGCCAGATCCTGCAGATAAGCGGGCAGATCTGGCACGAATGCCTCGGTCTGAGTCAGCGGAAAGTTGAGGCGGTATTGCTTTTCGTTCCAGACTTGCCAATCGAAGTAGAGATTGAGCCAGATCGGCCGTGCCATCCCCGTGGCCAGCAGCATCCGCTCATTATCGCAACCCAGCCATTCGCTCGGTGACATGCGGCTGCCGGGGCCGGTGTTGCGTTCCACCGTGGGCGACCAAGTGAGGAAACGGTTGATCCAAAGCCGCTCGCGAATCAGGCGTGCCATGCGGCGCAACTTCGGGTCGGGGATGTAGCGTGTGATGACTTCCCAACTCGCCGTGCCGTTCCAATGGCTCTCCAGCAGGTTGAACTCGCCCATGTCGCCGGTGCGGTTCATGTGGGCGAGCTCGGCCAACAACGCCTGCTCGCCGGCGGTGCGGACTTTCGCGTCGTCAATAAGCGCCGGCGCGAGCACCAGCGGTGTGAGATAACCGTGGACGTTCGCGCCGTTGGCGCCGTTGACGCCCATCCAGCCGATGTAGCCGCATTCTTTGCCGCCGAGGTCCAGCGCCTTCAACGTTTCGCGGACGACCGCGTGCGTCTCCGCCGTCAGCTTGTCGGGCGCACGCAACGCCATGATGATCCAGAACGATGGAGTTCGGCTGTGCGGGTTTTTCTTGCGCCAAGCGCCGACATCGGCGAGAGCGCTCTTGCACGCGCTCTGGATCTCTTTGTTGACACGGGCAACCTCTTTCGGGTTCCCACTGAGTAACCGCTCGAACTGCGGGATGCTATCTGGCTTGCCGTCTTTATATGCACGGCGTGCCGTGCTCTGCATCCAGAACGTCAGGGCTTCCTCGCCGCAGGCGAAATGATCATGAAAAAAGGCGTCGTCGTAAACTGGCAGCCGCCACTGGCTGACATCGGGAGGTGGCGTAGTCGCTTTCAGTGGTTCGCCGGCGGCCAACGCAGCCAGCGGCACGAGCAGCAGGGCGGTGAGGAGGAAGATGTGTTTCATGTTTCCATCTTCATGGGTAGGGGCTGAACGCGTCACTCCAAGCCCGGCGTCCTCAGTTCCCTGAGCGTCCGGCCGCTGAGTGGCGCGTCGGGGTGGAGGCCCATGACGCGCTTGCCAGCCTCTTCGGCGCCGGTCGGTGGACGGAAGACGGCCTGCCAGTTGATCGCGAACTCGGGGAAGTCCTTCTTCATTTGCCCGATGCGCTCCCAACGGGCCAAGACCTTGGCTTTCGCCTCCTCATCCTTGCCTTTGCTGGCTTCGACTTTCTGCATCCCGGCTCGGGTCTCGACAACGAGCTTCGCGTAGTCCAGCCCGCAACGCACGAAATGCAGGCGCCGGTGGTATTTCTCATCGGCGTCCTTCAATCGGGACGCGGCGGCATCGAGGTGTGCCTGCGCCTTCGCAAACAGCTCCGGGGTGTACTTCTTCGGCAGGTCGAAGGCGCGATGGCGGCTGGGCTCCTCGGCCACGAATTCCATCCGGGTGCGCTCCAGCAGTTGCCAGTATGCTTTCACGTCCGCCGACGCGGGACCGAAGCCGCGTTGGTAATAGTCGTCCATCACGGCGGCCACATCGGCGCGCGGGTTCCATGCCAGGTGTGCGAGCACATAGTAATGCGGTCCCTGCGTGGCCCAGTGCAGCCAGAACAGATCGAAGAAAAGCCCGAGGCAATGCTTGTCGGCGACAAAGCGAAAATCCTCGCCGGCCTGCGTCATCGCCACATCCGGCATGCCCCAGCTCAAGCCCGCCGGACTGCCGAGATTCGGCCGCCACATGAGGTGCTTCGCCTTCGCCGCCCAGCCGGCGTGCTGTTGCATCGGACGTTCCCGTTCCGCGGGCGAGCGCAGGTGAAAATTGGCCACGCTGGAGATGATCACATTGTCGTCGGGCGCGATGCCGAGGGGCGGATTGCGCGCGAGCCCGTAGGCGTTGAGTTGCACGAACAACTCGCGGTCGGGGAATCGCTCCTTGAGCATCCGCGCGAGCGTGTTGGCGAAACGAACGTCGCGATCCGTCTGCGAAACGCCCTGGAACTTGACGCCGCCGCCGAAGGTCCACTCCATTGTCTCGCCCTTGGGATGGTCCCAGGCCAGGCAGTTGGAACAGGTACAGTGCGCGCTCGTGTAGCCGTCGTTGGGCGAGACATTGATCACGCGCAGCAGCGGATTGGTTTTCACCAGTTCCGTCGTGTCATCGAGCCACTGCTTCCACACGGCGGGGTTCGCCTCGCAGAGCTTCGTGTTGCGCGGGTTCGACGCGACGGCCTTGCGCGTGCCGTCTGGCGCGGCGGCAAAGTAGTCGGGATGGTCCTTGCCGTACTTCTCCCACCAATCGCCGAAGCCATGCCCGCCGCTCAGGTCCATGGAGTCGAGCTGCACGCGCTGAAACCGCGCCCACAGTTCATCCCCATTCTCCTTGCTGTCACCCAGCGAGCTCTTCACGAACATCCCGCCCCGCGAGCGAATCGTCGGATGATATCGCACCTCGCATGGCGCAAGGGCAATGCGCTCGCGCTTCACCACATCCTCCTCGCCCGGCCACAGCCACCGCACGCCGAGCTGCTCCTGGAGAAGCGAATACACCGCGTTGGCCGTGCCATACTCCTGCTGGATGCCGGTCCGCATCGCCAGACGGCCCTTCGCCTCCCTTTGCGACGGATTCCACCGGTCCCGCCCTGCGATGACCAGGTTGTTCTCATTCGCCACGATGAGCGTCTCTTCGGCGTATTGGAAATCGAAGTCGATCTTCGGGAACAGCGCCCGCGCCGCCGGCTGCACACCAACCCAGATGGCCCGCGGCGGTGGCGGCGACGGCTCGCCATCCAGGACGACCGGGCGCTGCCCGCTCATCTTCTCGATGTAGTCCGCGAGCGTCACTGCCGCATCGCGGGTGCGTGGCGGTGCGTCTTTGAAGACGATGATCGGCGCAGGCGGCGTGTCCTTGGCGACGAGGACGAAATCGGCCGCATGCAGCTCGGCCGGCGGCGCGAGCAGCAGGGCGGCGAGGAGGGTGAGGAAGTGCCTCTTCATTGGTTCGCCTTCGTCTTCGGTCGGGTTGCTTCTGCTGTGCCATAGAGCGCGGAAGGCGCGCCGACAAGCACCGCGAGCGTGGCTCCGACGGAGCGGAGCCAGCCGTGGATGCGTGAGCCGGACCGATGGGCTTGGCGCATGCTTCTTTCGCTCCTTCAGTCACCCGCCACCACATCCTACCGCGCGCCGATGAGGTAGTACACCGTGCCGGGCTGGAGCCTGATCTCCTGCGCGGTGCCGGCCGGCCCGATGGCGTAGCCGTTGAAGTCGAGGGCGGTGACCTGCAGCTTGGCAGCGTCGGCGCGCTTGAAGCGGACGGTGCCGCGAAGTTCCTTCACCAGCCACGGGTCGGTGCCGAGGCTGACAATGCGCTTCAGGTTCGGGGAAACCGGTTCGGCCTGGAAGTTGGTTTCCTTCTCCTCGGACATGACTTGCAGGAGGATCCTCCCGGACGTGGCGAGCGGTTGGCCGTCCAGTGCGACGGCGATGATGTGGCCCAGCTCCATATCGGAAGCGATGGCGATGTCCTTCAAGTCCGCCCCTCCCCCGCCGTCCTTGAGGAGACCGCTGAAACCCTGGGCTTGCGGGGCATTGATGGTGAGCGTGCCTTTGCCGTAATCGAGTTTGAGTTCGCCGGTGCTGCTGCGAACGGTTTGCGCGGCTGTGTCGAGATAAGGCTTGAGGTCCGCCAGCGTGGTGGAGGCTGGCGAGGAGACGAAGTTCACGTTCGCGCGGCCCGCATAATGCATGAGCGGATTGAGGCGCTGGCCGGGCTTGGTTTCCACGCCTTGGGGAACATCCTTCAACCGGAGTTCATCCAGCCCGGCGCCTTGCGGCAGGGGTGTTCCTTTCAGCCGGAGCAGGTCCTCCTCGTTCAGATTCACTTCCGCGACGACCGCGCCCGGCGCGACCAGCGCGCGACGGTAGATCAACGCGGCCGCCGGGAACTGGCCCATCATCGCCGGGGACATCAACGTCCACGGCTGCATGAAGAAGCCCGGTTTCACCGCCCAATGGGCGCTGTCGAGGGCGAAGTGGACGATGGCATCGCTGTGCTGCAGCGCGCCGTAGGAAGCGAGATAGAGCGGAGCCTCGCCGCGAAAACGATTGGGGCGGCACCAGGTCGTTTCGGAGATCATCGAGGGCATTCCGTTGTAGTGCGGATCCATCGCCGGATGGAAGAACTCCTTCGGCTTGCCAGGCGCTTCGCTGTCGAAACGGTAGGCACTGCGGTCCGAGTAGGTGTGCCCATCGCGCATGGACCACTCGGCGGAGTCGCCTTTGCGGTTGCTGTCGAAGTAGCCGTGCCGGTCGATGAAATCGCCGACGGTGTAACTGAGCTTCTCCAGCGGCCCGAAGAACTCCGGGCTGGCCGTGGTCCAATTGGACGCCGTGATGGCGCCCTTGAAACCGAGCCCGCGCAGGAATGCGCGGGTGTCGGCGTAGAACTTGGTCTGCAGCTCGAGAAGAAACGCCGCCGTCTCCTGATCGCGCGCGGTGCGGTCATTGAACATGTTCCAGAGCGGGCGGAAGCCGGCGCGGCCCTCGGTGGCTGCATCGCGTTTCACACGCAGGTTGTTCCACTTGGCGAAAGCGGCGTCGAGCGAGCCGTGCTTCTTCTTCAACCAGTCGCCAAACATGGTTTCCAGCAGGCGGAGCTGTGGATCGGGCAGGTTACCTTCGGCGAAGGTCCAGAAGAAGAACGAGTCTTCGTTCTGCATTTCCAGGCCGAACACCGCGGGTTCATCAAGGAGCGTCTTGCCGCCCGCATCCGGCGTCGTGAGGAGCGCGGTCCACCATTTGCGATACTGCGCCTGGAAGTCGGGATTGAAGAAGAGCGCGGCGAACGGGTGCTGTTTGCCGTTGTAGCCTTGCAGCCAGGGCGTGCCGGGCTTGGGCTCAAGCCACAGCGGGAAGTAGATCGAGAAATGCGTGTAGATGCCCTCGGCTTTCATGGCGGCGACAACGTCCTGCGCGTGCCTGACCTTGGCCGGATCCGGGTCGCCGTTCTTGTCGAACACGCCGCCATGCGCACGCACGAGGTTGACGCCGCGCTTGGCCAGCGTCCTGGCGCAACGGCGGAGATCGTCGCCCGCGAGATCGTGGGGCGGCCCGTTCACGGCCCAGAAGCGCACGGGGTCCCCGGTCTTGGTATGGACGAAGCTTCCATCCTTCACGCCGATGAACCCGTTCTCGCCCGCGAACGTCTCGTTCAGAAACCGCAGATCCATGGCGGCGCCGGTGAAGGCGTCCGGCTTGGGATCGAAGGCGAACCAGCCCTTATTCCCGTCGGCGAGGCGCTTCATCTCCTCCGCCATCTGGCCCGGCTGGATGGCGCCGCGCGGCTGGAACGGCTCGGTGCTGAACACGAAACAGTCGAGATAGCCGTGGTGGTTGTTCTCGCTCGTCATGCGGAAACGGATGGTGTTCTCCCCCGCCTTGAGCGCGACCTTGCCCACTTTGCACCACGCGAGGAAGCGCAGGTCCGGCTTGCCGTCAGCGGCAACGTTGTGCTCGTCGCGCTTCTCCTTGGCGAGATCCAGGAGCGTGTCCGCGCCGCCGTTGAGCGCGTAGGTCAACTTCGCCATCAGCGGATTGGCACGCACCCAGAACTCGTAATCGCCGGCCTGGTCCGCCTTGAAGCGATACTCGGCCTCGCCCGCCTTATCCTTGTTGAAGTTGGAAATGAAATCGCCGCCGGAGAACTGCTCGCGTTTCACCTGATCGTACCACCACGGATGCCGGTTCATCTTGTTGACGACGGGGTTCTCGCCTTCCATCCAGATCGAAGCCGCAGCCACGCGGGGAGAGTTGGCGGCAAGCAGGATGCCCGGCAGCAAACCGGCGAGCCATTTGAGGAGTTGCTGGCGCATGGGGATCATCATAGTGCGAATTGGTTCCTTGTTGTCGGCGAGCCTGACCGCCGTCGGGCGGGCGTGGCGGGCGTCGGCCCTGGGCGAGCCCCGACCGCCATACTCTCGCCCGGAGCGTTCTCCCGGGCGCTCGCCCGTCCCTTCAACGCGTCCGCGCTCTGCACGTCGCCCTCGGTGGGTAGCGCCAGCGGCGCGAGCAGCAGGACGGTAAGGAGGGGGAGGGTTGGGTTCATGCTGATGGTCCGTGAGACCTATGGGTACACCGTCGTGAACTGATGGGTACCGGAAGCGACTTCGCGCGGCGATTCGCCCGGCACGAAAACCGTCGCGGTCGTG
>Ga0194111_10004340_pt1 | contig 16554 bp, 16 predicted proteins | sample TA2KigC300mmetaG_FD_146194 | JGI IMG/M metagenome (GOLD analysis project Ga0194111, IMG submission 146194) | Freshwater microbial communities from Lake Tanganyika, Tanzania - TA2015033 Kigoma Deep Cast 300m | ecosystem: Environmental > Aquatic > Freshwater > Lake | place: Tanzania: Lake... | reverse complement strand
TCAATGTATAATTAGTATGAGGAAGGGAGCAATATTCTTAAAAGATGGATTTTATATTATCAGTTCACGTTCAAGATATGTTGAAAGAGAGGGAGATCCCTGAAGAATGGGTCTGGCGTACTATTAATAATCCTGATTTGGAAAATAAAGGTGATGACAATAATATCCACTATTTCAAGAGCATTCCTGAAAATGGTGGACGTATTCTTCATATAGTTGTAAATCCGCATGTTTCACCAAAGAAAGTAGTTACAGTATTCTTTGACCGTAAGGCAAGGAGGCAAAGATGAGGTTAAAGGTAGATAAAGAAAATGATGCACTCTATTTCCGATTGGATGAAACTTCTATTGTAGAATCAGAGGAAGTGCAACCTGGTGTGATTTTAGACTTTAATGCAGATGGTAAGGTTGTAGGTATTGAAATACTCAACCTCAGCACCCGGATGAACCCGGATCAACTTAAAGTCCTTCAGTACGAAACTGTATAATTCAAAAAGTGAAAAGGGTACTTCCGCTCACAGCGAATAAACGGAATGAATGTAATCTCAAATTGCTTACAAACTCGTTTGTTCGCAAACCGTTAAGTCTCGAACCTTTGACAAATCTATCCTTTATACCCACACCACCTTTTTAAAATCCTTAATCCTAAAATGTCAATCGGCTACTCTCCCGTTCACCATCTTGAGAACTCTATGACAGCGTTTCGACAGTGATTCATTATGTGTGACAATAACAAATGTGATTCCTTTCTCTTTATTAAGATGAACGAGAAGATTAAAAAGTTCTTCACCTGTAGTGGTATCAAGGTTGCCTGTAGGTTCATCTGCAAGAACTATCTTTGGTTCGAGTATGAGTGACCGCGCAACAGCAACACGTTGCTGCTCCCCACCGGAAAGTTCCCCGGGCCTGTGACTCTTTCTTTCTGATAAACCCATCTCATTTAAAAGTCTTTCAGCCCTTTCTGTAACGTCCTTATAACTTAAATCCCTGAATCCTTGAACTCCTAACCCCATGCTTATCAGTCCTGGCATCATTACATTTTCAAGGGCAGTAAATTCAGGAAGGAGGTGATGGAACTGAAACACAAAACCTACTGATTTGTTTCTGAAGGAAGCAAGTGAATTTTCATCGAGCGAGAATATATCATTGCCATTGTAGAAGACATTCCCGGAAGTCGGCTTATCAAGTGCACCGAGGATATGCAGGAGCGTGCTTTTCCCTACGCCTGAGGCACCAACTATCCCGACCATCTCCCTTTCCTTAATCGAAAGATTAACACCCTTCAGAACCTGAAGCTCGCCTGCCTTGGTTGTAAAGGACTTTTTTAAATCCTTTGTTTCGATAAGAATTTTCATTTCTGTTTAAAAAATTATTGATACTTTATTGCTAAATATACTCACGATTGTCCATTGTCATTCCTGCGAAAGCAGGAATCCAGAAAAAGAAATAGGTTCCTGATTGTACAGAATACTCTGGATTCCGCATCAAGTGCGGAATGACAGGTTTACTTAATGAATTTATTAATTTACTCATACCTCAGTGGTTCTACAGGGTTAAGCTTTGCTGCCTGCCATGCAGGATAGATAGTTGCAATAAAACTGATGAGAATTGCAGACACTGACACAGTAATGAAATCAAAAAGTTTCATCTTCACAGGAAGATGGCTCAAATAGTACACATCTGAAGGAAGCTTGATAATCTGATATGTATTTAAGATATAGCCTAACAGATAACCACCGGCAATTCCGATAATGGTACCAAAAAGCCCTATGAATAATCCCTGGAACATAAATATCTTCATGATGTCTTTGTTCGTTGCACCCATCGCCTTTAATATTGCGATCTCCCTGCTTTTTTCTATGACGTTCATGATGAGTGTGCTTACAATATTAAAAGAAGCAACAAGGATGATGAGGACAAGAATGACAAACATAGCGAACTTCTCTAATTTCAGGGCTGAAAAGAGGTTTCTGTTCATCTGCATCCAATCTCTCACATAGAAAGGAAACCCTAATTTTTCTTGTATTCTTTCTCTGACATTAGGTGCCTTATAAATATCGTTCAGTCTGAGTTCTATGCCGGTTATATCTTCTTTCATCCCGAAAAATTCCTGTGCTGACCTGAGATCTGTAAATACAAGGTTTGAATCATATTCGAACATTCCGACTTCAAATGTTGCAATGACTTTGAACTGTTTCACTTTTGGGAGCATGCCCAGGGGGCCTATCTCTCCAATTGGAGAAATAATAGTGACAATATCGCCTTTAAATACTCCGAGACTATACGCAAGCTCTCTTCCGAGGATAATATGAGGGATTTTGTCTTTTGATACAAGGTCTTCAAGATTTCCTTCTTTTATGTATTTTATTATCTCTGTTGTCTTCTTCTCCGTTTCAGGCAGTATTCCTCTCATGAACACACCGTGCGTCTTTTTGCCGAACGATACCATCACTTGGCCCAGAATAAATGGAGAAGATGATACGACATCTTCTTCTGTCTCAAACTTTTTGATCACCTCTTTATACCCGGGCATTGTTCCTTTATAATCAAGGACAACCACATGGGCATTCACTCCGAGTATCTTCTTCTGAAGGTCTTCATGGAACCCACTCATTACAGACAGGACAACAAGGAGTGCCATCACGCCGACTGCTACCCCTCCTGTAGATATTATCGTATTGACTGAAATACCCTTATGTTTTTTCGGGGATTTGAGGTATCTGAGAGCAACAAATATCTGATAAGGAAGATTCATTAACACAAACCACGATGCATGATACACGATGCATGATACACGATGTTGAGAACTATCGGGCGAATTCTTGTGTTTTCATCCTGCATCTTGTATCCTGTATCTTGCATCATCAATTATTGTTCTGGTTTCAATTGCGGGAATAATATCACATCTCTTATTGACTGAGAATTCGTCAGTAACATCACGAGCCTGTCTATTCCGATACCTTCCCCTGCTGCGGGTGGCATACCATACTCAAGTGCCCTGACAAAATCTTCATCCATCCAGTGTGCTTCTTCATCACCCTGTTTCTTTGCCTCAACCTGTTTTGCAAACCGCTCATGCTGGTCTATAGGATCAGTCAACTCTGAAAAGGCGTTTGCTATCTCTCTTGATACAATAAAGAGTTCAAACCTTTCAACAAGTTCTGGATTATCTGGTTTTTTCTTTGCAAGTGGCGAAAGTTCAACAGGGTAATCTATGATAAACGTCGGTTGAACAAGTTCTGGCTCGACTATTTCCTTAAAGATCTCATCAAGGATTTTCCCAAGAGGTGCGTTTCTACTTATTTCTATGTTATTTGTCTTTGCCCATGCGATTGCCTTTTCTTTATTATCCACAACCTCTGGGGGCACCCCTTTCTGCAATAGCGCATCTATCATTGGAATTCTTGGCCACGGAGGAGTAAAATCTATAGTGATATCTCCGTATGGTATTTTTAATGTCCCGAGCGCTCTATGAGCAACATAGGAAATTAATTCCTCGGTAAAAGACATGAGGAAGTTATAGTCTCTGTATGCAATATAAAATTCAAGCATCGAAAATTCCGGGTTATGCTTTGTTGATATGCCCTCATTCCTGAAATTCCTGTTAAGCTCATATACCCGTTCATACCCGCCAACGAGAAGCCTCTTGAGATAAAGCTCAGGCGCAATTCTTAGATATAAATCTATACCGAGCGCTATATGATGGGTCTTGAACGGCCGTGCAGTTGCGCCACCAGGAATCTGCTGCATCATAGGTGTTTCAACTTCGATAAATCCCTGTGATTCGAGGAAGTCTCGAATCGCCTTGATGATCACACTCCTCTGAGCAAAGGTCTGCCGTACATCAGGGTTCACGATTAAATCCACATATCGCTGTCTGTATCTCGTCTCAATATCCTTTAATCCATGCCATTTCTCAGGAAGGGGTCTTAAAGATTTTGTGAGAATGACAAAATCCTTTACTTCAATAGTAAGTTCATTGGTTCTTGTCCTGAATAATTGTCCTTTTACACCGATTATGTCCCCGATGTCGAGCTTCTTTACTATAACCTGTTTCTCTCCAAGGACATCCTTTTTGAAATAGAGCTGGATTTTCCCTGTTGCATCCTGAATATGAGCAAAGATAGCCTTTCCAAAGTCTCTCATAGAGATAATTCTACCCGCGAGAGAACATGAAACAAAGTTTTCCTCTAAGGACTCCTTCGTTATGGAATTAAATTTATCCAGGAGCTCAGATGCATGATTCTCTGCATAAAAAGGTCCACCAAATGGTTCAATTCCCATCTGGCGTAATTCCTCAAGCTTCTTTATTCGCTGCTCAATGAGTTCACTGGTTTCTTTCATGCCCATAAAAATGTAATCTTCTTACCTCTTCAAAGTTATTTCATGCTTATAAAAAAATCATTAGCTTAGATTAGGGATTATAATGATTAAATTCAGGGTAAGTCAATCATGCCCGAAAATGGATATGGTTAAAGTATAAACCTTAATAAGCTTTGCTGAATCTTTCAGGTAAGTATAGAAGACAGAGAAATTTGTTATTATAGAAGTAATATACAGTCTGTTGAAAAACCTATAAAACAGTGAAAAATGTCATGCTGAACTTGTTTCAGCATCTAATAAAATCAATCCTGAATCAAGTTCAGGATCATGAGACACTGAATCAAGTTCAGGGTGACAAGATGGGAGTTTTTCGACAGGCTGTATAGATTTAACTTTATAATATAATTTGGATTTAAGGATATAAAATAAAATCCAAATAAAATTGTGGAAAGCGTAAAAGATAAAATTATCCCCTCGTATCTCCTGCTCCCTCCTGGCGTGTTGGCTGATAAGGTCAGGGAAGCAGAGGAGGTTTTAAAAGAATGTACCCTCTGTCCGCGGGAGTGCAGGGTTGACAGGACTTCTGGAGAGAGGGGATTCTGCAGAACTGGAGACAAGCCTTTTGTTTCGAGCTGGGGACCCCATTTCGGTGAAGAAAGACCGCTGGTTGGGAGATTTGGCTCTGGCACCATCTTCTTTGGTAATTGTAATCTCGGCTGTCTTTTCTGTCAGAATTACTCGATAAGCCATCTTGGAGAGGGTATAGAGATATCTTTTGAAAAACTTGCAGGAATAATGCTCGGTTTACAGCACAGTGGATGTCATAACATAAATTTTGTGACACCAACACACCAGATGCCAATGATTCTCAGGGCTTTACACATTGCTTCAGAGAAAGGACTGAACATACCTGTTGTGTATAACTGTGGTGGCTACGAATCCCTTCGCTCAATAAAATTGCTCGATTGTGTGGTTGATATATATATGCCTGATTTCAAATACTTTGACCCTGAGATGGCTTCCAGATATTCAGATGCCAGAGATTATCCAGAGGTTGTAGTCGCTGCAATTAAAGAGATGCATCGACAGGTCGGAGACCTCATAATAAAAAGTGGAGTTGCCCTGAGAGGGCTTCTTGTGAGGCATCTTGTGCTCCCGGAAGGGATTGCAGGTACTGCAGGTGTGGTAAAATTCATTGCTGAGGAAATTTCAAAAAATACCTACATTAATATCATGGATCAATACCACCCATGCTTTAAGGCTTTTAATAACCCACCTCTCAACAGAAGGATTACCGGAAGAGAATATAGTGACGCAATCAGATTGGCAACAGAAGCAGGACTTACGAGAATAGACGGGGTAACAGCATAACTAAAGCCTTATAATCTCTGCCTTCATTGTCTTTAAATCTGTCAGTGCTACCGTTGCTTTTCCATAAAGCCATGCTCCAGCTTCCCCGGGATTCACAATCAGGGTATCTTTTACTTTTCTGATATCAGGCTCGTGTGTATGTCCGTAGACAATAAGATCATAGTAACCGCTTTTGGCAAGTGCATCAACAACATGATGCTCATGCATAACAATAATTTTTCTATCATGAAGTGTGAGTATATATGGCTGATTATGGATATTGCCCTCAGATCTCTGCAAGAGAAGGAGTTTGTCTCCGTCGTTATTACCAAATATTCCGTCATATTTACAGTTAAGTTCCTTAAAAAGTTTCACTGTGAAAGGTGACGTATAATCTCCTGCATGGATTACATGTTCAACCTTTTTGTTGTTGAAAAATTTGATGGCTTTCCTTGTTGTAACTAAATTATCATGGGTATCAGAGATTATTCCGATAAGCATGTTATTCCTCCTTTAAACAAAATTATCTATGTAAAATTGAAAAACACCCTCCCTAATGCTCCGTATGCTCATCTGAATGAACCCGCCTCCATCGCCTCTGCCTGAACCATCGAACCAAGATTATACCCTGACATCTTCAATAGATGAGATAATATTAACTGTTTATATAAAGACTTAATGAATATCTCGTCTTCTATAGTACCCAAAGAACGCATAAACGCAATATCCGATACTTATATAATGTGTTGACAGAATTGAAGAAAAAGATTGAATTATTCGTCTTTATCTGGTATATTTTGAACGTTCTATGATAGAAGACAGGGGAAATAAAGCAGTACTTGAGGTTCTTCTTTTTCTCTCAGGTGAACCAATAATGCTTTCCTCCATAAAAGATGTGACAGAACTCCCTGAGCCTGAAATTAAAAGGCTTATGGATGAGTTAATAGCACAATACAAAGAGCGAAATACAGGGTTGCTCATAGTTGAGATCGCCAATGGCTATCAGATGGTAACAAATCCTGAGTATGCAGAATGGGTAAGAAAATTCAAAAATATACATATGTCAAGCAGGCTTTCACTGCCTGCACTTGAGACACTCGCTATAATCGCATACAAACAGCCTATAATCAGGGCTGAGATCGAACAGCTCAGGGGTGTGAATTCTGACAGCGCTATCAGAACTCTTCTCGAAAAGAGGCTCATTAAGGTAATGGGCCGTAAAGAAGCGCCTGGCAGGCCATTTCTTTACGGGACAACAAAAGAATTTTTACAATATTTTGGATTAAAGGACCTGACAGAACTGCCGACCCTTAAAGACTTTGTAAGGGAAGAGGCAGCGTAATTCTGGGAGGTGAACATGAAAAGGATTTATTTTATTATTCTTTTTATCCTGATAATTTTTGCCTCTGGCAATACTTATGCCGATATAGACTATACAATAAAAAAGGGCGATAACCCATCCAAAATAGCTAAAAAATTTAAGGTTAGTGTAAAAGATATCATAAAAGCCAATAGTTTAAACCCACATACTCTCAAACCAGGCACGAAAATAGTTATACCGATGCCTGAGAAAAAACAAGATGTGAAAACAGCAAAAAAACATTCAAAAACACTCCCTATAGATACAACTCCAATAAAAACAACTGAAGTAATAGGCAAATCCCTCTATCATACAGTAAAAAACGGTGACACCCTATCAGCCGTATCAAAAAAGTATTCTCTATCAGTCAATGAACTCAAGGAAATAAACAATCTCAAATCGACAAAACTGAGACTCGGTCAGCAACTCATCGTGAAACAGATCGGACCAAAAACCTATACAGTAAGAAAAGGTGATACAATTTATAAGATTGCCAGAAAATTTAACATCGATGCAGACGAATTGAAAGATATCAATGGACTTGACACAGATTCATTAAAACCAGATCAGAAAATCTTTCTTGAACCTGAGGGAGAACTGGATGAACTCAATGCAACATTTTCACATGTTCGCACAGACGAAGAGATAAAAAATATAGCCGAATCTAAAGAACTCGGTGAAATGGGGCTACAGGAGAGAATCATCCTGTTCGCAAAAAAACTACTCAATATTCCTTACAGATTTGGTGGAAGCAGCATCATGGGGATTGACTGTTCAGCATATGTTCAGAAAGTATATGGCCTTCTCGGAATTGACCTGCCGCGATCTGCACGAGAGCAGTTCCATATAGGAGAAACCATTGACAAAGATGATCTTTCAATCGGAGACCTGGTATTTTTCAGAACCTACGCATCTTTTCCTTCGCATGTGGGGATTTATCTTGGAAATGACCTGTTTATCCATGCCTCGTCAAAGAATAGAAAGGTCACTATAGACAGCCTCAATTCACCATACTATCTCAAGAGATTTATTGGGGCAAAGAGACTCATTCCAGAAGATGCTAAAGATATCATAATAGACTGAAGATAAAGCAGAAGCACCTCTATTATAATCCGGATTATCCCTGGTTCCTTATCCCATAGAGAAAATACTTCAACTCTTTTGGATTATAATTACAACATTTGGGGCCGAAAAAGACATAGTTGCAATATCTGTATATGTCCTTTCTGTGATCTTTTCATCAGGGTATCCAAGCCTTTCACACACATATAGTGTAAGTTGTAAGTGATGAGTGAAAAATGAAGAGTGAAGAACTTTTACAATTTCCGAAGGGTTATTCTCTTTATCAGTAAGGATAGCTATTTTTTTATACTTCTTGAGTAATAAAGGAATATCTTTTAGTTCATAGTTGAGCTTTCTCCTTTTTGTTGGATCAGGACCGCCATGAAGGCTTATGAGCAACGCATCATCCCATGTCTCCTTTATTCTTGAGAATGCTATCTGAATGCTTGATAGGTCAGGAAGTATCTCCACTATTTCTTTTCCAAATTCATTGATAATCCTTCTCCCAATACCAAAAAACATAGGGTCTCCAGAGGCAAGAAGGGTGATAATAGTTCGGGGTTCTGAGTTTAGAGTTTGGAGGTTTAATTTTATAAAATTGATTGTCTCATCAACAGTATCTATCACCATAACCTTATCTTTCACTATCTCGAATTCTTCATATCTTTTGAAGACATCAAAGAGCCTATGAGATGCAAGAATGATTTCTGAGTTACACACAATCTCCCTCGTCTTTTCATCAAAAGGTTTATAGCCAATTCCTATGACATAGATTTTAGTCATATATATAACTTACAATAATTGAATTCTCCCTAAAAATACTACAATCTTCTCTCTTGAAAAAATGAAATTTTATTACTTATTATTAACACTGAAAGCACAATGATTAACTGTATTGGAGAAAATAATGAAACTTACTGAAGAAGAACGTAAACGATACCACAGACAGATGATGATGGATGGCTGGGGTGAAACAACACAGGAAAAACTTAAGAACTCAACTGTATTCATCGCAGGAGCAGGAGGTCTTGGTTCGCCAGTAGCACTATATCTTGCTGTTGCAGGAATAAGCCATATACGGATCTGCGATTTCGATTCTCCTGACCTGACAAACCTCAACAGACAGATACTTCATAACCATACAAGGATAGGCACGAATAAAGCAATTTCAGGGAAACTCACGCTCTCAGAACTGAACCCAAACGTAAAAGTAACCGCACTTACTGAGAGGATAGTTGCTGAAAATATTGATGAGCTTGTTGATAACTCGGACATTATTGTTGACTGTATGGACAACTTTCCTGCAAGGTATCTATTAAACGAATCTGCAATAAGGAAGAATATCCCTATGGTTCACGGAAGTATATGGGGTATGGATGGGAGGCTCACTTTCATACAGTCTCCTGAGACGCCTTGCCTTCGCTGCATTTTCCATGAACCACCTCCAGGTGAAGTCTTCCCTGTTCTCGGTGCAACCCCTGGTGTTATAGGCTCACTTCAGGCCCTTGAAACCATTAAATACCTGACCGGTATTGGCAAAAACATCAAAGGAAAACTCCTCGTATGGGATGGAGGCAAGACTGAATTCAGAATTTTTAAGGCTGTAAAAGATCCTAACTGCCCTGTATGCGGAAATAAGTAAACCCCGTTAGAAAGGACTGTGCTTTCTAACGGGGTAAAATTCACCCAGCCTCATACATCACTTTGCCCATGTCCGATATATCATACCCTCCAAGCCCGACTACCATTCCCCTGAATTCGGCATCTTTCTTTATAATGTTTATGAGATGCTGGAGCATCTCTGTCTCAAAGAACTCACGTGGTATCGCAAGATCATATCTCTCATTTGCAACAGGAATGAAATCGAGATTGAGTGCCTTTGCTGATGCGAGGATTGCAAGGCCTGTGTCTGCAACCCCTGTAAGCACCGCAGATGCAACACCCATATGAGTGTATTCTTCCCTCTCATACCCTTTCACATTTTCTGGTTTTATACCGAGTTCTCTCAAACACTTGTCGGTGAGAAGTCTCGTTCCCGCACCTGACTGCCTGTTCACAAACACCACATCGCTCCTTATTAAATCCTCAAATCCTCTTATGTTTTTGGGGTTGCCTTTCAGCACGAGAAGACCTTGTTCCCGATAGACAAGATTGATAAGAATAATCTTTTTATCAGAGAGAAGTTTCTTTATAACCGGCACATTGTATTCACCTGTCTCCTCATCGAGCAAATGAGTACCTGACAGATGTGCTTCTCCTCTCTTTAATGCCATCAGACCACCCATTGAGCCCACATGAGCTGATGAAAAAGAAAAATTTGGGCATCTCTTTTTCAAGATATTCGCAAGCAGATCGAGTGCATTATCATGGCTTCCAATACAGACTATCGTATGTTCAATATCACTCTTAGATCTCATGAGCTCTATATTCACCTCTGTACCTGCGCCAATACCTTCTGACATAGCTGGTATTCGAACAAATCCATCAGCACGAACAAGAGACATAAGTACGCCTGCTCCACGACTCACAGGAGTTGCGATAAAATTATCCCCGACTTTTCCCACCTTAACCCTCAGGAACTCCTCCTGTCCGAGTGTTGATGCAACCTGCCGTGAAATTTTTGCCTTGAGTATTTCAGGTTCCTCGATTTCAAGGCCCTGCCATCGGTAGATAAGCGGCTTTGCAAATAACTGAAATGTGATGTATGCAGAGACAGGATAGCCTGGAATTCCAAGTACTGGCTTGCCTCTTACCCAACCAAGGATAACAGGCTTGCCCGGCTTAATATTCACCCCATGGAGGAGTACCTCTCCAAGCTCATTAATTACACGTACAGTAAAGTCCTCTGAACCAGCAGATGCACCCGCATTTATTACAACCAAATCTCCTATGGTAAGGGCATCCAGTATTGCCTTTTTCAGCTCCTCAATCTTGTCAGGTACAATCGTGAACCTCACAGGCTCACCTCCCCATTCGGAGATAAGACCACTGAGGATTCTTGAGTTATATTCAATGATATCACCCTTTTTTAATTCTCCTCCTGCCTCCACAAGTTCTGTACCAGTTGGGATAACAACAACCTTTGGCCTTTTCCTTACCATTACCTCTACATGTCCACCTGCGAGCATCGCACCCATATCTACAGGCCTTATCATGTGATTCTCAGGGAGAATTAATTCAGTCGCGACAATGTCTTCACCGATTACCCTCACATGCTGCCACGGTGTTACAGGCGCAATGATTTCGATATATTCATGTATTGTGTTTTTAATACTTTCTGACTGCTGACTGCCTACTGCTGACTGCCTACTACTGACTATATTCACATCTTCAATCATTATCACTGCATTAAAACCATCAGGCATGGGGTCACCGGTATCAACATATACTGCCTGTTCGCCTATCTTCAGTCTGAGAGGATTTGTCTCTGAAGCCCCAAAAGTATCGGTAAACCTGACTGCATAACCATCCATCGACGACGAATGATAAAAAGGAGATGAGGTCTTTGCAATAACCGCCTCTGCGGTAACCCTTCCAAGGGAATCAATTACCTTTACTGTTTCACCCTGAAGCGGTTTCCCAATTCCTTCGGTATTAAGCTTGCTCAACCACCTTGTGAGCGCCTCATGCAACGGTGTACTTTCAAGATAAATATCCTGAGACATTATTCCCTCCCAAGAAGCCTTTTAATTGTTGCTTTTAATTCATTAAGGTCTGACGACTTTACAATATACGCCTCTGAGGCCCATATTGAAAAATCATCCCTGTAATCATAAGCTGTCGACATAATAATGGGGAGCCGGGGTTTCTTCTCTTTCATCTGTCTCAGTAATTGGATACCGTCTATATCAGGCAAGCGTATGTCAAGAGTAACAAGGTCAGGGTCTTCTTTATGAAAGAGCTCAAGGGCTTCTTGTCCATTAACTGCCAATACAACTTCATAACCCTCCTCACTGAGCTCATCTTTATAAAGTCTTAAAATATGTTCATCGTCATCAACAACAAGTATCTTCATATAACACCTCCCTCTTCACTTCTTACCTTTTTAACGGTAAGAACACCTTAAATGTGCTCCCCCTGTTCACCTTACTTTCGACTTCGATTCTTCCATTATGTTTTTCTATAATTTTGTGTGTAATAGTAAGTCCAAGGCCGGTACCTGACACCTTTGTGGTAAAAAACGGGTCAAATATAAACGGGAGTACTTCATCTGAAATGCCTTTACCTGTATCTTTCACCTCTATCACAGCAGAGTCATCACTCATATATGTATTCACAAATAGTGTACCGTTACTCCCAATAGCCTGGACTGCATTTGTCAGGACATTGAGCAAGGCCTCTTTGATACTGTTAGGATCTGCATATATCTCGTGGGACATGGCAAATTCCTTGACAAGAACTATATGCCTCTCATCGAACTCAGACTTCATTAATGAAATACCCTCATCCACAAGTTCATTCATATTAACCATTTCTTTTTCAAGCTTTGCCCCTCTCACAAAACTAAGAATCTCATTGAGAATACTTTCGAGTCTTGCAGTCTCATTTACGATTATCGACGCATATTCCTTAAGATTACCGTCTAATTTCTTCTCAAGCCTTCTCGCAAACCCGCCAACAGAAACAAGCGGATTTCTGATATCATGTGCTACTTTTGCTGCAACCTCTCCAAGAGCTGCCATTCTCTCGGAAAGAACAAGCTTCTCCTGCAGTTTTTTAATTTCCGTGATATCCCTGGCTACATGAACCGTACCTATAAACTCTCCTGAACTATTAAATATGGGAGAGCTTGAGTTAATAAAGGTACACCCTAAAAACGGTTCTTCAAACTCCTCAACATAGGCTCTTTCTGTCATCATGGTTTTATAATGAGGACATTCAGGCCTTGGTTCATTCGTGCCGTGAAGTACTTCATAGCACTTTTTACCCACAATCTTCTCTGCCGGCTTTCCGAGTTTTTCACTTACAGCCCTGTTTATCTTTTTGATTACATAATCTTTACTGTTGAAATAAACCATATCTGACATTGACTCGAATATATTCTCGAGTTCCTGCTCTGTGAGGGCAACCTGCTCAAAGAGCCTTGCACTCTCGATAGCAGTTGCAACATGGTTTGAAAAGGCGGACAAAAACCTCATATCTTCTTCAACGATAAGCCTTCGGTTAAAATGATTATCAACCCAGATAGCACCGATTACCTTATCTCTCGATATCAGAGGTGCTACAGCATAAGCCTGTGTCCCTAACTGCTGAATGAGTACCGGATCTGAAAGTGGCTCTACCTTCACATTTTGAATATTAAATGGACTTTTTTCTTTTACTGCCTTTGTGAGGATTGTTTCCTCTGATAGGGATATCTCAACACCAAGACTGAGTCTGTCAAAAAAGGAATCCTTTCTCGATGGACCTTCTTCGATATCACGCATTATGTCAAATAACGTTTTCTTCTCCATAGAAAGCCTTTCCCATATCTGTCCGGCCTCATCAGGACTTGCGGGTCCTACTCCCATAGCCCCCCTTAATACATTCCTGTTTTCGTCAACAAGAAAAAGGATAGCACGGTTAAACCCGAGCCCGTCACTCATAGTAACTGCTGTGAGAACCATCCTCAACAATCTGTCGAGTTCGAGTGTTCCCCTCATTGCTGAACTGATAAAGAAGAGCCTTGATAACTCCTGGTTTCTTCTTATTAATTCGAGCTCCACACGTTTCTTCTCAGAAATATCCCTTGATATACAACTTATTCCCACGACCCTACCTGCAGCATCTCTTATCGGAGAGCGTGTAAGGCTGACATCTATAATTGTACCGTCGCTTTTTTGTCTGATAGTATCAATGTCTTTAAGTATCTCTCCATTCTTTATTCTCTCGATGCTCTCCTTTTCATCTTCAATAAGCGGGCTTGGTACAAAAGGCAAAAACCTTCCTATAGCTTCCTCACGTGTGAACCCGTACATCTTATCCGCTCCCTTATTCCATGAGGTAATTACTCCATTCAGGTCAGATGAAATAATTGCATCTTCTGAGTTCTCTATTATTCCTTCGAGATATTCCTTTGTCTGACTCACCTCTTTGTACAGTTTGATCACTTCTTCCTGGCAACGAACATGCTCAGTTACATCCCTCACAAAAACAATACTTTCAATAACGTTTCCATTCTCATCTTTGACCGGATATGAGGTCAGTTCTAAGTGGTTGTCAGATTTTCTGGTTTGTACAATAGAATTTATCTCACCTGTTTCGAATGTTATTTTTGCAACACAATGCGGACATATCTCTCCGTCTTTATGAAAAACCTCCACAGAATCTTTTCCCACTATCTCAAAGGCTTTCATGTTCATCCATTCTTCAAAACATTTATTTATTGAGAGTATCCTGAAATCATTTCTGAGGGTGATAACTCCGGCTTTGATACTATTTAAAAGCACTTCCGTCCTTCTTTTCTCTTCCACTGTTTGCCTCTCTTTTAAGCTACACCTTTTCTCTTTGTTATAGCATAACGATAAAGTTCTATGTATCGCTTTGCTGATCCCGTCCAGGAAAAATCTGTCTTCATAGCAGTTATCATCATCTTCTGCATTTTATCCCTGTCAGTATACACACAGAGTGCCCTCTTTATCGCATCAAGCATTGCAGACGGTGTATAATCTGAAAAAAGGAATCCCATTCCTTTCGATTTTAAAGAATTGTAGTCCTCGATGGCATCTGCAAGTCCACCTGTTTTTCTCGCAACAGGAATACTGCCATATCTCATTGCGATAAGCTGGCCGAGTCCACATGGTTCATACTTTGAGGGCATCAGGAAAAAGTCAGACCCTGCATAAATCAGGTGAGCAAGTGACTCTTCAAATCCAATGGTAACAGAGACCTTCCTTTTATGCCTTTTTGCAACCTCTGAAAAACCAGTATGGAATGTCTCATCTCCTTTGCCCAGAATAACAAACTTTACACCCAACGATAAGATTTCATCGATAGAATGTAACACCAGGTCTAAGCCTTTCTGCTCGGAGAGCCTACCAACCATCCCTATAATCGGGATGCGTTCTGTATCAGGTTTACCAAGGGGTTCTAATAATGTTCTTATAAGCTTTTTTTTACAGAGAGCTTTCCCTGATATGTCTTTATAGCTATACTGCTCAGGTATAAATGTATCTCTTGATGGATCCCATTCCTCATAATCTATACCATTCATCACACCATAAAGGTCCTTCTCCCTTTTTCTCAGTAACCCATCGAGGCCAAACCCAAACTCTTTATTCAGTATCTCTTTTGAATAGGTAGTACTCACAGTGGTCAGGACATCTGCAGAGATTATGCCTGCCTTGAGAAAATTTACCTTTCCATAAAATTCTATGCCTTCAGGATTAAAAAGCTCCCAGCCAAGGCCTGTGAGATTCATATCAGATGACAGGAAAAGTCCTTGATATCCGAGGTTGTGTATGGTGAGTACAGTAGCTATATTTTTAAAAAATTTATCTGCTCCGTATATTGTCTTGAGGTATAAAGGTATAAGACCTGTTTGCCAGTCATTACAGTGAATTATATCTGGTTTGAAGTTCAGTGCCCTGCATGTCTCAATTACCCCTCTCGAGAAAAAAATAAATCGTGATGCATTATCATCATAATCTCCCTTCGAAGTACCATACAACTCCTGTCTATCAAAAAATTCATCACAACCTATAAAATAGGCTGAAGATTGGTCACTGAATACCGCCCCCTTTATATATCCATGTCCTACAGGAATCTTTAGCTTAATACCAGTTTTCTTCAGGGGTACATCTCCTTCTTTTATCTTTTTATAAAGGGGCATAATAATAAATGCATCCTTCCTCATCCTTCTATATTCTTTGATAAGGGCACCTGCCACATCCGCAAGACCACCGGTCTTTGCATACGGCACTGCCTCAGGAGTTGCAATCAGTATCTTCATATTTTTACCTCTCTCATGAACTTGGCTGCTTCTTCAGGCGGTGTAGGATTTATATAAAATCCTGAACCCCACTCAAAACCTGCAATCTTTGTCAGTTTAGGCATAATCTCAAAATGCCAGTGGTAGTGCTCATTTACCTCATCGTAGAAAGGTGACGTGTGGAGCACAAAGTTATACGGTGGCAGATCGAGTATTTTGTCCATCTTTTTTAAAACCTTCTGGAGTATATCTGCAAGATCAGAAAAACTCTTTCCGGGGGGATTGAAATTGGACTCGTGTGTCTTTGGGAGAATCCATATCTCAAAAGGTGCCCTCGCTGCAAAAGGTGCAATTGCAACATATTTATTACTCTCATATATCATTCTCTTGCCGTCATAGATCTCCTGATTTATAATATCACAGAATACACATCTTTCCTTTAAATCGTAATACCGTCTGGCGGAATCTATTTCATCTTTTACAAGCATTGGTACGATCGGGAGTGCAATCAATTGGGTATGTGTATGTTCGAGAGATGCACCAGCTGCCTC
>Ga0194111_10004338_pt1 | contig 16560 bp, 19 predicted proteins | sample TA2KigC300mmetaG_FD_146194 | JGI IMG/M metagenome (GOLD analysis project Ga0194111, IMG submission 146194) | Freshwater microbial communities from Lake Tanganyika, Tanzania - TA2015033 Kigoma Deep Cast 300m | ecosystem: Environmental > Aquatic > Freshwater > Lake | place: Tanzania: Lake... | reverse complement strand
AGGGGCGCGTTTAATGAAGAATTAATCAGGCTTGCCAGTCAAATTACTTGCCGCTATTGCGATTTAAACGGAGCTGCCGCTGCTGAGATAATTTATAAAAGATTTTCCGAGAAAGAAACTAGGCTGGCAAGTATTTCGCCGGCTAAAGAAGGCGATTTAAAGGCGCTGCGTATATGAACCCCGTCCTTGCTAAAGGGCCGGGGTAGACTAGAAAGGAAGAGCGGGGTGAAAGAAGCTTTTCTTTACGAAAAATTAGAGAATAATCTGGCGCATTGTTATCTCTGCGCGCATCAATGCAAAATTGCCGAGCAAAAATTCGGCTTGTGCGGGGCCAGGCAGAATATAGGGGGCGCCTTATATACCCATGTCTATGGCAAGGTTATTGCTAGGCATACTGACCCCGTGGAGAAAAAACCGCTGAATCATTTTTTTCCCGGTTCAGCCAGTTTTTCCATCGCCACGGTAGGCTGTAATTTTCGCTGCGGTTTTTGCCAGAACTGGGAAATCTCTCAAAGCTCAATCAGGGACGGAGCTCCGCAGGGAGAGGATTTGGCTCCTGAGGAGATAGTTCGCTTCGCCTTAGAAAATGACTGTAAGAGTATTTCTTATACCTATACTGAGCCGACCATCTTCTTTGAATACGCTTATGATACCGCCAAATTGGCCAAAGGCAAAGGGCTTTATAATATTTTTGTCACCAACGGTTATATGAGCCAGGAGGCGCTGCAGATGATTAAGCCGTATTTAGACGCGGCAAACGTGGACCTTAAATTTTTCAGGGATAGTGCATATCAGAGGGTCTGTAAGGCCAGGCTTACGCCGGTCCTGGATTCCATCCGGCTGATGCGCAAATTGAATATCTGGATAGAAATTACTACTTTAGTGGTGCCTGGCGAGAACGATTCCGAAGGCGAACTGCGCGACATCGCCCAGTTTATCGCCAGCGTAGATAAAAATATCCCCTGGCATATCTCGCTTTTTCATCCGGATTATCAATTCAGTGACCGCCAGGCAACACCCGAGTCAACGCTGAAGAAAACCGAAGGAATAGGCCATCAGGCCGGCCTTACCTATATATATGTGGGCAATGTCTGGGGCTGGGGCAATGATACCCATTGCCATAATTGTAAAAAATTATTAATAAAAAGGGAAGGTTTTAGCGTTTTGGAGTATAATATAAAAGAAGGCAGGTGCGTTTTTTGTCATACAGTTATCCCCGGCCTCTTTCTTTAGAGACGTCATGGAAAATATCTTACACAATATTCATCCTGTAATATTCGCATTTATCGCCGGACTTTTTACCTGGGCAATGACGGCGTTTGGCGCGGCGGCGGTATTCCTGCCTAAGGAAATAAGTAGGAAGTTTCTTGATGTGATGCTGGGGTTTGCCGCCGGGGTAATGCTTGCGGCAATCTATTGGTCTATGCTGGCGCCGTCTATAAGAATAGCGGCAGCAATGCGTCTTCCTACCTGGCTTCCGGCCGCCGTTGGATTTTTGTTAGGGGGGATTTTTTTAAGAATAATTGACCGGATATTGCCCCACCTTCAATTGGATGTCCCTGTAGAGAAGGCCGAGGGCGTCAAGACCCATTGGCACCGCAGCACCCTGTTGGTCCTGGCGATGACGCTGCATAATATTCCCGAAGGCCTGGCCATAGGAATCGCTTTTGGGGCGATTGCCGTAAATTCCTCAATAGCTACCTTGCAGGCAGCCGTAGCTTTAGCTATAGGCATAGGTATTCAGGATATTCCCGAAGGCGCGGCGGTTTCTCTGCCGCTATGCAGGGGCAATATATCGCGTTCCAGGGGTTTCTGGTATGGGCAGTTATCCGGCGCCGTTGAGCCGGTGGCTGCGGTTATAGGAGCGTTAACGGTAGTTCTGGCGCGGTCTATTTTGCCGTATACCCTGGCGTTTGCCGCAGGCGCAATGTTCTTTATCGTGGTAGAGGAACTTATCCCTGAATCTCAACGCGGGGGTAATTCCGACTTGGCCACGATGGGCACAATTGCGGGTTTTGCGGTGATGATGGTGCTGGACGTGGCCTTTGGATAAGGGGTTATGAAATTTCAGAAGGCGCTATTAATCGTGGATGTGCAGAATGACTTTTGCCCGGGCGGGGCTTTGGGCGTGCCCGAAGGCGATAAGATTGTGTCGGTGATAAATAAATATATCCGCGTCTTTGCCAAAAATAAATGGCCGATTTTCGCCACCCGCGACTGGCATCCGGCAAGGACTCGGCACTTCAAGGATTTTGGCGGGGCCTGGCCGGCGCATTGTATCCAAAACAGCCGCGGCGCGGCGTTTCATCAGGATTTAAAACTTCCCAAAAAGGTGGTTTTATTGTATAAAGGTATGGACCCTGAAGAAGACGCTTATTCGGCTTTTTCTGCCCGGGATTTGAGCGGCCAGGGGCTGTTTGATTTATTTAAAAAAATGGGGATTAAAGAAATATATATTGCGGGACTAGCCGCGGACTATTGCGTTAAGTTCACGGCCATTGACGCGCTTAAATCCGGATTCAAGATAAAGATTTTAATGGACGCGATAAAAGGCGTTAATCTAAAGCCGCGCGATTCCGAGGAGGCGATAAAAAAGATTACTAAAATGGGGGCAAAAAAAGTAAAATTGGAGGATTTAAAAAAGAATTGATGCTGTTCTGTTATAGAACGTTAAATCACAAATTCCAAATTCCAAATCACAAACAAATCACAATGCCGAATGACCAAAATTACAAACCAAGAGATCAGGTTTTGGTATTGTAATTTCGGAATTGTATATTGTTTGTAATTTGTGTATTGTATATTGGAGTTTAACCATATTATGCAATGGAGGTTAAAGATGCAGTTAGATGATATCAAAATCTCAAAAGCAATCATTAATTCTTATCGGGAAAAATTAGTAAAAGCCCTGGATGTGGATGTGGCCATTGCCGGCGCAGGCCCGGCAGGGATGTGCTGCGCTTATTATTTAACCCGGGCCGGTAAATCCGTGGTTATCTTTGAGCGGAAATTATCCGTGGGCGGCGGGATGTGGGGCGGCGGGATAATGTTTAATGAAATAGTCGTGCAGGATAAGGCAAAGGCTATTATGGATGAGTTTGGGATAAGGCTAAAGCTATATGAGAAGGGTTATTATCTGGCGGATTCCATTGAATCGGTTTCCACCATTTGCTCAAAGACAATCAAGGCCGGAGTTAACATATTCAATTTATTAAGCGCCGAGGATCTGATGATTAGAAAGGGCCGCATCTCGGGATTAGTTTTAAACTGGACCGCGGTAGAGATTGCCAATTTGCACGTTGACCCGATTACCATGCGGGCAAAGTTTGTTATTGACGCTACCGGCCATGCCGCGGAAGTGGTGCGTTTGGCCGAAAGAAAATCCGGGATAAAACTGAAAACCAGGACCGGCAAGCTGATGGGCGAAAAATCTATGTGGGCAGAAGTCGGCGAGGATACGATTGTGAAGAATTCAAAGGAGGTTTGTCCCGGCCTGTATGTCTGCGGGATGTGCGCCAATGCCGTCTTTGGCGGGCCGCGCATGGGGCCGGTATTCGGCGGCATGCTTTTATCCGGGAAAAAAGTGGCGCAGGATTTAATTAAGCGGTTATAACATATGGACCCTAAAGGCACCAGTTTATTAATTTTTATTATTGCCTACGTGCTGTTTGTATTTCTGCCGGCGAGAAGGATGTTCGTCGCGGTTATCTCCGCATTTTTGCTTATTTTGAGTGGAGCGATTTCTTTTAAGGCGGCGTTTTTTGCCGTTAATTGGAATGTGATGGGTATCTTTATCGGCATGCTGGTGATCGCGGATATATTTATGGAAAGCCGCGTCCCCGCTTATGCGGCGGAAATTATTGTGGATAGGGCGAAAAATACCGCCTGGGCGATATTATTTATTTGCGCCTTAACCGGGTTTATCTCCGCGTTTGTGGAAAATGTGGCCACGGTTTTAATCGTCGCGCCCATCGCCCTTTCCCTGGCCGGCAAGTTAAAAATAAACCCCACCAAGATGATGATTGCCATTGCCGTATCCAGCAATCTCCAGGGCGCGGCGACTTTAATCGGCGACCCGCCGAGCATGCTCCTGGGTGGTTTTGCCAGGATGAATTTTGTGGATTTTTTCTTTTACCGGGGCAGGCCAAGCATATTTTTCGCCGTAGAATTGGGGGCCCTGGCGTCTTTTTTTGTTTTATATTTTATCTTCCGCAGCCAGAAGGAAAAAATCGCGCTCCTTGCGGTAGAGAAGGTAAAGTCCTGGGTGCCGACGATTATCCTGGCCAGCCTGATTTTCTTATTGGCCGCCTCTTCTTTTTTTGATACCGGTTTTTCCTATATGGCCGGCACGCTCTGTATGGCATTCGGCATATTTTCTCTCTTCCGGGAGAAGTTTATTAACAAGAGCTCTATTTTAAAGGGGATAAAGTCGCTGGATTGGGAAACTACCTTTTTCCTTGCCGGAATATTTATTCTGGTGGGCAGCATTACCGCTACCGGATGGATTGAGGCGATCGCCAATTTTCTTTCCGGCCTAGTAGGCAGGAATATTTTTCTGGGCTATACTTTAATTGTTTTTATTTCGGTATTTCTTTCCGCCTTTATTGATAATGTCCCGTTCCTGGCGGCGATGCTGCCGGTGGCGCTGTCTATGTCGGATAAACTACAGATAAGCCCGTCATTATTTCTTTTTGGTTTATTAATCGGCGCAAGCTTAGGCGGTAATATCACCCCTATTGGCGCCTCCGCTAACATTGTGGCCTGCGGCCTGCTTAAAAAGCAAGGCTACCAGGTCAAATTCAAGGACTTTGTCAAGATAGGCCTGCCGTTTACCCTGGTTGCGGCGAGCGCGGCCTATTTATTTATCTGGTTTATCTGGGGAAAATAATTACACCCGGCCCTAGCGGAGGGGCCGGTGTCCGCGTTAACTGCGGAAAGGAGGCATAAATGGATATTACCATCAGGTATATGCTGCGGCCGGTGGCGCATTGTAAAGAAGGCTGCCATCGCTTGTCCTGGGCACGACGTTAAATCCTTCGATAAACTCAGGATTTAATGGTGAGCCTCGCGTGAGCTTGTCAAGGAGCCTGGTCGAACCATTAAACTGCCCTTTATTTTTTATAAATATCAATAATAGGAGCCAAGGGGTGAAATTAATTACCCGGGACACGGATTACGCTTTCAGGGCGCTATGTTTCATCGCAAAGCAGAAGGATAAAATAGTCGCGGTGCCGGAGCTGGTTGCGGCATTAAAAATCCCCCGGCCATTCTTGAGGAAAATCCTCCAGAGGTTAAATAAAAAGAAGGTGCTTAAGTCTTACCGGGGCTTAGGCGGCGGATTTCTGTTAAACATGGACCCGGAGAAGCTGTCTTTAGCGGGCCTGATCGGAATATTCCAGGGTCCGGTGCAGTTAAGCATTTGTTTTTTTAAAAAGGCGCGCTGTCCCAATATCAGGACTTGCGCTTTAAAGAAGAAAATCGCGGCGATAGAAGAGCATGTAGTCAATGAATTGGAATCTATCACCTTAGCCTCTTTATTGGGGAGGGACGGAGATGATTTTTAAATGCAGCAGGAAAAAACGGTTGCCAGGCAGCCTGGTTTGGTATATCTTAATATAAGAAAGGCGCTTTATGGATAAATACAGATGTACGGTTTGCGGCTATATTTACGATCCGGCCATTGGCGATCCCGGCAATGGTATCCCGCCGGGGACCAAATTCGCGGATTTACCCGATACCTGGGTTTGCCCTGAGTGCGGGGTGGCCAAGGATATGTTTGAGAAAATAGTATAATTATGCCCGGCGAGGAAGAGCTAAGGATTAAGGCGGTTATCCCCCGGGCGCATAATGTGAAGAGTTTCCGCCTGGAGCCTGGCGCGGGTATAGATTTTAAAGCAGGCCAGTTCCTGCAGGTGACGCTGGAAAACAACCCGGCGTTAAAAAGATACCTTTCCATATCCAGCGCCCCGACTGAAAAAGGCTATATTGAGTTTACCAAGAAACTTACCGGCAGCGAGTTTTCTAACACATTAGACGGCATTAAAATAGGCGATAGGGTCAAGGTAAAGTATCCCTTTGGCGATTTCATCCTGCGGGAGCCGTTTTCCAGGATAGCTTTTATTTGCGGAGGGATCGGTATTACGCCGGTAAGAAGCATCTGTAAATATATGGTAGATAGCCGGCTGAATATAGACGCGGCCCTTGTTTACGCGAACCACACGGTTAATGATATTGTTTTCAGGGAGGATTTCGCGGCGATGCAGGAAGAGTATCCGCGCTTAAAGGTGGTGCATGTGCTTTCTGAGCCGGCGCCGGGATTTAAAAGCTATACCGGCTATATCAGCAGCCAGGTGATTAAGGAAGAGATTCCCGACTACGCAGAAAGGAAATTCTATCTTTGCGGCCCGCCGGCAATGGTGGGGGCTATGCAGAAGATACTGGTTGAGGAGTTAGCTTTATCCAGGGCAAATATTATTACGGAAAATTTCCAGGGGTATTAAGAGGGTGAAAGCCTTAGCGGATGAAATAATCCAGTTTTTTCAGAACCAGAATTTTACCATTATTACTACCATTGGCAAAGACGGCTGGCCCCATAATTCCTGCAAGGGCATAGTTAAGATAGGCAAAGACGGCAGGGTTTATCTGCTTGACCTGTATCTTAAGCAAACCTATGAAAATTTAAAATGTAATCCCCGGATGAGCATTACCGCCGTGGATGAGCATAAATTTAAAGGCTATTGCCTCAAAGGAAAGGCCAGGTTAATACCGAAAGAGAAACTTGGGCCGCAGGTTATCGCCGCCTGGGAAGACAAAATTACCAGCAGGATTACTCAAAGGGTAATTAAGAATATGCGCGAAGAAAAAGGCCATCCGCACCATCCTGAGGCGTTTTTCCCTCCGCCCGAATACATGATTGTGCTGGAGGCAGAAGAGATCGTTGACCTTAATCCGCGCTATTTAAAATAAGATAGCCGTCTTTTAAGCGAATATCAGAGTATTAGATTATCAGAAAAAGCACGAAATTTTCCTATTTCTGATATTCTGGTAATCTGATTTTCTCGCTCTGGTATTCTGATAGTCTGATGCTCGCAATTAGTCAAAGCCATAATATTATTATGGGCAGTTATGGATAAAAAAGTGATAGTTTACAGCAGCCCCACTTGTCCCTGGTGCTTGCGGCTAAAGCAATTTTTAGGAGAAAATAATGTAATTTTCCAGGATATTGATGTTTCCGGCAATCAGCAGGCAGCAGAGGAGATGATACGCAAAACCGGACAGATGGCTGTGCCGGCGATAGATATCGAGGGCGAGATCATCGTGGGCTTTGACCGGGAAAAGATAAAATCAGCGCTGGGTTTATGAAGATGTTAAAGAAAAAAATTACTTTTTATTTTTTGATTTTAGTTATTTTTTTAGCGAATACCCCGTTTTTGTTTGCTAAAGGCGGATCGCAGGCAAAAGAATATTTGCCGCGGCTGTTATTTTTTTATTCCCAAGACTGCCATGCCTGCCATAAGACAAGGGCTGAAGTAATGCCTGCCATTGAGAGGGAGTCCTTTGACAAAATTATCATTGAGTACCTGGATATAGCCGATGTTAATAATTATAAACTGATGCTCTCTTTAAAAGAAAAATATAAATCTTATGAAGAGGGCGTGCCTACGGTTTTTATTGAGGGAAAGATTTTGGTGGGGTACGACCAGGTAAAGGATGGCCTGAAGGCTGCAATACAGGATGCTTTAGGCAGGGGCGTGCGGGAGAATTTAGATAAATTGCCGGGCATAAATTTAGTCAGGCGTTTCTTGTCTTTCGGCGCTTTAGCTATAATTATCGCCGGATTAATTGACGGGATTAACCCTTGCGCCTTTACCGTAATCGTATTCTTTATTTCTTTCCTGGTTTTCCAGGGTTATAAGAAGAAGGAATTAATCATTATCGGATTATCCTTTATCCTGGCGGTATTTCTTGCCTATGTCGCCATCGGCCTGGGGATATTCCGTTTTCTTTACGCCCTGCGCCATTTTTATGCCGTTACCAAAATAGTTTATTACTTAATTGCTATTTTTTCCTTTGCCCTCGGCGCCTTTGCCCTCTACGATTTATGGATATTCAGGAAGACCGGGGATACCGAAGGCCTGATTTTACAATTGCCCCGGGTGATTAAAAATAGGATTCATTCTATTGTGGGCCTTTATTATAGAAAAGGGCAGGAGGAAAAATTAGGCGGCGCCGGCCAGAGGCGCCTCTTCGTGTTAATCGCCAGCGCTTTTATCACGGGTTTTTTAGTTTCACTGCTGGAAGCCGTCTGCACCGGCCAGTTATACCTGCCCACAATTACCTTTGTCCTCAGAGACGCGTCCTTAAGGTTGCGCGCCTTAGCGTATTTATTGCTTTATAACCTGATGTTCATTATTCCCTTGTTTTTGGTATTTTTCTTCGCCCTTGCAGGGGTCACTTCAGAAACCTTCTCCAGGTTTCTCAAAAAACATATGCTGGCGGTAAAGTTATTAATGGCAATTGTTTTCTTCGGCCTGGGCATCTTCATATTGATAGGGGCATAAAAGAAGCTGTGGCAATTTAGCGGCAGTTAGGGTATAATTTATGCTTAAGGAGCTATAGAGATGCCTAAAATCGCCAAAGATATTACTGAGTTAGTCGGAAATACGCCTTTGGTGCGCCTGAATAGGATAGCGCAGGGCGCCCAGGCGGCTGTAGTGGCAAAATTGGAGTCTTTTAATCCCTGCTCTTCGGTTAAAGACAGGATTGGCCTGAGTATGATTACGGCCGCGGAAAAGGCCGGCAGGATAAATAAGGATACGGTGGTTTTGGAGCCGACCTCCGGTAATACCGGCATTGCCTTGGCTTTTGTCTGCGCGGTCAAGGGCTTAAAATTAGTTTTGACTATGCCTGAGACCATGAGCTTAGAGCGGCGCCAGCTTTTGGCGGCTTTTGGCGCGGAGATTATCTTAACCCCGGCTAGCGAGGGTATGTCCGGCGCGGTAAGAAAGGCGGAAGAATTAGCCAAAACTGATAAGCGCTATTTTATGCCGCAACAGTTTAAGAATCCGGCAAACCCCGCCATCCACCGCGAAACCACCGCCAGGGAAATCTGGGAAGATACAGACGGCAAAGTAGATATTTTAGTCGCGGGCGTGGGCACGGGTGGTACAATTACGGGTGTAGCTGAAGCGATTAAAAAGAAAAAGCCCTTATTGCGCGCGATTGCGGTTGAGCCTAAGGAATCGGCGGTTTTGTCCGGTGGAAAACCCGGGCCGCATAAGATTCAGGGTATTGGCGCAGGTTTTGTGCCGGAGGTATTAAACAAAAAGATTATTGACGAGATAATCCAGGTCTCTAATGAAGACGCGGCCAAAACCGCCAGAAGGCTGGCGCAGGAAGAAGGGATTTTAGCCGGTATCTCCTCGGGCGCGGCAACCTGGGCGGCATTAGAGGCGGCAAAGAAAAAAGAGAATAAGGCGAAGCTGATCGTGGTAATCTTGCCGGATACCGGCGAGCGCTATTTGAGCACGGAGCTGTTTCTTAAATAATAGCAACCTAAAACAACCTGCGCGGTTGTAATGGTTGGCGATAAGAGAGGGGTGTTTGATGAAAGAAAAGGTGGAAGCGGCGCTGGAGAAGATCCGGCCGATGTTGATGGCTGACGGCGGTAATGTGGATTTAGTGGAAGTTACCGACAAAGGAGTGGTAAAGCTGAAACTTACCGGCACCTGCGGTTGCTGCCCGATGTCGCAGATGACCTTAAAGATGGGCATTGAGAAGCTGTTAAAAGAAGAGGTCCCGGAGGTAAAAGAGGTAGTGGCAATTTAAACTTTAAGGTAAGGCTAAAATGAAAACCATAAAAGAAATAAACGAAAAGATTAAGAAGGGCAACGTTGTTGTGGTTACCGCGGAAGAAATTATTGAGCTGGTAGAGAAAAAAGGCGCCAGGGCCGCGGCAGAAGAAGTTGATGTAGTGACTACCGGCACTTTCGGGCCGATGTGTTCATCCGGGGCATATTTTAATATCGGCCATTCCAAGCCCAGGATAAAATTAGGCGGCAGCAGCTGCAGGCTTAATGATGTGCCTGCCTATTGCGGTTTTGCCGCGGTAGATATTTATCTGGGAGCCACAGCCATACCCGATGATGACCCGCGCAACAAGGTTTTTCCCGGAGAATTCAGGTACGGCGGGGGCCACGTCATCCAGGAACTGGCGGCCGGAAGCGATATACGCTTGGAAGCTGCTGCCTATGGCACGGATTGCTATCCGCGTAAAAAACTGGAGACCCTGATTAAGCTTGAGGATATGAATGAGGCGGTATTGTTCAATATCCGCAACTGTTATCAGAATTATAATGTAGCGGTGAATTTATCCGACAAAATAATCTATACTTATATGGGCACCTTAAAGCCGAAATTAGGCAATGCTAATTATTGCTCCGCGGGCCAGCTTTCGCCGCTTTTAAAAGACCCTTATTACAAGACTATCGGCATCGGCACCAGGATTTTCCTGGGCGGAGGCGTCGGCTATGTCGCCTGGCAGGGGACGCAGCATAACCCCTCGGTAAAAAGAAAAGATAACGGCATACCCCAGGCGCCGGCCGGGACCCTGGCAGTAATCGGCGATTTAAAACAGATGCGTCCGGAGTGGCTGGTAGGCACAAGCATGCTTGGCTATGGGGTGACTTTGAGCGTGGGTGTTGGCGTGCCTATACCTGTATTAGACGAGGAAATAGCCAAATACGCCGCGGCCAGGGATGAAGAAATCTTTACCCAGATTGTGGATTATAGCCAGGCCTATCCTCAGATGGTCGCGGGAAGTTTAGGCGAGGTTAACTATAAGCAATTGAAATCCGGCAAGATTACTGTGCGCGGCCAGGAAGTTGCTACCGGTAACTTATCCAGTTATTCCAAGGCCCTGCGGATTGCCGAAGAATTGAAGTCCTGGATTAAAAAAGGCGACTTTCTTTTAAGCGAGCCGGTCGCCGCCCTGCCGGGGGCCGAATCGGGATATACATTTAAGGCGTTAAAAGAACGGCCGCTTGTATGAGATAGGAGTAATATAAATTAAATCCGAAATTTTAAATATCGAAATCCGAAACAATGTTCAAATGACCAAAATTCAAATGACTAAAACAGGCTTTTTGAAAATTAGAACATTAGAACATTCGGATTTGTTTCGAATTTCGTGCTTCGTGCTTCGAATTTAACGAATTTAATGCCATTATCTTAAGGAGTAGGTTATGATTTCTAAAAGAATAGTATTGCATTTTCCCCACCGCCTGGTGGATCAGCCCATTGTCTATAAGCTGGTGAAGGAATATGGCCTGCAATTTAACATTTTAAAGGCCTATGTTACGCCTCAAGAGGAAGGCTTGATGGTTTTGGAGCTGACCGGCGAAGACAATAATTTTAATAAGGGGGTGGAATATTTACTGTCCTGCGGGGTGAAAATCCAGCCTTTAAGCCAGGATGTGATTCGTAATGAAACCAAGTGCACTGACTGCGGGGTCTGCGTTCCCATCTGCCCTACCGGAGCCTTGGTGGTTGACCCGCTTACGCGCAAGGTAAATTTCTACGATAATAAATGTATTGCCTGCGAACTCTGCGTTAAGGTTTGCCCTACCCGCGCCATGGAAGTGCATTTTTAAATGAGGCCACAACTTAGCAAGCTTACACCCGGCGCAATCGGAATTTGCGCCGGTGTGCCGCTTCCTGCGGCACGAGGCGGGATTAACCAATGACTAAATTAAAAAAATTAAAAGCGATTCTTAAGGAAATGGGTTCGGTTTTGGTAGCTTATTCCGGGGGCGTAGACAGCACCTTTCTTTTAAAGGTTTGCGCCGATACTTTAGGCCGCCGGGTTTTAGCGGTAACCGCTGATTCCGCTACTTATCCCGCCCAGGAGCTGGTTTTCGCTAAAAAAATGGCCAAAAAGCTGGGTGTCAGGCATATAGTCTTGCGGACCGCTGAATTAAAAGATAAAAATTTTCAGGCTAATCCGCCAAACCGCTGTTATTTTTGCAAAAGGGAGCTCTTTGCCGGATTAAAAGGTCTGGCAAAGAAATTTAAGCTGAGCTTTGCCGTGGATGCCAGTAATGTATCGGATGAAAAGGATTTCCGGCCGGGCGCCTTAGCCAAAAAAGAGCTGAAAATACGTTCCCCGCTGCAGGAGGCGGGCATAACCAAGGAAGATGTCCGCGGGTTGAGTAAAAAATTAGGGCTGGTTAGCTGGGATAAGCCGCAGCTCGCTTGTTTAGCCTCCCGCATTCCTTACGGAATAAGAATTACGCCGGGATTATTGGCGCGAATAGACAAGGCAGAGGTATATTTAAGGAGCCTGGGGTTTAAACAGGTAAGGTTGAGACATTATAATGGCCTGTGCCGGATAGAGGTATTGCCGCCGGATATCCCGAAGCTCCTGGCCAGGCGCAATTTGATTGTAGAAAAAATGCGCGGATTGGGTTATAATTATGTAACGCTGGATTTAGCAGGGTATCGCAGCGGAAGTTTAAACGAGGCGATGACGCAATGAAGAAAGTATACTTAGATTACGCGGCTACCGCGCCCACCGATCCGGAAGTGATTAAGGCAATGGAGCCTTATTTTTTTGAGAAATTCGGCAATCCTTCCAGTATTCATTCTTTCGGCCAGGAAGCAAAAAAGGCGGTTGAAGAGAGCCGCCAGGCCTTGGCCTCATCTTTGGGCGCCAAGCCAGAAGAGATTATTTTTACCTCCGGCGGCACAGAAGCGGATAACTTCGCTATTTTCGGCGTAGCCGCCGCCCTGGAGAAAAAAGGCAACCATATTATTGCCAGCGCCATTGAGCATCATGCCGTAGGCGAGCCCTGCAAGTTCCTGGAGAAAAAGGGTTTTAAGGTGACTTATGTCGGCGTAGATAAATCCGGCATAGTTTCCCCTGATGATGTCAAGAAGGCCATCACAGATAAGACCATCCTGATTAGTATTATGCATGCCAATAATGAAATCGGCGCTATTCAGCCTATCGCGGAATTCGGCAAACTCGCTAAAGCCAAAGGAATTTATTTCCATACCGATGCCGTGCAGACCGTCGGCCATATCCCGGTGAATGTGGATGAACTAAACGTAGACCTTTTAGCGCTTGCCGGCCATAAATTTTATGGGCCCAAGGGCGTAGGCGCTTTATATATCCGTAAGGGGACGCGCATTGAAAGATTCCTGCATGGCGGAGACCAGGAGCGGGGCCTGCGCGCCTCTACTCATAACACGCCGGGTATCGTTGGGCTGGCTAAGGCGGCAGAATTATGCCGGCAAAAAATGCAGGAAGAATCGGAATTCCAGGCGCGGCTGCGCGACCGGTTAATTACTGAAATCCCTAAAAAAATCCCGGAAGTTTATCTTAACGGGCATCCGGCCAAAAGGCTGCCCAACAATGTTAATTTTTCAATAAGGTATATTGAAGGCGAATCTATGCTGCTTAATTTGGATATGCTGGGGATTGCCGCTTCCACCGGTTCTGCCTGTACCTCAACTTCCCTGGAGCCTTCCCATGTCTTGCTGGCGATTGGCCTGCCCGCCGATATCGCGCACGGCTCGCTGCGGCTGACTTTGGGCAGATGGACAAAAGAGGATGATATTGACTATTTATTAGAGCGCCTTCCCAAAATTGTAGAGAAATTGCGCGCTATGTCCCCCCTTTATGAAAAGAAATAGCTATACAATTATCTGTGTAATGTTAAATGTGTAATGTGTAACGCTGGTGTAACGGCTTTTGTATTTCCGTTACACATTTATTTGCATTACACCCACATTACACGTTACACTTTACCCCGTTAGACCCAGAAAGCCCCGGCCTTTAGGTCGGGGTCTAACGGGGTTTACACATTACACAAAACGACAGCATGCCTTTCTACCCTAAAGGATTATTTTTCTATGCAAAATAAGATTTTAGATTTTTTAAAAAGAAAGCCGGATTATGTCTCGGGCGACCAGGTCAGCCACCGCCTGGGAATCAGCCGCCAGGCATTATGGAAACACATCCAGGAACTTAAAGACACCGGCTATGATATCGTGGCCGTGCCGCATTTGGGTTACCGCCTGCTCTCTTGCCCGGATAGATTATTGCCCGGCGAAATATCCCAGCACCTTAATACCAGGTTTATGGGCAGGAAGATTTATTATTTTGACCAGGTTTCTTCAACAATGGATATGGCGATGGGCTTGGGATTAAAGTGCGCGCCCGAAGGCACGCTGGTTTTGGCAGAGGGCCAGGCTAAGGGCAGGGGCAGGTTAGGCAGGGCGTGGTTTTCGCCTAAATATAAAGGCCTATACTTCTCAGTGATTTTAAGGCCAAAGATTCTGCCGTCCCAGGCATCCATACTTACGCTTTTTTCCGCGGTCAGTATCTGCGAGGCGATAAAAGAGGCGGTGGGCGAGGATGCGCAAATAAAATGGCCGAATGATATCTTAATCCATCATAGAAAATTAGGCGGGATATTGACCGAGTTGAACGCGGAGATGGACGAGGTGCGTTTTGTGGTGGTCGGCATCGGCCTGAATGTGAATAATGACAAAAAGACACTATGCAGCGGAGCGGTTTCCCTGAAAGAGAAGAAGAAGGAAAATATCAACCGCGTAGAATTGCTTAAGGAGATATTGCGTAAAATGGAGGCAAATTATTTAGTCTTTAAGGCGCAGGGCGGCGCCCCGATATTGGAAAAATGGCGCGATTATAATATTACCCTGGGGAAAAGGATAAAGGTTTTTTCCCACCGCAGGCTTATAGAGGGCGTGGCCGTTGATATTGACAGAGACGGCGGGCTCCTGGTAAGAAATGATTCCGGCCTGACGCAGAAAGTCACTGCAGGCGACCTATCGCATTGCCGGTAATGTAAACTAAAAATTGATTACAGGTTGACAATTACCCGTTACGTTTTATAATAGGCCTATGCCTAGAGTGATGCGTTACGGGTTAATTTTTATCGGCGCCCTATTGGCTGGTGTTAATTCTGCCGCAGCCAAAGATAACCCCGCGTTAGATTTAGAAACAATGCTCCTATTCCGTACGGCAACCGCTATATAAATAAGGATACGGAGAAATTGGAGCGCAGCTTTTCGGGTTAAGCTATAAGAAGAAGCCCCAGCGCGACGGCTGGCCGCTTTTTCATACACGCTTTTCCTGGCAAGTCAAGTCTGGCCTCCAGGCTTTTTTAAATATCACCAACCTGTTTAATGTTGAATATCAGGAAATTGAAGGCATCCCTCAGCCGGGAAGATGGATTGAGGCAATGGATTGAGGCGGGCATAAAGACAAGGTTTTGAATTTATGGTATAATTTAAAAATTATGCAGAAACGCGTGGTAGTAGCGATGAGCGGGGGAGTGGATTCTGCGGTGGCCGCGGCTTTATTACAAAGGCAAGGCTATGAAGTTATCGGCATTACGATATGTTTTAATCTGGCCGATTCTCCAAAAAAGAGGCCGGGATGCTGCAGTTTTCAGGGGATAGAAGATGCCCGTAAGGTAGCGCATAAATTAGGGATAAGGCACTATGTCTTAAATATGCAGAAGAAATTGGAGGAATTTGTCATCGGGGATTTTTGTCAAGAGTATCTCGGGGGCCGCACTCCTAACCCCTGCGTCAGGTGCAATCAATATATTAAATTCGGCGTTTTATTAAAAAAGGCGCTTTCTTTGAATGCGGACTACTTGGCTACCGGCCATTATGCGCGTATAGAAAGGTCGCCACGTCGCCACGTCGCCACGTCACCAACATATTTATTGAAGAAAGGCAGGGATAAATTTAAGGACCAGTCGTATTTTTTATACCGGCTGAACCAAAACCAGCTTAAACATATAATTTTTCCGCTGGGTAATTATACGAAGGAAGAGGTGCGTAAATTAGCGCGCGGGTTTGGCCTGGCGGTAGCGGATAAATTAGCCAGCCAGGAGATTTGTTTTTTAGCCGGCGGAGATTATCGTGGATTTTTAAAAGAAAGATTACGCGGATTAAGGGCCGCGGGCCCAAAGCCCGGCCCGGTTATGGATAAACAAGGTAATATCCTTGGCCAGCATAAGGGGATTGCCTTTTATACTATTGGCCAGCGTGAAGGCTTAGGCATCTCTAGCGGGCAGGCTTTATATGTAACCCGGATAGACCCCAAGAATAATAGTATTATGGTAGGCGCCAAAGAGGACGCCTGCAGCAGGGAATTTTGGGTTAAGGAACCGCACTTTATTGCCAAAGAATTAAAAAAGAAGGTTGCTGTTAAGGTCAGAATAAGATATAATCACAGGCAAGCTTGGGCGCAAATCGCGCCCGGGAAAAACAGGATTAAGGTTTGTTTTAGAAAGCCGCAGTTTGCCGCCACTGCCGGACAATCCGCCGTTTTCTATGATAAAGATATAGTATTGGGCGGCGGTATAATTGATGAAGTTTTAGCTTAACGCAATTATAATAATCTCCAGGGTACAGTTACAATCTCGGGTTTAAAAACGGTACCCGATTGTATTTGCAAACGGTGCTAAAATGAAGAGGGAATTTAATGATTTGTCGGGAAAAATCAGGGAATTAAAGAAA
>Ga0194111_10004331_pt1 | contig 16580 bp, 19 predicted proteins | sample TA2KigC300mmetaG_FD_146194 | JGI IMG/M metagenome (GOLD analysis project Ga0194111, IMG submission 146194) | Freshwater microbial communities from Lake Tanganyika, Tanzania - TA2015033 Kigoma Deep Cast 300m | ecosystem: Environmental > Aquatic > Freshwater > Lake | place: Tanzania: Lake... | reverse complement strand
TCCCTATAATATAGCAAGCTCCCCCATCGAAGGGGGAGGGGATTATTGGGGAGATTTGAGATATTTTTTGTTAATATTTAATGTATATACAATTATGGACTGATTAATAAAGAAAATGAGTTAGGGTTTTATACCACATAATGAATGGCAAATAAGATCTCGTTTTACAGTTGACAATCCATTTCTCCTCCCTTTAATATAAAAAGAGCAGGGAGATAAGTTATCTGCCCTTTTTATTATGACAGAAGATCATTTCATCGAACTTATTGATGTAACTAAAATTTATCACCAAGGAAACAACCCAGTAGTGGCCCTTGATCATCTCAATCTAAAAATTTTAAAGGGAGAGTTTTTAACGATTACAGGCAAAAGTGGCTGCGGAAAGTCGACCCTGATCAACATCATTGGAGGATTGGATTCTCCAGATCAAGGCCAGGTCATGATCGATGGAGAGGACATTTCCCAGATGGATGATGATCGATTAACCCTTTTTCGGCGAAACCGAATCGGGATCATCTTTCAATTTTTTAACCTCCTCCCAATCCTGAGCCTTAAAGAGAATATTGCCCTCCCCCATCTCTTAAAAGAAGGTTCAAATTTTCTGAGTGTAAAAATCGATCAACTCCTTCATGAAATGGATCTCTATGACAGAAGGCACCACAAACCCCACGAACTTTCAGGAGGGGAATTGCAACGGGTAGCCATCTGCCGCGCCCTGATCAACGACCCTGGAATCATCCTGGCGGATGAGCCAACAGGTAATCTTGATTCAACCTCTGGAAGAAAGGTCTTGGAGATTTTGCGTCGATTAAAAGACGAGCAAGGGAAGACCGTCCTCCTTGTCACCCATAGTCAGGAGGGAGCTGCTATGGCTGATCGGGTTTTGAGAATGCGCGATGGAAAGCTCCTTTGAAGCAACCCAATGTCAAAGCTCAAAGTTCATGGTTCGACAAGCTCACCATGATTTCATCCTGAGCATGTCGAAGGATGACATTTGCCTGCCTGCCGGAGGTAGGGAATTTTATGGCCCTCCTTCACCTTCTTAAAAACATCACCCTCAAACATCTCCATCTCAATAAAGGGAGGACATTTTTCTCAGTAGTTGGAATCTGCCTTGGGGTAAGCGTCTTCGTCAGTATTCAAATTGCCATCCACACAGCTATCGAAGCCTTCAATGCCACAGTGGATCATGTTTCAGGAAAGGCTAACCTCCAGATTACCTCATTCGGAAGGGGATTCTCTGAGGATGTCTATCTTAAGGTCAAAAAGATAGTCGGGATAAAGGCAGCTACACCTGTCATCCAGTTTATCTCAAAGATCGATGAGCCCATTGGAGAACCCCTCTACCTTCTTGGTATCGATATCTTCAGCGACCAGCAGTTCAGGAATTATCAATTCTATGAGTCTGAAGAGGATCTTCAATTTCTAAAAGATCCCAAGGCGATCGCCATAACAGAAAAATTAGCCCATCGACATCGATTAAACAAGGGAGATACCCTTCCCATTATCTTCGGTTCAAAAAGAGTAAGGCTCACCATCACCCATTTATTAAAGATGGAAGGGCCAGCAAAGTCATTAGAAGGAAATTTTGGCCTCATGGATATTGCCTCTGCTCAGGAGGCCTTGGAAAAGGTCGGATTGATCGATCGAATCGATCTGATGGTGGAGAAATCGATTCCTCTCGATATGGTGGAAATGGAGCTGAAAAGAGTCATTCCTTCAGGTACCGAAATCCGTCGATCTGATACTCGAAGTGGCCAGATCGAGAAGATGGTCTCTGCCTTCCATCTCAACCTAACAGCCCTCAGTTTCATTTCTATCATCGTAGGGATGTTTTTGATCTATAATGCTATGTCCATCTCCGTCATCCAGAGGAGAAGGGAGATTGGTATTCTCCGAAGTCTCGGTGTCACCCGGTCTCAAATTCTAAGCCTCTTTTTATGCGAGGCAGGACTTATCGGAGGGTTAGGTAGCCTTATTGGAATAGGAACCGGAATAGGTTTGGCAAGAATCATGCTATTTTTAATCTCCAGGACGATCACCTCCCTTTATATATTGGTCAAGGCCGAGCATCTCATTATCTCTCCATTCATTCTCATCGCGGGATTTCTATTGGGATCTCTGGCTTCTATTCTCTCCGCAATCGGCCCTGCAAAAGAAGCATCCAAGATTGCCCCAAGGGAAGCCCTAACTTTAGGAACTCTTGAGACAAAAGTGAAGGGCCATCTCAAACATCTCAATCTCATCGGATTTGGTCTCCTCATCCTCTCTCTTATTTTTGCACTCCAGAAGCCCGTCCATCAGAAACCCATCTTTGGTTTCTTGGCAGCATTCCTCATCGTCATCGGGATAGCCTTCATGATCCCCTCTATCATCTCTCTTCTCAGCCGTCTCTTTGAACCTTTTCTCCGATTACTATTTGGTGTTGAGGGAAAGTTGGCGAACCGCTACATTCAAGACTCCATGGCGAGGACAGTCATTACGATCGCTGCATTAATGACCGCCCTCTCCATGTTTATCAGCATCTCTATCATGATCTTGAGTTTTAGAAAGACCGTTGACCTTTGGGTGGAACAATCGATCAATGGTGATGTTTTTATCTTTCCTGGTTCCTACTCCCTCACGGGTTATTCCGCCCTCCTTCCCCTCGAGGTATCGAGGGCTCTTTCCAGCCTTCCTGGAGTCAAAGCCGTTGATTCCTTCAGGGCCTTAGAAGTGCAGTATCAAGGCCAACCTACTCTTATAGCCTCTGTGGATGGAAAGGTTTTTCAAAATATGAAGGTGATTCGTTTCACCAAAGGGGATTCCAAGACCATTCTCAACCAATTCGCTTCGGGTCAGTCCATTCTCGTGACAGAAAGTTTTTCTCTCCGGCATCAGGTTGAGGCAGGAGATCGAATTAAAATCAATACACCTCAGGGAGAACGGGATTTTTTAATCTCCGGAGTCTTTTACGACTATTCATCCGATTGGGGAATGATCTTAATAGAAAAAAGACCCTTTCAATCCCTTTGGAATGACGAAACCCTCCATAGCGCAGGGATCTATCTCCGGGAAGGCATCTCTCTTGAAACATTTAAGGAGATGATTCGTGAAAGGTTCTCAAGACCTTATCAACTCTTTGTCGTCTCCCATCGTGAACTGCGCAATGAAATTCTTAAAATCTTTGATCAGACCTTTGCCATCACCTATTCACTCGAGTTCATCGCCATCGTTGTGGCCATCCTTGGGATCATCAACTCCTTAAACGGAGTCGTAATGGAACGGCAGAGAGATATCGGGATTCTCAGGGCAATGGGTGGATTTCGAAGACAAATCGAGAAGACTGTCCTAATTGAGGCAGGAATGATTGGGTTTTTCAGTCTCACCCTCGGGCTACTATCCGGTTTTCTCCTTTCCCTCCTCCTCATCTATGTGATTAACAAACAATCTTTCGGTTGGACCATACAATTCACCATTCCCATATGGAATCTCGTTCAATTTTGGGCCATGGTGATGGCAGCTTCCATTATTTCGGGCTTCATTCCTGCAAGAAGGGCTTCTAAAATGAAGCCAGTGGAATCGTTGAGAATGGAATAGGAATAAGTGAAGAGTGAGTAGTGAAAAGTGAAAAGAGATAGGTTATGAATTGTACGCTATGGTTTATGTCCTATGCTTTTGACATGACTGACCTGATTGGAGGAAACTATGGAAGAATACATTTATAAGAAATTAGCCAAACATCTCTCTTCATTGGGAATGGGTTATCCTGAGAAGGAAGACCTCATCGAAATTCTCCGAGAGAATTTTTCTCCCTTAGAGGCAGAAGTGGCACTGGCCATACCGACAAGGGTTATCCCATTTGAACCCGTAAAGGTCGAGGCAATCGAACCTCACCTTAACCTTCCGAGAGAGGAACTGGAAAAGATCCTATCCAACTTGGCTCAAAGAGGTCTCCTTTTCTCAAAAAAGATGGAAGATGGAAAAATGGGGTACTCGCTTCAACAATTTGGATACGGTTTTCCCCAGACCTTCTTCTGGAAAGGATTGGATACGCCAAACGGAAAAAAGATGGCCGAGCTGATTGCCAAATATTCCAAGAGGGATCAAATTTATGAGGCTTATGGTAAGACCGAAACGAAGCCTTTGCGCTACGTCCCAGCAACCCAATCGATTGATCCCGAAGAGCACGCTGTCTTTCCCTTTGAGATGATGGAGGAAGTGATCAAGAAGGCCAATCTGATTGCCGTCGCCCACTGTCCCTGTCGTGTAACTGCACGTCTGCTCGGAAAGGGATGCAACCATACACTTGAGAATTGTATGAAGTACGATGAGCTGGCAGAATATCTGATCGAGGAGAATATAGGAAGAGAAATCTCGAGGGAGGAGGCCCTCGATATCATCAAAAGGTCTGAGGAAGCTGGTCTTGTCCATCTCGTAGATAATGCGAGAGAGGGTATCAAACATACATGTAATTGTTGCGGATGTTGTTGCTGGTCGGTAGGGACGATCAGGAGAAAAAGGATTCTGCGAGATGTCCTGATGGCTACCTACTTTATCAGGGAGACGGACCAGGAAAGATGCATTGGATGTGGACAGTGTGTGGAAATTTGTCCTGTCAATGCGGTCAAGATGGAAGGAGATTTTCCTGCCATTGATAAAGAGTGGTGCATAGGTTGCGGCGTTTGTGCTGTCCCCTGCCCATCATCAGCCGTCAAGTTGAAAAGAAAGACGGATGCCATTCCCCCTAAGGATTTCAAAGAGTTGCATCATCAGATCCTAAAAGAGAGAAGGCTCTAAGAAGGACATTCCCGGATTTGTCACTCTGAGCGAAGCGAAGAGTCTAAAGTTTCTTAGATGAAGCAATATTACGTTTACATAATGACGAACCGATCAAAAACATTATATACTGGTGTGACAAATGACTTATTGCACCGAGTTTATGAACATAAGAGCAAAATGATCAATGGGTTTACTAAAAAATATAATATTACAAAGTTAGTGTATTATGAAGAAACGAATGATATACAGGTGGCAATTGAAAGAGAGAAATAGATCAAGGGATGGTTACGAATTAAGAAAATAACATTAATTGAATCTGTAAATCCAAATTGGAAAGATTTAAGTGAAGGGTGGTTTAAGTAGAAATAGAGATTCTTCGGTCGCTTCGCTCCCTCAGAATGACAAGAATAGGAATGTCATTCTGAGCCCTTCATCCGTTATTCAGAACGAAGTGGAGAATCTCTGTCTTCGGCTCAGAGTAAAATCCGCAAAGAATCTCCTCATCTTGGGATTTCTCTTTATCCTTACTATGACTCCTTTAAAAATTTTTGGCGAAGACTTCAAGCGTGTCCTCCCGGGAAAAGTCTTCTCTTTTCCACAAGACCATTTTTCTCATCCTGAATTTAAAACCGAGTGGTGGTATTATTCTGGCCATCTCCAATCCTCAGATCGGGATAAAAAGTTATTTGGCTATCAACTTACTTTTTTCAGGACAGGCTTAAAGAGTGAGAAGAAGGAAACAAAATCGAAGTGGTCTATCCAAAACCTCTTCTTCGCTCACCTGGCTCTCACCGATGGGTCGAAAAAGAAGTTTGAATATCGGGAAAAGATCAGTCGGGGAAGCCTGGGGGAGGCAGGAGCTTCTGTTTATAATAGAGATGGCAAACCTTTTCGGGTTTGGATTGAAAATTGGTCAATGGTAGGAAAAGGACCATCTTTCCAGAACCACCTCCTCCAAGCAGGGGATAAGGATCTTGGCATCGAACTCCTTCTCGCTCCGGAAAAGAATCCAGTGATCCATGGTCAAAATGGCATCAGCCAGAAGGCAGCAGGAGAGGGATATGCTTCCCATTATTATTCCATCACTCGCTTAAAAACAGAAGGAAGAATATTTTTAAACGGTAAGGAAATTCCTGTTCAAGGAACCAGTTGGATGGACCATGAATTTGGCTCCAATCAGTTGAGGGAATATCAGGTGGGGTGGGATTGGTTTGGCCTCCAATTGGATAATCGGGTGGATTTGATGTTCTATCAGATCCGACATCGGGATGGGAAGAAGGATCCCTTTTCAAGTGGAACGATAATCTTTGCAGACGGAAAATATGGACATCTCACATTGAACGATTTTCAAATCGAGGCGATGGATCAATGGAAGAGTCAAAAGAGTGGTGCCATCTATCCCTCCAAATGGGGCATAAAGGTTCTGGAAAACCAGATTGAATTGATTCTATCCCCGACGGTAAAGGACCAAGAATTGATTACAAAGGACTCGACGCGGGTGACCTATTGGGAGGGGAGTGTTAAAATTGATGGAAGATATCGGAGGGATCATGTCAAAGGAATGGGTTATGTCGAATTGACCGGTTACGCTAAACCCTTTTCAAAAGGAATCTGATACAAACGCACTAAATAACCAAACACCAAGCACCAATCATCAAATAAACTCTAGCCAAAAATATTTGAAATTTCCCCTCACCCTTCCCCTCTCCCCCAAGGGGAGAGGGGAAGGGTGAGGGGCACACAAAATGTTAGAAGAAAATTCTCAAATTTAGCCATGTAGGAATCAAATAACCAATTTCCAAACATTGTTTTTTAGGCTATTGACCTTAGTTTGGTTATTGGGATTTGGTTATTCCTGCCTGCGGTAGGCAGGGAATTTGGTAATTGGAATTTTATTGGCCAAAGAGGTTATAAAAGATTTATCCTTTGCTATACCGAAGATTAAAGGAGGAAAGTGAAAGATGCATCAACTGTTTTATCCAAAATCCCTGGTGGTCATCGGCGTTTCAGAAAACCCGGGCAATCTGGCAAGAGACATTGTTGAAAACCTCTTTGAATTTCAATTTAAAGGGGAGATCGTATTGGTGGGCAAACAAGAAGGGGTGCTCTTTGGAAGAAAAATTTGTACCTCAATGGATGATCTTAGAGAAGGGACCGATGTTGCCGTAATCCTCACCCCTGCTTACACTGTGCCAGGAATATTAGAAGCCTGCGGACGAAAAAAGATTCATTGGGCCATTATTGAAACCGCAGGGTTCAGTGAATATTCTGAGGAAGGGGCACAATTAGAAAAAGAAGTTCTTCGGATTGCCAAAAAATGGGGGATTCGAATCGTCGGGCCCAATTGCATCGGCCTCTTTAATGTTGAGAACGGTTTTGTTGTCCCCTTTGGAAATGTAAAGCGTGGATCTGTCCGTAGTGGAAAAGTCTCTGTCCTCTCTCAAAGTGGGGGGGTCTCTGGTACTTATTTCAACCTTCTCGCAAGTGCCAATGTGGGGATAGCTAAAATCGTGAGCATGGGAAATAAATTAGATCTCGATGAAATTGAATACCTCACATACCTCATCCAAGATCCACAGACGGAAATCATTGGTCTCTATTTAGAGAGTCTCGAAAAGGGAAGAGAATTAATGGACATCGCCAGGTCCACCTCCAAGCCCATCATCCTTCATAAAGCCAATATTGGAGAAGGAAGCACTCGTATCGCAAGACTGCATACCGCAGCCTTAGCCAATGACGATAAGATCGTTGACGCAGCCATGAGGCAAGCAGGCATCGTCAGGATAAAGGATTTCCGCTCCTTTGTAAACGCCGTAAAAATCCTTTCCCTTCCTCCTATGAAAGGTAACAACCTGGTCGTCCTCTCCCGCTCCGGGGGTATTGGCGTCGTTGCTGCAGATTCTGCAGAGATGCATGGGTTTCGCCTTTTACCCCTGACGCAAAACTTCCAGAATCGAATCCACAGTTACTTCAGGGCAAAGGTGATCCAACCTACTAACCCTCTGGATTTGGGGGACCTCTTCGACTTCGATCTCTATACGAAGATCCTGGAACAGGTCCTTAAAATCAAGACGGTCGATGGAATTGTGTTTCACCATGTTGCAACTGGTGAGGAAAAGGAACCTTCCAGAAGATTGATTCAAGCCGTGAAGGAACTCTGTCTCCTTTATCAAAAGCCAGTTGCCCTTTGCTACTTCACAGAGGAGGAGGAATTAGCTTTTATCAAAAGGGTGTTCGACTACCCTATCTTCACAGAACCCTCCGATGCACTAAGTGCGTTAGCGGTGTCAAGGGACCGCTACCGGAAACAAAATATTTTAAGAGAGAAACCTCCTGCCTATTTGGTGAATCGGGGTCGTTTAAAAGATCTCTTTCAAAAAGCGAAGAGGAAGAAAAGGGATCTTTTCCTTCCAGAGGCTTTTGAGGTGCTCCAAGCTTATGGAATTCCAGTTGCCGATTATCAGGTGGTTTATCAAAAAGAGGAATTACAAAAAGCGATGGGAAATATAAAAGGCCCTATTGCCCTTAAGGTCATCTCCCCTGAGATCTCACATAAATCTGATGTAGGAGGTGTGCTTCTCAACATCGCCCGTCTCTCAGAGGCAGAAGCGGCTTATGAGAAGATTAAAAAGTTGGATCGAGGAAATTCATTTGGAATCCTTCTCCAAAAGATGATCTTGGATGGGAAGGAGGTCATCTTGGGAGGAAAAAGAGATCCTTCTTTTGGTCCTGTGATCCTCTTTGGTCTGGGAGGAATTTATGTAGAAATTTTTAAGGAGACCTCTCTCCGGGTGGTTCCGATCAATCGATCTGAAGCTCGGGAGATGATTTCAGAATTAAAGGCTGCAAACATCCTCAAAGGGGTTAGAGGGGAACGGCCATTGGATATTGATGCATTAGTCGAAGATCTTTTAAAGCTTTCACAGTTGATGATGGATTTCCCTGAAATCGAAGGGATTGATATCAATCCTGTAATCGCCCTTCAAAAAGGGGCTGTGGCAGTAGATGCACGCATCATTCTGAATAAATAGACCCGTATGTCCTCTTCTTTTATATCCCAAGGTTCTCTCCTACAATAATGACTGTGACATCGGTGCGACTCGGTTTTTTAGCTAAGGTGACATAGATATTACAAATCCGATCCGGAGAATTACAATCTTCACATACACCCGTCTCAACGCAAGGGGCCTTCCTCTTAAGCCTTTTTGCATTCTGTGGAGCCGTCCATTCCCTAACCTTCTTTTCTGCGGCATCGATATCCTTAACAATTTTATTTACCCCAGAGATGACGATCACCTTTTTAGGTCCTATGAACATGGCACCTACTCGATTGCCCGAGGCATCCACATTGAACAATTTTCCATCCTCCGTCACCGCATTCGTGCTCGAAAGAAAGACGTCAGCAGAAAAAGATTTCCGGATCAATTCGAGTCGTTCTTCATCAGTTCTCGCTTGCTGAAAAGGGATGATGAGGGTGACTTTTCGGTTTTTCAATGCATCTAATAAACCAATCTGCGAAAGGGTGATGGATCCCCCGATGCCCACAGTTGCCCCATCAGGTATCCGCTTCATCACCTCTTCAAGTGATGCCTTTGAATCGGAAACGAAGATGGCTTCAAAATTATTTTTCTTCAATGCGTTGATCGTCCTATCCACTTGCTTCTCCCTAAACCATTGCTCCCACTGTTCCATATTCCATTCCTCCTACTTAAATCCATATTATTTTTTAAACCTTTTTATCCAACCGACTCTCAGGGTCATCTCTTATTCTCTATTTCTTTAATCTTCTGTATTAAATAAGGGTTCATTGGAGGTAACTCTTCTTTGGCAGCATTCTATACCATACTATCTCTAGATCAACCCCAAAGTATTCATGGATTAAATTCTTCCTCCTTCCTGTCATTCTCTTCCAGGGAATCTACGGGTAGGGAGCTTTTAAATCATCTGATATTTCTCTGATGCTTCTTCGAGGAAAACTGATATTATTGTTATTCAATCCGTCTTTCATTTTTTATAAATATACCAAACCATGCGAGGATTGAACAGCACAAATTTTCAGATCCAAACGTAGATAGAGTTAAGTTATTTCCGACATGAAGTGTTTGGTAAAACTGACTTAAAAATTAAGTCAACAGTGGGAGAAAACATTGACTGAAAAATTCAGTCAGCGATCCTGGAGTCTTGACTTCAAAATGAAGTCAGACATTACCATCTTGCTTTGAATTTTTGCACTTTGCTCTATGATATTGGCTCTATGCTTCAGGGCAGGGCCAATTTTTTTATGGATGCTCAAATCTCAATTTCTCAAGCTTGACCTCAGAGTCCATGCTTGGCAAGCTCCTCTCTCATCTTTTCCAGAATTTGAGAAATCTTTGTACTCAGTAAATGTAGAACTTGGTTTTATTTTCAGGGATGGTTCCTAATTGGAAAAGGAATGTCTAAAAATCCATTAGAGTGCCTGATTCTTTCTCCATCATTGTCCCTAAATAATAGTTTTGGTGTATTAATTATATGCAATATAACATTAATTTTTAAATAAATTATTGAATACCAAGGAAAGTTTTCATCGGTATTAAGGCCGTAAGTAAAAGAAAATACTAATGAATATAATTTGTGAATTATTGATAATTATAAAGACCAATTAAATTTTGGTTGACAAAACATATTTATGATCGTAGCATTTTTACTAAAATATAACTTGCAGTTCAATAATCGTTAGGCGATATTAAAATAAGATTTTTTTATTTTTAAATATGAGTTCAGATCAATCGTGTTTGTCATCCCAACACCGGTTGAAAAAATCTAAATTTGACATTGATATGAGGTATGTATGAATAGGAGACTTCTAATCTCAAGCTTTCTTTTGCTCCCAATTATAGGCACCGTCACCCCTGACATAGTCAATGGTCAAACGCGTGTTAAAGTCGTTCTGGAGTACGATGGCAACGACTTGGTGGGACAATCCCTTTACTATGTGGTTAAGGAAGAACTGCGTAAGTCAAGTGGCTTCGATCTCAAGGATAGTCCACAAGGTGCATTTATAAGGATTCGGCTACATACCAGCGACTCTAGTACCCCTCCAGCTGGTAATCCGTCAGCGGTGGCTGTTATAGTGACTCTCCTTCCGAGTGATAGCTACCTCCATGATCAAGTAATTTTCGTGGGCCGAAATCGAATTCGTGAAGTTGCGACGTTAATCGTTGCCGGGATTGATCAGTACCTCGAAGAACTCTTCCGCGATGCAAGGAAATCAATGGAGAAAGCACCGCAATGATGCAGCACGGAAAGAGCAAGTTGTTAGGCTGTAACAATTCATAACCATGAATACTGAATCAACGATCGCGGAATTGGAGGCAGAGTTAGAGAAGCTTGAAATAATTGCGGAGAATTGTGAACGACAAATTCTTCTTATTAAAGAGGCTCAATTTGTGCTTAATACAACCCAATCACGTATCACATCATTACTCGATAAGAACTCTGTCGCGTTCAGAGTCTTTGACCGAATGATCCGCGAAAAAACGCTATGGTGGGAAAGCACAATGTCTGGTTATGTGTCCCCAAAGGATTGTTCTAACATAAAGACCTTTATCAAAATACTTCATGCCACCATTAATGAACTTGAACCTGAGTTTCTTCGAGAGGAGAAAAGAGAAAAGAAACAGTATTTCATCCAAGATGGCGATGAGTATCGAGCAAAGAAGACTATCTTCAAACTCATGAAAAGAGCGACACAAGAACTCGTTATTGTCGATCCATATCTAGACGAGACGATTTTCGACTATATCGAGTCTCTTGATTCGAGTATCGGTGTGACAATGCCTACGGAGTCCAAGAAGGCAATATTTCCCAAACTTCTCAAGGCTTTCGTTGTGAAAAGGACCAATGTCGAGGCGAGAGAGTGTTCTGCGTGTCATGACAGATTTCTTATTATTGATCAAAATGAAATTTGGCATTTGGGCGCTTCCATAAATCACGCAGGGAAAAAAGCGTTTATGATCAACAAGGTCTCTGAACAGAATGAGAAAGATGATTTCCTAAAGAATTATCAAAGTTGGTGGAGTTGTGGAACTCCGATTATTTAGTTACTGAGGCAGCGCCTAACAAGTCGCTCCACTGGATCGCCGATAAACCTGGCTCCCAGTGAGCTTATTCGTTATCCATAGGAAAAATGAAGAAATTAGAAATGAAATTAGGCATAGCTTGGTTTCGCGAAGATCAATGGCCGTTATTGAAATCTACGGCATCTGATTCCGAAGTCATAGAGGATACATATCAAAAATGGTTGCAACATGTCGGCAAGTTCATGAAGAAACTGAAGAAGGAGGGTTACCAGCCAGTCAAGATTGATTTTGATGTTAATGAGTTTAATGACTGGTGCCAAATAAATATGAAAGTACCCAACGGTGACTCTCGCTCAGAATATACCGCGCATTTACTACGAATGAAGGACAAATATAACTCTTATTGAAGATCAACGGATAACAGCCGGCTCAACCCGACCGGGAACAGGCCGGTTTAGCCAAAATGTTTTCTCCGTGCCCCGGCAGGTTAGCCGGAGCGTTCGGCGGGACTCTCGCCCGCATAACGAGGGGCGGATGGGCAGCCCCGTAGGGGTCTGTTCCATCCGCCCCTCGTTATGCTATAGTAAATTGGAGGGGATATGAATCTAATATTTGCATCCTTGCAAAAATATAGAGTACTGCTACTGCTTCTTTTTGGAATTCTGCTTTATACTGGCTGTACATATCAACCACGCTCAGAGGCTTATAATCCGCAAGGATTTTTCTCAGGACTTTTTCATGGGTTCATCGTTCTCTTTAATCTCATTGGAAGTATATTTATGGATATTAGAATTTACGTTTTCCTAATTCAGGTTTCTTTTATGATCTCGGCTTTTTATTGGGGCTGCTGCTTTCTTAGGAGGCGTAGGGTCAATTGCATAGAGAAAAGTTCGGTAGGGTACAGAACCTGCATATTAACCTTCTGTTCAGCCGATAGCCGCTGGCAAGTCTATCATTAACATAGCTACCAAAAACAATTTGACTTTAACAGAAATCACTGCTATTCTATAATAAGAATACAATAGGCACACGTTCATGAAATATTTTGACTGGGATGATGAGAAAAATGAAATGCTCAAGAAAGTTAGAGGCGTGTCATTTGAACAGGTTGAATTGGCCATTGCATTAGGAGATTTGGTTGACAGAATAAAACATCCAAATCCCGCAAGATATCCGAATCAGAAGATCTTCTTGGTAAAGATTGAGAATTATGTCTATTCGGTGCCATATGTTGAGGATGACGAAAAAATATTTTTGAAAACGATAATACCAAACAGCAAGGCAACTAAAAAGTATTTGGGAGGAAAGAAATGAAAAAGGCAAGATATTTGGATGAAGAAGAAAGAGAGTTGGCGCAATCCCTTGAAAAAGAAGAATGGATTCCTGACCTCACCAAAAAAGAAAAAAAGCAATACGAGGAATATGCCCGCTATAGCCTTAACAAACAGAGGCGTATCAACATACGAATGAGTGAGCGAGATTTAAAGAAAATTAGGGCCAAGGCAATTGAAGAGGGCATACCATATCAATCCCTTATCTCAATGTTGATTCATAAATATAATGAGGGGAAAATATCGATTAATCGATAAACAGCCTAACAAAAAAATCCAGCGGATGGCTGATAGCCACCGCTGACCTAAATCGTTATGCACTAATTATTGTTATTAAAGGAGCCCATATGCTTGAATATACAAGGGGAGAATTATCTGAAAAGGATCTGGAGGATCGCATCATCAAGCATCCACATTTGATTGAAGACGGTTTGAAGTATTTAGAACATCAACGCCATACATCTTCAGGCCGCTTGGATATCTTATTCGTTGATAACAATGGTTCTCTTGTGGTCGCTGAATTAAAGGTTGTTGAAGACCCATATATACTATTTCAGGCATTGGATTATTTTGATTTCATAGCAGAAAAAATTGAAGGGTTTGCAAGGTTATATTCGAAGCATGATATAGACGTAGAAAAATATCCACGCCTGATGCTCATTGCACCGAGTTTTAGTCCCATTATGATAAATCGTTGCCGATGGCTGAATCCAGATATTCAGATTTTCAGTAGGCGATATCCAAAACTGACCTAATTATGATAACTTCAGACCCCAATTTTATTCTTCATTTAATTCCCACCACACATTCGATGGTATTTAATTCTTTTGATTCCTAGTAAATGTCCCCGGAAGCGATTAAGCGCACCGTCTGTCTAAGATAAGTATATGGAAGTAACATAGAGAGGACAAAAGTCGTAGACTCGACTCTTCGAGAGGTGTGTCTCCTGCGGCCGGTATCACAAGCTTGATCCGAGGCTTTGGCGCTCATTTTGAACTGCCTCGACTTTACTCAGAAGAATTGACCCACCGATAAAATGATCATGGTTTTTGACCCATCTCTTGCCCATTGGAGAGAAGAAGAGCTGATTTTTCTTTTCATTCCTTGAACAATTATCATATCGGCTTTTTTGAAGGAATAAAAATAAGGAAAGCCCGAAGAGGCACCTTCGGGCTTTCGGAGGGGAGCTCCGCAAACAATTGGAAGCTCAACGAAGTTAATTATTTTTACCATGGCTTCTGGCTGTTTGCAAGGCCCTGAACCTATCATGGTTCAGGGCAAGGGTCGGAGGCCATTTTATTTTGCTTTTAGTTGAGGTGGGTTGTCGTTGGTGTGGCAAAAGGTTCTATGTATGTCGGCGATGTTGGAGGGGGCAGGCTTATTGTTGTGAGGAATGCCGTAGATTAGGAAGGCAGAGAGTTCACCGGGAGGCGCAGAGGCGTTACCGGCAGATTCTGAGAGGGAAGAAGGCTCACCGCCAAGGGGAGAACCGCCGCCGTCACGGGTGGAGCAAGAAGAATGAAAAAAAGATGGATGATCTCTCTTCAAAAGGGTTGGCTTGGTGTGCTATAGTGAAGACTTGGAGACTTGGGGTCAAAGCTAAATTATACACTTTACAAACGGTAAATACAGTTGGTGTAATTGATTATTGAACTCCCAAAGAAAAAGATGAGGGCCTAACAAACGGTTCCACCGGATCGCCGATAAACACGGCTCCCGGTGAGCCTCATCGTTAAGTGTAAGAGACAGATTTTGAAAATTCATGCTGTTTCCAAGGTTATAAGAGTATTGATCATTTTTCTTTTTTTATTTCCAAGTCTTTGCATAAGTGCCTCAAGCACTGAGGAATGTGATGGACAAACAACTATTGAGATTGAAGAGTCCTTTTTCCAGAAGTACCAAATAGCAGATAAGAAGCTTAATGAAACATACAAGAAGTTTATTGATGTTCTTGAGCATTTCGAGAAGTTCAATAGGTTAAAGCCTGGAGCCATTATTGGTGTGTTTCGAGAAGCGCAGAGAGCCTGGTTGACTTTTCGAGATAAAAACTGCAATTTTTATGTAAAACTTATTGGTGAGGGGTCTCTTCGTCGCACAGAGGAACTGGGTTGTTTGGTAATAATGACAGAGGAAAGAACCTCAGAGCTTTCTAAAATTGATGATGAACTCATACATAAAGGTTATGGGGAAAAGAAATGAACCACACTTAACAAATCCCTCCAGCGGATGGCTTACAGGCACCGTTGACTTTAATCGTTATATGCCTAAAAAATTGAATATTTCTCTTTCACTTCAAAAACAACTCTTGACAATGATACCAGTAATGATACTATAATGATATGGCTAAAATAGATGACATACTTGCACAAATGAAGGAGAATCCTAAAGATGTTCGATTCAACGATTTGTGCAAGGCATGTGATCATTTTTTTGGGGAGTCTCGCCAAAGTGGGAGCAGTCATCGAATTTACAAAACCCCGTGGCAAGGTGATCCCCGAATAAATATTCAGAATCATAAAGGAAAAGCCAAAGCATACCAGGTGAAACAGGTGCTTCTGGCTATTGAAAGATTGGAGGTTGATCATGGCTCTGAAAAATGATCGATATACTTATCGGGTAACCTGGTCTGAAGACGATAATGAGTACGTAGGTTTGTGCGCTGAATTTCCAAGCTTGAGTTGGCTGTCTAAGAAACCGGAAGTAGCCTTAAGAGGAATCCGCAAATTAGTAGAAGATGTCGTAAACGATATGCAAAAGGAAGGCGAATCCGTTCCCGAACCAATCGCTTGTAGGCACTATAGTGGCAAATTCATTGTTCGGGTTCCTCCCCAAGTTCATCGAAAACTTGCAATCCAAGCAGCCGAGTCCGGTGTCAGTCTGAATCGTCTTGCCAGTTCAAAGTTAGGCCAATGAAACTTACACATAACAAAGCGATCCAGCGGATGGCTTACAGCCACCGTTGACCTTGCTCGTTGGCCTTGACAGGGAGCAAGAATGATGTATAATATTGATGTATACAGTATGGTAGGTGCGGTATGGTTCGCACACAAATATACCTAACAGAGCATCAACGTGACGAACTGGCTGCTATCTCAAAGGCCGCGGGTAAGAAACAAAGTGAGCTCATTCGAGAGGCTATCGATCGCCTCATCAATCAATCGAGCCACAGTCGGAGGGAGGCGGTTCTGCGAGAGGCTGCCGGAATCTGGAAGGACCGTACAGATCTTCCTGACTTCAATTCAACGCGTGCCGAATGGGACAGGAAGTAATCATGGCGCGGTCAATCCTTATGGACACAGATATTCTTGTCGATTTCTTTCGGGGACACAGCAAGGCGGTGGCCTTCGTCAACACACACTCTGCTCGAATCATTCTGTCATCCATCGTCGTCGCAGAGTTGTACGCTGGAGTAAAAGGAGATGCAGAA
>Ga0194111_10004330_pt1 | contig 16590 bp, 11 predicted proteins | sample TA2KigC300mmetaG_FD_146194 | JGI IMG/M metagenome (GOLD analysis project Ga0194111, IMG submission 146194) | Freshwater microbial communities from Lake Tanganyika, Tanzania - TA2015033 Kigoma Deep Cast 300m | ecosystem: Environmental > Aquatic > Freshwater > Lake | place: Tanzania: Lake... | reverse complement strand
AAAAACCTACCCCTGAAAGGGGGGTACCCCCCGAGAAGCCATCGCGCGCGCGTTTTTCGCGGCCGACTCAAATATCGCGCGCGCGACGCCCGTGCGGGGCAGCATATACCTTCCGAAAAAGCGGGAACGCGGGAACACCGGGAACGTGGGATCGGGTTTGGCGCGGGAAGCAGCCCACGGATCTCAGTCAAGCAGAATGTCCCCAGCACACCAGCACCGGCTTCAGGGAATGCGCCGCTCCGGCGGGAAGATTTCGCCGCGCTCGTTCACGTGCTGGAGACCCAGGGCCGCTTCGCACCAATGCCGCCCGAACCGCCCTGGGCCGATCCCCGGCCCGATCTCATCGGGGATCATGTTCAGTGGCTGACCTTGCTGGAGCTGGCGTACTGCCACGACGCTGAAGATCCGAACGGGGTCTTCGGGGCGCTGGTCGGCATCCGTTGCTGCGGCGCGGCGATTGTTTCCAGCGGTGGAGCCAGGCCATCCTGGCGTTTGACGCGCGGCGAGATGACCGCGGCCGAGTGGCAGGTGATCCGGACGCAGTGGCTCATGCCCCATCTCAAGGTCCTGCAGGAGCTGCTCGGCGCGCCCGCGGCAGCGACGACCGGGGGAGCGCAGACCTCATGAAACGACAGAACGGCGTGACGCTCAACGGCAAGCTCGATAATGTTCGCGCCAGCCAGGTGACCGTAGGGGATCTGACGGGGAGCTACGTTACAGCCACGCTGATCACCGATCACCTGGCCTACGGCGGGCACCACCAGGTCGTCTTCCCGGAGGAACACGCGGCCGATGTGCTGGCGTACTGGGGGCTAACCGACGGCAATCTGGAGGTGGCGATCGAAGGCTGGCTGCGCTCGACACCGGCGGTCGCCGGCAGCCCGGCGACCGCAGTTGTGGTAGTGGACCGGGTGATTTATCTTTCGGTCACTGACACCATGCGCGACCAGGTGGCGAGCTACAAGGCAGCGGTCAGGCAGGGGCCAGGCTCTGTTTCCGGCCGCAAGCAATCCAAAACGAGGTAGAGCAGAACGATGGACGATCCGAAATTCCCGGAACCGGTGACCGTGAGCGAGCTGCGCGCTGATCTGCGGCGCATCCTCGAGACCGTGCACTACTTCCATCAACGTTACGCGATCATGCGCAACGGGGACATGATGGCGATCCTGTTGGCGGTGGAGGATTTTCGAGAGCTGGTCGGCGCGCTGGGAAAGCCGGCGGAGATTGATCGCAAGTGACGCAGTGCTTATCCTGCCTGCAATTCCGATCTCAGCGTTGGCATCCACACTGTCTGGGCCATTTCGCTACGATGGCGACAATTTCGCCCGTGTGGGCTCAAGTTCACGGTCAACGTCAGTCATGCATGAAGAATTGAGGTGTACCGGTGAAATGCCCTTTCAATGCACCAAAGAGGAAATTCGAAGCCCCCGCCTGCGCGATGATGAGATCCTGCCAATCGTGCAGTGCCTGTTGAGCAGGTCGAATTACTGCGATGTGCCCGGAATCCGATACCAGTGCCGGCTTGCCTGCATTAACGTGGGCGATCAACTGGTTCAGCGTCACCTGTGTGGTTGGATTGATCTCCACCCAGTCAGACATGATGCCCTTGTCCGCGGCAGAAGTGACCCACGGTAGCCTTCGATTCAAGTAGTCATTCAGAAGTGGGGCCTGTGCGGTCATCGGATCCGTGTAGATAGCATTCGGATCGCCCTGCCCCCTGCCCAGGTTACCTTTTGTGGGCAGCGGCACGCCCATTGCACGCATTACATCGCCCGCGAAGATGTTGCACCGCGTGTCGGCGTTGCCGGCGCCCCCGGCTTGGTAGCGGCCTGCCAGTTCGGCAGAGCTCACGTCGAATTGGTCAATCACGTTGGCATAGTGGTTGGCGCTGCGTTGACCTGGCTTGTTCTGCAACGGTGCGGTCACCTGGTTCCAGTGCGATTGCATGACACTCATGGCCTTGAGTTGGGCGCGTGCGGCCTGTACTTCGGCACTCACTGTCGGTGATTTCGGAGCGATCTGGGTGGCGATCTCAGCCTCAGCTGTCTGTTTGACCTGGGCTGCTGTGGTTGCTGCCGCTGCGACCGCCGTCTCCTTCAGCCTGATTGCTTGGGTGACTGCTACCGCCACCGCCGTTTCCTTCACGACGATCGCCTGAGTCGCAGCCTGCTTCTTGCCGGCAGCTACGGCGGTCTGCGCTGCATTCGCCACCGAGGTCTCGATTGCGCGCTGGTCAGATGGTTGGCATCCAACAAGCATCAGTGGTCCAAGTGCGGTTGCTGCCAAAGCGAGAGCCCAGAGAACTGGTCGGAGTGATCGTGTTTTCTGCATCTGTTCTCTCCCATGGGAGTGCTCGCCCCGGTCCGCCACTGGGGACATGCCAATCTCCGCTGTCCCCTCCCCGGCGAGCGCCTGCAGTACCTTCAATGCCATAGCGACCGATGAGCGCGTGACCACGACTCTGCCTCCTGGGCTGGGCAAAGGGGCGGCTGACGGTGCTCTAGAGCACAGAGCTGGCGGCTGAATCACATATCATTCATCCCTGTCAACTTCTCGTCAGTCCCCCCAGAGCCTCAATGACCAGCCTGGTAGCTCTCTCTTTCTGCGGCGCGCTCGTGAAGCGTCCCAGGCTAGATCTTACGGTCGCGCTGGCCTCAGCCCGACTCAGTCCCATCGCCAGCAGCACATGTGACGGCTCCAAAGCACCCGATGAACACGCAGACCCGATCCCCATCATCACTTCCGGCAGGTTCAACAGAAGCGCGTCAGCATCGATGCCGGCGAAGGTCAGGCTGCTCGTGTTAGGAAGGCGTGGTGCACCGCGGCCATTGATCTTCAGGCCAGGGATACTGGCGAGTAGGGCCTGTTCGAATTGGTCGCGCAGGCCCGCGATACGAACGCGCTCGTCGTCAAGCGCGGCTGTACAGATTCGGCAGGCTTCCCCGAAACCGACGATCCCTGGCACATTGGTCGTGCCGGAGCGCAGGCCACGTTCCTGGCCACCTCCATACTGCAAGGGGGTAATTGGAAAAGCATGTGGACCATTCCGAACATAGAGTGCACCAACGCCCTTGGGTCCGTATAGCTTGTGCGCGCTGATAGAAAGCAGATCAACTTGCCAGGTTTCAGCAGCCAAATCCACCGGGATTTTCCCCACGGCTTGGGCCGCATCACAGTGGATCATAGCGCCATGCTTGTGAGCGATCTCTGCAATCCTCGCGATGGGTTGAAGGGTGCCAACCTCGTTGTTGGCAGCTTGCACGGACACCAGCAGCGTCCGGTCATTGACTGCCGCCTCAGCCTCGTCAACTAAGACCCTGCCCTCCCTGTCAACCGGCAACACAATCAGTTCGTAGCCTTCTTCTCGCAGTTGCTGACAGGGAAGCAAGACGGCCTTGTGTTCTACTGTGGAGGTGACGATGCGAGTGCGCCCGCCATGGCGATTGGCGCGACCCAACCCCAGGATCGCTAGATTGTTGCTTTCCGTGGCGCCACCAGTGAAGATCAGCTCGCCTGGTTGGCAGCCAGTCAAAGCAGCGACCTGTTGTCGTGCCCTGTCAACCGCACGCGCTGCCTTTCGTCCCTGAAGGTGCAATCCTGTGGCCGGGTTGCCGTACCATTCGGAGAAGAACGGCAGCATCTTCTCGACCACCCCGGGGTCGCAGGGAGTAGTCGCGTTGTAGTCGAGATAAATGGGTTTCTCCATCCGTCCTCAGATCGGCTCGCATTGGAGTTCTTCATCATATTGCCGGTACTCGGCATCCAGCACGTACAGCTGCTCCCAGACCAGTTGACGCAATTCCGTTGCCGGGCGGACACAATACATCTCGAAGTCTTCAGGCGTGACCTGACCATGCGGGAATTGCAGCTTCATCAGGCCGCTGGCCAGCAGGCGCACCGCATCTTCGTTACGCTTGTAGAGTTTCTTGCCTTTGAGACTGATAGCACGGCTCGCGAGCTGATTGGCGCTGACATCTTCGCGCAAGGCCAGTAGCGCATCGCCGAAGAAGTCGGATTTCAGCCCCACACCCTGGGCAAACGATCCTCCACTCAGCTTGCTTACTTTCCAACCGGGTAGAATGCCGCGCAGCCGGTCAAGGAAGGCGGTCTCCCGCAGGAACTCAGGCAATTCCTTGACCAGTGGCGAGAGCACCGGCCGCTGCTCGCTATCGAGCATGATGTTGGCTAGCATCACCAAACTGCAAGGGCTCGCCGTTTCGTAGAGGCCACCGCGCGTCAGACGGCCATTGGCCAGGAACCCCTTGAGCCCACCGACGATCTCCTGCGGTTTCTCGAATTTAAGCGTCTGTACTTCATCCAACACGACAACCGCAAAACGCGCCAGTAAGCCCCATTGCCCGCTGGCATTGTTGACGAACAGCACCGCCGGCGAAACGTTGCCGCCGCTCATCAGGCGCACACGCGGGTTGATGTTTTCGTACAGGTAGCTCTTGCCGGTGCCTTTGGGGGCAAGCTCCAGCAAGTGCAGGTTCTTTTCCACTAGTGGCAGCAGTCGGCAAAGCAGATAGGTCTTCTCGCTCTCATCCAGCGCCAAGGGGTTATACCCCATCGAAGTAAGCAGCAACGCACGCCATTCGTCCAGGGAGAAGGCGGCGCGTTTCTCCTTGAAGATTTCCAGGTTGACTGACGCCTGCATCGGCTTGAAGGAGGTTAGGGCGATGCCCTCCTGCGTATCCATCAGTTCAACAACGCCCCACATTCCTTGCTTGAGCAGATCGGGGTAGTCTTCCACGATGCCATCAGCAATATGAACGTCGGTCAACCCCAGTAGCTTGAGTTGAGCGACGCGCTCTTTTGTCCGCTTGGTGAGGACGATCTCTACTTCGACAGGTGTCAGGACCTTGACTACTTCCCCATTGAGCAGGCGATTCTTGATGATCTTGGATTCATCGGGCAACGGCAGAAAGCGATCCGCCCAGGCCTGGATCTTGCCCAACTCTGTTGGACTAACCGGGCCTTCACCAGGGGCAAGGGTGTCCAAGATCCATTCGGCCACATAGGCCGGAACGCTGCGCCTGTTCAGCTGACTACTGGGTAGGCGGCGCTTATCTATCGCCAAGCGACCGAATACCTGGCTCGCCTTTTGGTTCAGTGCTTCAATGGTAAGGATGTCACTCATAAGCCCAAATCCTTGAAGATAGAGTCATCCCGTTCGTAAAGGGCCTGCACTTCGAATGAGGGGGTGGCTTCGGCTGTAAAGGTTCTACCGCTTGCCTGTCGGAACAACAGGGTTGCCTTCAGAGTTGCCAGATTAGCCTTGACCGGCCAGGGCTGCAGAGACACAGCGAATTCGGTTTCTTGCAGCGGGGGAACGCTCCATGTTCCATTGGCTCGTGCGCCGTGCGACAGCACGATCGCAAGGCAATCCAATGAAACCCGGCTAAGGTTGATCATGTGGATCACCATCGTGCCGACGCTTTCGGCTTCGCCTTTGCCACTGATTGTGATGGACACATCTGGCTGCCGTGCATCGCGCTCGAAGACAAACCAAGGCACGATAGCTTCTTCGGGGAACAAACCACCATGCGGATAGGGTTCAGAACCAGACCTAGCGTTCTGGAAGGAGTCTTCGCCCACCGCTATCAGCATATCATGAAGCATGGCAAAACGTTCACCGTTGACGGCAATCCAACCAGTATCATCATTGATCGAGAAGCCACACTCGTCAAATTGCTGGTTTACTTTGCCCCAAGCGACTCGACCGTGTGCCTGCAACCCGTTGGGGATAGGTAATCGGCGCGGCGCTTCGGGGTTGAGCAATCGTCCATGATCAGTAGTGATGATGATCTGGAGGGGCACACGAGGTGGAAGAGTTTCGACGACTTCTTGGACGGCTTGTAGTACGGATTCGAGCTCTGCGCGCACCTGCCTTTCGCGTTTGGCGTCGGCCTCGAAATGATAGGCGACATCCGGCTGTCCGATCCGCCAGAGGACCAGGCATCCAGGCTGCATATCCTTGAGTTCACGCACGGGCGAGGCGTTGTCAGGCAGGATCGTGCCCAGCGGCGGATACTCTGGTGCAAGACGGGGTGGCACACCTTTGAGCAGGGCATCCTTGGCAAACTCGGTCACGGTCGGCAAAGGGGCAAAGCAGTACGATCTCTGCTGAAGCTGTAGTCGCTCTATTCTCGCCGAAACGGCGTTGGCGAAGTCTTCGGCATCCCAAGCAGGCAGACCATCCAGGATTACACAGAAAGCAAAGACGCCATGAGCTGTCTCACGGAGGCGAGCGGCCCGCTGAAACGAGAGCCAACTGGGATCCAGAAGCCATTGCGGATAGCGCATGAGGTACCAGTGAGCAAAAGCCTGGCCATGATGACAGGCTATTGCTCGGGCCTGTTCATCACCATGACGCGCCTGCCACCGGCGATAGGGCAAATACTCCGCTCCAAACCAGTCCAACACGGCCGGCTCTTCACCTGGCAGGGGCGATGGTTCCGGTGGAGGTACGCGTTCTTCCAGTGCAGCCAGTCTTTGCGTGTTGAGATAGGGTTGCAGCCGCCGAATGATATTGGACGTGAGATGTATGGGGTTGTGTTCGTAGAACTGAACGGAGAGTTGCGCGAGTTCTTGACGTAGTGCTACCGATAAAGGAGTCCCAAGCATCTGCTCGAAGTAAGCCCCATTGGTTTCGATCAGTCTTTTCATCCATCCGGACTTGGTTTCGTTCAATAACGCGGCGGGAAGCTCCAGCGGGAATTCGCCCAGGCCGATAGGCCCATTGGCTCCCAGTCCCAGCCAGGAATCAAGCAGGATCCTTGCTTGTAGGTCGGTGACTGCCCGATAGATGTGCGCTTCGGGCTGACCTTCTGCTTGTCGTTCCAGCAGATAGGCCAAGTGGCGCAGAATGATGGTTTCGGCGTCATCTGGCTGGTGTGAGTACAGCCAGAGCAACCAGCGAGCGGCATGCTCACGGGAGGAGCCGCCCTGCCAGACGACGAAGTCGCTCGGGTAACAGCGTTCCAAGACGAATTTAGATGAGATCTGGTCTAGCGAAGCGGCAGTCATGCCCATTTTTCGCGCCAGCCCGGTAGCTTGTTCATGTGTCAGTTCCGGGAAGACACGTTGCAGCGCCGCGCAGGGCGACTCTTGATACCGATAAGGTCGGCCTCGCAGAGCGTAGAAATACTCTGCCCAGGCACATAGACGCCCTCCTCGAATGAGGAGCTGCGTGTCCACCAGCGCGTGGCGCAGGAAATCAACCTCGCTCTCGATAACCTGATAGCCAGGCGGGGCGGGAAGATCGCCTTCGCAGTCAAAGAGGACTTCGGCGTTCATGATGCATCTACCAATGCTTGCAAGCGTTTCAGACATTCGCGACGTGTTTCGCGGTCTGCTATCCTTTGGAACAACGCCTCGATTTGCAGCAGTACATTCTCGCTGAGTTGCTGCTTCAAGCGCAGTCGGAATTGTTCCAAACGAGCCACGCCTTCGGGAGACAAGAACGGAGGCGGCGTCTCGGCCTGGCGCAGCAGGACTTCGGGATTCTCGGCATTCGAGTGGCGCCGCATCAACTGTGTAAGCCAGGTCTCGGCCTCTTGAGTCTTCTGGCGCCGCAGGTTCCCGATGGTCTGCCTTTTTTGCGCCAATAAGGCTCGCTGCGCGGGAGCAAGCCAGTTGGCAAAGCTCGTCTCGAGATCACTCAGTTGCGCTTCAAGACGAGTGAGATCATCTGGCGTCCGCTGTGGCGCGGAGGCGCTTTCGCGCAGTTCCTCGAAGAAGGTCTCGAGCTGTTCGACTCTCTCTTGAAGCGCCGCCAGGGATTGGTGGAAGGGCGTTCCCTCCAGCTGTCCCAGATTCTGCAGGAGCAAGTCCCGCTGTTTGCGTATGTCGCTTGATTGAGTGGCTCGCTCGACGGCCTGGGGCAATTCCACCGCAATCTGCTCATACTGCTGAATGCGCGTTGCAATCCGGTTCAGTTTTTCTTCGCGCAATCGCGCGGTCTGCGGGGATAGGTCGGTCAACGCTGCCAGCTTCTCGCGGTATTCGTACAAAGCAGCTAACGCTGCTTGAGGCGTCATGCTGTTGATTTGCGCAACGATGGCCTTCTCGCCTTCTCGTTTCTGTAGTTCGACGCGAGCCTGCGATAGTGCTGCGAGGGCTTGATCTACTCGCTGCGCAAACTCGGGGAACTGATCAAGCGCTTTGCGGGCGTGTTTCAGTTGGTTTTCCTGCGTCTTATGGTCGGCCAGATCGCTGAGGCTGGCGTACCTGGCGCAAAAGGCCGTCAAAGCCGTCTGGACAGCTGCCTCCCAACGTTTTTCCAGGTCCTCAAGCGGTGGTTGGGTAGGAGTAACCAGCGAAGGCACAGGCAGGTCTTTTGCAATGCCCCGGTTCTGCAGTAAATCGTTCAGGTCACTTGTTGAGACTTCCTCTAACCATGCGGCCGCCTTGCGATCGTAGTCCTCGGCTGCCTGCAGGGCCATTGTCAGACGAGGACCCAGTTGCTCGATTTCTTCGCGCTTGGTTTCAGGCAACCGCGGACTCACTTGTGCCTGTCCCAGTTTGGCCAACGCTTCTTGCGCCTGCGGTATGTTGAAGGGCGGTCCCTGGCGGATCTGGTCCAAGACGCCGGTCACTTGTGCGAAGATCTCATCAGGCTTGGTGCGGCTGATGAGCAGGGGAGAAAGCACACAAATATGGTTGAGAAAATCTTGGGAGTGCTTGGCCTCATCGAAGAAGCTCTTCAGGTCACTCAAGGACACCCGTCTGCCGTTCAACGATAAGCGTAATTCGTGTTGATGGAAGCCAATCCATGCCGCAAAAAGCAGGGTCAACGTGTTGTAGTCATGTCCATAGGGTGGGTTGAGTAAGTCAATGAGAACGGAATGAGCAGGGACGTCTCGACAGCCGGGAGGAAACTTCTCATCGAGTACATTCCACGCTTGCTGCAAAGGGAGTGAAGTAGGCCGCTGGATCGCATGAGTTCCTGCTGCCAGCAGTCCCCATTTCTGCGTCAAGTAGGTGGTCGCGATCTGGTGTTGAATGTCCCTCTTGCCCAGATTGGGAACACTACTTCCAGCTGTGTCGCCAAATAGCCAGATGGCTACTTTCTGCGTCGCTGAACGCAGTTGGTTAGGGCCTTTGCCACCGACAGCATACTGCGTGTAAAACTCGACCCGATAAGCATAGGCCTGGCGGTAACATTCCGTCATAACCGCTTTGAGCGAGAGATCCCTGAGCGCCTGCACCGAAGCCCGATAAGGGCCAAGCAAAGCATATTCAGTCAGGCTACGCTGTTTGTCTGCGTAGACACCGATGTCGTCAACCAAGTCCCCAAGCGAATTCCTGAAGTTGACCTCCGCCAGCCCCTTTTCTTGCTGGTAAATGACCGTGCCGATCTTCTCTCTTTCGCTGGTGTTCAGGTTTTCGAGCGCCTTGAGTCGCCGGGCTGAACTGACGAGGTTAGGGGCCGCGCGTTTGGGCAAGACAACCACTACTGGCAGAGGCAAAGCAGCGTCCCCGAGGACTTCGTTCAAGATACTCTGGGCGTTTTGGCGCAGGAGCATCTTCTCTTCTTCGGTCTGGGCAACGAGCCAGACGACCAACCCGCGCGGACCCTCCTCAATCCCATTGACACCGCTTCGGTAGGGCGGGATCAGCTTTCCTAGTTCGTCTGCCGTAAACATTTCCGCGGTAAGCGCCACCTGCCGCGGCGACCAATCAGACGCGTGACCGAAGTCCAGGGACGAGACCCCCAGGGATGACAGCTGTTTGGTGATCATCTCCATCAAGTCTTGATCTACCGCAGTGTTATCAACTGCTTTCTGGATGACCTCCTCCACTTCCTGGGGGCGCGTGCTGGCCGGCCACAAGGAGGAGACTTTGTGGACGGGATCAGATTGGATGACCCTTTGGGCCGCCAGATCCTGCAATCCACGCTTGATCTCGTCCCTTCCCACTCCAGAAAGATGATGAAGCAGGTTGATCTGATCGCCGGCAGAAGCTCTCAACCCGACTGCCTGCTGAATGAGCAAGGCCTGCAAGATCTTTCGTTGTTCTTCGCTTACAGCCTGCGGCGCAGTCTCGACGGCGTGACGGTAGGCAGCGTGCCACTTCTTGGAGAGCTGCTCGCCAAAGAAGTCCACCAAGGCCACAGGAAAGACGAAATTGGGCCTGCCATCAGGTAACTCGGCAGCCTGTTGGCGCATCTCCCCCCAAACTCGCCGCACGAACTGCAGAGCGGTCCGTGGGTTATCGCCTGCGCCAGATTCAAAGGTGTGCGTCGACAAGGTAGCCGTGGTCAGTGGATGCAGGGGAAAACACCCCATAACGACCTTATCTGTCAAGGCCTGTGAATCCCATTTCAGGTCTTCGGTGTAATGTCTGCGGAAATGTGTGGAAACGATCTCGCGGGCTTGAACGAAGGGACCTCTTCTGGACGGTTGCTCATACCAGGCGGACCAACTGGCGACATCTTGTTTGAGGTACGAAGCCAGCACGCCTTCCATCAACGAATAGAGTTGGGCGCGTTTGTCTTTGGGCAGACGCTCCAGTTCCTTTGTGACGTCGGCGCGGCGTTGACCTTGGGCATACGTTTCCGCAACCGAGTCCACATCCTGCTGAGAAAAGGCCAGGAATGCGCACTTGCCTTGCCGTTTGCTGATGCCGTTGAGCAGTTCCTGTAGTTTGCCGACCGTCCGCGCGGCGATGTATTTTTGCAGGAACAGGCTGAATTCATCGAATAGAACGAGCAATCCGCCCAGTTTGTGAGGAATACAAACCTGATCTACGACCCAAATCACGAGTTCTTCCAGGCTGATCTCACGGCCAAAATCGGGATACATGCCGGTTACGTGCTTGACCAATTCACGCACCAATTCATAGGCCCCTTGGCGACGCAGGCCGGACATCAACAGGGACAGATCGGTCTTCTGCGTTGCCAGAAAAGCCTCGGCGGCCTGACGTCTCTCGCCGCTCAGGTCATTCAGCCATTTCTTTGCAGCGCCATCCCAGAGGGGTATTTCGATGTGACGTGTCGCGTCGTGCTCGCGCAATGCCTGCTCAAGCGCACGGATGAAGCCTTCTTGCAGATCGCTGAACGCGTCGCCCTGCAAACGTACCACCAGGAATTCATCCTTGCCCTTCTTGAAGTCCCGGTAGCCAGCGAATTGCGCGGGGTTGTTCAACGCCTGTTCAAGACGATCCAGAACGATCTTCACTTCCGGCGAGTCGCTGGGACGACCGAAGAAGTTCGCCAAGACAAGCGCCAGGTGGCTTTTCCCGTGACCGTAGTTGGCGGTCAATACGATGCGATTTTCGGCACGTTCAACAGTCAGGATGGTTTTCAGTTGTTCCAACACATCCTTCGCCGACAGAATGCGTTGCTGCGCTCCGAAAGTTGTGGGCGCGTGGACGGTTAGGATATAGTTGCGGAGTAGCTCGCGATTCAACGCGGGATTGTCGAAATCGCTCAGTTGCACGTCTGAACGAAAATCGCCGGAAACGTCCATCCTGACAAGATCGCCAATGATCATGTTCCCCTCCTGAGTAGCGCTTATCCCAAAAGACCTACGGCTGTCTGCGACGCATAACGGCGCCGCAGCTCATATGAAAAAAGCTCAGGGGCCTTCTCCGGCACGGCCAAAATCAGCCTGGTGCGCGGGTAAGGCAACCCGTGGAGCGCCTCATGCCAAAAGAGCTCGCGCTCGTTTACTTCCAATACCAGCAGCAGCAGATCGAGTGTATGCACCAACAGGCAGTCCCGCCGATGGATGCGCTGAGATAGATCCCGCATCAAGCGTGTCAGGTTCTGGTATCCTTCAGGCGCGGTAAGTCCTGAGAACTGCGCCCCTTCAGGCAGGTTATCCAGGTAGGCTTGACGCGCGTCGAGGGCCTGCACATCCAGACGAACTGCTATGGTTTCTTCTTTCCCCAGGTATGCCATCGGCATCAGCCAGACGCCGATGCCGAGCCGGGCCCCCGGTTGACGCAATTGGTCACGCAGCGTTTCGATCTTCATGGCTCACATCTGGTAGATCTTCTGAAGGGCGTATTCCAGGCTGGGCTGCAACAAGACTACCTGGTAGGGATGGGAGATGCGGTACAAATCCAGCATGCCCTCCTGCTTGAGTTGAATCACCAGTTGCGTCAGGCGTTCCTCGCCCAACAAGAACACGGCGGCAAAATCACCCTGGGTCAGATCATCCAGGTTGATAGTCAGTCGCTCGCCATAGCGCGCATGCCAATACTCGGCCAGGGCGTATCCCACTCCCCAGAGTGGGGGCGGTCCTGCTGCTGGTACGTGATAGGTGTTGGCCCCGACCTCCTCGAGCAAGCCTAGCTGCCTCAACCCGTCTGGCTTGAGATAGGTGCCGGTAAATATGTTCACGGTGCTCCGGACATATCGCTGTGCCGGAACATTGCCTGCTACGTCGCTCAGAAACTCCATGAGGTCCGCCATCATGTCGTCGGTGGTAAAGGTGTTCCCCGGCAGGAAGCGCTTGCGCACCAGGTGATGCCAGAAGGCAGTCGGCCCATGGGGCGCAGCCAGATGATAGTGCAGCAACCATTGCGTTGCGGGCCTTTCCAATGCGGGATCTAGCTGTGCAGCATACTGCCCAAAGGCGGTCAAATGATTGCGCCTATCCAGTAACCCGGAGCGAAAAGCGTAGCGCGGCATGGCCTCTAAATAGATGGTTCCGAGGTCTGTGCTACGTGCGAGATCCTCGAGCCTGAATCCCGGTTGGCTTTTAGCGAGCCGTATGACTTTCGCTATCGAAGAGCGGGATAGAGAAAAAGTGCGGTGAAAAGTCAGACTCATGGGTTCCTCTCAAAGATGACAGATCAAGCAACTCTCATTCCCAGACTCGCTTGCAGAAAACACTTCAGCGAGTGTCTGGTTTCCTCTCACCTGTTGGCTCTTAGCGCGGCGTAGGTGTTCTTCTATGATTGCTTGCTGACGGTCAGGCAGACGCAGTTCACTTAGGCTTTCTCGCTGGGACCATGTGTATCGTTCTCCGGTCTGTGGATCCTCCTTCTCAAACTGCTCAGCCCGATTGAACAGGCCCTCATGATTTTTCAAGAGCCCTACCCATTCGATTCTTTGCTGAAAGAAGCAGAAGTAGCAACCAGACCGAGAACGCCATTCGTAGTATTCCGGCAGACCCAACCCACTTTCCTCAAGAATGCGGACAACGTCTTCCTTTTTTATCCCATCATCAATGAACGGGTAATGTGGGATGATATTTGGCTTGGTAGAGATATAGCCTTTTCGATGAAGTTCATCAGCACGAATGCCAATATAGTTATGGCAGATACTGTCTCCGATTTCTTCTTCGAAGGGTTTGATCTTCAGATGTTCTGTACACCAACGGACTTGCGCTGAAGGTAGAAAACCCCCTCTCGCTCTGAGCATGTCCTCAAATGATTGTTTCGCCTTGAGTTTTTTGATTTCCTTGCCTAGAAAGACCTCCAGTTTATCCAAATAGGCGTATGTCTCTGGCAACTCCTCGCCTGTATCGCAGAAGACATATTCCAGGTCAGGGATGCGGTCGCGCAAGTAGATCGCCAGGGCAGTGCTATCCTTGCCGCCGGAGAGCGAAACGATGTGACGAACGGGTGGTTGTGATGACATCAAATCCTCTGAGCAAATGTCGTCTGGCAGCTATTGCGAGACCTCATGTGGTCAAGGCGCTATCTCAGTTTCTTGAAAAGTTCCTGTATAGCAGCCCGCAGGACGTGCGGGTCTTCATTCAACCCCGCAAGATAGACATTCATCTCTTGAGCGATCTGCCGACTACGCACCTGTAAGTCAGCAGGAAGGGAAGCGATTTGCATTTCCCCGTCACGCTCTTCACGGAACAAACGACCCACATACTGCGCCTGCGCCTCAAAACGTTCGACGTCGGCATCTGTCCATGTGCGCACAGGACGGTTAGCAAGCAAAGCCAGGACGCTCTCCAGGGCAGAAACCGCGTCAGCGGACTCCACAGTACGCTTGAGTAGGGGGACCAGGGCAGGGTGCGTCACACGCGGCGCGAGCTGTTCGGCTTGCTGGCGGAACATTTCCCAGCCTGCCTCGCCTGCCGGCAGCGCGCAGGCCGCCAGCCAGGTATCGCGTGCCCAAGCCAACCGGCGCGGTGTCGCGTTCGCCAGTGCGTCCAGGGCGATGTTCAAGCGCTCGAAAAAGAGATCGAAGCGTTCCTGCTCGAACTCACCTTCTTCGAAGGGGAGCAAGCCCAATGCTTCAGGCACTTCCACGAACAGGAAACGCTCCGGCGAGCGCGCCATCTCTACGACGCGGCGCAAGGCAAGGGCGCTTTCAGGCAAGCGGCGGGTGCGCCAGGCGTGTTCAGGCAAAGCTTTGAGTCGGCCGATCACTGCTCGCACCACCGGCATGACGTAGGGCGGCACGCGCAGGCCGCGCGCCATGCGTTCCACCACGGCGGCGCGCAGGCCCGCGACGCGGCATCCCGCAACGGCAAACAACTCCGGCCGGCGCAGGAGCACTTCCCAGTCCGCGATCCCAGGCTGGGGGAGGAGCGTGCCATCTCGGTACAATGTGGTCTCGTCCCCGTGGACGATGAGAAAAGCGCACAGGAGTACCGGGGCCACCCCGTCAGTAATCCCGTATGGCGGCGCTGACAACTGCTCGAACAACCCATGCACGCCCCGTGGCTTCGGCGGCAGGGCGAAGACGAAATCAGCGATCGCCTGCCACACCGGTCGCAACCCGAGCGGATCCTTCTCGGGCGGCTCTGAGAATTCCCAATAGGCCGGTCCCACAGCATGGTGCAGGCCACTGGCGCTCAACAGGCTCTCGTACATGCTGCGTTCCGGCGGATACCCCTCGATGCCGAGGGTCGGCCGATCCGCGCGAGTAAGCATGCCTTCGATCAGGTTTCGTCTGGCGGCCGCGCCCTGCGATGACAGCGTCCGACGATTGATCAGTTCGTTCCACAAGCGAGGTGTGCTCGGATAGAGCTCATCACAGATGGTTGAAAGTAGATGCGACAAGCCTCTTGACGTCGAGAGCGCCATGCCGCGATGAAACCATCTGCTGCCAGTTGGACTTGTCAGCCGATTGGTCGCTAGCGTGAGCTCCAGTTCGTTGCGAATGAGCGTCTCCAGCATGCCCGCGCGCGTTCGCAGCTCGCGACGCGCCACCGGATCATCGCGCAACTCCGGGGTGTTCTCTTTTACCCATTGCAGACAGCGGAGTTCGTTCACCAACTCGGCCAGGCGGGTGGTTTTCTCTGCAATACAAACGACTATGTCGGCACGCGCTTGAAAGGTGCGGTTAACGGCCCAAAGTCCGAATGCTTCCGCATCCGCGTAATTCATGGGCAGACCAATCAGCACCAGGCCGTTTGCACCTGCATCAGCTTGCAGCGAGAGCTGGTCGCGCGTTTGATGATCAACGTAGCGTACCTCAAAATGGCGGATTGTCCCGGTTTGGTAACTGTGCCGGCGGGCGACAATCGGGCGGGGTGGTAGGAATTCCTGCACGGCCTCCGCGAGGCTGAAGGCCCCAGTGAGCTTCCGTCGGGCCTCCTCGAGCCGCTGCTCGACGTCAACATCGCTGCCTTGCCAGATGCCGTAAGTGTGGTTGAAGCGCCGATACACGATCAGGGAGCGCGTCTGCAACGTCCGTAAGGCCTCATGGATCTGGTCTTCCGTGTACTCCTCGGAGCGCATGGCGGCAAGGAGGCGGTCTTCTGTCGCCTGAAAGGGACTGACTTCGCCGAGCCAATTCAGCAGCCCGACGCTTTTCATCAGATCAGTTGTAAGAGGGCTAAGGCTGTGGCCGTTGTTGAGACGCTCCAAGGTTTCGGTGATCGGCCGCGCCCGCAGAGAGGCGTATAGCCGTCCCTGGAAGTTGGCGGCCAGGTAGTCGAAAAGATGTGACAGCCGGATCGTCTCAGGCGCCACGTGGCCTTGAAGGAACTCCTGGAAGCCAAATGGCTCTTGAGAGGCCAGGTAGGCGAAGATGGAGCGTTCGTTCTGCGCCAGCCGTCTGAACAGATGGGGCAGAGACACAAAGGCGGTTGGATGCAGCGGGTAGGCGCCAAGACACAGCTCGGTGAATTCTTCCGACCGAATGAGTGACGGCAGCCATCCGCTCTCTACTGCTGCGCCTACATATGCTGGCAATCGATCGAGTACAACGGCCATGGCCTGGTCATCGGTTTGCCTGAGGGCACTGACCAAGAGCCGCATCTGCTGATCGGGCGGCTCTTGGAAGCTGATATCCTCGAACCGTCCCTGTACTTTTGCCCATTCGCGCTGGGTTCCGCTATCGAGATTTCCAGCATAGCGTTCGAGGTATCTTCTCAAAAATCCGGGGGAGTTGCTTGGCCTCTACCACACCTTGTCAAGGACGTTGCTCATAGACAAGCCGTGCCGAGTATGATAAGCTGCCATCATGGCTGAATCAAACACTTCTCCAGCGCCGGTTAGTCCGGTCGCGACCACGCCGCTGCCAGGGCTGGCCCAGATTGACCTGGACAGCATTCAAGATCTCGCAGGGGCGCGGCGCGCCATCGTGCAGTTGTTCAATCTGATCGAAGACCAGCAGACGCTGATTGGACAGTTACGCGACGAGATTCAGCAATTGCGGGACGAGAA
>Ga0194111_10004329_pt1 | contig 16591 bp, 15 predicted proteins | sample TA2KigC300mmetaG_FD_146194 | JGI IMG/M metagenome (GOLD analysis project Ga0194111, IMG submission 146194) | Freshwater microbial communities from Lake Tanganyika, Tanzania - TA2015033 Kigoma Deep Cast 300m | ecosystem: Environmental > Aquatic > Freshwater > Lake | place: Tanzania: Lake... | reverse complement strand
CGAACGGCTACGGCAAGGGTGGGGTGTGCCTCAAGCTCAAGCTCGAGGACGGCAAGGTCACTGCCGAGCGCGCCTGGACCACCGACTTCGCCTCCCACCACGGCGGCTACATCGTCAAGGACGGCTACATCTACGGCGATACCGGCGGCGTGGCCTGCCTCGACCTCAAGACGGGCAAGCGGATGTGGTTCGCCCAAGGCATGGGCAAGGGGTCCCTCTGCTACGCCGACGGCATGCTCTACCTCTTCGGCGAAGGCGGCGGTCGCGCCGCCCTCGCCACCTGCTCTCCCGACAAGATGGAGATCAAGGGCAGGGTCCAGGTCAAGGGCAGCGGCCCGAGCTGGGCGCACCCCGTCGTCAGCGGCGGACGCCTCTACCTCCGCTACCACACCAACCTCTACTGCTTCGACGTGAAGGGCCAGTAAGCTCGGTAGGGCGTGCATAGCCCTCGGAAGCCCTCGGGCCAGGCTCTGCACGCGGAACGGGATGGGCGGGTCGGTGTCCCCAACCAGCCTACAGGTCGGCGCACCGCCGTCCCCGGTGACAACGTAGACGATGCCGTTGTTCTCGTGGCTCCCGAGCCAGGGCAGCAGCCGCGTGTCGAGCATCAGCTCGCGGGTCGGGGCGAGGAACTGCCCGCCGAGCTCGCCGTAGTCACGACCGGAGACCAAGTCGCCCGTGTGCAGCGCTCGGTAGGCGGCGCGCCCAAGCCATCCTACCCGCCGACCTCCGCGCCGTCAAACCGGGGCCAAACCGGGTGCGTCTGATCTCCCTCGGCACGCCCCCCGCCCTGGGAGCTGCGCCGGGCGCCGCCCCCTGGCCCGCGCGCCGGATCCGGCCATCCTCGGCCCCAGGATGCACGGGAGGAAAGGATCCCACACTTGTACAAGTGTGGAATCCTCTCCTCACGCCCCCCGCCACGTGCGCTGGCCCTCCGCGAAGCAGAGGGAATGATCTCACACTTGTACAAGTGTGGAACCCTTTCCCCGGACTCCGCGCAGTGTGTGGCGGCCCTGCTCGAAGCAGGCGACCGGCCTGCCCGAGGGGATCGCGAGCCCGGCGCCAATGCGTGCGCGGAATCTCCTTCGGCACGCCCCCCGCCCTGGGAGCCGCGCGGGGCGCCGCCCCCTGGCCCGCGCGCCGGATCCGGCCATCCTCGGCCCCAGGATGCACCGCAGGAAAAGATCCCGCACTTGTACAAGTGTGGAATCCCCCTCCCGAACCGCGCACGGCGTGCGGCGGCCCTCCGCGAAGCAGGCCACGGGCCCGCCTAAGGAGATCACACGCACCCGGCAGGCCTGAGCATGGCCCACAGTTTCTGCAAGAGCCCGGCTCCTCTCTTGTCGTCCTCGTCGTCGTCGATTCTGTGGGCTTCTCTACCTCATGCATTCGAGAACGAGGACGAGGCCGATCGCAGACTGCGCGGTCTGCCATAGCTGGGGGCAAGACCCGTCTGGCATTGGTGTCTTCTCGGATTGCGGCGGGGTGAAGAAGCGGCTATAATGCACCCCTGAGGTGAGGGACGCGCCGCGAAGGCGGGACATTTCACCCACACCGGACCGGAGAAAGACATGCGAGAGCAGGTGAGTCGTCGCGGATTCCTCGGGGCCTCCGCCGCCGGAGCCGCCGGGCTCGTCATTCTGAGGGACAGCCGCTCGGCCACCGCCGCGGCCGCCAACGAGAAGCTCAATATCGCCGGCATCGGCGTCGGGGGTCAGGGCGGCGGCGTCCTCAACGCGGTCGCCGGCGGAAACAACGTGGTCGCACTCTGCGACGTGGACGCTGCCCGGGGCGAGGGCAACTTCAAGAAATACACGTCCGCCAAGCAGTACAAAGACTTCCGCAAGATGCTCGACGAGATGCACGCGCAGATAGACGCCGTGGTGGTCGGCACGCCGGACCACACCCACGCCGTGGCCGCCATCGCCGCGATGAAGCTGGGCAAACACGTCTTCTGCGAAAAGCCCCTCACCCGCACCGTCTACGAATCCCACCTCATGCGCGTCACCGCCGCCAAGCACAAGGTCGCAACCCAAATGGGCAACCAGGGCTCGGCCAGCGAGGGATTGCGGCGCGCCGTCGAGCTCGCCTGGGGCGGCTTCTGCGGCGACATGACCGAATGCCACCTCTGGCTCGCCAACGGCGACGGCCCCCGCGAGCGGCCCAAGGACACACCGCCCGTGCCCCCCACCCTGGATTGGGACCTGTGGCTCGGCCCAGCGCCCGTTCGCCCATATCATCCCTGTTACGTGCCAGGCTCCTGGCGCACCTGGCGCGACTTCGGCAGCGGCGGCGGCGGCGACATGGGCTGCCACAGCATCAACATGGCCGTCCGCGCCCTCCGCCTCGACCTCCTCTGGGACCCCGACCCCGCCGACAAGCCCGAGAAGCCGCCCATCATCCGCATCGAGGGCCAGGCCTCCGAAATCCACCCCGAAACCTATCCCCGCAACATCAAGGCCGTCTTCGACTTCCCCGCCCGCGGCAACCGACCAGCCCTCAAAGTCCACTGGTACAACGGCGGCCTCAAGCCCCCCAAGGAAGCCCTCCGCGGCTACACCATGACCCAGTGGGGCTGCCTCGTCGGAGGCCCCAAGGCCGCACTCCTCTCCACCTGCCCGTGGAACACCAACGTCTTCCTCCTGCCCCAGGAGCAGTTCAAGGACTACAAGGGCACCGAGCCGAGGATTCCGCGCTCGCAGGGCGGCCACCACGCCGAGTGGGTTCGCGCCATCAGGGGCGGCGAGAAGGCATTCTCCAACTTCGACATCGGCGCGCCCACCAACGAGATCGTCCAGTTGGTCCACGTCGCCACCCTGGCGGGCAAGCCCATCGAGTACGACCCGCAGGCCTGCAAGATCGTCAACGACCCCAGCCTGAACCCACTCCTGCACCGCGAGTACCGCGCCGGCTGGACTTTGTAGGGTGTGGACGGCGTTGACACCCCATCGTACGTGTGGTAGACTGAAACGCGAAGGGGGGAGCCAGGCGGCCGGGTGGAATCAGCGGCCCCGCCGAGCGCCTGCGCGACTCCGGTTCGGAGGCATCATGAGCACCACGTCCCTGGTTACCGCCGAGCAGTTCATGCGAATGTCGCACGACGGCCATCGCTATGAACTGGTGGCAGGAGAACTCCGAACCATGTCCCCTCCGGATGTGATTCACGGGGCCTTGTTGGCCCGCGTGGCCGGGCTGTTCGATGCCCATGCGCGGGAACACGATCTGGGCCTGGCTATCGGCGGCGACCCGGCGTTCCTCGTGGAGCGCGACCCCGACACTGTGCGCGGCCCCGACGTGGCGTTCATCCGCAAGGAGCGGCTCACGGCGAACCCACCTGGCCATTGCGTCTGGCCCGGCGCGCCTGACCTCGCCGTCGAAATCCTCTCGCCCAACGACAGGCCGCGCGAGGTCAGGGAGAAGGTCCGCTGTTGGCTTCGGGCCGGCGTCAGGATGGTCTGGGTCGTAGACCCCGATCGGCGTACCGTCGTCGTCCACAGGCCAGGCCGCGCAGCCGAGACCCTTACGGAGGACGCCGATCTCGATGGCGAGGACATCCTTCCCGGATTCCGCTGCCGGGTCGCGGGCATCTTCCTGCCAGACTGATTCGTCTCAGCGAGGGTAATTCGCTTTGCCCCCAAGAAACACCTGGGAGGAGTTCTTCGATGCCCATGCGCCCTGCTACGACCAGAACGTCTTCACAAAGAACACGATCGCCGAGGTTGACTTCCTGATCGAAGAGCTGGGCGTGTCCCCGGGCGCGCGGATTCTGGATGTCGGGTGCGGAACCGGCCGCCACGCCATCGAGCTGGCCCGACGCGGCTATGCCGTGACCGGCCTGGACCTGTCCCGCGAGATGTTGGCCAAAGCCGCGGAAGCCGCCAACAGCGCAGGCGTCCGCGTCGAATGGCTCCGCGCGGATGCTACCAGCTTCTCACTCCCCGCCAAGTACGATGCCGCCCTGTGCCTCTGCGAGGGCGCCTTCGGCCTGCTGGGACAGCAGGACGACCCGATCGAGCAGCCGTTGGCCATCCTGCGCAACATCGCCCGCAGCCTCAAGCCACGCGCCAAGGCCCTCTTCACCCTCCTCAACGGCGCCGCCATGCTCCGCAGGCACCAGAACAGAGACGTTGCCGAGGGGCGCTTCGACCCCCTGACGATGGCCGTGTCCTCGGAAGTCCCCCCGCGCGAGGGCCTGCCGCCCGTCCCCGTCCGCGAGCGCGGCTTCCTCCCCACCGAACTCATCCTCCTCTTCCGCGCGGCGGGCCTGAGCGTCCTCAACATCTGGGGCGGCACCGCCGGCAACTGGGGCCACCGCACCCTCGACCTCGACGAGATCGAGACCATGGTCGTGGCCCTCAAGGCATCCGAGTAGCACCCGGCAGAAGAGGAGACCATAAGGAACGCAGGAATCCAGGAAAGGACAAGCGCCAACCCGCGCTGCGCTGAGGGCAAGTGAACGGTGAGCCTCACTACGCCCTGCTGGCCGGCCTCTGGCCTTCTGCCCCGCCTCAGCTCCGTTCCTGCTTTCCTGCATTCCTTATAGCGCCTCTTCTTCCTTGCCAGTCAGCCCCGCGCCTGGCGGAGGAGCTCGGCGGCGAGGGCGGCCATGTCGCGCGCGATCAGCTCGGCGGCGCGCGCGCCCAGGCCGGGCGATGCCTCCGCGCGCGGGTCCTTGCCGTAGACGTTGAACGGCTTCACGGCGGGGTCGCGGCTGAGCTGCGTGAGGTCCACTAGGCCGGGCTCGAGGTGCCACAGGAGCGAGGTCTCCCACATCGCCGCGTGGTCGCTCGTGAACTCGATCTCCTTGCCGAACTCCATGTCGCAGGTGCCGTGGACCTTCATCTTGCCGTCGTAGGCGGCGGCGACGTCCTTCATCATCTGAATCTGCTCGCGCGGGGTGTGGCCGGTGGTGAGGATGGCCACGCGGAAGCCCACCCGCTCGAGGCCGCGAAGGGTCGAGAGAAGGAGCGTGCGGAGCACCTCGGGCTCCCCGTAGAAGGTCGAGTCGTGCCGGTAGCGGCTCGGGTCCGCGTTGCACAGGCCGGGGATGCAGTAGTAGATGGGCGGATAGACGACGCCCCCGCCCTTTCGCGCCGCCTCGCAGCACAGCGCGTGCATCTTCAGCGCGTCGTTGCCCAGGGCAAGGTGCTCCCCGTGCCACTCGAGCGAGCCGACCGGCACGTAGACCACCGGGCAGGCCGCGATGCGCGCCTCGAACTCGTGGGGCAGCAGACGCTCATACTGGACCTTCTCTAACACGACCTGGCCTCCTTTCTTCTATCGTAATCGTCCGTCGTCCTCGTCCTTCGTCCTCGATCCTCTTGGCTTTGGGGCAGAAGAGTCGAGGACGAGGGACGAGGACGAGGACGAGGACGATTGCGCAAGAGCATTTGACATTCCGTCGCGTTTCGGCTTTCGTAGTGGCGTCGGCGGCGATGCCGCCTCCTTGTCCCCTTCGAGGGCACTTGCGCAATGGCCACAACGAAAGCCGTCGTCCCGGTCGCGGGCCTTGGCACCCGCCTCCTCCCCGCCACGAAGTCGCAGCCGAAGGAGATGCTCCCCGTCGGCCGCAAGCCGGTCGTCCAGTACGTCGTCGAGGAGCTCCAGGACTCCGGCCTCACCAGCATACTCTTCGTCACTGGCCGCGGCAAGTCGGCCATCGAGAACCACTTCGACCGCGACGCCGAGCTTCGCCGCGCGCTCGCGGATGGCGACAAGGGCGGCCTCCTGGCGGCACTCGCCTACGAGGAGGCCAACGTGGAGTTCTTCTACACCCGCCAGGGCGAGCAGCTCGGCCTCGGCCACGCCGTGAGCCTGGCCGAGGGCTACGCCCAGGGCGAGCCCTTCGTCATCGCCCTGGGCGACTCCATCATCGAGAGCCGCCAGAGCCCCACGGTGCTGCGGCGGCTCCTCGACGCCTTCGAGTCCACGGGCGCCGCCGCCGCCATCGCCTTCGAGGAGGTGGAGCCCGACGACGTCGTCCACTACGGCATCGCGGACCCCGGGGAGACCCTCCCCGGCTTCGACGGCGCCGTGTTTCGCGTCCGCGGCCTCATCGAGAAGCCGGCGCTCTCCGAGGCGCCGAGCCGCCTGGCAATCGCCGGGCGCTATGCCGTCGGAAGCTGCATCTTCGACGCCCTCCGCCGCACGCGGCCCGGCAAGGGCGGCGAAATCCAGCTCACCGACGCACTCCGCATCCTCCTCGACGACGGCCGGCCCGTCATCGGCCTCCGCATGCGCGCCGGCGAACGACGACACGACATCGGGAACTTCGAGAGCTACTTCCGAAGCTTCCTCCACTTCGCCCTCCGCGACCCCGACCACGGCGAGGCCCTCCGCCGCGCACTGGCCGGCGAGCTCAGAGCAGGGGTTGCTCACGACAAGGGAGGATGATTGGATGGGTGGATGAATGGATGATTGTCTGACACCCATCCACCCATCCATTCATCCCCCCCTCATCGGGGCTAGAGAGGAACTATCGTCATGAACGACGCTGACCGCTGCATCCTGAACCACTTCGCGCGAGTGCGCAACCGCACCATCGAGCTGGTCAAGCAGCTCCCCGACGACCTGCTGGCGCGCACGGCGGAGGGCGAGGAGCAGTCGCTCTTCTGGCTCCTCGTCCACATCCACCATCGCGGTCGCATCGTCCTCGCCCTCCTCCCGTGGGGCCACAGCGCCCTCCTCGGCCCCGCCTGGCTCTGGCCCCCGACGGCCGATTGACGCCATCTTCGCCTCTATCGTCACGGCGGTCGATGCGCGTTTGGCGAGGAGTCGACCATCCTCCCTCTCCCTCGGGGAGAGGGTTGGGGTGAGGGTGCTTGTTTCCCGCGGACCCCAGGGGAGGCACCCTCACCCGCCCGCCCTTGGCGGGCGACCTCTCCCCGAGGGAGAGGTCGGGACCCCAATGCAAACCCTAGACAGGTGCGGTGCTCTGGTGTCGGCATGAGAACCCTCTTGCATTCTGGCCCCGCCGGCGTATACTCCTGGCGGAGGTGACGAGATGGCACCGCCACCCCGATTGAGTCATCTGCTGGGCCTGATTCTCTAGTCGCTGGACAGGATTTGACACCCAGCCTTGGCGCTTCCCGAGACTCTAGGGGGGTGGGAATGGCATCCGCTGACTGCGTGGAACTGCAGCCTTTTGAAAAAGCCGTTGATTTCGTTCGGCATCTCAGGCCATCGGATCCTGCCTGGGCCTCGCTGGATGAGCCCTCAATTCCGTGGATCTTCCGGGGGCAGAGCGACGCTCGGTGGACCCTTCTTCCATCTGCTTGGCGGGAGGAGAACGGGAGCATACTGGAACCCTTTAGAGCCAAATGGAAACCTTCTTGCCAGGATGAAGTCGAGCAGCATCTACAGACGAGACCAGAACCTCTGGGCTACTGCAAGGAGAGAATCGTAGAGCACATGGCCCAGGTTGCCGCTGAGATCGATCTCGTCCGCGAATTCGGACATCTGGCAGACGAATTGGGCTATCCCGTCCCCGAACTTGACGAGGTAAAGCATTACCGGCCCAGTGTCTCCGCCTATCTGACTGCAACGTTCCCAACTCAGCCCGAGCCCAACCTGACATTTGCCCTGGCCCAGCACCACGGTATCCCTACTTGTTTACTTGATTGGACACGGCGGGCCTTGGTGGCGGCATTCTTCGCAGCAGACGGAGTCAAGGATCTCAGGGAAAGGGGCAAGACACCAACCCACTTGGCGGTCTGGGCACTCAATCTGAGTTACAGGAGAAACCCTGAGTGGAAGCTGATCACCTGCCCCCGTCATCAGTTCGCTTTCCTCCACGCACAGGACGGCCTACATACGTGGCACGCATGTGCCGCTCTTCGGTTTCTCCAGGAAGGGGTATGGCCCTCACTTGAGGACAATCTGGGAGCCTGGGATACCTGCAAGGTGATTCGCAAGATTACGTTGCCAGTTGAAGAAGCTCAAGACCTCCTCAGGATCCTCTGGAGAGAGCGGATCACGCGGGCCCACTTGATGCCAACATATGATAACATTGCCAGAAGCCTCTTCGCGAAGTGGGCCATGGAGCCCCGAGGGAAGGAGCAAGTCCCACATTGAGGCTATGGGCAGCGTGGGCGCGAGGTGGTTCCCCTTGCTTCTTCCCGACGCGCCCCGCACCTGAGAGGAGAGAGAACCTGACCAGATCGGCCACGGTGGGGGCCGAACCCACGAAGGTGCTGCTCCACGGCGTCCCTCGCGTCGGCTTCTACCACGAGATGCAGCAGCAGGCGGAGACGAAGGCGCGATGCCCCGAGGATGTGTGCTTTCCGTCCGTGGTCCGGGCATGCCTGGAGTACCTGGGCGATGGGCTGGGGTGCCGCCAGGTCGGGGTGTGGAACAAGGATTGGCGCCTCGGCTGCGCCTATGCCTATCTCCTGGGCACGACGGGCGCCGCCTTCCGCCTGAACTGGAAGCCGGGGTGGCACGGCGATAATGTGGCCACGTTCCTCGTCTCGGACGACCCGAGCGAGGTCTTCCGCCGCGGCTTCGCCTCCGTCGGCTACGGCTGCGAGGTAGTGTGCAAGACGTTCGAGGGCCAGAACAGCGAAGCCTTCTTCCGCCGCCGAGCACGACCTCATGTGGAAGGCGTGGGCCGCGGTGGGCGGCATGGGCCGCGAGGAGGCGAGGGCGCGCCAGCTCGCCGAGCCGCCGGTCCGCCGCCGCCTCGCCGACATCGTCCGCACCGCCCGCGCCCGCGACGCGGAGGCCGCCGGCCGCCTCGAACGCGCGCTCGCCAATTGACTTGACGACTGCCTCGCGAATGGCTAGAGTGCGGGCAGAAGAGACCTTAGCTGTACGAAAGGGGCGCGTGATGAAGAACGCGGTTTCACGTCGGTCGTTTCTGGGCAGGTCGGCGATTGGGGCGATGGGGATTGGGCTGGCGGCCAAGGCCGTCGGGGCCGAGGGGGCCGCGCCCGCCGATACGATCTCGATGGGCTTCATCGGGGTCGGCTCGATGGGCAGCGGCGACATGGCCGCCTTCGCCGCCCACAAGGACTGCCGCGTCTCCGCTATCTGCGACGTGAATGCGCCCCGCCGCGAGGCGATGGTGAAACGCTTCGAGGCCACGGCGAAAGGCTATCACGACTTCCGTAAGCTGCTGGAGCAGAAGGACATTCATGCCGTCTGCATCGCCACGCCGCCACACTGGCACGCCATCATGGCCGTCCACGCGGCCAAGGCGGGCAAGGATTTCTACGTAGAGAAGCCGATGACGCTCTACGTGGCGGAGAGCCAGGCGGTGGTGAGGGCGGCAGCGGAGAACAAGCGGGTCACCCAGGTCGGCACGCAAATCCACGCAGAGAACAACTACCGCCGCGTGGTCGAGGCCGTCCGCGCCGGCGTCCTCGGCACCGTCAACCTCGTCCGCACGTTCAACGTGATGAACCAGACGCGAACCGGCATCGGCAAGGCGCCCGCCAATGCGCCCGTGCCCCAGGGCCTCGACTGGGATATGTTCCTGGGGCCGCTGCCGATGCGGCCATTCAACCCCATCATCGTGGCAAGCTCGTACCACCATTGCTCGTTCATGGACGTCAGCGGCGGGTGGCTGCCCGGCATGGCGCCGCACATCATTGACCTGCCCGTCTGGGCGCTCGACCTGCCGCTGCCCAGCCAGGTGAGTTGCGCGGGCGGACGCTTCGTGATTGACGACGACGGCGACGCGCCCGAAGTCCAGGAGGTGCTCTTCCGCTATCCCAACCTCGTGATGACCTGGATGCACAACCTGGCGAACAGCTACGGCTTCGACTTCAACGGCGCGGGCGGCATGGCCCGCCGCCTGGGCATCTACTTCCACGGCGACAAGGCCACGCTCTACAGCGACTACGGGATGCACAAGATCATCCCCGAGGCGGACCCGAAGGCGACGCTCGAGCTCCCCAAGCCCTCGATCCCACCCTCCGTGGGGCATCACCGCGAACTCCTCGACGCCATCAAGACCCGCCAGCAGCCCCTCTGCAACGTCGCCTACCACCACCGCGTCAACGTCCCCTGCTGCCTCGCCAACCTCTCCTACAAGCTCGGCCGCTCCGTGCAACTCGACCCCGTGAAGGAGACGGTCATCGGCGACGAGGTCGCCACCCGTCTCCTGACCCCGACCTATCGCGAGCCGTGGACATTGTGATTGCCGATTTCCGATTGCCGATTTCAGAGATTGTAGGGCGTGCATACTTGCACGCGGAATCTGGGCTCTCGCGGCTTGACAAGGCGCCGCCGCCCTGCCATGCTGTGCTGCGAACGGTGTAGCCACAAGCGTCCCGCTTGCGATGCCTCCGGGCCGCTCGACAAGCGGGTCGCTTGTCGCTACGCCAACCCGCAACGGTCAGGAGGGTGTCGACATGAGAGCAGTGGCGCATGGATGGGCGGCTTTGGTCCTACTGGCGGCGCTCACCGGCTTCGGCTTCTGCGGCGAGCAGGCCCCGAAGGAGCGAGTGGTGGACCTCGGCGGCGGGGTGAAGATGGCTTTCGTCCTCATTCCCGCCGGCACTTTCACGATGGGGAGCACGGAGGCGGAGATCAAGGCCGTGCTGGCAAAGTGGCCCGAGGCCAAGGAGGAGTGGTTCAAGGACGAGAAGCCGGCCCACAAGGTGACGCTCTCCAAAGGCTTCTGGATGGGCAAACACGAGGTCACTGTGGGCCAGTTCCGCCGCTTCGCCGAAACCACTGGCTACAAGACCGATGCCGAGAAGGCAACGGTGTTCAAGGGTGCGTTGGACATCTCGCAGGGCAAGGTGGAGATCGCGCAGGATGCGAGTTGGCGGAACCCGTACGTCAAGCAGACCGACGAGCATCCCGTGCTTTGCGTGAGCTGGAACGACGCGCGGGCGTTCGCCGACTGGCTGAATGCCGCGGACAAGGCGAGGCCCCCAGGGACCGCCTATCGGCTGCCCACGGAGGCGGAATGGGAGTACGCTTGCCGGGCCGGCAGCACCACTCGGTTCCAATGGGGCGACGACCCCGACAAGGGAGAGGGCTGGTGCAACGCCGCAGACCTGACGGCGCGGAACTGGTTTCGCGAGGTGTCAGTGTTCAACTGGGATGATGGGTTCCTGAACTCGGCACCCGTCGGCTCCTTCAAGGCCAATGCCTTCGGCCTTCAAGACATGCACGGGAACGCCTCCGAATGGTGCCAGGACTGGTATGGGCCATACAAGCAGGGGGATCAGAGGGACCCAACAGGGCCGGAGACTGGCGTGCTTCGGGTGGTTCGCGGCGGCTTCTGGGGCAGCCTTCCCGGTGGCCTGCGCTCGGCCAGGCGGCTCAGCAACCATCCTGGGTTGCGGTTTATCAACGACGGCTTTCGGTTGGTCCTCACCCCAGGACCCTAATGGCGACTTGCGGTCCCAGTTGGTAGTCCCGCCTTCAGGCGGTCTTGAGTCTTCCCCGGGAAGACCGCCTGAAGGCGGCACTACGAGCAAGTGCGATGCGAGGAGAGATGCGAATGGGCAATGGGCGTTCCAAGGAGTTGCCGGACGGTCTCCGCGGCCTGAAGGCCGAGGTCCTGTCGGCTGAGGAGCAGGCCCGCGCTATAGGCGCGCTCGACGAGGATTGCCGGGAGCGGCTGCGGGAGGCGAATCGGCGCGATGCCGCGGCGTGGGCAAAGGTGCAGTCGCGGGCCGATTGGGAACGCTTCCGCGATGAGAGGATCAAGGCACTGAGAGAATCGCTCGGCCAGTTTCCGCCGGCGCCGAAGGCGCTCGATGCCGAGGTGACGGGGACGCTGGAGGGCGAGGGCTTCCGGATTGAGAAGCTGGTCTTCGAGAGCCGGCCAGGGCTGGTCGTCACCGCCAACCTCTATGTGCCCAACCCGCCGCGGGGGAAGATGCCGGCCTTCCTCCTGGTCCACAGCCACCACAACCCGAAGGAGCAGGGGGAGCTTCAGGACATGGGGGTGCTCTGGTCGCGCCTGGGCTGCCTGGTGCTGGTGCCCGACCAGATCAGCCACGGCGAACGCCGCCAGCAGCCGTTCGCAGGCCGCGAGGACTACCGCCACCGCATGGTCATCGGCATGCAGCTCCACCTCGTGGGCGAAAGCCTCACGGGCTGGATGGCCTGGGACCTTATGCGCTGCGTGGACCTGCTCCTGGCCCGCACGGGGATTGACCGAGAGAAGATCGTCGTCATGGGCTCCGTGGCGGGCGGGGGCGACCCCGCGGCGGTCGTGGCGGCGCTCGACCCCCGCATCACCTGCGCCATCCCCTTCAACTTCGGCGGCCCGCAGCCCGAGACCCGATACCCGCTGCCCGAGAACGCTGAGGAGGCATTCAACTTCGCGGGCAGCGGCAGCTTCGAGTCCACGAGGAACCTGCGCCTGAGCGCCCGCGACGGCTTCCTCCCCTACGTCATCGTCGGCGCGGTCGCGCCCAAGCCGCTCATCTACGCGCACGAGTTCGCGTGGGACGCCGAGCGCGACCCTGTGTGGAAGCGTTTCGGGCGGGTCTGGGGCTTCTACGGCGCGGCGGACAAGCTGGCCGCCTGCCACGGCTGGGGCCGCGTGACAATCAAGCCGCCTGACGCGAGCCACTGCAACAACATCGGCGCCCCGCACCGCAAGGGCATCTACCCGCACCTCGAGCGCTGGTTCGGCATCCCCGCGCCCAAGGAGGAGCCGCAGGTCCGCCGCCCGGCCGATGAGCTTCGTTGCATCACCGACGCTGTCGCGGCCAAGCGCCAACCCAAACTCGTCCACTACCTTGCGAAGGCATTGAGCCTTGGGCGAGCGGGCAAGGCCCGCGCCGCCCTGGCCGCGTTGGCGCCCGCCGAACGCCGCCGAAAGCTCCAGACCGATTGGGCTAGGCTCCTCGGCGACATCGAGCCGAAGGCCGCCCCAAAGGCCGAAGCCCGCGGCAAGGATGAGCTTGCCGAACGCATCCTGCTCACCCTCGATGACGGCTTCGTTGTCCCGACCGTCCTCTTACTCCCGCCCGGGAAGCGGGAAAAGCTACCCATCGTCGTCGCCATCGCGAAGCAAGGCAAGGCAGGCTTCCTCAAGAACCGCGCCGACGAGTTGGCCGCCCTCCTCGCGCGCGGCATCGCCGTCTGCCTCCCCGACGTGCGCTCGACCGGCGAGACCGATGCCAACGGCGAGCCGGGCCGCCACCGCAAGACGGTCGGCCCGTCGTCCACCTACATGATGCTGGGCGAAACGCTCACCGGCCTGCGCCTGCGCGACCTGCGGGGCGTCCTCCGCTACCTGCGCACCCGCCCGGAACTCGACGCCAAACGGCTCGCCCTCTGGGGCGATTCGTTCGCACCGGTGAACGTCCCGCCCTTCGCCGACAAGCCGCTCGAGAGCGCCGACCGCCCCCGCGAGAGCGAGCCGATCGGCGGCCTCCTCGCCCTCTTCGCCGCGCTCTTCGAGGACGACGCCAAGGCCCTCCTCATCCGCCGCGGCCTCGTCGCCTTCGAGGCCGCCCTCTGCTCGCCATTCCTCTACGTGCCCCACGATGTCATCGTCCCAGGCGCCCTCACGGCGGGCGACCTGGCCGACGTGGCGGCCGCCCTTGCCCCGATGCCCTTGCGCTTCGAGGGCCTCGTGGACGGCCGCAACTGTCAGGTGAGCGAGCCCGAGCTCCGCCGCTGGCTCGAGCCCGCCCGCCAGGCATACGCCAAGTGCGAGGGCCGGCTGGTGCTGGAGACCGGCCTTCGCAATGACGCTGCGGACCGCTTGGCGTCCTGTCTTTGACATCTCGGAGTGAACAGGGTAGTATGGTGGCAGCGGCTACTTGAGCGGCTTCCACGATGGGGAATGGCGATGAAGCAACTCCTCACAGCCATCATCGAGCGCGAGGGGGACGGCTACGTGGCGCTCTGTCCCGAACTCGACGTCGCCAGCCAAGGCGATTCTGTGGAGGAAGCGCGGCGGAACCTGCGGGAGGCCATCGAACTGTTCTTCGAATGCGCCTCTCCCGGCGAGATCAAGCGGCGCCTCACCGGCGAAGTCTACGTCACCAACGTCGAGGTCAGCGTTGGGTAAGCTGCGCCTGCTCTCCGGCAAAGAGGTTTGCGCCATCCTCGCGCGACATGGGTTCACCGAGGTGCGCCGGCGCGGCAGCCACGTCGTCATGCAGCGGAGGCTCGCCACGGGAACCATCACTGTCCCCGTGCCAGACCACAGAGAAGTGAAGCTCGGAACTCTCCGCTCCATCATTCGTCAGTCCGAACTCCCCCGAGCGGATTTCGAGTCCGTCTGACCCTGGTACCCGTCGCATCCTCTTGTAAGGAGAAGGCTGTGAGGAGATGGGCGAGTTGTCTTGCGGCGGCTGCCACCGTTCTGTCCCTGGCAGCATGGGCGGGGGAAGACCCGTTCCTCACCTACATCAAGTCGGCCCCCGAGTTCAAGCCGGTCCGCCAGGACCCCAAGATGCTCATCGGGCGGTGGGACACGTGGATTTACATGCCCTGGCGCTTCCAGTGGGGCATCGGCACGGGCGATGAGGGCGGACAGTTCAGCAGGGACTACGGCTTCAACGGCGGCTTCACGGACCACGGCGACCGGAGCGTCCTGCCCTGGCTCGAAAAGTGGAACCTGCGGTTCTACAACGACCACACGGCCGGCAAGGGCTACCTGTTTCTCAATCCCACCAACTGGAAGGCGAGCCAGAAGGACGGCCGGGCGCTCCGCTTCGGCGGTGGCGGCCCCCGTCCGCTCGATGACGCGATGCTCGAAAAGCTCAAGGCCATGATCACGCAGCGCGTCAACGGCCTCAAGGGCAGCCCCATGCGCGCCGCCTACGCGCTCGACGACGAAATCTCCTGGTGCTCATTCGTCAAGCCCATCGCCTGGCGCATCCACGACAACGACAGCGACTACGAGAAGTGGCTGGCGCGCTACACGGGCGACCCGACGGCGAAGGCGCAATACGTGACGGGCGACTTCGCCCTCGCCCAGCTCGGCAAGCCACTCGGACAGCTCGACTTCTCCCCCTTCCTCGACCGCATGACCTACAACGACAGCTACTGGGCGGTGTTCCTGCGCAAGCTCGTCGAGGCGTCCAACGCCGCCGACCCCGACACCCCCTGCGGCTTCGTGGGCGGCCAGAGCCCCAACCTCTACGGCGGCTACGACTACGCCAAGCTGATGAAGAACATCCAGTTCCTGGAGTCCTACAACATCGGCTCCTCCTCGGCCATCATCCGCTCGTTCAATCCCGCCAACGCCATGCCCATCGTGACCACCCACTTCCACAACGACAAGCGAGGCACGGCGAACGACATCTGGCAGACCTGGTACTACTTCGCCCACGGCAACCGCGGCATGATCGGCTGGGTGGAGGGCTGGTTCGACAAGGAGAAGAAGCCGCGCCCCTGGCTCAAGGACTACGCCCCCACCAACAAGGAGGTCGGCGGCGTCCAGGGCAAGAAGCTCGTCGGCGCCCGCTGGCTCCACGACGGCGTGGGCATCTACTACTCCCACCCCAGCATCCAGGTGTCCTGGTGCCTCGACATCGAGCCGCACGGCGGCACCTGGATCAACCGCAACGGCGACTGCCGCCTGGGCACCTCCCACCTCGTCCGCAAAGCCTGGGAATACCTCATCACCGACAGCGGCCTCCAATACAACTTCATCCCCTACGACGAGGTCGTCGTCAACGGCGTCCCGAAGGAATACAAGGTCCTCATCCTCCCCGCCTGCTACGCCCTGAGCGACATCGAGGCGCAGCGGTTCCGCGACTTCGTCGAGGCCGGCGGCACCCTCATCGCCGACTTCGCCCCCGGCCTCTTCGACCACCGCGGCAAGGGCCGCTCCAAGGGAGCTTTGGATGACCTCTTCGGCGTCAAGCACGACGGCACGGAGACCAAGAAGGACTTCTTCGGCGGAAAGCTCTGGGTCGAGACCGACCAGGACCGCGGCTTCACCTACAAGAACTACCGCGAGCTCCTCGACACCGTGCCGTGCAAGACCGAGGACATGTGCGCCATCGCCGAGACCAGGCTCCGAACCCACACGATCAAGCGGGTCGGCAAGGGCACCGCCGTCCTCGTCAACCTCTCGCCCCAGCGCTACCTCCAGTACCGCGAGGAAGGCTCGGCCAGCGACCAGCACCGCAACGTCTTCATGCAGTATACCCTCAGCGGCGGAGCGAAGCCCTGGGTCCGCGTCACTGGCCCCGACGGCGCGCGCCCGCGCAACTGCGAAGCCACCTACTGGTGGCACCCCGAGGCCAAGCGCACTTACGTCTTCGTCCTTCAGAACGCCGAGGTCACGAGCAGCGACATAGGCGGCGGTGGCGTCGAGGGTTTGACCTCCAAGAAGCACCCCATCACCATCACCCTCCCCGCCCCCGTCAAGGACCTCACCGACGAGCGCACCGGCAAGAAGCTCGGCGACGCGGCCACCTTCACCCTCGACCTCAACCCCGTCGAGGCCGCCTTCTTCAGCTTCGCGGGCGAGGCGCCGAAGTAGCTATTGCGCCCTTACAGGGCTTGACGTGGTTGGCCGCCGTTCTCCCAGGGCGTTGCCCTGGGCTTTACCATTTCGCTCCTTCGGAGCTTCAGAAGGGCAAGCCCTCGAGAAGGTGTTCGTTCCTCTTCTCCCGAAGCCCCGCAGGGGCGGAATGGGATAGCCCAGGGC
>Ga0194111_10004325_pt1 | contig 16600 bp, 18 predicted proteins | sample TA2KigC300mmetaG_FD_146194 | JGI IMG/M metagenome (GOLD analysis project Ga0194111, IMG submission 146194) | Freshwater microbial communities from Lake Tanganyika, Tanzania - TA2015033 Kigoma Deep Cast 300m | ecosystem: Environmental > Aquatic > Freshwater > Lake | place: Tanzania: Lake... | reverse complement strand
GAAGAGCTACTACTGGGATCTGGGTGATGGAACGACCTCTGACAGGAGTAAGGTTTTTGCAAAGTACCAGGAATCCGGAACTTATCTTGTAAGCCTGACTGTAACCGATGATTCAGGGGATCAGGCGGTCTTCACCCAGCCGGTGACGGTCTCACGGTAAAACAGCCTCCAGGTAAACCTTTAAGGGGGAGCATGAAGCTCCCCTTTCCCCTCCTTTTCAAAGCTGTCACAGCGAACCCACGTTCAAGACCCACTCCGGGTAGAACTTCTATAGAAAGCTATGCCCGCCCTCTTTGTCGTGTTTGGCGGAAAGTGCCCCCTTAAGCCCTATCCCGCCCTCGGCGGGGTGTACGAAATCGTTTTCTATTCCCCTCATTCGAGTTATTCGAAAGTATCTTCTATAATGCGCGAGGTCATCTTCGAGAGCCCCGCGTTAACTCCATCGCGTGTGTTACTTCTTGAAATCTAGTATAATGTTTCAGCAATATATTTACATTATAAAGCATGAGCGAAATCAAATTTCTTCCAGCGATGCACGATCGGAGAATCATTGATTTCTCTAATTCCCAACAGGATTCTTTCTTTAAGTTCTTGTTTGGAATTAACACGAATGTGCTTCAAAAAGGTTCTTGCCATTTTGCTAAACAGCGTTTCGACCAGATTTAACCATGAGCCGTGTTTCGGGGTATGAACGTAAGCAAATCGTCCCGGTCTGCTGGCAAGGTACTTCATGGTCTCCTTGGAAATATGGGCAGAGTGGTTATCCAGGATGATACGAATTCTGGACTCGGCAGGATAGTAAGCATCTATCTCCTTGAGCAATGATATGAATTCACGACTGCGATGCTTATCATGAACCTGAGCAATCACATGACCATCATGCAAATCCAGAGTCGCCAGAATCGACAGGGTCCCCAGACGCTTGTATTCATAGTCTCTCATCATTCTGGATTGCTTCCCCGGTTCTGGCATGATATCCGGTGCAATATTCTGGATGGCCTGGACCCCTGGTTTCTCATCCACCGATACCGTAATCACAGAGGGAGGGGCACCCGCTGCTTCGGCCTTGTTTTGAAGATTGATCTCCTTGTAGATGCACAAAACCTCCGCCATTTTCTGCTCAAATTCAGGATCCCGTCGCTCCTGATAATAGGCCATCTTATGAGGATGAAGCGGATGGTCCTCGAGGATTCTCTGAATGGTCGCCTTCCCCGCTTTCTTCAAACAATCATGTCCCGCTTGAGGAGCATATTTCCTTGTATGGTCCGCCAAAGCACTTCGCGTCCACATCTCGGCAGCATAGCCATACTCTGTCGGTTTCTGACAGGCAAGATTGATGACCCAGGCCTTCGCCTCTTCTGTAATCACTGGCTCCTTGGGCCGATGATACTTGTCTTTCAGTCCTTCTTCGATGCCCATAGCCAAGGCCTTCTCTATCCATTTGTAAATCGTCGGTCTGCTGACGTGGACCATTTTTTCGACACCTATGATCGGGATGCCTTCTGAATATCGCAATAAAATGTTGGCCCGCTGCACCTCTCTGAGCGGTGCCTTTCGTGAATTGGCAATACGTTGCAATTGCTCTTTCTTCTCTGGAGACAAAATCAACTTTGCTTTCTGGCTTTTCTTTGGCATATTGATTCCCTCCAATCGTTTTGGAACCAATATACCATAAATCGATTATTATGTAAATAGTTTAATGAAACATTATACTAGGTATCGAATTTCCACTCTTTCGTGCGACATTTCAACTCAACCGAAAATCACGAATAGGGGGTTGCATTCCGAGAAGATTTTTGACTCTTTCCCGAATTTGTCGCTGGGAAAGAGTGAAAAGGGGTCTCTGAAGCAATAAGGAATTCTTAACTCCATGCGGCTCTTCACGAGCATTTAAGGCCTCTTTTTGAAATAGCTGAGTATCCCCTTTAGGATAAAATATTCACTGTCTTATCAGCAAATTTGGGACAGAGTAAAAAACTGAGGTCTGTCAATACATTGAACCAAAATTTAGCGACAAATTCGGGAAAAACCCAAATTTTTTTATTGACAAGACGTATTAAGATGTATTATATTGGATCCGTGAAGATTGAAAGGAATCACCCAACTCCCCTTTACCAGCAAATTGCTAATGACATTCATTCCAAAATTCAATCCGGATTATATCCCCCAGGAGCTTGTATCCCAAGTGAAGTTGAACTGATGAACCAATACAAAGTGGGAAGGATTACCGTGAGGCAGGCCATCAATATCTTACAAAAAGAAGGTCGTTTGATTACGAAGCAAGGGAAAGGAACCTTTGTTTCCCTTAAACGGATTGAGCAGGAACTTCTCGATTTAAAAAGCATTACCGAGGTCCTCCTCTTAAAAGGAGTCGAACCCACCATCAAGGTTATCGATTATAAGGTTTTTTCCTGTTCCTCCAAAGTTCGATCAGAACTTAATCTGGAAGAAAAGGAAAAGGTGGTAAGGTTTAGACGACTCTACCTCATCCGACATTCACCTCTCTCATTGGTCTATATCTACCTTCCTATCCGATTTATGGAGATTGCCGAACCACTAAAAAGAAATAAGCCTTCAACAGAAACCACCTATACGATCTTTGAACGGCATGGAATTTCCCTTCGAGAAGCCCGTCATGTCATTCGAGCCAATCCAGCACAATCTGAAGTCGCAAACTATCTTAAGATAAACCCTGGAACCCCTATTCTTACTGTGGAAAGAACTACGTACTCCAATGAAAATGTTCCTCTTGAATACATTGTTTTCCACTACCGAGCGGACAAATTTGAGTTCTCGGTGAGGCTAGCCAGGACCTCCCGGAAAGCTCCCGGATTGGTGGAGGAAATTGTAAAAAACTTTAAGCGAAATCATTTAAATTTAACTTAATAAGGAGGATAATTTTATGACTTGCATCAATCCTATCTCAGAAGACGCCTTGAGCGTGGTTATGGTCCAATTCGATCCTTATCCTGCCACGGATCGAGAAGGGACCAACAGAAATATCAAAAAAATTTGTGACTATGTAGATAGGGCGGTATTCTCTTTTCCGGGGGTCGATCTCGTTGTTTTCCCGGAATATAGCACTCAAGGATTTTCCTACAAATATATCTCGCACTGTGAATACGCTTCCACGATCCCGGGGCCCGAATCAGAAATCTTCCAAGCAAAGGCCAAAGAGCATGGGGTGTGGTTGTGTGTGCATCTCATAGAGAGGCACGAAGACGAGAAACGGTTCCCATACAATGCAATGGTCTTAATTAACGACAAAGGCCAGATCGTCTTGAAGTATCGGAAGATAAATCCATGGGTTCCTAAGGAGCCTTGGACACCCGGGTCAGAGGTCGATGTGTGCGAGGGACCAAAAGGATCAAGACTCGCCATCATTCTCTGCTATGATGCAGATTTACCTGAGCCAGCACGAGAGGCGGCGTGGAAGGGGGCAAACGTCATCCTCAGACCTTCAAAATACATGTATCCTTGGGAAAACATTTTCGAAATTACCAACCGTTGCCGTGCCCTGGAGAATCTAGTTTATGTGGTGGCGACCAACACTGTTGGAGAAGATCAGTCTTTTTCATATTTTGGTCGATCCATGGCAGTCGATTTCAATGGTGAAATAATCACCCAGATGGGAGGTACCCCAGGAATGAATAAGGTCGATCTCTTCCCCCGGCTTGTTGATAAGGTACCAGAACGCTGGCTTTCCAATAATAATCTTATCAACTTGAAGCACCGGGGATATACAGGAGTTCCACCGGAGGGGATAAAGACAAACCCTTATTCGATATACAGAGATTGGGATTACATTCCTCCGAGGTGGTCCAAGATCCCTAAAGAGGCGCTCGATATTGCAAGAGTTCAGAGAGACCTGTTGGAGGAGGTTCGAAAGAATATGAAAATTGGGCGAACATGCGCCGATGGGAGCAAATAGCCTGGTTATTGAAGCAATCACAACTTTTGTAACTTTAAAGAAGCTTTCAGTACTGGGAAGGACAATATGGAAAATATTGAGCATGAAGGGATTGAGATTGCAGTCAAATTAATGGCTGTGGCTGCGAGGACTGCTCCAAAAACAGGAGGCCTCGATTTCATTAAGATCCGTGTTTTAACCAATGAAGAAAAGGCACAAGTGGCCTACAAGATGGAAGAATTGGCGGAAATTAAGAAGAATATCCTTGGACGAAAAGATCCAACACGCGGAGAGGCGGGTCGGATTGACTGGATAAGTGATGCAAAGGCTGTAACAAATTCAGATGTCCTAATATTAATCGGAATTCAAGGGAAAAAAGTTCAGAATTTCAACTGTGGGGGATGTGGGTTCTCTACATGTGCCGAGATGGCTAAGACGAAGCCTCTTTCTGTTGAAGAAAAAGACTTTCCAGGACCTTTCTGCATATTCCGCGTCATGGATCTGAGCATCGCCGTTTGCTCAGCAGCTAAGATTGCCATGGACCTCAATGTCGATAATCGCATGATGCAGAAGATTGGCATTGCTTCCCTGAAGCTTGGTTTCCTAAAACCCTGTGATCTAATCATCGGCTTGCCCCTTTCGGTCTCGGGGAAGAACATATACTTTGATCGGGTCGATAAGATTGAGGCCTGGAAAATATTAGAAGCAAAAACAGAATGAGGAGGTGCTTATGAAAATCACAAGTGAGAAAGAAGTTGAGGCAATTCAATTACCTGGAAGAAGTTTTAGGATTTTAATCAATCCTGAAGGTATCGGAAGCCAACATATTACGTTTGGGTTGGCTGAAGTTCCCGAAGGTAGTAGTTTACCTTGGCACACCCATCAAGGGTCAGAAGAGGTTATTTATGTGCTCCAAGGAACGGGGTCCGCGCAGTCGGACACGGAGGCCAAACCCATTCAACCCGGGTCCGTTCTCTATATGGAGGCAGGATCTAACCATCGTATCCTTAATGAAGGAAAGGGAGAGATGAAATTGCTCTGTGCCTTTTCCCCACCGGTCAAGATAGGACCACCTAAATAAAACAACAAGGAGGAAAATATTATGGCTTCAAAAAAGATGACGCTATTGGTTATGGTGACGATTTATTTGACAATCGTTTCAAATGCGTTTTGTCAAGATTATCCCAAAAAACCTGTACAGTTGTTTATCCCCTTCGAAGTGGGTCAATCAGCCGATATCTCTGCCAGAGGCGTTGCGGCTGCAATGGAGAAATTTTTGAAACAGCCTGTGGTCTGTGTCAATAAGACGGGTGCAGGAGGTGCAATTTGTTTCGATTTTGTACGTAATTCAAAACCAGACGGATATAATTTGGGCTTTATGACCTTATCTGCTCTAACTCAAACTAACACTGGACGCCTACCCTACAATTACAAAGCCTGGGATTATATAGCCAGAATTAATACAGTACCGACAACCATTACAATAAAAGCCGATGCTAAATGGGAAAATATTAAAGAGTTGATCGATTATGCAAAAAATAACCCAGGAAAATTGAAAATTGGGAATGCTGGCAAAGGAAGTTTTACGCATCTGGTTGCCATTGCATTCGAGGAATCAGCAAACATCGAGGTTGCTCATGTCCCCACTGGCATACGTAGACGTCACGCTCTATTAAGTGGAGAAGTTGATGCCATTTCAGTCCATCCACCGGAAATTGTTTCACTAGTAAAAGGCGGAGAAATGCGTATTTTGGGAGTTGTTTTTCCGCAAAGAATGAAAGAATTTCCTGAGGTTCCAAATTTAAAGGAATTGGGATATGACATCAAGCTCATACAGTCTTGGGGAGTCTTCGGTCCGAAGGGGATACCTGATCATATAAAGAAATACCTTGCTGAAGTGATTCAAAATGCAATAAAGGATAAGATTTATCAAGAATTAGCAATCAAGAGTACACTGTATATAGATTACATGGCTTTAGATGAATTCGAGAAATTTATAAAAAGCCAGGATGAAATAATCAAATCTCTTATCGATAAATTTGGATTGAAAGAAAGAAAATAGAACATTGAAAGATAGCAATGAAAATCGGGAGATCAGCACTCCTGATCTCCAAGAAGTGAAGCTTCCCGTGCTTCCGCACGAGGCATTTCACAGCTTCGGCGAAATATGGCGAACCATATCCACCTTCACTGACCTGTTCGCCGAACTTACCTTCAGCGAAATACTTCGTGCAAGCAGGCAAGTTCTTTGGCAGTCGAGAGCTTCGGCGGATACCTTTTTCGCATTCATCCCAGTTCTTCTGGACGGGGCATTCTGCGAAGGCGGGTAAAAAAGGAATTATGAGTAATACCAATGCAAAAAAATTTTGTAGTAAAATTTAGCAATAGGTATATACTTCCTATAATATTGATTCTATTTTCATGTTTTTATTCATTCCTATCCTACCGTCTTTTCAAAGAAACATCTCATTCGACAGAAATAATGGGCCCTGCTACTTTCCCCTTTTTAATCAGTATTGCTCTTGGAGGATTTGCCTTTTTAGAATTGCTTTCTATAAGAAAGGCAAACGAAGTAAAGTCTTCTCAGGTGAAGAAAGGAAATAATGAGGTATTGAAGATAAAGGGCCACAAAAAACCTTTTATTCCCCCAAAAGGATTTCTTTTTGATATTTTAGTTCTCGTTATTGCAACAATCTATGTATTAGGAATGCCTTTGATTGGTTTCTTGTTCATGACGATTTTTCTAATGGTATCAATGATGTTCGTAGCAGGTGAAAGGAAAATCTTTAAATTACTATTTTACTCAATTATTACTTCTTTTTCTATGTATTATGGTTTCATTAAACAATTGTATATCCCTATCCCATTCCTACCATGGGATTGACTATGTTGAGTAGTCATATGGAAGGTATAATTTACGCCTTAAGTCAAGCTATTCAAATTAATCATTTCCTCTTCACTGCATTGGGAGTAGTGATCGGGATCATTGCAGGTGCTATCCCTGGAATAACAGCTTCTATGGCCATTGCTGTATGTCTTCCGTTAACCTTTTATATGCCTGCAACTTCAGCATTTTCTTTACTTTTGGGGATATATATTGGGGCAATGGCGGGCGGATCAATCTCCGCAATTCTCATAAATATTCCTGGAAATCCTGCCGCCATTATCACAGGGGCTGATGGGTATCCAATGGCCCAAAGAGGAGAAGCAGGAAAAGCAATTTTCGTAGCCTTTTTTTCAAGTACCATTGGTTCTCTTATAAGTTTTATACCTCTTTTTATCTTTGCTCCAATGTTGGCTCGAATGGCAATTAAGTTTCAAGCTCCAGACTTATTTGCGATTATCCTTTTCGGTATGGTGGTAGTCTGCAGTTTCGCTGCAGAGGCTTCTCCAAGGAAAGGCTTCATTTCAGCTCTTATGGGATTAGTATTTATGACAATTGGATTAGACCGGATAGAATCTACTCCTCGATTTACATTTGGTACTCTTCAACTCCAATATGGTGTAGATTTTCTTCCTGTAATGATAGGGATGTTTGCCATTCCACAAATCTTACAAGAAATGAGAGCTGCTCTTAATGCAACTTTTGTGAATAAGTTCGAAACTAAAAAAAGTTGGCTTCCAAAAGTAAAAGAAATATTAATAATTCTAAAGATTATTCCTCTCGCCAGTTTAATCGGTGTTTTTGTAGGAATTACTCCTGGAACTGGAAGTGCAGTTGCTTCTATTTTTAGCTACCATTTTCACAAGAGAATTTCAAAACATCCAGAAAGGTACGGAACTGGTATTGTTGAGGGAGTGGCCGCAGCTGAGGCAGCTAATAATGGAGTGACAGGGGGAGCGCTGATTCCCATGCTTACCCTTGGAATACCTGGTGATCCTGTTACAGCAATAATGCTTGGAGCTTTACTCATTCAAGGCTTAGAAGCAGGGCCTTTACTCTTTAGAGATCACGCCGGGGTAGTATTTGGAATGTTTGGTTCTTTTTTGTTAGCATGTTTTCTTTTGTTCGCCATTGGCATTGCGGGAATAAGTGTATTCAGTAATGTTTTAAAAATTCCCAAACAAATATTATTCCCTATTATTTTAGTCTTCTGCTTAATCGGATCGTATTCTTTGAGGAACTCATCTTTTGATGTTGGAGTGATGTTATTTTTTGGAATATTAGGTTATGTTATGATTCTTAACGGTTATCCAATTCTTCCTTTGATTATTGCCCTAATCTTGGGCCCCCCTCTTGAGACGCATTTACGTATGTCACTTATCACCTCTGGTGGTAGCCCTTGGATATTTTTTACCAGAAAGGTGAGCTTAATTATGTTAATCGCAGCATCCCTAATTGCAACTTACGCTATGATGAGCAGTATTATTAGAAAAAGGGAACGATAGGCGCTATCTATCCTTTATCATTGGGGTAATATATGGATTATAAATTTAGTTTGATAGGGAAAAGAATTCCTCGAATAGATTCAATTAAAAAGGCAATAGGTAAAGCCCTTTATACTGGTGATATCAAATTACCTGGTATGCTTTATGGAAGAATCCTAAGGAGTCCTTTCCCCCACGCCCGGATTAGAAGAATTGAAACTCAGAAAGCGAAGAGGTTGTTGGGGGTCAAATCTATAATAACTTCAGTGGATACTCCAAAGATTAAGTTTGGACTTTCAATCGAAGATGAATTACCTCTTACTGATAAAAAAGTTCGTTTTATTGGAGATGAGGTGGCAGCCGTAGCCGCGTTTGATGAGGATACTGCTGAAGAGGCATTGGATTTAATTCAAGTAGAATATGAGGAAATTTCTGCAGTTTTTAATATGGAAGAGGCACTTCAACCTAATGCTCCAAAACTCCATGAATCTGCGGACAGAAATATTGCCTTCAGAACTTTTATAACTCGTGGTGATATTGAAGTTGGATTTAGGGAAACTGATTATATTTCCGAAGAAGAGTTTTACACTCCTCTTGTTCACACGGCACCCATCGAACCCCTCTGCTGTGTTGCTCAATTTGATACAGATGGAAGGCTCACATTATGGGCCCCTTTACAAGAAGTCGGGCGCTCCATCTTTCCTCTCGCCAAAGCCCTCTCCCTTCCCTTAGAGAAAATTCGTATCATCCAACCCACTATAGGAGGAGGGTTTGGGGGAAAGAATGGAATTCAGCCCTTCCATGTAATCTCTGCCCTTTTAGCCAAAAAGGCTGGGAGCCCTGTAAGGCTTGTCAATAATAGACAGGAGGAAATGGAGGTTAATCGACCTGCTGTCCCAATGAAAATATGGTCACGTATTGGAGTGAAAAGAGATGGAAGAATCATTGCCAAGGAAACTAAGATTTTAGCTGACAATGGGGCTTACTCTGGGCACGGTCCTCCTATTACCATTGCCGCCGCAGTTAGATTCGATTCTGTTTACAGGCAGAAAAATCTAAAGACAGAAGCCACATTAGTGTACACTAATAATATCCCAACGGGAGCATACCGTGGTTATGGAGCTACACAAATTGCTTTTGCTCTGGAATCCCATCTCGATATCATAGCACGGGAGATTGGCATTGATCCTCTTGACCTACGATTGAGGAATGCAACTCAAACTGGTGACATATCAGTTCACGGTTGGAATATCACTAGTTCTGGTCTTGTGGACTGCTTAAAAAGCGTGGCAAAAGCTTCAAAATGGGGCCATCGCCGTAAGGCGAAGGAGGATCATGGTATAGGTATAGCCTGTTCCATTCATATATGTGGTTTGAAGTCTCCGACAAAAATTCGTGGCTCTACAGCTACAGTTGAGATCAAAAAGGATGGAAGAGTCCTTATAATAAGCGGAGAAGGAGAAATTGGTCAAGGGGCAAACACAGTTTTTTCGCAGATCGTAGCTGAAGAACTTTGTCTGCCTTTAGAAAGTATTGAGCTAAGCTCGCTCGATACAGATAAAACTCCTCTTTCACTGGGGGCTTTCTCAAGCCGGGTGACTGTCATCGGTGGAAATGCCGTCCTTATTGCCGCCAGTGATGCTAAGAAGCAGCTTCTGGATGTGGCTGCCTCTCTTTTGGGAGAAAAGCCTGGGAACCTTCGATTGAGAAAAGGGATGATACAGTTTGGAAAACACTACCGTCGGTCAGTTTCAATTGGCGACGTGGCAGGAGAGGCCGCTTCTAGAGGAGCTCCTATCGTCGGAAAGGGAACTTATGACACGGGTTTGGACTTACCAGACAAAAACACACTCTACGGAGACATAGCAAGTTCTTACTCCTTTGCTGCTCACATTGCAGAAGTTGAGGTTAATCGGAAAACAGGCGTAGTAAATGTGCTTCGACTTTTTTGCGCGCATGATATTGGAATGGCTATTAATCCAATGGCCTGTGAAGGGCAGATTGAAGGTGGTGTGGCTCAGGGAATTGGATATGCTCTCTTTGAGGAGTTAAAAAGAGAGAAAGGGAAAATTTTGAATCCAAGTTTTACAGACTATAAGATAATGAGAGCCCTTGATGTTCCAGATATCAAATGCATCTTAGTCGAGACCAATGACCCCGTGGGCCCTTACGGTGCGAAAGGGTTAGGTGAAGAGGTAACGGTTCCTGTTGCACCAGCTATTAGCAATGCAATTTTTGACGCAATTGGTGTGCGGGTAAGGCAATTGCCTATAACACCAGAAAAGATCTTATATGAACTGACGAGAAAATAGGGTGAGGCGAATCAAACCTTTCGATTATTACAGGCCATATCACATACATGAGGTATTATCTCTCCTGAAGGAGTTTTCTCGAGAAGCGAAGGTGCTGGCTGGTGGCACCGATCTTCTCGTATCAATGAAGATGAAAGGTCTCACGCCCAGTGCCATCATTAATTTGAAGGCGGTGGAAGGACTGGATGGAATCAATCACACCGGCGGACAACTCCGACTGGGCCCTCTTTCGACCATACATTCCTTATCTGACACGGCTGCGTTGTCACAAATCCCTCCTGTTGTGGCGATGGCCTGCAAAGTTCTGGGCACGCCGCAGATAAGGAATCTAGCCACTATAGGCGGAAATCTTTGTAATGCTTCCCCTGCAGCCGATTTACCCCCCCCTCTTCTCGTTCTCGAGGCAAAACTGAAAATCATGGGCCCTTCAAGCTCAAAACTTATTCCGCTGGAGCACTTTTTTGTGGGCCCCGGGATGACCATTATGGAGCCAGACGAAATCTTAACTGATATCTACATCCCTATAGATGCGGAGTCAATCGGAATTTATCTGAAACATGGGATAAGGAGGGCCCATGATTTAGCCATTGCTTCCGTGTCAGTCCTTCTCAGATTAGAAAAGGGCAACGACAGATTGGCAAAAGCTCGTATCGCATTGGGCGCAGTAGCTCCCACGCCTCTGCGGGTTAAGACCGCTGAGGAGATTCTCATTGGAGAAAGGCTATCTAAGATATCGGTTGAGAGTGCTGCCCGGGCTGCAGTGGAAGAATCGAAACCTATCAGCGATGTAAGGGCATCAGCAGATTACCGCAAGCAAATGGTTAAGGTTCTAGTTGAGCAGTCATTAATGACAATCCAACGCCTTCACAATAGGAGTATAAGGAGATTAATATGATTGCCTGTAAGAAGAACGAACAGATTCCTGTCAAGCTTAAGGTCAACGGGAAATGGTCTCAAATAAGAGTAAATCCTCAGGAAATCTTACTGGATACTATTAGAGCTCGCTTTGACTTAACTGGTGTGAAGAGAGGTTGTGATACTGGAGAATGTGGGGCCTGCACAATCCTGATAGATGGAAAAGCGGTCAATTCCTGCCTTTTTCTCACAGTTGATACAGATGGAAAATCCATTTTGACCATTGAGGGTGTATCGACGGAAAAAGAGCTTCACCCTCTTCAGAAGGCCTTCATACGGCATGGGGCAATTCAATGCGGATATTGCACATCAGGTATGATCCTCTCGGCCAAGGCATTGCTAGATAAAAACCCATATCCAACAATAAACGAGATCAAAGAAGGGATTTCTGGAAATCTTTGCCGTTGCACAGGATATGTTAAAATTATTGAATCTGTATCGTCAGTAGTGAAGAAGAGAAATGGATAGGATTTTTTGTCTCTAATGTTACATGAGATGGGGAACAAGGCTTCGGGGAATTTTCATAGAATTTGGAGGAATAAAGAGTCTTTAATCTTGATATTTAGGGATTATCAAAAAGCAAGACCCCTGCATGGGGTTTAATGAATCGGGAGATTGGGAAGAATTTGGGTAGCTTAGTTATTTGGATATCACCCGAGTTTAGCAGGGGTTTCAGGATCCGTAGACTTCCGCTCTTGGTAGAGGGCAGCCACTCCATCAAGACTCCGGTCAGAGTAAACCTTCTCCTTCGTGGCTTCATATCTTCGTCGTCGACTTACTTCTTGTGGAAACAGAACTATTTCATCGCAGAAACACCAAGGTTCATTATAGGTAGCATATATTTCGGCATCATCCAGCTCAGGTTCCTCAAATACAATATCGTCATAGTCTTGTTCTAGACTATGTGTGAAAATCACTATTTGACCTTACAGATGTTGCCAAGTGCACAGGAAGCTTCTTCCTCCCGGATAGAATTATGAACTTTTTTCATCTTCTTTCACCTCTATAATTTGTTCAAGCCCAACTTCTCCAATTTTGCTGCGGTAGGAATCCCATCTTCACTCCACCCCCGGTAGGCATAGTAGTCACTCAAAAGCCTTCCCATGGGTGGAAGTTGATTGTTTAAGTCTTCTCCTGCCCGGTTTAACGTCATAAACCGGTAAGGGAGAAAATCATCCTTTCGACTTACCCCAAGTCGACAGTTGTAAACCCTTTTCAGATTAAAGAGCCTCTCACCCACCTTCATATACTCAGGGATATCCATCTTCCAACCGGTGATCAAATTGAGCCAATCCACATGGTTGGTCACATTCATGGCCTTTCCCACCTGGGAAAATCGACAGAGAATCAGTGCATCCATGGCAGACATCAGATCCTGCATCTTAGCTGTAAATTCCGCCTTCCCCTCAATCCCATAAGGGTCCTGAGGCTCTGAAAATCCTATTTCCGACATGTAGAGAGCCAGTTCATAAGGATGACTCCAGCTGGCATTGTGACAGGCCCCCCGGGCCGCTGTCCCGTAAGAGAGTGCCTGACTGAAAAATCTTCTCGGATCATGAGCCGATGGTTCCAGACCTTTCACATGGATCGCAAATTCGATGCTATTCTTTCCGAGAGCCTCGGCCATTCTCTTTGAGCCCTCGGTCATGAGTCTTCCAATACCCTCCCCCTTTCCCATTTTATGGACCATCTCAATGAGCGCTTCGGCACTGCCCCATACCAACTTGACTCCATCCGTATCGCTTCGGGTAAGGATCCCCTTCTCATAGGCCTCCATGGCAAAAGCAATGATACCGCCAACAGAAATCGTATCCAATCCATACTGATTGCACAGTTGGTTGGCCTTTGCAATTGCCACTAGGTCATCCACCAGACAGAGTCCACCCAAAGTCCCTATTGTCTCATACTCTGGACCTTCACAGTCCATGGGCGCATATGGACCTTCGGTCACCTTAATGTGCCTGCCACAGGCAATGGGGCAGTGCATACAGGCCCTTCTCCCGGAAAGAATCGTATCGTGCATGGCCCCGCCTGAAATCTTCTTGGCCCCTGCCCATCTTCCCTCCCTCCAGTTTTTAATGGGTAAGTTACCGATCTTCTCATAGTTGTCAATCGCACCCGACGTCCCTAATTTCCCGAAGGCCTCTGTTGTCCCCTGGATGTGGGGGGTAATCTCTTTAATGCGCGCCTTTAACTCATCGGGCTTGGCAACAGGGATCTGACTCTCTCCAAAAACCACCATAGCTTTCAGATTCTTAGAACCCATGACTGCACCCAGACCCGTGCGGGCCGCTGCTCTCACAATATGGCCAATATGAGGAATGCTTGCAATCTTGGCCATCCGCTCTCCCGCAGGGCCAATCACGGCTGCGGTGGCGTCCTTCGCCGTCTCCTGCTTTAACCATTCTGCAGATTCGTAAGAACCTTTCCCCCAGATGGGTCTGGCATCTCGAAACTCCACCTTTCCATCCCGAATCCAGAGGTAGAGAGGAGTTTCTGACTTCCCATGAATCACGATCCCGTCAAATCCAGCTCGCTTAAAGTGCACTGCCCAGGAGCCTCCGACGTTCGATTCCCCAAAGAGACCCGTGAGGGGAGACCGGCCCACCACATGATGCCTCCCTGAAGTAGGAACCCCTGTCCCTGTATAAGGACCTGTCACGGCCATAAGGATGTTCTCAGGTGAGAGGGGGTCGGTCTCTGGCCCTGTCTCTTCACAAAGAATCTTCACCTCGATGCCCAGACCTCCGATATATTTCCGGATAACCGCTTCATCTAAATCCTCCGCCTCAATCTTCCTATTCGAAAGATCCACCCTCAATAACTTCTTATGGTATCCAAACACTGGAGTCTCTCCTTTTTACAAAGCTTTTTCATAGATGCCTTCCACATCTTGGACAGTCATGGTCCGGGGATTATTCCCCATCAGTCTTGTCACATTGAGTGCAAATTACCGTTGAGATATGTTTTTTCCAAAGCCGCTTTTCGTCAAGAAGACAGATAATTTTGCTCCCGTTCGTGCCCCCATCGACAAGGGCGGTAAAGGAACAATTTTGCACAAGAAATGAATGACCGACTCTCATTGGCAAAAAATAGAGTCTCATTCAGTAGCTCTCCCAGAATGAATTATTCAAAATGGTCGAGGCATATTCGCATTGCTGATTTGTAGGTTATAATATACACCGCTTTTGAAAAATAAGAAAGAGGGGGGTTACAGGAGAGATCCTTTGACAGTGTCGGTCAAGTCAAGTTCCGATTTTCACAAATGATTTCGGAGAAGTTTCAATATCTGCTATCTATTCGCTATTTCTGATACCTCGAAAAAGCTACCATTTAATTTTCGTATATTCAATTGAGCATACCAAAAGAAGAGCGGAAATTCGATTGCTCTAAAGGCATGATTCACGCCTTCGCTAAGTAAGACTTGGTGAAAGGTAAGCAGAACCTGACCGGATAGCTATCAGTCAGGTCAAGCGGTGGAACTACGAATCGAAGAGGGGAGGATAGGTCTGTCGGTATGGCTACTGCGTTTCATGGATGAAACGGGATTTCGTGAACCATAAGGTGGGTCTCGGCTTTCTTTTTTTAAAAAGGTGCATCATCCTCATCGCCAGGTTCGCGGCCTTCCTTTCTTTCGACTTCGCTCAAGACAGGCTTCTTCCTGTCGCCTAACATAATCAACTTTGAGCCGATTACTTTTGTTATTTCCCCGCAGTGCCAGCGCTTGCGCGGCATGTCCTTATTCTCGTCCCGATCTTCCCACTTTTCGGTCTTGAAACTTCCCTTTATATAGACGTCCGATCCTTTGGACCTGTCTACCGACAGGCAGGGGGATTTTCTCCGGCTGTTCCACCTTTCTCCCTCGATTTGTTCTTCCATCACTGGTTTGTATTCAAGTTGGAGACAATCCTCGTTTTGAAGTAATACTATCGATGGGAGACGACATGACAAGGATAGTTCGCTATATAGACGATCCTGTGAGTTTTTTCTTCTGGGATATAGATAAGGTGGTGGTCTTTGCAACGTTTATGGTAATGGGTATCCTTACGGATACCCTTACCTACCTCATCGTCATTGGGGTCATACTCTCTTTTACTCTTTCAAAGGTGAAGCAGTCGAGAGCAGAGGGATTCTTCATGCACATCCTTTACTGGTTCGGTTTTTATAAGCTGAGAGGATGTCCTCCAAGCTATATCCGGGAATTTGTGGAGTAAGCCCCGTTAGAAACAGTGGGGCTTTAAGGTTGCCTTTAATGTAGAACTTTCTAACGGGGTAGGAGATGCGTTTTGAAAAGTGGATCAGGGATTGGAAGACCGCCCTGGCGGAGAATTTTTTCTTGAGGTCCCTGTGTCTTCTTCTGGCACTGGGTCTCATACTCAATGCCTCCTTTTTTAAGAAGAGGGAAAGGATTATTATCGTTCCTCCTGAACTGAGTAAGCAGTTCTGGGAAATAGATTTGAGGTCGCACCTTCAAAATTCGGCAATTTCTTTTCTTCAAGGGATTAGAACTCATTTTTAGTTTAGTCTGTCGGAGCTTTTCCTATCATACTTATTACTCCGCCTACTATTCCCCTTGGCCCCCAGTTACCTCCTTTGCCCTCTTGATTGCCCGATCTTGATATCTTTACCCCGTTAGAAAGTTGAAAACTTTCTAACGGGGTTTACCATCACTTAATTGAATTTTGAGGGATGACCCGATGGCCTCTCCACAACAATATTTTGCTCTCCTTAATAATTCTAAAAGTTGCTATGTTTTCGGAGAAGAGGTGAGCCAATTTTCAATTACAAGACCTTTTATTTTTGAAAAATGGCGAGTGTTGGCTGTGACCATGACAAGTTTATGGTTTAAAGCAGTGGAGCCAATAATCGCGTCCTCAATACCTATTGACTGGCCGGTTTTCTGAAGAGAGGCCAAGATATCTCCTGCAATTAAAGCCTCCCCATATCCAAAAGAAACGACGTTAACTCTTGAAATGATACCCCAATTGAGTTAAAATTTTTGACAAAATCCCCTCTCACTCCCCTTTGCCAAAGGGGAGAACCCATTGTCATCCCCCTTTCATAAAGGGGGATTAAGGGGGATTTAAACAGAAGG
>Ga0194111_10004319_pt1 | contig 16610 bp, 10 predicted proteins | sample TA2KigC300mmetaG_FD_146194 | JGI IMG/M metagenome (GOLD analysis project Ga0194111, IMG submission 146194) | Freshwater microbial communities from Lake Tanganyika, Tanzania - TA2015033 Kigoma Deep Cast 300m | ecosystem: Environmental > Aquatic > Freshwater > Lake | place: Tanzania: Lake... | reverse complement strand
CGGCCGTCAGCGCGAACGAGAAGCACGCGCTCATGATGCCGGAGAAGGTGGCCACGAGGATTCCTTTTGTGAAGTGGAATTCGGCAATGGCTTTCTTCTTCTCCTCGGCGGGCATTTCTTTTTCCTTGGTCAAGCCCGCCATCGCAGCGATGCCGATGCCGAGCAAACAGACGGCCACCCCGGCGAGGGTCACCTGTCCCGATCCCGTGGCGGCGATCTGGGCGATGGTCTCGGGAACTGGCACCGCCGGCATGAAGGATTTGAAAATGGGCGGCAGCAGCGTGCCAAACGCGGCGCAGTAGCCAAGCGCCACGCCCATGCCGAGCGACATGCCGAGGTATCGCATCGTTAAGCCGAATGTCAATCCGCCGAAACCCCACATGGCGCCAAAGAAATATGTCCACCACAGCGTGCTCGCGGACTGTTGGCGGAGAACCCCCCAGACGTCATTGGTCAGGATGATTGCCAACACCCACGGACAGATGATCCATGAAAAAAATCCGCCGACGAGCCAATACACTTCCCACGCCCATTTCTTCACGCCTTTGTAGGGAACGTAGAAGCTGCCGGAGGCGAGGCCGCCGACCCAGTGGAAAAAGACGCCGAGAAATGGATTGGGTGTCATCATTCCCCGCTGCGGCCCATCCATGTGGGTGTGGCAACAAACCAGAGCAGCGTCGCGATGGTCAGGCACGTTTTCATGGTTGGCAGTTCCACGCCGCCGGCGAGGTACACCATCGGAATCAACACCGTGGCAGCAAGCGCGACCACGGACATCAGGCGGGCGATTGCTTTCATGATGCCTCCTGTTGCTGCAATGCCTTGCTCAGCGCGACATACAAGATGGCCGCGATAAACCAGCCGGGCAGGCTGACGAAGAAAATCTGCACGCCCGCGAACTGCACCAACGCCCAGCAGATCCCCAGTGTCAGGAACCAAGTTAGACCTGCCGCCCAGTTGATGCTGATGCCGCGCTTCTCCGCATAGTGTTGTTGAAAGCCGAACTTCCGGCTCAGCCAGAAATCCACGAAGACCACCGCGCCCATCGGCATCAGCAGCATCCCGTACAACGCGACGAACCCAAGCAGTTTCATCGCAATCGCCGGGAACATCCCCGCGAGCGCGGCGATGAGTCCGGTGACCAGCGTCACGGCGTACCGGGAACGATTCGGCATGATCGCCTGAAACGCCATGCCGGCCCGGTAAATGGTCGGATTGGCCGTGGTCCAGCCGGCGATGATCACACAGATCAAGCCCGCAAACCCGCACGCCCGGTAGGCGAGGGGTCCCGGCAAGACTGCGGTGTTGGCGGGGTCCTGATGCAGTTGTAGCGCGTACAGCAGCGATGCGCTCAACCACGCGAGGAAATGGCCGAGGTACATTCCGGTTGCCGATGCCACGCCGTACCACGAACGCTTCGCGTAGCGCAGCACGGTCAGGTCGGACATTCCAATATGCATCGCCATGTTGCAGAACCACGCAAAAAACATCACATGCCAGAACGTAAATTTCACCTGGCCCGGCAACGGGTCGCCGCCCTTCCACAGATGCGTCTCCGCCAGCCGCCAGAGATCGCCTGCCGACTGAACCTGCGTGCCGGTGACATCAATAAACTGTTTCAGCGCGACCAGCCCAAACGCCAGAAACACCGGCGTCATCCATGGCGCGGCAATGTTGGCGATGTGCGCCACCATCTTGTAGCCGTAGGCGGCCACGACAGCGATCAGCACGCCGACCACGAGCACGGCAATCACCCAGCCAGCGCTGTTCGGCAAGAGATCGTTCAGTCCCGGCATCGGGAAATTGAACCAGACGCCCACCGCCGTGGCGGATACCGTCACCATCGAGCCGGCGAGGAAACAAAACATGACGCCGTTGGCGAGGTTGTAGAGCACCACCAGTTTGCGGCCGCAGATCTTTTCCAGTTGATAATAAAGCGTCAGGCGCGCGCGCGTGGCAATCGGCGCGGTCAGGAACACCCAGCTCAGCACCGCCAGCAGATTGCCGACCAACAAGCCCGTGACCACGTCGAACGCGCTCACACCCGCCGCCACGAACAGCGGCCCGATCATCAGTTCCGTTCCCGCCGTGTGTTCGCCGGCGTACATGCCGACAAAACTCTTGAAACCGAGCAGCGCCCGTTCGGGCACCGGCTGTCGTTCGAATTCTTCCGCCATGGTCGTTATCCTCGCTTCGACAACACGTTCTTCTCGTAGGCCTTCACTTCATCGAGCCACGCCGCGCCAACGGGGACACCCTGTGTGGCGCAGTAATAATCCCAAACCGCCACGGCCGGCAGCGTCTTCGCTTCTTCGAGCAACGCAAGGCGTGACGTGTAATCGCCCCCGGCCTCGGCAGCCTTGATCTTCTCGATGGGGGTGAGCAACGCCAGCAACAGCGCCTTGAGCATGTTGCGCGTGCCGATGGTCCACGCAGCGACACGGTTGATGCTGGCGTCGAAGTAATCGAGGCCGATGTGAATCCGCTGGGTGTAATTGCCCCAGACGATCTCCTGCGCGATGGCCTGCAACTCGTCGGTCAACGTCACGACGTGGTCGCTGTCCCAGCGCACGCCCCGGCTGACGTGCAACAGGATCTCGTCAAGCTGCGTCAGCACAGCGGAAATCTTGTCGGCCATGCTCTCGGTCGGGTGATAATGCCCGGCGTCGAGCGTGACGAGCTTGTTGTGGCGGACGGCGTAGGCGAGATAAAACTCGTGCGAACCGACGACGTAACTTTCGGAGCCGATGCCGAACAGTTTGCCCTCGATGGCATCGCGATTCAGTTTCGCATCAATCTTCTTTGCGAAGATGGCATCGAGCGATGCGGCAAGCCGTTCGCGGGGCGATTTGCGGTCCGCAGGCGTGTCCTTCATGCCGTCGGGAATCCAGATATTGGTCACGCAAGTCTTGCCAAGCGCCTTGCCGATCGCTGCGCCAATCGCGCGGCACCGGACGCAATGTTCAACCCAGAACCGTCGGATATCCTTGTCCGGGTGCGAGAGCGTGAACCCGGCTGCCGCTTTCGGGTGCGAGAAACAGGTCGGGTTGAAATCCATGCCGAGGCCGTGTTGCTTGCACCATGCGATCCAATTCCCAAAATGCTCCGGCGCGATGGCATCGCGGTCCACCTTCTTGCCGCCGAACTCGGCGTAGAATGCGTGGAGGTTGAGACGGTGTTTGCCGGGGATGAGCGAGAGGGACTTCTCGATGTCGGCGCGGAGTTCACCGGGCGTCCGTGCCTTGCCGGGATGATTCCCGGTGACGGCTAGACCGCCGCCGAGTTCACCGCCGAAGTTCTCAAAGCCGCCGACGTCATCGCCTTGCCAGCAATGCAGGGAGATGGGGATGGTGGCGATTTGCTTGAGCGCGGCATCGGTGTTGACACCGAGTTCCGCGTACTGTTCCTTGGCAAGCCGGTAGGCACTTTCCAGATGGCGTTTGTTCATGGCAGATGCAAATCGTTGTAGAAGAAACGCACAGTCCGCGCAAGCAGGAAAGTAGCCATTACGCTCCGCGTGATGGAGAGGGGTGCCTTACGCGGAGCGTGAGGAGTCCCATTCAGGGTTTCCAGCCGAGGCGTTTGAGGTAGCCGTCTTCGCCCCACGAGATGGAGGCGACGTTGACGGCAAGAAAATCGTTTTGGAAGATGTCACGCATCAGCGCGTGCCGTTCTTCGCAGGCTTTGCGTGCTGCGACCCTGTCCGTGTTTCGGAAAAAGGAGTGAACGCGTGCTTCTGTCTCCGTCCAGCGCAGGCCGCGTTCGAGGAACGCCAATCGTTTGAGCGCCAGGGCATCGCCCGCAGCCGGTGCGCGCGCTTGCTGGAGCAGGGCGCGCAATTCATCGAGCACCTGGGGCGTGAACGTGGTGAGCGGCTCGATTCTGGCGCTGTCAACGTCGGCGTCGAGCGCGGCGCGGTTCGCGGCGACGTCGTTGGTGAGTGCTTCGAGTTTGTCGAAGTACCGGCGCACGATCTTCGCGGCGTTGCCGAAACCGGCGCGGCAGTAATCGTCAATGATGGCGTCCACGTCCTGATCGGGATTCCAGTGGAGGCGGGCGACGACGTAGTAGTTGAGACCTTGCGTGGCCCAGTTGTGCGTGCAAGAGTCGAAATCAGTGCCCCACATGCCATGTTGGGCGAGGTAACGGAAGTCGGTCGCAAACTTATGGACGTAAATGAACGGCGCGCCCGTGCGGCGTCCTGCGAGCATCAGGTTGGGGCGGAAATAAATGTTCGCGGAGGCCCTCGACCACTCATCCCAGTCGCGCAACCCTTGTTGGCGCAGTGTTTCGTCGGTGTATTGGATTTGGACGAAGCGCACGACGAGGTTGGGATGGAGTTTGCGGAGAACCGGCGGTGATTTGTAGGCGCTGTAGGCGTCCACGGTGAACAGCGCTTTTGGATGCACCTTCGTCACCTCTTCGGCGATGGCGTTCCAGAAGTACACCATGCGGTCGGTGAGCGTGACATGCTCGGTGTCGTGAATCTTCACTTTGCGTCCGTTGGGAGCGTCGAGCGCCTCGCATTTCGGGCAGCAGCAGAATCGGTTGACGCTGCCGTCATTCGGCGACAACGAGACGCCGCCGAGGCCGGGTTTCCTGTTCAACTCTTCGATCTTCTCTCGCGCAATGGCCGCGATGAGTTCCGTATTCGATTTGCAGAGACGCGAGCGGGCGCCGTGGCGTGACTGGTCGCGCGAACCGTTGGGCTGCAAGGCAAACCAGTCGGGATGTTCCTTGCCGTACGTCGCCCAGAGATGACCGAAGGCATGGCCACCGGCGACGTTGAAGGTGCCGCCAAGTTTTTGCCACGCGAACCAGTCGCCCGACTGCGCTGTCGTGCGTTCGGCGGCGGCACGCTGGCGTTTGTAGTCGTCAGTCGTGAACCTGAGGTTTTTAAGGCCGGTTTCCAAGCGGTCGTTGAGGGATGAATTGCGGATGTTGCGTTGCACGAGTTGCGGCGCGCCAGTTGTTGCGAAGTCTTCGATGCGGATGGTGTCCTGTTGGGGAACGACCTTGCCGAGTTCGCCCGGCCAAAGCCAGCGGACGCCGAGTTTCTCTTCGAGAAACGTCACCACGGCGTAGTGCGTTCCCTCGCCGGATCCGAGCAGGGTGAGCGTGTTGCCTTTCACCCGCAAGGAGATGCTCCCCGGTGCCAGCGACTTGTCTTCGCCGAGGATGACGCGCGCTTGCTCATTGCGAAGGGCGCTTTCGCGCTGTATCGGCAGTTCTGCGCCGGAAATCTGGTGAATGTGGTCGCGCAGGATTTGCGCGGCGAATTTCGTGGCACGCGCAGGTTGGTCCGACGTGACGATGACAGCGCGTGGTTGGCGGTTCTCCACCAAGGTCACTGCGCCAGCGGCGAACTCCCCGCTCACGCAGAGCAGGACAAAGAGGACGCCGCTGGTTACTGTCCGGTTTCGCACTCAGCAACCTTTTCGAGGTAGAATTCGTCTGTGAAGAGACCGTCCTCGTAAATGCGTTGCAATCGCCGCAACTGACCGGCCACCTGACCTTTGGTGAATTTGCCCTGTTGTCCTGAACCTGCTTTTCTGGATGCGGTCGTAGTCGAAGAAGCGCTCTTGGTGGGGGCCGTATATCGCGGTGGCACCTGGAAATTAGGCGGAGTCAGCAAGGCGGCGAATTCCTGGGCGGGAACCAGATGCCGCCAGAGGAATGCCTGCATTCTGTCTTCCGTGGGAACAGCGTCGCGTACGACTTCCCTGGAGGCAGCTTTCCCGCGCCCTTCGACATGCAGGTTGACGAGCTTTTTCTCGGTGGACGACCCGCCACGCAATGCGAGGCGGGCTGAAGATTGTTTTGCCGTCAGGGTTACCGGTTGTGCAGTAACGCCTGAGGGTGGATCTTTCAATCCAATCGTAATCGGGCCATCAAACCCGTCGTGGCGAATGGCAAAGACGGTGACACTGGCGATGTCCTTCCCGCGAAGTCCAATGCTGGATGGCGTGAAACGCAACGTAAAATCAGGCTGCGGCGGGCTGATCCGCAGTCGGTAGCCGTACTCATCGCCGCCATGTTGTGCGTTATCACCGATGTACAGATAATAGAGGCCATCAGACGGAAGCTTGGTCATGATGTAGGAGTCAGCGTGATGGGTGTTCAAACCGGAGGCCAGGTCTTCGCAGTCGTCATTAAACGCCACCAACCTGCCACTCATGTCAGTGATTTTAAGGATCGAGTCCAGCGGGGAATCGAGGCGTCGTGCATAAACTTCGGCCACGATCGTATCATTGGCCCTGCCGCGGAATTGGAACACATCCCATGCTCCGGGCTTTGAGATGCGCCCGTTGATGATGATGGGCGATGTGACGAACTGCGCCTGCAGGGGCGCGTCGTTCGGTTCCTTCTCAAACGTCTCCGGCAAGGTGTCCACCATGAAGGCGACGCGATTGGTCTGGCGTTCGCGGCTGCCGAGGGTGAATGGATAGAGGCCGGGTTTGACGCCCGTAAGGTTGAGTACATACTTGTCAACCGTCATGTTGAGGCCGCGGATGGCAAGGTTGACGGAGTCATTCAGGCGGCCGCCGAGCGGATAGATGTTCGAGATGAAAGGCAATTCACCGACGGTGATGCGATAGACAAAATCCTCGCGTCCGCGGTAGATGGCGTCGTAGATGGCGAACACATACTCGCCGTCCTTGGGGATTATGTAAAGGATTGTGGGGTCCGGTTTGAATCGGTAATCGTCGGAATACGCCACCTCTTTGCCGGCGGAATCATACAAGGCAAGGACCGGTTGGAACCAACCAGGCACGCCATCAGCGATGTAGGGGATCAGTTGCCGTGCGAGCGTGCTGATGACGATTTGTTGTCCTTTGCGTGCAGTGAAGCGGTAGGTGTTGACTTCTCGCGACGCGATTTGTCCATTGACGGTGCAGGGCAACGTGATGCGCTGTTCCGCCTCCTCCGTTGGGCGCTCGCGGAGGGCGAGCGATTCCTTGCCGAGAATCTGTCTGGGTGTGGTCTTCATCGGTTTGCGCGTGTGTTCCGGCAAGAGTCCGACGTAAAAGGCCATCGGGTTCGACGGACCGCGGGTGGTGACGGCGCGGATTTCGCGTTCGCCGGGGGGGGCATCCGGCGCGATGGTGATCTCGACATAAACGAGGCTGGAAATCGAATTGCAGTGCGGCTGCTGCACGTAGTTGGCCAACCGATATTCAATTCTCTCGATCAGGGTTTTGACGGCTGGCGATGGTTTTTTGTCTTTGCGCAATTCGGTCAGTTGCTGGCGGAGAAGTTGCGTGTCCTGCGGGCTCATTCTCCAGTAATAATCCTTTATCTTGGCCGTCACGCCGGCGCCGGAGACGTGGATTTCATGAATGTTATCCAAGCCTTGTCCGCCGAGACGGACTTGAAACGTGGTGCCCTGTTTGCCGCCGGCGGGATAGCTGAAGCCAATGTAGGGACGTTGCGCCCAAGATGTCGGTGCAATAACCATCAGGAGGGCAGCGCCCCCGAGTAATGCAAACGATAGGCTCTTGTTCATAAACTTGCTCCTTTGTCTGTTACATAATATGCCGGATATGCCACGGCATTCAAGTCAGTTATTGACGAATGTGAAAGATTCACCCCCCCCCGTCGCCACACCGGACGAGGGAGGATCATTGACCGGTTTCGCACTCGGCCACTTTTGCCAGATAGAATTCATCAGTGAACAACCCATCGTCGTAAATCCGCCTGAGTTGGCGCAGCCGGCCGGCAACCTGACCTTTGGTGAATTTGGATTTTTCATTCGACGAGCTGGCAACAGACGGGGTGGATGATGGAAGCGTGGGCGCAACGCGTTTGTACGTTGGCTGACTTGATGGAGTGGGCGACTGAACGGCGAATTCCTTGGCCGGGACCAAGTGCCGCCAGAGAAACGCCTGCATTTTGTCTTCCGCGGGCATGGCTTTGTTGGCAATCTTCTTGTCGCCGACCGTAGCCCGCCCTTCAATGGACAGCGGCACGGGCTTTTTGGGAGCCGACCAGTCTGCCGAGAAGGAGAAGCGGACAACGTCCTGGCCGTCCCTCAACGTTGTTGTCTGCGAAGAAAACCCTTTGGGTGAATCTTTCAGGCCAAGCTTAATCGGTCCGGTGAAACCATCCTTGCGGATGGCATAGACACTGACAGTTGCCGAACCTCCGCGGAAGCCTCCGGAACTGCCTTTCGAGGATTTAGACTTCGTTTTTTGCGGGGGAGCCGTCCGGTAGGCCGTGGCACTGGAAGGCACCACGCGCAAGGCAAAATCAGGACGCGGTGCGCTGATGCGGAGCCGGTAGCCATACTCTTCGCCGCCGTGTCGCGCCGTGTCGCCGATGTGAACGTAATAGACGCCATCGGCCGGCAGCTTGGCCATGAAATAGGAATCGGCATGATGGGTATTCAGGCCGGTGGCAAGATCTTCACAGTCGTCATTGAAGGCAATGAGTTTGCCCTTCGCATCGGTCAGTTTGACCACGGAATCAAGGGGCGAATCAAGCCGTCGGGCGTACACTTCCACGACGACGGTTTCGCCGGCCTTGCCGTTGAACTGAAAGACGTCCCAGTCATCCGCCTTGTCAATCCGTCCGTTGATGATGACCGGCAGGGTCACGGCCTGCGCGCGCGCCGGGCTGTTGTTGGATTCCTTGTCGAATGCTTCCATCAGTGTGTCCAATGCAAACGGCATGGGATTGGAAAGAAGTTGGTCGCGGTGAGCAACGACTTGGTGGATGCCTTCGCCGGTGCCTTGCGCGGGCGTTGTCAGGCTCGCGCCCTTGAGGTTCCAACCTTTCATCTTGACCGAAGACGGTTCGCCGTCGCGTCCGCCCAGCGGGAAGATGCTCGTCACGAATGGGAGTTCTCCGATCGTGACTCGATAGACGAAGTCTTCGCGTCCGCGATAAATACTGTCCTGAACGGCCAATACGTAATCGCCGTCCTTGGGCACCTCGAAGAGAATCACGGGGTCTGGTTTGAAACGGTAATCGTCTTCATAGGCGACTTCATTTCCCTCAGCATCGTAGAGCGCAAGCACCGGCTGGAACCAGCCGGGTGCCGCATCGGCAATGTAGGGGATCAGTTGACGCGCCAACATGGTGATGACCAACCGCTGTCCCTTGCGGGCGGCAAACCGGTAGCTGTTGACTTCGCGGGACGCGATCTGGCCATTCATGGTGCACGGCAGGTTGATGCGCACTTCCGCCTCTTCCGACGGGCGATTGCGCAGCGCGAGTTGTTCCTTGCCGAGCACCTGACGGGCAGCGGTTTTCATTGGTTTGCGTGTGTGTTCCGGAACTTGCCCCACATGGAAGGGCAGGGGGTTCGAGATGCCGCGGCTGTTGATCAAGCGCAACTCGCGTTCGCCCGGCGGGGCATCGGGCGCAATCGTTACTTCGACGTAAGCAAGACTGGAAATCGAGCGGCAATGCGGCTGTTGGACCCAGTTCTGCAAGCGGTAGGATATCTTGGCCATCAGGTTGGTGACCTCTGGCGAGCGGGATCGCAGACGACGCAAGGCGGCCATTTGTTCGTTCAACAGGCGTGAATCTTGCGGACTCATTGGCCAGTGGTACTCGATGAGTTTTGCAGTCACACCTTTCCCAGAAACGAGGATTTCATTTACGCCATCCATGCCCTGACCGCCGAGGCGGATCTGAAACGTGGCGCCCTGTTGTCCACCGGCGGGATACGCAAAGCCGATGTACGGGCGACCTTGCTGTGCGTGCACCGGCGTCGCCGTGAGCACGGCGACAGCCAGACTCAAAACCGAAAAACATTGGATTCTACTCATAAATTAATCCTTGTTCAGTTGCATATTGTCAAGTCAACTAGACGCCCGGCAAGAGCCAAAATTCAAAAAGGCTGAGGCAGTTCCAAGTCAACGTATGTATCCGAGTTCTGCAATCCGGTCGCCGTAGAAAATATCCGTGAGCAGCCCTTTTTCGTACAAAGACTTGATTCCACGCGCCAGGCCGGAAACTTGCGACTTGGTGAACTTGCGCCCCTTGGATTCAGCTTCGGCAATGACAGCGTTCGCCTTGGCCAACTGCGCGGGTGTCAGCTCCGGCGGCACGCGCAAAGGTGGAGGGGTGTACTTGGGGTCGTACACGTGAACTTTCAGGTCTTGGGCGGGTACGAGATGCCGCCACAAAAATGCTTGCATGCGGTCTTCTGCCGGCACGGCTACATGGACGGCTCCTTTACCGCCGATTTCCGTAGTGCCGGCGACGGTCAGCGTGACGGGGGCTTTCGTTGGCGTTGAGGGCCCTCGGAGCCGGAGCCGCGCAACCGCCTGTGTTCGTGACAACGTAACGGGCGTCGAGGTGAAACCGGCGGGGGGATTGTGCAGGTGCAGTTTGATGTCGCCACTGAATCCATCCTTGCGAATGGCATAGACGCTGAGAGAGGCGTCGCCTTTGGTTCTCAGACTGACGCTGGATGGCACAACGCGCAGTTCGAAATCAGGTCGAGGGGCGCTGATGCGGAGCCGGTAGCCGTACTCATCGCCGCCGTGCCGGGCCGTGTCCCCGATGTGAACACAGTAAATGCCATCAGACGGCAGCCTGGCCATGATATAGGAATCAGCGTGATGCGTATTCAGGCCGGAGGTGAGGTCTTCGCAGTCGTCATTGAACGCCACCAATACGCCATTCATGTCCGTGATCCTCACGGCAGAGTCCAGGGGGGAATCCAACCGCCGCGCATGCACTTCGACGACCACGGTGTCATTGGCGCGTCCCCGGAATTGGAAGACATCCGAATCGCCCGGCTTGTCAATGCGTCCATTAATGATGATGGGAAGCGTCACAAACTGGGCTTGTGCAGGGGTATCGTTGGCTTCCTTCTCAACTGTTTCTGTCAATGTGTCCACCATGAAAGCGACGCGGTTCGTTTGTCGCTCCCTGCTTCCGAGAGTGAAAGGGTAGGGGCCTGGTTTGACGCCGGTCAGGTTGAGGGCGTACTTGTCCACGTTGAGATTGAAACCGCGGATGGAAAGCGTGAGTGAGTCGTTGGCACGGCCGCCAAGCGGATAGATGTTGGAAATGAAGGGCAACTCGCCGATCGTGATGCGATAGATGAAATCGTTGCGGCCACGGTAAATGGCATCGAAGATGGCGAGGACGTATTCGCCGTCTTGGGGTACTTCGTAGAGAATGACCGGGTCCGGCTTGAACCGGTAATCATCATCATAGGCGACTTCCCGTCCATTCGCATCATAGAGCGCAATCACCGGCTGAAACCATCCCGGTACGCCATCGGCGATGTAAGGAATCAATTGTCGGGCGAGTGTGCTGATGACGAGTTGCTGTCCCTTGCGGGCGGCGAAGCGGTAACTGTTGACCTCACGGGAAGCGATCTGGCCGTTCACGGTGCAAGGAATGTTGATGCGCTCCTCGGCTTCGGTCGAGGGCCTGTTCCGTAGTGCCTGAGATTCCTTGCCGAGGCGTTGACGCGGGGCCGTGAGCATCGCCTTTCGCGAGTTTTCCGTGAGCAGTCCCACGTGGAAAGCCATCGGGTTCGATGCGCCACCGCGAAGCGTCATGAGGCGCAGTTCCCGTTCGCCGGGGGGGGCGTCGGGAGCTATCGTCACCTCGATAAAGACAACGCTGCGGAATGCGGCGCAGGCCGGGAAACGCATGTCCTCGCGCAGTAGTTTCTCAAGTCGGGCAATCAGATTTGTCGTTGCAGGATCTACCGCCGTCGGAGTCGAAGAGGTTGATTCGCCCTTTGTTTTCTTCTTTTTTGAAGAAGCTTTGGGCAATGACTTCTTCAAGTCGGCAAGTTGACGGCTCAACCAGCCGGACTCGCGGTTTCCAAGTGGGAAACAATACTCGACTACTCGGGCTGATACGCCGTTGCCAGTGACCAGCACACCGTTGACGTCATTCAGGTTTTGTCCGCCGAGTTTGACTTCGAACGTTGTGCCCTGTTTTCCTCCGGCGGGATAGACGTAGCCGATATACGGTCTAGACTGCGCACGCCCTGCCGGTACTACTACCAGCAGGGCGTGCGCGCTAAGGAGCACAAGCCAGCGAACGCTGCACATGGCTCAGATAATCTCGGTCAAGAGTCCGCCAGACTTCACCTTCGGTCCGACTTCGGGCAACACAAAGGCGTCAAGTCCCTCAGGGTGGGGGAGTTTGCTCTTCGTGTCAATGCCGGCCAACTGATAGATGGTGCCGAGCAGGTCCACGGGATAGACGGGGCGATCCTTGACTTCTTGGCCTTGGGCGTCGGACGAACCAACGACTGCGCCGCCCTTGAAGCCACCGCCTGCGACGATCACGCTGAACACGTTGCCGTAGTGGTTGCGTCCGCCGTTCCATGGCGGCTGGTAGTCAACCTTGGGTCCACGACCAAACTCGCCAGTACACCAGACGAGTGTGCTTTCGAGCAGACCGCGGTCGTGCAGGTCTTGCAGGAGCATCGCCAAGCCTTGATCCAGCATGGGAACCTGACGGCGCATGGTGGCGAAGTGGTTGCTGTGGGTATCCCAACCACCAGGGAAACTGATGTTGATGTAGGGGACACCGGCCTCAACCATCCGTCGTGCAGCGAGACATTCCTGCCCGAACGTATTGCGTCCATACTTGTCGCGGAGGTCATTCTTTTCCTTGGACAGGTCAAACACATCCTTGCCGGCGCCGAGGATCAACTCATACGCTTCTTTCTTTGCAGCCTCAGAAGCAACCATTGCGGGGCTTGCGGCCATCGTCTTGCCCATGGTATCCATATTGGCCAGCAATTCACGACGGGCTTTCTGGCGATCATCGGTGATGCCCTTGGCGACTACACCCTCGACTTCGAAGCGCGATGCATTCGGATCGCCGCCAGTGGAAAAGGGTTTGTACTTCGGTCCGAGGAACCCTTCTTCCGAGAAACGTCCGTTGGCAGAGAGCATTACCACGTAGGGTGGAATCATGCCTTTGTACTCGTTGCGTTTTGAATAAGCGAACACGGCGCCGACGCTCGGATAGGAAATGCGCTCGCCCGGGGGATGCCCGGTCTGCATCAGGTAGGCGGCAGTCTCGTGACCGTTGTTGCGGTGGGTCATGCTGCGGATGATCGAATACTTGTCCGCTTGTTTTGCCATATTGACCCACAACTCCTGCAGACGGATGCCTTTGACGTTGGTCTCGATGGCCTTGCCGAATTCGCCCATGTACTCGCTTCCGGCATCAGGCTTCGGGTCCAGCGTGTCGTTGTGCGACATGCCGCCCCAGAGGAAAATCTGAATGACCGATTTGGCTTTTGCCTTGAGCGCCGGTTTTGCCGATGTCGTCAGGGCTGCTGCTCGGGCATCGCCGACAATAATGCGGCTGCCAAACACCAGTCCCGCCGTCCCCAATACTCCTCGGCGAAGCGCCTCGCGCCGGGAGACCTGCTGGTTGTTGCGTTTGTTGTTCATGGTTTCTCCTTTTGCATTGGTTTGACGTTAGTGTCGGTACAAAAATTCAGAATTGTTGATCAACGACCAAGTGATGTCCGTCCATGCTTCGCGCTGTCGTTGGAACGCGGCTTGTCGCGCAGCAGTAGCGGCTTTGGGAGCCGCTTTGCTCTTGCTGCCAGACTTCGCTGAGAGGGCTTCAGTCATGGCTGGAAAATTACCATACGCCTCCGCCGTTTGCAACTCAGATTGTGTGGGGAAACGTGACAGGAAGGTTAGATAAAGTGCTTCGATGTTTTCCGAGGGTTTGCGGGTAGGGTCAATGAGTTCACGAAGTTTTGGTCCTTGTTCAATCTTCCGCGCGATATGACTGGAGTTCAGCATATGCCGCCACTGTGAGGCTTGGGGGAGGTTGTCACGCTCGTTTTCCATGCCGGTGGCGCGCGCGGTGCGTCCGAACAAGGTCAGGAACGGGCTGCTGATGCTTCCGTCGGCGATCCCAATGGCCGGCATGTTTTCGGGAATATACGTGAAGGGTTCCGGAATGGCGCTGGTGTACAGGTCGGTGGTGCCGGTGATGGTGTTGATGACGTCAATCAACACTTCCGCGTCCAAACGCCGCAGCGGGTAGGTGGCAAAGTTGGCTTCCGCTTCGGGTCCTTTGTATCGTGGGACCGAGGAGAGTTGGTATGTCTGGGAGTTCAAGATCAGTCGGTAGATGTGCTTGAGGTTGTAACGGCTCGCGACAAGTTCTTTTTCGAGATACGCGAGCAATGCGGGATTGCTCGGTGGATTGTCTGGGCGAATGTCATCCGGCTCGTGGATGATGCCGCGACCGAGCAACCAGTACCAAACGCGGTTGACGATGGCGCGGTTGAACCAAGGATTGTTTGGCGTGATCAGCCAGTCGGCGAAGACCTCGCGGGGATCCTTGTTCGGCGGCAATTTGATTTGTTTGCCGTCGGGGAAGGTTGCCGCCTGCGGGGGCAAGGTGGTCGGCAGTGTTGCCACCGGAGGTGGATTGGTCGAAGCAATGGCATCGCGTCCCGGAGCGATATTGGCGCGCACCGTACTGGCGCCGATCGGGTCCCAGAAAACGACTTCCTCTTTCCATTCACTGGTCGGTTTGTAGCCGACTTGGGCAAAGAAGGCGGACACGCCAGTCAAGAGATTGGCCGGCCATTTGTCGGTTCGCATTCCCATGAACGTCAACGCGACGACGCTGGCCAAGCCATCGGGCGAGCGGCTGGCGGATGCGCGATAGAAGTTGGCGGGGCCGACGCGGAAGTTGCTGCCGCTGGAGGTGAGCAACTCGCGGGCGAATTGGTCGTACGGTTTGTTTTCAGCGAGGGAGGCACGGATCCAACGGTGGTAAGCCTGTGCGGCGTTGGGCCAGAGGTTGACGGGAAACTCCGCCTTGATCCGTAGGACGTCACTCCATCGCATGGCCCAGTAGTCGGCAAACTCCGGGCGCTCCAACAATTTGTCAATCAGGATGCGCCGTTTGTTGGCAATATCGGCATTTCGGATGAAATCTTTTGCCTCTTGCGCGGTCGGCAGGATGCCGAGGACGTCCAAGTACGCGCGACGAACAAACACCGCATCAGAACAAAGCGCGGGACGAATGTTCAACTGTGCCAGCTTGGCGAACACTGCCTTGTCAATTGCAGTTTGCGGGACAGGCAGGGTATTGCTTTCATAGACACCTTCGGCCGCCGTCGCCATTGCGGCACTAAACAGTAACGCCGCCAACGCGGGCGTTATCATCCAATTCGTGAGATTCAGACGCATTACATTCATATACGAATAATAATCCCTTCTATTCAACACTTATTTTCGGAAGAAGTTTCGGTGTTTCGGTGGGGCGTATTTGGGCACTGCCACAGTCAGTTCAGTTGCCAGAGTTCATCCCAGTGGTCGTTCGTTTGCGCTTCGACCACGGCCAGCAAGTGTCGCAGACCATGCGGTGTCCAGAACTGTCCCGGTCGCTTGAACCGACATTGTCGTTGCCGACACACCGACTCGACCGCCCCACTGCCAATCGGCCAGCCCCGCCGCGCCATCGCGGCATAGTTCAGCCGACGGGCGTGACCAGCAAAATACTCCCGTTCGCGCCGCACCACTTCTCCCGCTTCTGCCCGCCGCACTCGCAACGCCCCCATCTCCCGCAACAGCGCGCGCTCTCCACCGTGGCGCAACCGATGACGTCGGCGCTCGACCCACGCCGCCGCTCGCGTTTCATCCCCGCCGTGCAATGCCCGTCCCAGTTCCCACAAGTGTTGGCTGGCGTGGTAGAAGTCCAGCAACTCGGTCGCGCCCGGCCAGCGATCCGCCGCCACGTTCCAAATCCACGGCGCCCCATCGGCCAGCACCAAGACCTGCCGACTCCGCCCCAACCCGTGCCGCAGCGCTTCCCAATGCAGGCGTCGGCCCAGTTCCACCGGCTCACCCTGCCAACTGACCACCCGCTTCTGCAACAAGAGTCCACGCCCCTTCGCCGTCGTGGCCGCCTGCTCGTGGCGATAGACCACACCGGTCTTCAGTTCGTGCCATTCGACACGCGGTTTCTTGGTTTTCTGGCAGCCCCAACCGGGGCCGCGTTGGCGCACTTGCCAGCCGTCCAGCAGCAGCACGGTCAACGGGCTGGCAGTTCGTGATGGCTCGGCTTCCACCGGCACGCTCGCCAATCGCTGCCGGGTTTGGGCTTCGGCCCGTGTTCCGACCCGCTGCACCAAGGCGTGCACCGCGGCGGCGCTGATCGGGCTGCCCCATTTTGCCGCAACGGCAGCCGCCTGTTCGTAGGTGCCGGTGGCGATGGCCGTAAAGGCCAGCCGCTCCTGTAACGTCGGACTGAGTTGCTGATGAGCGCTCAGTTTCCAGAGTTGACGCAGCGGACAGTCCCAACGGCGCGTGGCCGGGTCCAAGCCGTGCCAGACGCGCAGTTCAACGACGCCGGTGACGGTGCGCAGGCGCATCGTCCTGAGGCGGGCGTGGTGAGCGCGGCGTTGGCTCTGGGGGAAAAACCCGGCCGGTGCGGTCGGCTTGTTGTTGGAGTTTCTGTTGGAGGCGCTGGCGCATCCACTCTTGGCCTTCGGCCAGCACTTCCTCTTCCAGTTCCCGCAGCGAGCGGGCTGGTTCTGATGATGTGTTCATGGTCCTCTCACGGTTGGTGGTTCGTGAGACGTGGGTGGGGTGCCGTTCACGCCCCCATGATAGTGGCAGTGTCAAGATGCGCCC
>Ga0194111_10004316_pt1 | contig 16616 bp, 14 predicted proteins | sample TA2KigC300mmetaG_FD_146194 | JGI IMG/M metagenome (GOLD analysis project Ga0194111, IMG submission 146194) | Freshwater microbial communities from Lake Tanganyika, Tanzania - TA2015033 Kigoma Deep Cast 300m | ecosystem: Environmental > Aquatic > Freshwater > Lake | place: Tanzania: Lake... | reverse complement strand
GGCAAATCACTCGCCTATCTTGTCCCGGCACTGCTATCCGGAAAAAAGACAATCGTATCAACTCATACAAAAAACCTACAAGACCAATTATTCTACACCGAGATTCCGCGTCTTGGCGCGATCGCCGGACGCCCTTTCAAAGCCGCGCTGCTAAAGGGTAGAAGGAATTATCTTTGTTGGACAAAATGGCGGAATCTATGCGCTGAACCTGAGCGCTATTCTTTCGCGGTGCGCGAGCGCGCGGCGCTGCTTGTCCGCTGGGTCGATGCAACTTTAACCGGCGATTTAAGCGAAATCACCGCCGTGCGCGGCGACAATGGCGACGGCGAGATGGTTCTGCGCTTGATTGCCTCTGAGCCGGGCTACTGCGGCGGACGCGGCTGCGGACACGGCGGACGCGAATGTCCCCTGACCAGAATTCACCGCACGGCGGTCATCAGCGACATCGTCGTCGCCAATCACAGCCTGCTTCTCGCCGACTTGCTCAACGCAGCCGGACTTCTCGCCGATTTTCATTGCGTCGTTTTCGACGAAGCGCATCATCTTGAAGATGCCGCCACCGACCAGTTTTCGACCGACTGCGTGTCGTATTTAATGCGTTCGGCGCTAGAACGTATCGGCCGACTCTGCCGGCGCAACGGCGAACTCTGGACAATGCTCGCCGCCCAGCCGTTGAACGATAAATATGTCGCCTTATGCGAGCGTCTGTCAACCCTGGCTAATGATACGCAATCCGAGGTTGACCGCTTCTTCACAACCCTGCGGATGTTGTTCCCTGTCCCGGAGTCGAATAATTCCTATCCAATTCCTTATAAATACAAGCCTAAAGACCGGTTGCATTCCACGCTTGCCGCGACTGGTGGGAGTTTAAAAGATACGCTCATCGAAATCTTATCCGGGCTTGATTACATCATCGAGTCATTTTCCGATGTTGATGAGGGACATTCTTTACCGCCGGCGCTGCAACAGGAGATAACCGCCGCCGTCGAAGAATATCGCGAAATCGCCCTGATGTTCAATCTCTCGCTTAAGATGGATGATGAGAATCGCATTTATTGGGTTGAGGTTCCGGTCGAAGATAAAGAGCCGCTGCATCTAAAGACAGCACCGTTGGAACTGAACAAACTGCTTAGCGACGCACTATTTGGACGGTTGGAGGCTTCGGTGTTGACATCGGCAACCCTGGCGACGGCCCGTGGCCGTGGTGCTTTCGCCCATCTAATCAGCCGGCTGGGCTTAGATCTCCTGCCGGGCGAGCGCATTCTTACGGCGCAATTCGGCTCGCCGTTCGACTTTGAACGCAATTGTATTGTCTGCTGTCCGACCTTTTCACCTTCGCCGGTCGATAATACAAGCGAGGCTTTGAAGTTCGCCGCGGAGTTTTTGACCGTCTGCGCGGTGGAATTACAGCGCTCAACTTTAGCCCTGTTCACATCTTATCAAGCCCTGCGTTCAGTTGAGAAGACGCTAAATAGAACGCTGCTTGGAACTGGCGTCGAAATATTCGTCCAGCGCGGACGCAGCGACCGCGACCGTCTGGTGCGGCGCTTCAAACAGACCAAAGGCAGCCTCTTGCTTGGCACGGATTCGTTATGGGAAGGCATCGACCTGCCCGGCGCGGCGCTAGAAATCGTCGTCATCGTCAAACTGCCCTTCGATGTTCCGACTGATCCAGTCATCTCGGCCCGTGCCGACCTGCTGCGTCAAGCCGGCCGTAATCCATTCGGCGAATATCAACTGCCTTTAGCCGTGCTGCGCACTCGCCAGGGCGCCGGACGCCTGATTAGAAGCGCTGCCGACCGCGGCGCGATTGTCATCCTCGACCCTCGCGTCGTCGTGAAAAGTTATGGCGCAACTATTCGCTCAGCCTTGCCCGGCAGGATAATAATGCCCAAATCGAAAGACGATATGATTAAGCAAATAGGCGGATTTTTCAATGAATAAGATTCATACTATTGCTGATGCTGATGCCAATAAAAGGGTTAAAACATTTATATCAGCATTGTCATTGGCATTGGCATTAGCATTAATATTCGGTTGTCGTTCCCGGCAAAGTTATGAAATTACATTTGGCTTTTTAGATTCGCTAAGCGATACAATTTACCCTGGCGACGATAAATTTGCGCTGCTGACGAACGGGATAGGCGGTTGGTATTTCGACGATGCCTTTCGCAGCAGCGAGAGATATGAATTTGGATATTGGAAATGGGACAAACGCTATATCGCTGGCTGGGAAATAGTCAGCCCGACCCAAGGTCGATTGGACCGCGATCTGGAGATGTGCATTGTCTATCCGAGATGGGTAGAACGATATTACAAAAGTGGGTTAATTGAGCGCATCGAACTGCCTTATAAGCGCGATGGTATAGTTTTAACTTTGCAATTCAAACGACGTGAAGATTTCATATTCAGAGTTCTCTATGCCGGCCCGAAATCCATAACGGACGAAATCAAAGCGTCGAGTATTCCAAGCCCTAAATGTATAGACCATAGTCCGGTTCGTTCAACGGCAGATTGTCCTGTCGATATCAATAATACCCTCACAATCATTACAGCAGATTATCGTCTTAGCCGGCTGCGCGGCGGTAAGGGCGGCGATGAATTGCAAATATATGAAGAACTGCTATTTACAGCCAAGAAAAAAGTGCGTATTGCAATCGGTTTGAGCCTATCCGGTCAAGCCCGAGCCGTGGGCCGGGCAATTTTGGACAGTCTAGAAATCTGGCAGGCTGAAAACAGCCTGGCTTGGCGCCGGACGCTGGATAATTATATTTTCCGATGCGATGATAAACTCACCGAACACGCTTTCAATAGGGCGCTGGTGTCTCTGAATAAATTATATACCGAAAATACGCACCGGATTATGATGAGCAACGGTTCAGCCGAATATCGAACGGAACACTTTCTCCTAACCGGTATTCCTTGGACGCCTTTTAGTAATCCATTTCATTTGGGTTTATCCATCCCCGGCCTTTCGATTGCCGACGGTTCGGGTGCGCGTTGTGTGCAGTTATTTGAGACGGCGGCTGGCGTTGACGGCGTCAATTTTTATTCATCGGCTATCCGTCCGGCGCCGATGCAGATTACGCCTTTACGCTGGGCAGAAGTGGATCCGGCATCCTTTGGATTATTAGCGCGCGCCTATGAGCGCGTCGAAAAATGTTATCCGGAGGATATTACCGATTTAGCCGAAGAGCGGATGATTAAAGCCGCCGCCTGGGCGGTCGCTAAAATGCTTGAAGCACCACATCTCTTGTTAGGTTATTATACGGCTGGTGGCTCAATTCCGTTATATGGTTCAAGAAATACTTTAAAAACCGGCGCCGCTATCGAGACGCAGGTTCTTTTCGGCTTAGCGCGGCGGTTTTTGTTAGAACATCCCCGTCGTGAGTATATCCTAAGTCGAAGAGTAGGCGAAAATCCCCAGTTTCACCAGGTATTGACACCTAACGAGCCCTTACATTTTCCCAATCTACCGCTCAGCGCGCTGGAAGGCACGCGGCGTTGGGCGCTGAGCAACATCCCACCGGTCGCCTTCGGCTTGGATAATAGACAATATCTCATTCCATTGACTGCCGATGCGGCAATGGAAGCCTTTCATAACCGGCTGAGTGGCAACTGGTATGACCGTCTCCTTATCGACACAACGAATATTAAATTGTGCTTTGATAAAAGAGGAAATTTCTTTCCGCCGGTGGATAGTTCGCAGCGATCTGCTGCGATACTGGCGCTCGGATGGTTGAAACCGGAATATTCCCTTCTGAATGCGCAATTGTTAGCCAAAGCCTTCGAAAACGACCTTATCACGGCGACAGGTTTTCGCAGCCTGTCGCCGGCCGACTCGGCTTATCAAGGCGCGCACGAATATCGACCGGAAGAAGGTTCGCCCGGCACAACTTTCAACGGCGATACTTGGATATGGACTTGCGGACGGCTGGCGGATATATATAGACTGGCGAACGATTATGAGCGCTTATGGCGTTTATTCGATACACTCAGCGTCCGGATGACCAGCAATCTAATCGGCAGCCTGCCTGAGTGCGAAAATGGCGAATGGCAGCCTAATCAGGATAACATCACCGGTGATTATTCCTTCGCCTCCTCGCTGGCTGAATATATCCGTCTGCTGAACGATGATATATGGGGCATTAAACCGACTTCAGGAATATACTTGAACATCGCGCCGCGTCTTCCGACTCACTGGGGAAGAGCCTCACTACGCTTTCGCCGCGCATCCGTCTGGATAACGCTTGAAAGACTCAGCGCTATGAAATGGCGAATCGTCCAGCGAGGATCCCGGGAACCTTTGCAATTGTCGATGGATTTGCTCAGTCCCGACGGCGACCGGATTACCGGCTCCTCCCCACTCCACTCGGACGAACCGGTCGAGTTGAAAATTATCCAGTCGGACGATAGACGCTGGAGTATTCTCTTCAATCAGAAGTGAACATTGGCTCTAAACAGGACGATTGAACTATGCCGACCTCAGAATTCAATGTCGTGGGTTTGGACATCGGTGGGACGCGGCTCAAAGCCGCGCTGGTGTCATTCGACGGCTCGCTGACGGGCAATTTTTCCGAAGCCAGCCGGGTGCGCGGCGAATATAACGCGCTATTAGAGCAGATACTAAATGCAATTGAACGTTTACAATCATTATCCGACATCCCATTAAAAGCCATCGGCTTGGGTGTGGCTGGTTTGCTGGACAAAGACCGCCGCAATATAATCGCCTCGCCTAATTGTATCGCTTTCCTCAAAGGTTCGCTCGTTGCCGATTTGGAGTTCAACACCGGTTTGCCGGTTGTGATGGACAACGATGCGAATATGTTCGCGGTCGGCGAGGGCTTCATTGGGGCGGCGCAAGGTTCGGACAACTTTATCGCCATAACGCTCGGAACCGGCGTAGGCGGCGCGATAGTGAGCGGCGGCAGGCTAGTCCGCGGCATCGACGGCGGAGGCGGTGAAATCGGACACATCCCTATTTCTATCCAAGGTCCTGTCTGCGGCTGCGGATCCAACGGCTGCCTGGAATCGTATATCGGCCGCACCGGCCTTCGAAGTTATATTTTTAAAAAACACCCATTTTCAGCTGAATTCGGCTTACGCAAGTTAGCCTTAATGGCTAAAGAAAATAACCTTCACGCCATAGATGTCTTCCGTTATATAGGACGGATGCTCGGAATAGGCCTGGCCGGGCTGGTCAATATCTTTAATCCGGAGATTATCGTCATCGGCGGCGGCATTTCAGCCTCAGGTCCTTATCTTTACGAAGCCGCGTTGGAAGAAATTTCCAAACGCGCCTTTAAGGTCTATCAAACTAATCTGCGCCTGAAATCATCGGCTTTAGGCAGTATGGCGGGTGTGGTCGGAGCGGGAAGATGCGCGTTTGAGGAGAAAGGGAGAAATTAAATGTCAATGCTAAGTCAATGATAATGTATGAATATATAAACATCAACTTGTTAATATTGTCATTTTCATTGTAATTAGCATTGTCATTAGCATTGGTATTAGTTATTGATGAATTATCTGTTTCATCTGTCTTCGATATTCCTTCAAAGCCTCCCTCCCCGTCGCCGAAAGCCTCAGCAGTGTGCGCGGAATACGTTCGACAAATTCCTTCTTCACTTCGATATAGCCAGCCGCTTCCAAAGTCCGCAGATGCGCCGATAAATTACCTTTCGTCAGACCGGTCTGCCTCAGCAGGAACACAAAATCCGCCGACTCTACTGCCGCCAGATGCGTAACAATCAGCAGCCGCGCCGGTTCGTGAATGATACGGTCGAGAGTGTAAAGGCGAGCCTGATTAGGCAGACTCACAGCTTTATCCCGCATAAGACTCATCTCCCTCTAAGCGCGGATAGCGCTTAAGGAATCTGATAAACAAGACTATCCCCACGACCGCAGCCACCGCGCCGATAAATGCGATGTAGTATTCGAGACCGATATGCATTAAATGTCCTGCTGTCGCACAGACTGCAATTAAGAGCGCATAGCCGTAGAGTCTGGTCAAATGCTGCAGATAAGCCACAGCCAAGAGCAAACCAAGCAGCATTATTCCAACTGAATATATTGCAATGCTTTCGACAAGACGGAATTTTACCTGACTTGGTTCGCCTATGATTTTAGGCAGCAGAACGAAACCTAAAACCATAACCATCAGTATCCCAGCGATTATCAGCGCCGTCGTCCAGCGGGTCGATTTCCACTCGACGAATTTGACAAATCCTACCCGCGGGTAAGTTATTTTCTTTTTCAGCCAGCGCACCGAAACGGCTGGCAGAAATGCAATCACAAAAGACATCCAAGGATGCAGGCTGTCGAAGAAATTCAGGATGCCATAAGCCAACAACGTCAAGCCTATCACCATATCGAATATGCCATCGCTATGATAGACATTATAGGCGCGTTTTTCGATGATTTTAGGATTAGGAATAGATTCCAATTTGATACCCTAATTATTACAGACTGGTGTGTATTACAGACTTGTATGTAATAATATATATCCGACTCAAGTTTATGTCAATATTCTTTTAGGATTTCTTTGACTTGATAAAAAAAATGGCTCGGATTCCATCCAAGCCATTTAAAGTATTAAGTGTAAGGTGTGAGTAGAATGCTGATGCTAATGCTGATGATGATGATGAGGTTGCACATTAATCATCATCATCATCATCATTATTCGACGACTTCATAATCTGCTTTGACTTCGCCGCCTTTGTCGGCGCCGGGTGATTTTTCAGCGCGCGGTGGTTCCTGCCCGCCGGAAGCGCCGCCGGCTTGTTGCTTGGATACATTCTCATACATCCTGGTCGATACATCCTGCCAAACTTTATCCAAATCGTCCGAAGCCGACTTGATTTCGGTCATATTTGAACCTTTGAGAGCCTCTTTGATGCGGTCAACTGCGGCTTGCAAGCGGGCTTTGGACTCCGGATCGACCTTATCGCCCAACTCTTGAATCTGCTTCTCGGTCTGCCAGACTTTTTGGTCGGCAAGGTTGCGGGTTTCGACTTCCTCGCGGCGGCGGCGGTCTTCGTCGGCGTGAGCCTTAGCGTCGGTTTTCATCTTTTCGACCTCTTCTTTGGTCAATCCCGACGATGCCTGAATTTTAATATTCTGCTCGCGCCCAGTGGCTTTATCTTTGGCGGTTACCGACAGGATGCCATTGGCGTCGATGTCGAACGCTACACTGATTTGCGGAATGCCACGCGGCGCCGGAGGAATGCCGGTCAGTTGAAAGCGGCCGATGGTTTTGTTGTCTATAGCCATCGGACGCTCGCCCTGCAGGACATGGATATCGACGGTCGTCTGTCCATCGGAAGCAGTCGAGAAGATTTCCTCGCGTTTGGTCGGGATAGTTGTATTGGCTGCGATAAGCACCGTCAACACGCCGCCGAGGGTCTCAATACCGAGCGAAAGAGGTGTTACATCCAGCAGCACTATATCCGACACATCCCCAGCCAGAACGCCGCCTTGAATAGCCGCGCCGACGGCGACAACCTCATCCGGATTTACCGACCGGTTAGGCTCTTTACCGAAGAATTTGCGCACTGCTTCGATGACCGCCGGCACCCGTGTCGAACCTCCTACGAGGATGACCTCATCGATGTCGGACTGCGATAATTTCGCATCCCGCAGCGCTCGCTCGCAGGGGTCGACGCTGCGCTGAATCAGGTCGGCAATCAATTTCTCAAATGTGGCACGGGTGATAGGTATATCGAGGTGTTTAGGACCGTCAGCCGTGGCGGTGATAAACGGCAGATTGACTTGTGTTTGCACTGAGGAAGAGAGTTCTATTTTTGCCTTTTCACAAGCCTCTTTCAGCCGCTGCAACGCCATTGGGTCTTTGCGCAGGTCCACGCCTTCAGTGCGTTTGAATTCGTCAGCGGCATAGTCGATGAGGCGCTGGTCGAAGTCGTCGCCGCCGAGATGTGTATCGCCGTTAGTCGAGCGCACTTCGAATACGCCTTCTCCTATCTCGAGGATGGATATATCGAAAGTCCCGCCGCCGAGGTCATAGACCGCGATCTTCTCTTCCTTCTTTTTATCCAAGCCGTAAGCCAACGCCGCGGCGGTCGGCTCGTTGATGATGCGTTCGACCTTCAGCCCGGCGACTTCCCCGGCTTCCTTTGTGGCTTGACGCTGCGAATCGTTGAAATAGGCCGGCACAGTGATAACGGCACGGGTAACCTTCTCGCCTAAATAATCTTCTGCCGACTGTCTCATTTTCTGCAGCACCATCGCTGATATTTCCGGCGGCGGATAGACTTTGTCGTCGATTTTAACGCGTACTTTGCCATCGCTGTCTGAAATTACAGTATAAGGCACCATCTTGCGCTCAGTCTCAACTTCCGTAAATGTGCGGCCCATAAAGCGCTTGATGGAATATACCGTGCGACTGGGATTGGTTACAGCCTGCCGCTTGGCCGGCCCGCCGACTAAACGCTCGCCGCTCTTAGCGAAGGCGACTACCGAGGGCGTAGTGCGCGAGCCTTCTGAATTGGGAATGACGACCGGCTGGCCACCTTCCATTACCGATACGCACGAGTTCGTCGTGCCTAAATCTATACCGATGATTTTATTGGACATTGTATTTTCTCTTATGCTAATGGCTTAATTGCCTCTATCTCCGCCGAAGTGAAGAAAAATCTTAAATCGGTTGTCGAACTCCACGTTTTCATCAAATCTGCGCTGTGTTCTATAGGTTTAATATTGATATCTTTAAAACCTAATTCACTCAGCGTCGCCTTCCAATCGTCTATGGGCAGCGCGCCGGCAGCGCAACGAGACCACAAATGCGCATCATTGCGAATTGTTTCCGGCACAGGCTGTTTAGCGACGATGTCGGTAATAGCCAGCCTGCCGCCAGGCTTCAGAACCCGAAAGGCTTCCTTGAGGACGATATGTTTGTCAGGCGCTAAATTCACGACACAGTTGGAGATGATTACATCGACACTGTGCGATTCGATGGGTAGCCGCTCGATTTCACCGAGACGAAATTCGACATTCTTATAACCACTTCGGTGGGCGTTTGCGCGGGCTTTAGCGACCATCTCAGGCGTCATATCGACGCCGATAACATAACCGCTTTCGCCGACGGCTTTGGCAGCAAGGAAGCAGTCGAAGCCGGCGCCGCTGCCTAAATCCAGCACTCGCTCGCCAGGCTTAAGCGCCGCAATGGCAGTCGGATTGCCGCAGCCCAAACCTAAATTAGATTCTTCCGGAACTACTTTTATCTGTATAGGCGTATAGCCTGCTCGCTTCGATATTTCGACCGGCGAAGATGTCCCGCAGCAAGGCGTTGGTCCGCAACAACCGGATGAAACCGATTCGACAACTTGCGCATAATGCTGTCGGACAGACGCGTGGATTTCTTCAGCCGTGCTTTTTTTTGACATATTTATTAAATCCCTATTGACAAGGCGGATGCTTCATCCGCCCGGGTTATTATTATCGATTGCAAATTCGTTCAGGGCAAGAGCGAAATTGGACATCGTCAATTCTTAGATTTGAAGGTGAAATGCGGTCAGAGGCATCTAGCGCTATGTCAAGCGTAAGATGTCGTCATCCTGAACGAAGTGAAGGATTGCTTCCCAAAGACTTACTTATCCAGACGAGATCCTTCACTTCGTTCAGGATGACATACGACATTGCACAATTGACCTAACACTAGAAGAGTCAGTCAGGTTTATGCTAATTGCAACTCTTGTGCCATTCAAAAATCAATCTTAATAATACCTTCAATTTACAAATAACTGCCATATAGACATATCAATATGCCAGTTAGGCAGTAATATGACATACATTTCTACATCTTTCCACCCAATCCCACCGGCAGCCAGCGCAATGTCAATCCGGCTGTTATTCTATTTCCCTTCTGATACAACGCGACCATACCCGGCGAAATTGATTTGATATATAATACGCCCGTATAGATATTCAAACGCGCTCTATACTCTCTTGGGCCTCCGAACTTAAGCGACCAAAGCAACGAACCATTCCGGTCGTAGAATACACCCGCCGCCGGCGTCAACTTCGCCGTTAACTTACGCGAACCGTTGGGAATATTAGCGTCGATTAATTCGCCAGCCTCATAACCGACGGCAAAAGAGAAGTCATCGACATCATTCAACCTGTAAGAAAATCCGTTTAAACCTTCCGTGCCGAAATAATAGAATAACCTCCAACGCTTCGAATGTGGAATATCCCATTTCATAACGAATTTCTGTCCGCAGTTGACCAGCCGGTTTGAGCCGGGGATGAATAACGGCGGCGGCGACCAGTCGGTTAAATGCAATTTACTTGAAAAAAATTGCGGCACACCCGGCAGACTGAACAAAGCGATGCCGAGCGGGTCGAATATCAGCAGGTCGGCTATTGGGTCAACATTTGAACCAGCGAAAGATCCGTTTTCGACAGCCTCATTGAGCAAGTGTTGGACGGCTTGAACGCAGAGCGAAAGCGTTTTGGGATAGGGATAGTTATAATATGCTAACCACTCGGCGGTGGCGATGTAGGTCATCCCGCCGCCGAAGATATGGATGTTGTAATTAGGCCAATACTGGGCGTTATCCGGATTCAAATCGCGGGGAAAAATCTCATCGCCGATGAACTTGCGCCAGCCATACCTGTTTATATTAGACCCTGGACTGGCGATATTTCTAAAGACATTCTGAAATCCCTTACCTATCATCTGCCGGTTCAAATTATTATCGCGGTTGGATATCTGGACGATGTCGAATGTAGCGGAAACAATGACCGACAGGGGATTATAATTCGCTTGCGAACCATAGTCATAATCCTTATAAAACAAAACGCCGCCATCCGCGGCGGCGCATTGCACGGCAATTGTTGCTAATACCGATATTACGGTTAAATAAGACCGGAAGAGCAATTTATTATATTTTAAGATGTTAATTTGCAGGTTTGTTTTTTTTTAAACTTATGAATTACATTATCGATGAATGCGCCCGCTTCCGCACAGCGCTCCGGCGAAAGCATCTCGCCCAATAATTTGACTACACGCTGCAAATCTGCTTCCAAGGCTCCGCACCGTAAAGCCCCAAGCGCGTGGCTTTCCAACTGCCGCGGTTTGTTCTTCACCGCCAGCATCGCAACGATACACAACTCCCGCTCGACTATTGGCAGAGTGTCACGGCTTAAAACCTTGCCATAACCCTCGACGAGCATCGCCGCCTTAAGTTCGGGGCTTATATTGGAGACGCGCTCCATCAAAGACTCATATTTATCGCCATAAACCTGCCGGCACAACTTCTCGCCGCGCTCACGCCAGAGCGCCAAATTGTCGGCTGTCCATTGAATATCATCCCGCGTATTTATATCTGAGGCTGTGACATCATCTAAAATTCGAAAACCTTCCAGCGCAGTCGGAAAGCCATCGAAGAGATAACTCATTAAAATCACTTCGCGCAGATGCGCAATAGGCACATTATTACGAATTGCAGAAAGCATAATCTGCTTTATTGAATATTCGCTGCCATTGCATAGCGCGCCGGATAATCGGCACAGATAATCGATGCGCAATTCCATCTTTATTTCCTTATTTCCTAATCCTAGATTTCCCACAGCTCATTCCACTTCTCATCTGTCGAGTTCGCCGCCGATCATATTAATTGAGCCGAAGATGGGAATCACATCCGCGACCATCTGTCCGATGATCATCTTCGGCAAGGCGGCCATCAACACAAAGCAGGGCGGTCGAACGCGGCACTTGTAAGGCGTATCCGCGCCGACTGAGACGATATAATAGCCTAACTCGCCGTTAGCGACTTCAGTCGAATGATAGACTTCTCCCGGCTCAGGCTGGAGGCCGTGTCCGTCCATAATCAACTTAAACTGATCGATAAGTCCTTCGATGTTGCCATAAACATCGCTCTTATCTGGCAGCGTGACGCGCTTGTCATCGACCGACACTAGCCCGCCGGGCAGTTTGTCGAGCGCCTGTTCGATTATGCGCAGCGATTGTTCCATTTCAAACAGCCGCACCAGGTAACGGTCATAGACATCGCCGCGCGTGCCGACGGGAATTTCAAAGTCGAACTCGTCGTAGTTTAAGTAGGGCGTATCGCGCCGCACATCGTAAGGCGCGCCGGACGCCCGCAGCAAAGGTCCGCTGAAACTGAAATCGATGGCGTCCTCTTTCGATATACAACCTACATTACGGTAGCGGTCAATGAAGATGCGATTTTTGGTGATGAGTTTATCCAGTTCGACATTGACTTCACGCACCAGCGGAATGCGCTCCCGCAAGGCTTCGACGAAGTTCCCCGGCGCGTCGGCGCACAGCCCGCCGACGCGCGTCCAGTTGGTCGTGATGCGCGCCCCGCAACACATTTCGACGATTTCGTAGAAGTATTCGCGCGCCTTCATCGCATAGAGGAAAGCGGTCATCGCGCCGGTCTCCATCACCTGCGCGCCAATGCAGGTCAAATGGTCGATGACGCGCGACACCTCCGACATTATCGTGCGCAGATAGACGCCGCGCGGCGGCAATTCGATATCGAGCAGTTTTTCGACCGCCAGGCAATAACCGACATTATTCATCATCGCCGATACATAATTCAACCGGTCGGTATAGACAATGCCTTGATTCCAAGTGTGACGTTCGACCATCTTTTCAAAGCCGCGATGCAAAAAGCCGATATCGACCGTCGCATCGACGACGACCTCCCCATCCAGTTCCAAGTTGATACGGACGATGCCGTGCATCGCCGGATGCGAAGGTCCCATCGCTAAAGGCATTACGCTCATCGCGGGGAGAAGCATTTCACGGGGCATAAAAAGTTAGAATGTTTGAAAATAAGAAAGTAGGAAAACGAGTAAAATTTCTTACTTGCTCAATTTCACAGTTGCTCATTTAATTAATACAACTTTACGGAAAGTATTCGTCCGATTATAGCTGAATTCGATAAAATAAATCCCGGCGGGATGACCACTGAATTCGATAGAAATACTCCCTGTTCTTTGGGGAGTCATTTTTCGCAATTCAGAATGAACTGTCCGGCCGGCAAGGTCGTAAAAATCGTCGGATTAAGCGCTAAGCCCAATTCACTCAGATCTTCATCTTCCAAATGCAGACCGACGGCTTCCTTAAGGTTCGCTGCGGTCTCATCTAGCGTCTCACCCTGTGTAACAACGGCTATCTCATAACATTCTGCCGCGAATCCAGACAAATCACCGGGACGATTATGGCTTTAATGGTCTTCTGCGGGGTCATCTACACCTCCAAACGATAAGCGCATATCGCTTTAATATCGCGATTAATATCGAGTTAAAAGGCGCTATCTCGGCATAATCGCCATCGGTCCGGGGTCGTCGCCGACCAGTTCGGAGTAAGTAATCCGGTCGCCTTCGATTTTTTCGACCTTATCGGCGTCGTAGCAAGCCACATAGACCGCGCCGGTGGGCGCGGCTAAGACGCGGATGGCGCCCAAGGAAGTGCGGATGGGATTCTGCGGTCCGTTGAGGATTTGTCCCGTGGCGGCGTTATAGCGATAGACTACGCCGTATTGGGCGTTGTCTATCTGCCAGCCGCCGGCAGCGACATACGCGAAACCGTAGCGGTTGATTGTGATGTCGCCCGGCGTCCCGCCGATGTTGATGACCTGTTCGAGTGTGTCGGCTAAAGTGCTGTATTTCCAAATCTCGCCCGGTTTATCGCCGGCAAAATAGGTCGCGCCGCCGCCGCAGACGATATGCAGTTTGTTCGATTGGTCGAGTGCGAAGAAACGGGGATTCACCGGCGGAACAGAACCTGCCGGCAGTTCGTAGATGACGCGGTTGGTGGTCGTCGAAATAACTGAAATACTGCCGGGGCCGTATTTCATACTATCGGCGTTGAAATTACAGTTCGCAACATAGACCTTAGAACCGACGGCTAAGATATCCTGCGGCTTGGGTCCGACCGGAATAAAAGCGACGATGCGGTTGTCGGTCGGATTATAGACGGTCACCGTATTGTCGTTGAAATTGCTGATGTAGATTTCACCGGTCTCCGCCAGTGTAGCAAATTGCGGGCTGCGGTTGCCGGTCCGGCCGATATCGACGGTGTCAACCTGCGTTACGACATTCATCGCTGACAGGTCGAAGACATTCATATCGTTCGACCAGGAATTGATGACATAGAAGCGGTTGCCGCGGCGCACGATGTCATTGGGGACATTACCGAGGCCGGCGGCGCGCTGGCGCACAAAGCCGTTGGACAGGTCGATGAGTGTCAAGTTGCCGGCGCCGCCGGCGTAGTTGCAGACGAGCAGCGTCGTGCCAGCCGTTGGGTCGGGCGGTGTCGGCTTCTTGGTCTTTTCGCAGCCTTCGCAGCCGAGTAGTATCAGCATCAGCGCTGTAATCAGACTAACAGCGATGCCGAAGGATTTATAAGTGTAATTCAATTTTATTCTCCAATATATTCGGGTTTGTGAGTCAAGTTTGTGTATTAACGGTCGATTTATCAGATGGCAAAACAAATGTTCAGTTAATCCGCTTATCAAGCCCTAATTCAAAAGCCATATTTAATCTGAAACATTGCCCTTTCTTTTCACAAATTAGCCGTGAGATGTCGTGTATGCTGTAGCGTGAAATCTCAATCAATTCACGAATCTTTATAATTCGAGTCTCACTCGAGTCCAAACGCTCAGATGCAATTCTCGGATTAAAACCTAACGCTATGATTGTAAAAAGGATAGGTCTAAGAAGTTCGTAGTATTTTGAGTCGAATGGACAATTTATTAAGACATTCGTCTCGAATGAGCTACTCATCTGCGTGATTTGTGAGCGTCAGTGTATCGAGGTGGATTTGGGTTGTGACCATGGCTATCGTGGCTTTGGATTCTGCCATCGCGGCCATGGATTATAACCTCACTGCCCTGACGACGGCTTACGTCCCGCGCGTAAGATACGGCTCGGTCTTTCGTGTCGAAGTTGCGGCTGGCACGGTTTGCCCCGCTTCGTTTAACGCTCCAACCGCCTGAAAGATTGGGAACGACATGTGTAAGTCGGACATAATGCTCTGTATGTAGATTAATTGAAAATTTAGTTTTAAGAAAGAATTCAGAATATTATTGTGCCGAGGGTCGGAATCGAACCGATACGGGAACTGAAGCCTGCTGTCCCGAATAAATCTATCCGACTATGCTCTCGCCTTTGGCTTATTTACACTCTGCGCCGGAGGCTGGATGTTGGGTTTCGGCGTGGATGGCGGTGGATTCTTACCACCTTTATTTTCGAAACTCTCCTTTATAGATGTGGATTGGTTAGTTTTCAATATTTACTCCTGATTTGGTTTCTCTCGCTGTTCTACAGTTGGATAAGGAACTTCGATAGTTAGTTCATCGCGGTTTCTTGTCAGATAGAGAAATTTAACCTCATATAGATGTTCGGCTTCATCGTTCGTATAGACTGAAACATCAGATAAGATTAGTTCACGCACATCTCGAGATTCAGAAAATGAGTATATATATCCGTAATAGACTAACTTCGTTTTTAAATCTCGAACGAACATCCAACCATTATTTAATTCATCGATTGGAAGATTATGAAAATCCAACCAGACATCTTTATCGCTGATTCGTTTTGTTATATGTAACTTCTTGCCGATTTTGTTGATAAGTCCTTTATTCGAGATAAGCGCAAGGGGATATGAGAGTATCAACGCTGAAAAAAGCGTATATATGAGAACAACAGAATCAATAGTTGCTTTCGTATCGACAAAGAGCGATATCGCATCGACCGATGGTTTGAATAAACTGACTACAGAATACGATAGAAACGAATACACGAAGATATGCAACATCGATTCCCAGGTCGATATTCGTTCGCTTGTAGTCAGTCTTCGGGTAATAAAGTAACAGACTATCCCCGGAATACCGATGACGAGTAGTCTGATTGTCAGATCGGTTAAATTCATAGTTCTTGTGCCGAGGGTCGGAATCGAACCGACATGGGAACTGAATCCCGGTGGATTTTGAGTCCACTGCGTCTACCTGTTTCACCACCCCGGCCACAAAGTATAAAATGTAAAGTGTAAAGTGAAGAAAGGTTATCGATTGGCGACCTTACTTACACCTTACACCTTACGCCTTTAATATAACCTTAATTCCCACCTTTCGCAAGCGCAAACGCCCTACCGCCCGTCGCTGTAAGTCGAATACCGCTGCGAAAACACCTTCGTCAAAGTATAGTAAATAAAGAAGATACCGCACATCAGCGCCAAATGGCTGAAGAGCGAACATTGCACCCCAAGCCGCTCCTCAATGGATATGGCTTTCTGCAGGTCAATATGCTGGGTAACATACCAAATAAGCAACGCCTGCGTCCCAATGTGAATTAAATTGATGATTAGCCGCAACCCCTTGCGTGATTCGTGTGTCATTGCTAAATCCTGTTTAATTGAGACGTTAATATGTAGATTATTTTTAGGCACAGAATATAGTTTTACAATCTTAGCTACAGAAAACAACTACTGTTATGTCAATTGCGCAATGTCGCATGTCGTCCTGAACGAAGTGAAGGATCTCGTCTGGATAAGTAAGTCTTTAGGACAAGATCCTTCACTTCGTTCAGGATGACGACATATTACGCTCGACATAGCACTACTCGCC
>Ga0194111_10004315_pt1 | contig 16616 bp, 17 predicted proteins | sample TA2KigC300mmetaG_FD_146194 | JGI IMG/M metagenome (GOLD analysis project Ga0194111, IMG submission 146194) | Freshwater microbial communities from Lake Tanganyika, Tanzania - TA2015033 Kigoma Deep Cast 300m | ecosystem: Environmental > Aquatic > Freshwater > Lake | place: Tanzania: Lake... | reverse complement strand
CGTCATGACCAAGGCTTCCTTGTTCGCGAGCAGTACCTTCTTGCCCGCCCGAACGGCCGCAAGGGTGGGCCGCAAGCCGGCGGCACCGACGATGGCGGCCATGACCGCATCCGCGTCGGGCAGGCAGGCCACTTGTTCCAGGGCATCGATTCCAACCAGCACCGAGGTGCCGCAGCCGGCTTGGCGCAACCTTGACTCTAGCTGGGCTGCGACGTCTGCTGCCGGGACCACGGCATAGCGCGGCCTGAAGCGGCAGCATTGCTCGAAAAGCCGATCCGTCTGGCTATGTGCCGTCAGCGCCAGGATCTCGAACCGGTCGGGATGGCGGCCCGCCACATCCAGCGTATTGACTCCGATGGAACCGGTCGCCCCGAGGATCACCAGCTTCTGGCGCTTCATCCCAGACTGGCCTCCCTCAGCAACAGGGTCAGCCCGATCAGCGGCAGCGTGGACGTCAGGCTGTCGATGCGATCCAGCACCCCTCCGTGCCCCGGAAGCAGGGTTCCGCTGTCCTTGATATTCGCCTGGCGCTTGGCCAGGGATTCGAACAAATCGCCCAGAATGCTGACGGCCAGGAGGGCTTCAAGGGCAAACAGCAGGGTGAGCAGGGCCGCAGCCGAGCCCGGCAGGGCACCCGCGGCCCATCCCACGAGCAGGCCGTATGGCACGACGAGGATGGCCGCGCCAGCCACGCCCTCCCAGGACTTCCCCGGACTGATGGAAGGCGCCAGCTTGTGACGTCCGTAGGCCCTGCCGCTGAAATAGGCGGCAATGTCGGCCAGCCAGACAAACGCCATCGCCGCCAGTAGTAACAGCGGACTGACCGTCCTGAGCTGCATCAGGGCAAGGCAGGCCGGCAGCACGACGATCAGGCCGACCAGCGCGCCAGGCCCCTTGCCTATCGACCACCTGGCGCGCAGCCAAAACGGCACGATCATCAGCCAGAAGATGCCCGCAAGCGCGAAGAGCGTCATCAGGATGCCGGGCTGCCGCATCTGGCCGGAGGCCGCGTCGAAAGCGAGCCAGCCCAGGAATGCGCAGAGCGCGAACCCCATTGCCGCGTACGCCCGACGCAGGGCGCCCGACAGCCTGAGCAGGCCCGCCCATTCCCATGCGCCCAGGCCGGCCACCAGGCTGGCAAAGAGCAACCATCCCGCAAACGGCAGCAGGAACAGCACCGCCAGGAATCCGCCCAGCAGCAGCAAAGCGGTGACGACCCGCGCCTTAAGCATTCTCTCGCGTGGCGACGGGTGGGATGGCGTCTTCCGGCAGCGCAAGCGCAGACCGGGCCTGTAGCTGCTCGGAAGTGCGGCCGAAGCGCCGCTCGCGCCGGCGATAGGACTCGATCGCCAGGTCGAGCGACGCGGCATCGAATTCCGGCCAGAGAGTGTCGGTGAAGTAGAACTCGCTGTAGGCCAGTTGCCAGAGCAGGAAATTGCTGATGCGCTGCTCTCCGCCGGTGCGGATGAAGAGATCCGGCTCCGGACCATAATCGAGCGCAAGGTGGGTGGCGAGGTCCTGCTCGGTGAAGCCGGCACGCTTGTCCGGCCGGACGGCCAGCATTTTCTCGATGGCCTGGAGAATGTCCCAGCGGCCGCCGTAGTTGGCGGCGATGGTCAGCGTCAGCCTCGCGTTGGCCGCGGTCAAGGCCTCGCCGCGCTGGATCAGGCTCACGATCTGGGGGTCGAATCGCGACAGATCGCCGATGATGCGGAAACGGATGCCGTTTTCGTGGAGCTTGGCGACCTCCTCCTCCAGCGCGCGCAGGAAGAGCTGCATGAGGAAATTGACTTCTTCCTTGGGCCGGCGCCAGTTCTCCGAACTGAACGCGAACAGGGTCAGATAGGCGACGCCGCGCTCGACGCAGGCGCCGATGATTTCGCGCACCGTCTCGACGCCGCGCCTGTGGCCTGCGACGCGGGGCATGAAACGCTTCTTGGCCCAGCGGCCGTTGCCATCCATGATGATGGCGATGTGGCGCGGCACCCCGCCGACCGGCGGGATGTCCTGGGTGGAACTCGGGAAGAGGGTCACGGCCGCTGCTCCTGGCGCCGCGCGAGGGCCGTCCTCAGACGGCCATCAGGTCGCTTTCCTTCTGGGCCAGCGCCTTGTCGATCTCGGCGATGTGGCGGTCGGTCAGCTTCTGCACGTCCTCCTGCGCGCGCCGCTCGTCGTCCTCGGAGATGGTTTTCGCCTTCATCGCCTCCTTGAGGGCGTGATTGGCGTCGCGGCGCAGGTTGCGCACGGCGACGCGGGCATTCTCGGCCTCGTGGCGCACCACCTTGATCAGGTCCTTGCGCCGCTCCTCGGTCAGCGCCGGCATGGGCACGCGCACCATGTCGCCGACCGTGGACGGGTTGAGCCCGAGGTCGGAGTCGCGGATGGCCTTCTCGATGACCGCCGCCATCTTCTTTTCCCACGGCGCCACGCCGATGGTGCGGGCGTCGATCAGATTGACGTTGGCAACCTGGTTGAGCGGCACCATCGAACCGTAATAGTCCACCTGGACGTGGTCGAGGATGCCGGCGTGGGCGCGGCCGGTGCGCACCTTGCCGAGGTCGTTCTTCAGCGCCTCGAGGGACTTCTGCATCTTCTGTTCAGTGGATTTCTTGAGCTCGGGAATCATCTACATCGCTCCTAACAATGCACCATGGTTCCTTCATCTTCCCCCAGCACGACCCGTTTGAGCGCGCCGGCCTTGAAGATGCTGAAGACGTTGATGGGCAGCCTCTGGTCGCGGCACAGGGCCAGCGCCGTGGCATCCATCACCTGGAGATTCCTGCCGATCGCCTCGTCGAAGCTGACGCGATGGTAGCGCGTGGCGGACGGATCCTTCTTCGGGTCTGCGGTATAGACGCCGTCCACCTTGGTCGCCTTGAGCACGATCTCGGCGCCGATCTCCGAGCCGCGCAGGGCGGCGGCGGTGTCGGTGGTGAAGAAGGGGTTGCCGGTGCCGGCGGCGAAGACCACGATCTTGCCTTCTTCAAGGTAGCGGATCGCCTTGCCGCGGATGTAGGGTTCGACCACCTGCTCGATGTTGAGCGCCGACTGCACGCGGCCATTCAAGCCGGCCTGGCGCATGGCGTCGGCCAGCGCCATGGCGTTCATCACCGTGGCCAGCATGCCCATGTAGTCGGCCGTGGCACGATCCATGCCGCCGGCGGCTCCGGCCAGGCCACGGAAGATGTTTCCGCCGCCGATGACCACGCCGATCTCGACCCCCAGGTCGGCCACCGACTTGATCTCGGCGACGATGCCCGCCAGCGTTTCCCGGTTGATGCCGTAGGCGTCGTTGCCCATGAGGGCCTCGCCCGACAGCTTGAGCAGGATGCGCTTGTAGGCGGGTGTGCCCATCAGCTTAGCGAGCGGCGGCCGCGGCGGCCTGGGCCGCCACTTCTGCAGCGAAGTCGTTGGAACGCTTTTCCAGGCCCTCGCCCACCACGTAGAGCTGGAAGCCTGTGACGGCGGCGCCCTTCGCCTTGAGCAACTGCTCGATGGTCTGCTTGCCGTCCTCGGCCTTGACGAAGACCTGGCCGAGCAGCGTGACTTCCTTGAGGTACTTCTGCACCGTGCCCTCGGCGATCTTCTCCAGCATGGCCTCCGGCTTGCCTGCCTCGCGCGCCTTCTCGACGGCGATGCGGCGCTCGGTGTCGAGCAGGTCGGCCGGCACGCCGGAAGCGTCGAGCGCCTTCGGCTTGGAGGCGGCGATGTGCATGGCGACGTCCTTGGCCAGGATATCGTCGCCGCCCACCATGTCCACCAGCACGCCGATCTTGGCGCCGCCGTGGATGTAGCTCACCAGCTTGCCCTTCGCCTCGAAGCGGGCGAAGCGGCGGATCGACATGTTCTCGCCGATCTTGCCCACCAGCGCCGTGCGCGTGGCTTCCACCGTGGCCCCGTTCAAAGTCAGTCCCGACAGAGCGGCGGCGTCGGCCGGGTTCTGCTTCGCCACCAGCTCCGCCAGGGCCCTGGTGAATGCCTGGAAGTCGTCGTTCTTGGCGACGAAGTCGGTTTCGCAGTTGACCTCGATGATCGCGCCCAGCTTCGTGTCCGGGGCGATGAAGACGCCGACCACGCCCTCGGCCGCCACGCGCGAAGCGGCCTTGCTCGCCTTGTTGCCCAGCTTGACGCGCAGGATCTCCTCGGCCTTGGCCATGTCGCCGCCGGCTTCCGAGAGAGCCTTCTTGCATTCCATCATCGGCGCGTCGGTCTTCTCGCGCAGCTCTTTAACCATCGAAGCGGTGATTTCCGCCATGCTTGCTCCTGAATTCATGCTGTTGATGCACAGCGGGGCGGCCAGGCCGCCCCGCGGGGTTCTGTCCTGCCGTGGATCAGGCGGCTTCGCCTTCGCCGCCCTCGTCGACCTCGACGAAATCGTCGGACACCATGGCCACGACTTCCTGCACGGTCTGGCTGCGGCCCTCGATCACCGCATCGGCGGCGCCGCGGGCGTAGAGGCGGATGGCGCGGCTCGAGTCGTCGTTGCCCGGAATGACGTAGGCGACGCCCTCGGGGGTGTGATTGGTGTCGACCACGGCAACCACCGGGATGCCCAGCTTGCCGGCTTCGGTGATGGCGATCTTGTGGTAGCCGACGTCGATGACGAAGATCGCGTCGGGCAGTCCGTTCATGTCCTTGATGCCGCCGATGCTCTTCTCCAGCTTGACCATCTCGCGCTGGAGCATAAGGGCTTCCTTCTTGCCCAGTTTCTCGAAGGTGCCGTCCTGCGACATGGTCTCGAGTTCCTTCAGGCGCTTGATCGACTGCTTGACCGTCTTGAAGTTGGTCAGCATGCCGCCCAGCCAGCGCTCGTCGACGAACGGCGCGCCGGCGCGCAGGGCCTCCTCGCGCACGATTTCGCGCGCCTGGCGCTTGGTGCCGACGAAGAGCACGGTGCCCTTGTTGGCCGACATCTTGCGCAGGAAATTCATCGCCTCCTGGTATTTGACCAGGGTTTTTTCCAGGTTGATGATGTGGATCTTGTTGCGATGGCCGAAGATGAAGGGGGCCATCTTGGGGTTCCAGAAGCGGGTCTGGTGGCCGAAATGGACACCCGCCTCCAGCATTTGACGCATGGTCGTAGACATCAGGTTCTCCGATAAGGGTTGGCCTCCGCCCGGCCGTGCTGCGATGTTGCAAGGCACCCTTTCGGCGCCGGGCGTGCGAATTTTGCCTGTCCGAAGACGGGCAAGACGTGCATTATAGCGGTTTCTTCCCTGTTTTTTCAAGCATAATTCTGTTTTGAAGGGCCCATGTACCGTACCCCCGAAGAGATGAGCATCGTCATCAAGACCCCCGAAGAAATAGAAAAAATGCGGGTCGCCGGCCGCCTGGCCTCGGAAGTCCTCGATTACATCGAACCCCACGTCAGGCCGGGCGTCAGCACGGCCGAACTCGACCGCCTGTGCCACAACTACATGGTCAATGTGCAGGGCTGCATACCGGCACCGCTGAACTATGCCCCGCCCGGCTACCGGCCTTACCCGAAATCGATCTGCGCCTCGGTCAACCACCAGGTCTGCCACGGCGTGCCCGGCGACAAGGCACTGAAGAAGGGGGACATCGTCAACCTCGACATCACGGTCATCAAGGACGGCTGGCACGGCGACACCAGCCGCATGTTCATCGTCGGCGGCGAGGGTTCCATCCAGGCGCGCCGCCTGTGCGCGGTGACCTACGAATGCCTCTGGATCGGCATCGCCCAGGCGCGGCCGGGCGCGCATCTCGGCGACATCGGCCACGCCATCCAGCGCCATGCCGAATCGAATGGCTTCTCCGTGGTGCGCGAATTCTGCGGCCATGGCATCGGCAGCAAGTTCCACGAGGAGCCGCAGGTGCTGCATTACGGCCGCCCCGGCACCGGCCCGGAACTGCGTCCCGGCATGATCTTCACCATCGAGCCGATGATCAACGCCGGCAAGGCCGCCATCTCCGAACTGCCCGACGGCTGGACCATCGTCACCAAGGACCGCAGCCTGTCCGCCCAGTGGGAGCACACCGTGCTGGTCGGTGAAACCGGCCCGGAGGTGCTGACGCTCTCGGCCGGCGCGCCCGCGAAGCCGAAGCTGCAGGGCTGACATGCCGATCGCGGCCGGCGAAGATCCCGGTGCCCGCCTGCGCCAGCGTGCCCTCCAGCTCAAGGCCGAACTGACCCAGGCGCAGGCCGCGCTCAAGGCCGCCTACAGCGAGCGCGGCGACGCGCTCGCCCTGCTGCGCGGTCGTTGCCAGTTGGTCGACGACGTGCTCAAGGCACTCTGGCAGGAGGCGCGCCTGCCGCTCGGCCTCGCCCTCGTCGCCGTCGGCGGCTACGGCCGGCGCGAGCTCTACCCGGCCTCCGACGTCGACATCCTGCTTCTGCTGCCCGACAACGTCGCGCAAGAAACGGAACGCCAGATCGAGTCGCTCATCGGGCTGTTCTGGGACATCGGCCTCGACATCGGCCACAGCGTGCGCACCATGTGGCAATGCGCCGACGAGGCCGCGCGCGACATCACGGTGCTGACCAACCTGCTCGAATCCCGCCTCGTCTGCGGCAGCCGCGCCCTCTACGGCGAATTCACCGCGCAGATGCGCGCCCGGCTCGATCCCAAGGCCTTTTTCAAGGGCAAGCGCCTCGAGCAGGACGAGCGCCATGCGCGCTACCAGGATACGCCGTACGCCCTGGAGCCGAACTGCAAGGAGAGCCCGGGCGGCCTGCGCGACCTGCAGACCATCCTCTGGATCAGCCGCGCCGCCGGGCTGGGCGATTCGTGGAACGACCTCGCGCGCCGCGGCTTCGTCACGCGCGGCGAGGCCCAGCAACTGAAGGGCCTGGAGACCTTCCTGCGTCATGTCCGCATCCGGCTGCACCATCTCACCGGGCGGCGCGAGGACCGGCTGCTCTTCGACCACCAGGAAGCCGTGGCGGGGCTGTTCGGCGTGGCCGCAAGCAGGGCGCGGCGCGCCTCGGAGCTGCTGATGCAGCGCTACTTTCGCACGGCCAAGTCCGTCGCCCAGCTCAACACCATCCTGCTGCAGAACCTCGCCGCGGAGATATTCCCCGAGGCGAACCGGGTGCCGATCGTCATCAATGCCCGCTTCCAGATGGACCACGAACTGCTCGACGTGCGATCGGAGGACGTCTTCGAGAAATCACCCTCCGCCATCCTCGAGAGCTTCCTCCTCATGCAGCAGCGCTCCGAGCTGAAGGGCATGACGGCGCGCACCCTGCGCGCCCTGTGGCGGGCGCGCCGCCTTGTCGGGCCTGACTTTCGCCGCGATCCTCACAACCGGGCCGCCTTCCTGCAACTCTTCCAGCAGCAGCGCGGCCTGGTGCACGAGTTGCGGCGCATGAACCAGTACGGCATCCTCGGCCGCTACTTGCCGGCCTTCCGCCGCATCGTCTGCCAGATGCAGCACGACCTGTTCCACGTCTACACGGTGGATCAGCACATCCTCATGGTGGTGCGCAACCTGCGCCGCTTCACCATGCCGGAGTTCGCCCACGAGTACCCTTACTGCAGCCGCCTCATCGCCGACTTCGGGAAGCACTGGCTGCTCTATCTCGCCGCCCTCTTCCACGACATCGCCAAGGGGCGCGGCGGCGATCATTCGAAGCAGGGCATGCCGGATGCGCGCCGCTTCTGCCGCGAGCACGGCATGGCCGAGGAAGACACGGCGCTGGTCGTCTGGCTGGTCGAGCACCACCTGTCGATGTCCAACGTCGCCCAGAAGCAGGATCTCGCCAACCCCGAGGTGGTGCGCGCCTTCGCCGCCCTGGTCGGCGACGAGCGGCGGCTGACGGCGCTGTATCTGCTCACCGTGGCCGACATCCGCGGCACCAGCCCCAAGGTCTGGAACGGCTGGAAGGGCAAGCTGCTGGAAGACCTCTTCAATGCCACCCTGCGCCTGCTGCGCGGCGCCACGCCGCAGCAGGCGCTCGGCATCGGCGAGCGGCAGGAGGAGGCGCGCCGCCTGCTGCGCTACCACGGCCTGCGCCAGGGCGTCGAGGACGCCTTCTGGAAGGAACTCGACACGGTGTATTTCCTGCGCCACAACGCCGAGGAGATCGCCTGGCACACGCGCACGCTCTACCACCGTCCCGCGCCGGAACAGCCCGTGGTCAAGGCGCGTCTGCCCCACATCGGCGAGGAAGGCCTGCAGGTCATGGTGTATACACCCGACCAGCCCCACCTCTTCGCCCGCCTGTGCGGTTTCTTCAGCCGGCTCGGCTACAGCATCGCCGAGGCGAAGATCCACACGACGCGGCACGGCTACGCGCTGGACAGCTTCATGCTGCTCGATCCCGACGGCACGCTCGGCAACCGCGACATGCTGAGCCTGATCGAGCACGATCTGGCCGCCCGCCTCGCCCCCGGCGCGGCGCCTGAAAAGGCGGCGAGCGGGCGCATCTCGCGCCAGGTGCGCAATTTCCCGATCACGCCGGAGGTGCAGATCCGCCCGACGGAAAAGCCCGGCCAGTGCCTGCTCTCGATCGTCGCCGCGGACCGTCCCGGCCTGCTGTTCACCGTCGCCTCAACGCTCGACGAGCACAATATCGGCGTGCACACGGCCAAGATCGTCACGCTGGGCGAACGGGTCGAGGACACCTTCCTCGTCAGCGGGGCGGAACTGGCCAAGACGGCCTCGCTGCTGCGCCTGGAGACCGAGCTCCTGGAACGGCTTCAGGTCTGAGAAGCGGTTGCCGGTTCCCAGTTGCCGGTAATCAGTGGCCATCGGCCGATGATGCGGTAGCGCGCGCCCTGCGGCTTCATATCCGATTCGACCAGCACGAAATCCCTGACCGGCCATGCGATGCACAGCTCGCCGGGCGGCGGCCCGCCGTCGCAGCGGGCGTGGCGCAGGAGCGTGACATGGGCGGCGAAGGGGCGATCCTCGGTGCGGAAGCCCGCCGCGTCGAGCTGTCGCGCCAGCGCCGCTGCCAGTTCGCGCAACGCCTCGGGGATGCGGCCGGCCGCGGCCCAGAAGATCCTCTTGCGGGCGAGGCACTGACCGCGATCGAACGACAGGTCGAAGGCCGGCAGCCGGATCGCCTCGGCAATGCCGCGCAGCGCTGCCAGCCGTTCCGGCGTCGTTTCCCCGACGAAGGCCAGGGTCAGGTGCAGGGTGTCCCGGCGCATGCACCGCCCGCCCAGCGCCCGATGCGCCTGCCGCCCCGCCTCCTCGAACTGCCGCGCGACATCCTCGTCGGGCCAGAGGGCAAAGAAGACGCGGCGGCTATCCGGCACGCTCGATCAGGGCCACCGCCTGGGCGGCGATGCCCTCGCCGCGGCCGGTGAAGCCGAGGTTCTCGGTGGTCTTCGCCTTGATGTTGACGCAACCGGTCTCGACGCCGAGGTCGGCGGCGATGTTCGCCGCCATCTCCGCTACGTGCGGCGCCATGCGCGGCGCGCGGGCGATCACCGTGGCGTCAATGTTGACCACGCGATAGCCCGCCCACTCGATGAGTCGCGCCGTCTCGCGCAGCAGCAGGCGGCTGTCGGCGTCCTTGAAGCGGGGGTCGCTGTCCGGGAAATGCCGGCCGATGTCGCCCAGGCCGGCGGCACCGAGCAGGGCATCCGTCACGGCGTGGAGCAGTACGTCGGCGTCCGAGTGGCCAAGCAGGCCGCGCTCGAAGGGGATGTCCACGCCGCCGACGATGAGCTTCCGCCCCGGCACCAGGGCATGGACGTCGAAGCCTTGGCCGATGCGCATCACTTCATCCTTTCGAGCAAGATTTTCTCCGCCAGCGCGAGATCCGAAGGCCAGGTCACTTTCAGGTTGCTCGCGTCGCTTTCCACCAGCAGCGGCCGGCGGCCCAGCGCCTCGACCGCCCCCGCCTCGTCGGTGACGGCACGGTTGCGCGTAAGTGCGTCGCGCAGCAGCCCGAAGCGGAACATCTGCGGCGTCTGCGCCTGCCACAGCCGTTCGCGCGGCACGGTCGCCTCGATGCGGCGGTCGGCGCCGCCCCGCTTCAGGGTATCCGCCACCGGCACGGCGAGGATGCCGCCGGTGGCGTCGTCGCCGGCCTGCTCGATCAGGGCTTCGAGCTGGGCGGCCGACAGACAGGGGCGCGCCGCGTCGTGCACCAGGATCCAGTCGTCGTCAAGCGTGTTCCCGGCGATGGCCTGGAGGCCGTTGAGCACGCTCTCGGCCCGCGTCGCCCCGCCGCAGCGCAGGATGCCCAGCTTGGGGCCGAGCGCGGACCAGTCGAAGCGCGCCCAGCCGTCGTCCTGGACAGCCAGCACCACATACGCCTTCTCGATGCGCGGCGAGGCGCACAGCGTGTCGAGCGCGTGACGGATCATGGGCCGGCCGGCGATCGGGCGGTACTGCTTGGGCAGGTCCTCCCCCATGCGCGTGCCCGTTCCGGCGGCGGGCAGCAAGGCAAAATGTCGCGACATAGCGCGATTGTAATTACAATTCGTGCGACATGGACTTTCACGGACTGCTCGAAGCGCCGCCCCATCTGCAGGCCTTCGTCACCAGCCTCGCCATCGGCCTGCTCATCGGACTCGAGCGCGAGCGGCGGCGCTCGGCCAAGGCGGGGTTGCGCACCTTCGCCCTCGTCGCGCTGCTCGGCACGGTTTCCGGCATGCTGGCGGAGAAAGCCGGCTCCGGCTGGATCCTGGCAGCCGGCCTGCTCGCCGTCGGCGCCATGATCATCGCCGCCTACCTCAAGCAGCCCGACGACGCCGGCGACCCGGGCACCACCTCGGTCGTCGCCCTGCTCGTCTGCTACTGTCTCGGCGCGGCGGTCTGGTACGGCTACGGCACGCTGGCCGTGATGGTGGCCATCGCCACCACCGTCCTGCTCTACTTCAAGGCCGAGCTGCACGGCATCTCGCACCGCCTGACGCCGAAGGACATCATCTCCATCCTGCAGTTCGCCGTGCTGTCCTTCGTCATCCTGCCGATCCTGCCCGATCGCAGCTTCGGCCCCTACGAGGCGTTCAATCCGCACCAGGCCTGGCTCATGGTGGTGCTGGTGTCCGGCGTCTCGCTCGCCGGCTATGCCGCCCTGCGCCTGGCCGGGCCGCAGCACGGTGCGCCGATGATGGGCCTGCTCGGCGGCCTCGTATCGAGCACGGCCACCACCGTGGTCTTCTCGCGCCACGCCCGCAACCATGCCGCGCTGGCGCACAGCGCCATGGTGGTGATCATGATCGCCAGCCTGATGGTGCTGCTGCGCCTGAGCATCATGGCCGCTGTGGTGGCGCCGGCCATCATCGAACCCCTGCTCAAGGTGTTCTCCGGAGGGCTGATCCTCGGCCTGGCCGTCACCGCCTTCGGCTGGCGCCGCCTCGAGACACAGGGCGAACTGCCCTCGCCGGAGGTGCGCAATCCGACCGAGATCCGCACCGCGCTGGCCTTCGGCGCCCTCTACGCCGTGGTTCTGTTGTGCGCCGCCTGGCTCTCGGACGTCGCCGGCCCGCGCGGCATGTACGCCGTGGCGCTCGCCTCCGGCCTGACCGACGTGGACGCCATCACGCTCTCCAGCCTGCGGCTGTTCGCCCTGGACAAGCTGACCGCCGGCCAGGCCGTCACCTCGATCGCCCTTGCCGTGCTGTCCAACCTGACTTTCAAGGCCGGGCTCGTCGTCACCCTCGGCGGCTGGGTGCTGGCGCGCCGCACCCTGCCGGCCATGGCGGCCGTAGCCGCCGGCATCGGGCTCGGCCTGATTCTCGTATAGGCCGATAAGCCCCTTCACTTGGGCCGGCCGGGCGGCGCGGGTACAATACCGCCGCATATTTTTTCTATCCGGACCGACATGACATCCTCGATTTTCGCTGCGGTGGAACTGGCTCCCCGCGATCCCATCCTCGGCCTCAACGAAGCCTTCAACGCCGATGCGCGCGCCACCAAGGTCAACCTTGGCGTCGGCGTGTATTGCGACGACAGTGGCAAGATCCCTCTTCTCGGCGCCGTGCGCGCCGCGGAAAAGGCGCGCCTCGAAGCCATGCCGGCGCGCGGCTACCAGCCCATCGAGGGCCCGGCCAGCTACAACCAGGCGGTGCAGAACCTGCTCTTCGGCGCCGACTCCGACCTGACCAGGGACGGCCGCGTCGTCACCATCGAGGCGCTCGGCGGCACCGGCGCCCTCAAGGTCGGCGCCGACTACCTGAAGCGCCTGCTGCCGGCAGCAAAGGTCTATATCAGCGACCCGAGCTGGGAGAACCACCGCGCCCTGTTCGAGTCGGCCGGCTTCGCGGTCGAGAACTACCCCTATTACGACGCCGCCACCAAGGGCGTGAACTTCGCCGGCATGAAGTCCTGCCTGGCGGGTCTGCCGGCCGGCACCATCGTCGTGCTGCACGCCTGCTGCCACAACCCGACCGGCGCCGACCTCAGCGAGGGGCAATGGAAGGAAGTGGTCGAGGCCATCCGCACACGCGGCCTCGTCGCCTTCATCGACATGGCCTACCAGGGCTTCGCCGACGGCATCGAACCCGACGCGCTGGCGCTCAAGCTGTTCGCCGCCTCCGGCCTGCAGTTCTTCGTCTCGAGCTCGTTTTCCAAATCCTTCTCGCTCTACGGCGAGCGGGTCGGCGCCCTGTCCATCGTCACGGCGAGCAAGGACGAGTCGGCGCGCGTGATGTCGCAGGTCAAGCGCGTCGTGCGCACCAACTACTCCAACCCGCCGACCCACGGCGGCGCCATCGTCGCGGCAGTGCTCTCAAGCCCAGGGCTGCGCAAGCAGTGGGAAGAGGAACTCGCCGGCATGCGCGACCGCATCCGCGCCATGCGCACCGGGCTGGTGGAGAAGCTCAAGGCGCGCGGCGTGGCGCAGGACTTCTCCTTCGTGGCGAATCAGCGTGGCATGTTCTCCTACACCGGGCTCACGGCCGAGCAGGTCGAACGGCTGAAATCCGAGTTCGGCATCTACGCCGTCGGCACCGGACGCATCTGCCTCGCCGCGCTGAACACGCGCAACATCGACTACGTCGCCGACGCCATTGCCGCCGTCATCAAGTAGGGGCGGCAGCGGGAAGGCAAACGGGCGCCGCGGCGCCCGTTTGCCTCGGAAGGCCGTACGCTAGCGGCCGCGTGCCGGCGTGAGCAGAGGTTCCTTCGCCGTGCCGCCGACGATCAGCGGCACGCGGATCGTCGTCGCCGAGCTTTTCAATTCGATCTCGACGTTCCCGCTCAACTGTTTCTCCGGCGTGATGTTCATGGCGCCCGACGCCTTGAACAGGCCGGAAGTCAGCCGCAGGTCCCCCAGACGTGCGCCCTGAGCGTCGGTGCGCAGGCTGCCGGACAGCTGCTCGAACCGCGTCACTCCGCCGCGGGTGGGTGTGCGGCTGGTGTTGCGTGCGGCCTCGCCGAGGTCGAAGCCGCCGATCGATCCGCGCCGGACCTCGAACGTGGCCTGGGCCTTCAGCGCGTTGGACAGCCTCGCAAAACTTTCTGCCTGGCCTTCCAGAAGAAGCCTGCCGCTCACCTCGCCGCCGCCGCCGAATTCCGATTCGAGTGCCGACAGCACCTTGGTCAGGCTCAGGCGCTTCATGTCCGCGTCCCACTTCAGCCGCGTGTCGCGTGCCCATTCGAGCAACAGGGAGCCGGCGACGATCCCGTCCAGGGTCCTGCCTTCCAGCTTGCCCAGTTCCAGCCCGCCCGGCTTCAATTCGCCCTGCGCTTCGAGGAAATCGAATTTCAATGCCGGTTTCGTCGGCAGGACCCAGGCGTAGGCCGTGGCAACGAGGCGGTAGCCCTCCTTGCCCGGCTGCAGCTCCAGCCTGAGCGTGCCGTCGCTGTTCTTCAACTGTATCTTGCCCGGGGCGCCGGACATCTCCACTTCGCCGCCGAATCCGCCGAACGTATGGCCCGCGACCGTGAGGCTGAGATCGTTCAGGCGCAAGACGCGGATGTCCAGACCGGGTGCGCCGCCCGCCCCTGCCAGCCGGCCGAGCGCCTCGGCCTTCACCTGCACCCGCTCCAGCACGACATCGCGCACGACGGTCGTCTGGCCGGTGAGGGAGAGGAACTCCGGCATCACCCTGGCCTTGCCGACGGTCATGTGCCCCCCCTTCCCCACGCTGATATTGCCGAGCGCGATGTGCGGCGAGGGCAGAAAGGCAAATCCGATTTCGCCGATCCTGACGGGGTCCTTCAGGGCTGCCGAGAGCTTCTGCTCGATGCCCGGCAGGTAGCGGCCAAAGGGGAACAGCGCGGCCGCCAGCGCCAGGATGACGAGGAGGCCGACGAGCCCGCCCAGAATCAGGAGCGGCCAGCTGAGGGCGAGGCGGGAGCCGCCGCGAAGGGGTTTCAGGTCGGCTTCGAAGGCCGTCGGCGCTACCGCATACTCGTCGTTGCGCGCCTGTTTCGCGGACGGTTTTCCTTTGGGCAGGAGGGCCTTGATGCGATCGAGCCACCCCGGGCCCTCCGCCTTGGCATCTGGAGCCTTCGCCGGCTTGGCGAGGGGCGGCGGGATGGACTCGTATTCCGGCGCGGAAAGGACGATTTCCTCAATGACCGGCGCCTGAGGCTCCGTCGGCGGCACGATCGGACTGCCCGGCTGCGGCGGAATCTCGGAGGTCATGAGAGGCACTTCGTCCGCCACGGGTTCGGGCGGTTGCGAATGCGATGCGGCGCCGGCAGGGAACGTCTCCACGATCAACCGGCTGTCGAGCAACTCGGTCAGGGCCGCCTGCGTGGCGTTCTCGTTACCGAAGCGCTTGGCCAGGTCGGCCACGCTGGCGCGGCCGTCGACCATGATGAGGATGTTGCGCAGATTGCGCTGGACCAGACGCGTGCGCTGGCGCACCGCTTCCTCGCCCTCCGGAGTCTTGATGTAAACCGTGTCCCTGTCCATTTTTTTTCTGCCCAGCAAGGAATGCGGCCATTCTACCCGCCAACGTCTACCGCCAACGTCTGTCGCCAACGTCTTGACGCACTGCAGTGAAGTGTCTACCATTCGCGCCTCGGCAATTCCCCGATAGCTCAGTCGGTAGAGCAACGGACTGTTAATCCGTGTGTCCCTGGTTCGAGCCCAGGTCGGGGAGCCACCCCTCCCTCCCCTTCGTTCCCATGCAATGCATCGCCCGGGTGAGCGCTTGCCCGGAATCCTAATCTTCATTTTAATCAACGACGAGTGTCGCCCGCCGACGACACGGACCAACCTGGAAAGTCAGTCCCTGCGGGACGGCGTGCATGCCGTAGCGCAGCCGCTGCCGGCGGAGCAGTTGCCGCAGCCCTTCTCCTCGCGGAACGGGCCGAGCTCGGGATGCCGCGCGGCGAAACGGCGGTAGAGATTCTGCACGGCGATGCCCCCTGCCAGGAGGGCGAAGATCAGGCCGATGGCGACGAGATAGGTCGTCATCCGCCGCCGAGCCCGGCAAAGCCCATGAAGGCCATCGACAGCAGCCCGGCCAGCATCAGCGACAGCGCCGTGCCCTGCGCCACGCCCGGCACGCTGGAGAGCTGCAGGCGCTCGCGCACGCTGGCCATCAGCACCAGCGCCAGGGTGAAGCCGGCGCCGCCGCCGAAGCTGAACACCATGGCCTGGGCGAAGCTGTATTCGCGCGCCGTCTGGAACAGCGCCACGCCGAGCACGGCGCAGTTGGTGGTGATCAGCGGCAGGTAGATGCCGAGTGCGCGAAACAGCGCCGGGCTGGTCTTCTTGAGAAACATCTCGACCAGCTGCACCGCCGAGGCGATCACCACGATGTAGGAGATGAGACGCAGGAACTCGAGCTGGAACGCCGTCAGCAGCAGGTTCAGGCCGAAGGCGCAGAGCGAAGCCACCAGCATGACGAAGGTCGTGGCGATGCCCATCGGGAAGGCCGTTTCCAGCCGCGCCGAAACGCCGAGGAAGGGACACAGGCCGAGGAACATCGCCAGCACGAAGTTGTTGGCCAGCACCGCAGCGAGGAAGATCTGGCCGAGCGACTCAGGCGCCATGGCCGCCTCCCGGCGCCGCCAGGCGCGCCTCCTGGCGGCGCTTCAGCGCCGAGAACAGCAGCAGCCAGGCGCCGAGCACGATGAAGCCGCCGGGCGGCAGCACCATCACCACCCAGGGCTGGAAGTTCGGCCCGAAGAGCGACACGCCGAACAGCGTGCCGGCGCCGAGCACCTCGCGCACCGCGCCGAGGGCGAACAGGCCGATGACGAAGCCGATGCTCATGCCGAGCGCGTTCACCATCGCGGCGATCGGCGGATGCTTCGAGGCATGCGCCTCGGCGCGGCCGAGGATGATGCAGTTCACCACGATCAGCTGGATGAAAGCGCCGAGGGCGTCGTAGATCTCGAGGCTCACCGCCTGGATGACGTAGTCGACCACCGTGACGAAGGTGGCGATGATGACGATGTAGGTGGCGATGCGCACCTCCTTCGGCACCAGCTTGCGCAGCAGCGACACCAGGCCGCAGGAGCACACCAGGACGAACATCGTCGCCAGTCCCATCGACAGGGCGTTCACCGCCGAGACCGACACCGCCAGCACCGGGCACATGCCCAGCACCATGACGAACACCGGGTTCTGGCGCCAGATGCCTTCCATGAACTCGTCGAAGGTTTTGGCTTGTGAGAGGTCGTTCATGGCTCCCTTTTCTGCAGTTTGCCGATGTCCGGCGCCAGTTTCGGCAGCAGCAACTGCGCGGAGTCGTTGATCGCCTTGCCCGCCGCGCGCGAGGTGACCG
>Ga0194111_10004311_pt1 | contig 16629 bp, 15 predicted proteins | sample TA2KigC300mmetaG_FD_146194 | JGI IMG/M metagenome (GOLD analysis project Ga0194111, IMG submission 146194) | Freshwater microbial communities from Lake Tanganyika, Tanzania - TA2015033 Kigoma Deep Cast 300m | ecosystem: Environmental > Aquatic > Freshwater > Lake | place: Tanzania: Lake... | reverse complement strand
GAGGCGAGCCGCAGACTGCCGAAATACCTCGAAAACCCGGTGATGTCGTTCCACCTCTGGGTCCGGCAGATCGCCAAGGATCGAATCGTCGACGCGCACCGGCGGCATCGAGTCTCCGCGAAACGAAGCGTGGACCGCGAGCAATCGCTGGCGGTGCCGACCGGACTGGACAAGTCCGCGTCGGAACTCGTCGCTCAACTGCGCGACCCGGACCTGACGCCCGCCGCGGCCGCCACGCGCCACGAGATGACGCGACTCGTGGAAGAGGCCCTCCTCCAGCTCGATAGTCAGGACTGTGAAATCATCTTCATGCGGCATTACGAACTGCTCTCGAACCAGGAGATCGCGGAGCTCCTCGACTTGAGCGAACCGGCCGCCGGCATGCGGTACCTCCGCGCGATCCGGCGGCTGCGCGAGTTGATCGTGAACGCGAACCGCGGAGGATGAAGGTCTCACGAGCGTGCGCCGCCCACCGATGACCGCGGGCGGCGCGTCACGTGAAGGCGAAGAGCTGGACTGGCAATGGCCACGCCCCACCGCACGCCACGATCCCCATGCTCGGCGGCATTGCTCCGTTACACGTGCCCCTGTGTGCGCAGACGCGTATTGCGATGAGCGAACAGCTTTCATAGCGAGCCGGTTCTCCAACTAGCCGCCGCCCAAGGCACGCAGTGCGAAGCGGCAACCGACATCCCATCGAGTCCGCCGCCGCCGTAGAGACCCGGACCTCGCCTCGCACTGCGTGCCTTGAGCGGCGGCCTGCTGGAACACGCTCTCCTCTGGTTCCGCGTTCGCCTTCGGCCAGACGCGTCAATCGTGACGGGCGGCAACCACGGTGACGCGTCATGGCCGCTGGACGCCGTCACGCCCCAACGGGGCAGGAACAACTTAGCCCGGGGCAGAGCGGATCGGCCCCGGCTAGGTTGTCCGCTACCAACAACGTCGCGGGGCCGATCCGCGCCGCCCTGGGAACGCGGCCCCAAACCATCCGAGCCCTGAAGTGGGCGGAACAAGGCGTGGCGAAACCGTTGACCACTGGGGTCCGACCGCCTGAGCGTCGTGTGCCGTCGCGGTCCGAACGCTCCCTTCCGCCGCTCCGGCTCCCGCGCCGGTTGCCACCTCCGACGGCAACATCCGGCCCGATCGCCGCGGCGCCACCGGGCTCATTTCGCCAACTCATCTGTTGGCATGCCGCCCCGATCCTCGGTATAATCACGGCCCGATCTTTGACAACCCATTTCACCTCGCGCGCGGGCGCGCGAGACACGCAAAAACCCCGTCCCGCGGCCCGCGCACGAACACCCCTGAACACCCAGGGCGCGACCACACATGATGACAACACCGTGTCATATGGCAGCTAAGGCATCGGTACTACGTGGCACAGTTGGGGAGGTTTGTCACCACGGGAAAGCGGAGAACATCATTTCGCGCGGACTGCGAGCACGATTTGTAGTTGCCTGGCCGTTGTCGATGAAGCGCGCGACGTGCTCTTGGAGGTGTCTCGCGTTGTCGAGGCTCTGAGTGCGGACGTCGAGAAGCGAGAGGGGTGAACGGGTGAATCGTTCACCCTAGACCCTAGAACCAGGACGAAAGAGGCCGCGAATTCCGTCCCACGAGAGCACTCGCGTGAACGCAACATCCCCGCCCCCATCAGACGACCGAGAAACGCAGCTGGCACGGCTGTTGGTGGAGTTGTCGGAACGAGTGCGGGGGGGCGAGGTGATCGACATCGAGCGGCAATGTCAGCTCCGTCCCGATCTGGCGGCCGAGTTGCGCGAGTTGTGGGGCGTGGTTCTGGTAGCGGATGCTGTCGGATCCCACGCGCAGGAGTTGGCAGGCGACGGCGAGGACCTGAACCTGACCGACACGATTGTGACGCCGAGGCGTCTGGGCGACTTCGTACTGTTGGAGGAGATCGGTCGCGGCGGGATGGGCGTCGTGTACCTCGCCGAAGAGCTCCAGTTGAAACGCCAGCTGGCGGTCAAGATGATCCTCCGTGGCTCGATGGCCTCGGAGGGAGATCGCGAACGGTTTCTCGCCGAAGCGCAGGCGGCCGGGCGTCTGGATCATCCCGGCATCGTGCCCGTGTATCAGGTGGGACAGGCGGGCGGACGGATGTTCTTCAGTATGAAGTACATCGACGGGCCGACCCTGGCCGAGCGGTTGCAGCAGGGCCCGATGAAACCCACCGAAGCCGCCGATCTGCTCGCCAAAGTCAGTCGCGCCGTCGATTTCGCTCACCAACACGGCGTGCTGCACCGGGACTTGAAACCGTCGAATATCCTGATTGATCGGAACGGTCAGCCGCACGTGACGGATTTCGGCCTGGCCAAACTGATCGCCGATCCCCACTCCATGACCGACCCCGGGTCCGTCTTGGGCACACCCGCCTATATGTCTCCCGAGCAGGCGGCCGGCAGCGGCGAGATCGGACCGGCCAGCGACGTGTACACCTTGGGCGGCATCCTTTACCACATGCTGACCGGCGAACCTCCGGTGCAGGCGAAATCGCCCGTCGATGCGTTGATGAAGATCATCGAACAGGATCCCGTGCCGCCGCGGCAGCTGAACCGCAACGCGGATCCGGACCTGGAGATCATCGCCGTACGTTGCCTGCAGAAACCGCCCGACCTGCGATATCCCAGCGCGGCGGCGCTGGCGGACGATCTGGAAGCCTATTTGAACCACGAACCGATCGCGGCGCGGAGCGGACGATTCACTCAGGTGTTGTCCCGCTGGTTTCGCGAGACGCACCACGCCACCGTGCTGGAGAACTGGGGATTGCTCTGGATGTGGCACAGCCTGGCGCTGTTCATCGCCTGCCTGTCGACCAACACGCTGTATTGGTCCCACGTGCAGAACCGCTGGGCGTACTTCGGTCTCTGGACCGCGGGGTTCGGCACGTGGGCGGCCGTCTTCTGGGTCCTGCGCCGGCGCCAGGGCCCCGTGACGTTTGTGGAGCGGCAGATCGCGCACATCTGGGCCGCCGCCCTGATCGGGATCGTCGCCCTCTTCCCCCTCGAATCGTATCTCGGCCTGCCGCCCCTGAAATTGTCCCCCGTCCTCGGCCTGATTGCCGGCATGGTCTTCCTGGTGAAGGCCGGCATCCTGTCCGGACGGTTCTACATCCAGGCCGCCGCGCTGTTCTTGACCGCCGGCTTGATGGCCGTGCTGCCCGATTTTGCGCACCTGATCTTCGGCGCCGTGTCCGCGGCGTGTTTCTTCCTGCCGGGCCTGAAGTACTACCGCCAGCGGGACGGCAAATAGTCCGTCGATTGAAGCGGACGGCCGCGCACGCCCCGCCCGCGATCACCACTCCGAATCGGGCACCCCCGCGCGACGCGCGCTGCCCCACAAGCCGCAAACGCCCACGCCGCGCCAGACGCCTCACACGGGAGCGGGCAAGTCACGCCGCGCAAAGATCACGGCCGCCCCGAGATAGGCAATCAAGCCCAGACCGATAAGCAACACGTCGCAGCCGAGTGGCCCCAACATGAACCCATGACCCTGTTCGCCCGCCTGAATCAGACTCCACGTCTCTTGCGGTGTATGCACGGCCACACTCACAAACCGCTCCGGCGCGTACGCCGAAAAGAACGTGGTGTTCTGCATCCAGGCGTGACGATCCGAGGCGAGCCCCACGATCTTGACAATCAGCTGGATCACGTAGATCGCCGAAACCACCCCGATCGTGCGCCAACGGTATCGGTCGCACGACGAGGCCAATGAGCTGAGCCCCGTGAGAAAGAAGCCGAACGCAAACAGGTTCGCCGCCGCCGGCCAGAATACCGCCGCATCGACCTTGTCCGACATCGGCACTCGAGGACCCTGATGCTCCAAGAGCTGATTCACCATGCCAGAACCTGGCATGGGAAACGGCCACACCGGCTGTGGCATCGGTTGCGCCACCGGCTGCTCCACCCGCGTCGTGTGAATGCCCGCATAAATGCCCAGCCATGAGGCCAGGGCCAGCAAGGCCGTGCCGGCCGCCGTCACCGTCGCGTGCGTGAAAAGCAGCTTCACACGACTGACCGGTTGCGCCAACAGCATCTCCATCGTGCCCCGTCCCAACTCGCCGGACACGCAGTCCGAACCGCGGCCAATCGACCAGACGGCCACGCACATCACCACGATGAACTCGTCGTACGTCAACGCAATACGCCCGGGATACGTGAACATCTGCTCGAACGGCACGGGAAAGAACCGCTCGAAATCCCGGAATTGCTCCAGAATTGTCCGAAATCGATCGGCGGGAAACAGGCTCACCAGCCAGACACGCACCCAACAGAACGCAAACATGACCAGGGCGCTGGAGAGGCAAAGCAACTGCGATTCACTCAGGTACTTCCGAATCAGTGGTCTGTTCATGCGTCTGACGCGCCCCCGGGACATCGTCCGGCTCATTCGCGGTCTATTCACTTCCGTGAAACCGATCGTAAATCGCACGCAATCCCAACGGTTCGATCTGAACCTGCTCCAGCGGCAAGGTGGACAGCCAGCCGAGCAGGGGAGACAGTGCACCGGGCGTCTCCATGACGACCCGACCGGACTCGTCCACCTCATACGACAGCGGGCCGTTGACGAGAGCCGGCGCTTCGGGCAGCGGGCCACGCACGGACGCGAGAATGCGATGTCGCTGCCGCAACTCCGACATGACTTGGGTGTGGACCAGCTGGCCGGCTCGCAGAATGCCAACACGGTCGCACACGTGTTCGACCTCCGATAACACGTGCGACGAGAAAAGAACCGTCCGCCCGCTTCGTCGCACTTCCCCAATCAACTCCAACACCGTGCCGCGAACCGTCGGATCGAGATTGGACGTCGGCTCGTCCAGAATCAACAACGGCGCGGCCGTGGACAATGTCACCGCCAGGGCCAGCTTCTGACGCATGCCCGTCGACATGGCACTCACGCGGCGCGATACGTCCAGCTCCAGACGCTCGGCCAGCCGGACCGAGTCGGCTCGACTTCCCCCAGGACGCATGTCGGCGAAGAAACGCAAAATGTCGCGACCGCGCATCCGGCGAAACAGACGCGCCTCGCCCGGCAAATACGCCACCTGCCGCCGGACTTCCAGCGAACGATGGACGCAGTCCAAGCCGTTGATGAGCGCCGAGCCCGACGTGGGCCGCACGAAACCCAGCAGCAACCGTAACAGCGTCGTCTTGCCCGCACCGTTGGGACCCAAGAGACCAAACACTTCCCCAGGTCGCACCCGCAGGCTGCAGTCGGCCAACGCCGAAATCGCGCCGTACCGCTTCGTCAGTGCTTCTGTCTCGATGACCACAACTCACCCTGCCGCGTATTCCGCGAAGTGCCAGAAAAGGGAAGCCCGAATGCGGTCGCGTGCCGCGCCGATTCGAACCCCACACGCCGCACACGATTCTAGCGACCTTCCACCGCCAGCCAAATCGGGGTCCCCCGCTAAAGAACGAGCCGCGGGCTCGGAAATGCCCCCGGCACTCCTCGCCCGCAGGTGGCACTCGACAGCCGCGTCAAGGCTCAGCCCGAAAGACGCGTACACCTTGTAGGACGGGCACTCCTGCCCGTCCACGCGGTTCGGGACGGGCAGGAGTGCCCGTCCTACGTTTGGCTTCCGCTTCAACTGCGCGACTTGAATCGCCGAGGAATCGCGTAGACCTCGTCGGTAAGCTCCGCTTCACGGATGTCGCGAGGGTCGAAGGTCCGTACGTCGCGATGGTGCGAGGAACGGCCCACTACCTCCCAGCTCTCCGGCGTCGCAATGATCTCGTAGGGGCACAACCGCGTCCGCAGCGGTTTTGCGGCCCCAGGTTCGCCCACCGCGATCTGCAACGCACGCCGCAAACCAATCGCCTGCAACACACGGTGCACCACGTGCGTCGCTTGCAGCGGATAGTCCTCCAGCCCCCGCACCGAACAGGAGTCTACGAGACGCGCCACGGAGTGCTTCATATCTCGGGATGACTGCGACAATAACTTGGCAGTGGACTGCCGCAGGATCTCGCTGCAGCCCGGAACGACCTGCAACACGGAGAAGTGGAGCGCGGCGACCAGCGTTGTCAGTTCGTGCGACTCCAAGGTCGGAGCGACCATCAGATCGCCGTTCGGCGATAAGCGGTAGCAGTCCGTGACGCCGTCGTAGTAGACGCTGACGCCCGCCTCACGCATTAAACTGAGGTCGCGAAAGATCGTGCGACGACATACCTCCAGTTGGTCCGCCAGTTGCGTGGCATTCAAGCCCCCGCCCGCCTGAAGGCGACTCAGTATCTTCAACATGCGCGTCTGGCGTCCCGGTACAGCGGCCCCCGTCATAAATGACTCCCTTCCCCAACAAACAGGTGGTCTTCGACGGGCTGCTTGAACGGAGACGGCACTTGCCACGGCCGCGCCGGCCGCTGGCAGGTGCTGGTGCCGATACGCCCCAGCCGTGCTCGGCACGCGGTGTTCGGCAAATGCCCTCTGTTAGGTCAATCGCATTCCGTCTGCCTAACCAAGCTCGGGACGCGGAGATTTTCCAATTTTCCCAGAAAACCCCCGTACGAAGGCGCTCGGTACCCCTACTTTGGAACTGCTTGAGCCGCCAGATGCGGCGCACTTCCGGCCGCCTCGTGCGATCGCCTGCAAAACCGGACCAGCGACCGCGGAGCCGGGCGCGGCCGAAGTGCCGTTCGAGAAGCGGTGTCACCTGTCACCGCGTCTCGTTGGCAACCTCCGCCATGCGCGTGCTGGGCAGCTCTCCGCGAATCAGCTGGGAGAACTGGGGGTTGTCCGCGTGCCGGTGGGCGAGGTCGTTGATGATGGCGCGGCGTTTAGTTTCTTCGAACGAGCCGTAGTCAACGAGGAACCCGAGAGCATACGCGGCGCGATCCGAGTAGCCTGTCAGAATGCTCGCCGGATCCCAGAACGGGATCTGGCCGGGCATGACACGATTGAAATGGGACACGACGCTCGTCGTGCAGTTGTTGGTGAACGTGTCGTAGAATTCCGGCGTGCGTTTCAGCTCGTTGATGCGCTTCGCCACGTCCAGAAACAGGTCGCGGGATTGTTTCGGCGTCGCCCGCGTGCGGTAAATGTAAACGTCGGCCTTTCGATGCTCCGTGCGGAGCTGAATAATGTCCCGTTCATCGGCAATGACGTACATCAGTTCGAACTGGCGCATCGAGCCGGCCACCGGCGAGTAGCTTTCGCCCTTCTCAAGCCGCACTTCCACCGACGCGCCAAGATACTGCCCGTCCCGAAACCCGAAACTCAACATGGTGTGTGCCAGGCTCGGGGTGTCTTTGAATGGCACAAGAATGAAGTCGACCGATTCGATGTCCTTCAGATCAAACGTCTTGTCGTAATGATCCACCACGAATGTGTGCTCGTCGATGTAGGTGCAGTGGCGGATGTTGTGGATCGTGGCCTTGTCTCCGCGGATCTTGGCGTAGGGGAGCATCGCCATGTCCGGTCGCCAGTCGCGGTTGTTCGACGGCTCGACCATGTCGTCCACGTTGTTGCGAAACGTCGAAGCGCAGCCCGACAACCCAACGGCAGCGGTTACCAATACCAGGCGGACTTTCGCCGACCAGCTGAACCAGCGAAGGGTGACCATAGTCTGAAAACCGGAAGGCTCGGGAACCAAGGGCCGTTGGCAGATCAGCGCGCGTCAGCCGCCACGGCAGAAGAGCTGCACGTAAATACCCGGAAAGGCGTTTTGCCGCAAGATGGGTGTCACAGTGCGATACCGGGCATCAGCCGCCACGCTGCTGCATCATGGCGCCCAAACTCCGTACATGCCCCAGACAACCAGGAAACGCCGTTCCAGCAGCCATTGGCTGGCCAACACGCTCGACCCGCGCCAATCAGAATGACGGGCGGAATTTGTCCCCCAACGCACAGTGCGGGTGCTACACGACGCAAGAGAAGGCAACCAGGATGGCGACCACAATGGCCATGAATCCCACAATCCACTTGGCCGTACGCCAGGCGTGCTGCAGAATCGGCACCATCAACTCGTGCCGCGTCGCGCCGTAAACAAGACTGATCGTCACGATCAAGGGCACGGAATACCAGAGTTGGCTGGAGGACCACGTAGCAAACAGATTCGGCAGACTCATGGCAGACCCTTCACCGCTCGAGCACACCAACCGACCAGGATTAAGTCATTCTCGCGCGCGACACACGCCGATTCCCGGCCTACTTGCGGCGTTTCCTCGACGCCGCTTGCCGCCGATCCGGCGGCGGCTTGTCCGTCTGACCGGCGGTCGTCACAAGTACCGGCCCGGCAAACGCGTCGTAGATCGCCAAGATGTTCAGCAGGCCCGCGATCATCGTGTAGAGCGTACCCAGATCAAAGAACAAGTGGTACTTCTTGTGCCACTGTGCCAACTCGTCGTCGGGGGCGCCCGCGTATTGGCCGGGCCTGGGAGGAGCCATCAGGCCATCGAGCCACAGCGGGCGGTTCTTGGCCATCCGGCGATTCTGTACGACGGCGGGCAGGGCGGGCAGGCCGACGCCCAGTTGACAGAGGTATTGCCAGCGCTTGTCAGTCTCCGTCCACGACGCATAGACGACACGCCCGCCCCCCATGGCGAAACCAAAAAAATACGTCGTGAGGATACAGACCATGAAGAGCAGACCTTTGGCATAGCGCCGCTGGTACAGGTGACCTGCACCGGGCCACAGCCATGCCCAGAATGCGGCGAGACCGGGTTGCCGCAGATCGATCTCTATTTGGTCCTCACTTCCCAGTACGGGGGGATTCGCGGCCATGGCGGGTGGGTCTCCTCAGGTCCAACGACCGAAACGGTTATTCTAGCGAACCTTACAGGCGTGAACAGATCGGCTCCCGAGGATTCACTCGCACAAGGCGGTAGACGCGGCGAGGCACGGGATTCACGCGAGAACGCGTTCGGTGCGAAAGAGCTGACCGGGCGGTGGTCATGCTGTCCATGAGGTCCGTGCTGACGACGTAACCGCGGACAGCTCGTCGTAGACCGACTGGATCGTGCCGGCATCGATTTGCGACAGCTGTCGGCCCGCACCGGCCACCAGGGCCAACTCCGCCAGCTGACTCACTTTCCGCGGCACGCCTTGAGTGAGTTCGTAGAGCTTCAGCGCTGCGCGCGGATCGAACACGAGCTGCTTCGTGCCGGCCGCAGCCAGACCAGACTGCAGAAACCCCCACACGTCCTCGGGATCCCACGTTTCCAGCTCGATCCGCAGCTCGGCAAGGTCCAGAACGCGTTGGTCAAGTCGGGGCAACTGACGGATATCGGCGGCCGCGACCACGGTTAACGGGCATTCCTGGGCCGATGCGTGCCGGAGCAGGCGAGTCACGTGAGCGAGCACGTCCTCGGCCGCCTCGCCGGCGTCATCCAGCAGCATGATGGTCGGCAGCCGTTGATAGCGGTTCTCGGCCAGCCGATCGACGATCTGGCGCCAGAGTTGAAAGGGCGTGTCGGGTGGTTGCGGGTTCCGGCGCAGTTGCGTTGCCAGTTCCCACAGGAACTCGCGCGCCTCAAGTGCGTGGAGATTCACCGCGGCGACCTGGCATCCTTCGGCGCGCAGTTGGCGGGCGAAGACGTCCAGCACCATGGTCTTCCCGCTCCCCGCGGCGCCCACGAGCACACCCATCTGCCGCCGGTTTTCGACGAGAAACCGCAATCGCGCGAGGGCCTCTTCGTGCGTCGGGCTGCAGAAGAAGAAGCGGAGGCCGGCAAAGCCACCAAAGGGTGATTCCCGCAGCCCCCAATGCTCTGCATACATCCCAGCGCGTCCTGGTGAAAGGCGGTCGGTCTCGTAACTCTTTACCTAATCGGTATAATCGTCAGGGGACTTTGGCGGAAAGCACATTTTCCCCGTGCGGCGAGCTGTCGGCAGAGCGAACCCGCACGGCGGAGGGTGGCGAGGGGCGAGTGACGAGCGAAGGAGGCGAGACGACCGCTCCGCGCGTCTGCCTGCCGCGAGACGTTTCACGATTGGCTTGCACGATGCCGGCGCGGAAATGCCGATGAGACCCAGGTTCTACGTGGAATCGCCGATCGACGCCGGCCTCGCAACGCTTCGCGGCGCCGAGTCGCATCATTTGCAGCACGTGATGCGCGCTCAGATCGGTGACGAAGTCATTCTGCTGGACGGGACCGGACGAGAATATCTGGCTCAGGTGGCTCACCTGGGCCGTTCGGACGTGCGGTTGACGATCGTGCGTGAGGAGCCGGTCGACCGCGAGTTGTCTCTGCGACTGTGCGTCGGCGTGGCCTTCCCCAAGGGCGAGCGTCAGCGGTGGCTGGTCGAGAAGATGGTCGAGTTGGGGGTGGCGCGCATCGTACCGTTGCACACGTCGCGCAGCGTAACGGACCCTCATCGGCACAGTCCGGCGAAATTGCAGCGGACGGTGATCGAGGCATCCAAGCAGTGCGGCCGCAACCGCCTCCTGGAAATCGCGGACACGATGGACGTGTCAGAGTACCTTCAGTCCGCGCCGCCAGATGCAGTGCGGTGGCTGGCGGATCCTTCCGGAACACCGGCGCTGTCGGGGACCGGCACCGAGACGGCGGCCTACCTAGCCGTTGGGCCCGAGGGAGGCTTCACGCCCGCCGAACTCGCCGGTGCCGAGTCCGCCGGGTGGCGGATTGTCTCGCTCGGGGCTCGTACCCTGCGAATTGAGACGGCATGCCTTGTGCTCGCCGCACTCGTCGCCGCGCCCGGGCGGACCGAGCAGTCGCGGTGAGTCGTCACGGGAATCGCGCTATCGCCCCAGCGCGACAGAGCCCTTGGGTGAGCGGCAGGAATCTGTTTACCGGTAGGACGGGCACTCTTGCCCGTCGAACACGCACAGGACGTGCAAAAGTGCCCGTGTTACGGGTAGCTTCTCAGCTGCCGCTCGCCTTGAGACTGTCCCCTTGGGTCATCCCCCCAGCTTGCCGCGGGCCTCCTGCAGCGACTTCTTCGCGTTCTCCAGTTGCTCGAGGGCTTTCCGCAGCGACTGCGCGTCCTCGGTCGGCAACCCTTTGAGCGCCTCGCGCAGGTCGTCCAGTTGGCGAGAGACCTTGTCGAGTTGCTCGGTGATCGCGCGCCGGTCGAGCTGCGGCGCTGCGGGTGGCACGCCGGGCGGATTGATGCCGAAGGGCAACACGCCCCCTTGGCCAATCTGAATTTGGAACCCGCCGCCCTGTTGGTACTTCTCGTACAGCTGGTGCGCCTCCGGGTGGTTCTTCTTCAGCTCATCCGCGTTCTTCGCTTCGAACTTGCGCGTCGTCTCCTTGCCCTCGATTTTTTCCGTGACCTCGACGCGAATACCCTTGTCCGGATCGTCGTTGATCTTGATCTGGCGGTCGTTCTCCTTGACGGTGATTTCCTTCACGCCATTGACGGTCTTCATCTGGATCTGCTGCCCGCCACCGGCGAGAATGCCGCCTTGGAACTGAATCTGGATCTGCCCGCCCATCGGGACGGCCTGACCGATGCCGGCCGGCGGATTCGGCTTCGGATTGAGCACGTCGTCGGCATTCCGCGCGATGGCCGGTTTGTCGCTGGCCGCCAGTTTCTGGAGGGCCTGTTTCGCCGCGTCTTTCGTCTCCGCGTCGCCGCCGTCAAAATGCTCTTTCAGGATCTCAAACGCGCGCGCGGCCGCCTCCCGGCTGGCCCCCAACGCCGCTTCAGTGATCGCTGGGATGGCGGTCTTGCCCAACTGCTTCAGCTTCTGACCGGCCACCTGCCGTTTCGAGAAACGATCGGCGTCGAGTTCTTGAATCAGCGTCGGAATGTCCTGCTCCGCCGGCGCCTCGGCCGTGGTTTGCGGTTGCTTCGCGGCCTCTTCAGAAGCGGCGGCGACTTTCGCGAGCAAGATCATCGCAGCGGTCAGTAGAAGTGTGCGGTGCATTGTCATGGCAATTGGCTCCTCGATGCAGTGTTCGTTGGTGCAGCATGCCACGATTTCGAGACGAGTGCAAGAGACTCGCCCGGTCTTGCACTGCCGGACGGAGAGATCGGGGAGCAGCTGGGCCATTGCTGTCCGTCTCGACCGGGACTAACAGGACGTTCCGGCCACCGCGCGGGGAGGACTTCCGAGTCTTGGTCGGCCTGTGGTTAACTAGCCTGCGAACGCGCCGCGTGATATCCTATCAATTGTTCGATGGAGTGTTCGTGAGTAACATCTGTGCGCCGTGCGCGCATGCCGGCGGTCTGAAATCCGAAGCACGGATAACGCGGATCCTGAATCTCGGTTTTTGGGCCGTTTTTTGCGGCCGCAGGTCGCTGCATGCCGAGCTGAATCAGATTAACCATTTGGGCTAGCGTTATGGTCATTCCCGTCCTGGTAGAACCGATCTCCGCCAATCAGTTCCGTGCTGCCACCGGTGAGCCGCTCAGGTTGGAAGCCGAAGGGCCGACACGGGACGAGGCGATCGAGAAGCTTCGTCGGTTAATTGACAGCCGCATCGCGGCGGGCGCTGAATTCATAGATATCCCTGTGCGTACCGAGGCGCACCCGCTTGGGCCATTTGCCGGAATATTGAGGAACGACCCCCTTGTCGCCCCGTGGATGGAGGCGATGGCCGAGTACCGGGAACAGACGGACGGTAATTCGGGGGCTTCATGAGCCTTTATGTTCTCGACACAGACACGCTGATCTTGTTTCAGGTTGGCCAGGAGTCGGTGTGCAGCCGCCTCTTGTCTGTGCCCGTCGAAGAGCTGGCGATTACAGTCATTTCCGTCGAAGAACAGCTTTCCGGTTGGTACACCCTTGTGCGGAGAGCCAAGGACGCACCGCAGCTGGCTCGCGTCTACCAGCGACTGGCAGACACGGCACGAATGTTAGGGCGGTTCCCGGTCCTTTCTTTCACCGAAGCCGCAATCGGGCGATTTGAACAATTGAAGAAGTTGAAGCTTAACGTGCGGCATATGGACCTTCGCATTGCCGCCATTACGTTGGAGCATCACGGCACTCTCGTCACCCGGAACTTGCGGGACTTCCAGGACGTGCCGTCGCTCAGAATCGAAGACTGGTCCGCGTAAACCCGCTGGGATCACGTGACTGCCAGAAAGACGGCAAGTGCGCACCATGTATTTATGGCAGAAGGCTCCTACGGGGCAGGAGGCGGATCCTGCGATGTCGGCGCGCCAACAGCCGGTAGTTTGACGAACGACAGCAGGAACCGATCGGGCGCGAGTTTTGGACCGGCGGCCTGGAACGTGAAGCCTGCTTTTGCCATTTCCTGTGTCACGGTGTCCTGTGAGATCATGCGGCGATGACTCGCCTCGCGCCGGCTCAACGGAACCGTTGCCTCGCGATCGAGAACAAAGACGCATCCGCCGGGGACGAGTTTCTCGTGGAGCTTGGCCAACAAGGTGTCACCGTTAAACAGCAGGTGGTAGCTGTCCAGAAAGAACACGGCATCGATCGGTTCGGGGCCGAGTTGCGGGTCGCCTTTCTGTGTGAGAAAGGCGGGGAGCGACAGGCCTTCGGGCAGCGGCGGACGTTCGTCTTTCTGGGTGGCCCATTCCTCGAGGACGACGTCCACGCCTTCGCCCGACACGCTCTTGAGAATCGGAGCGATCAACTGGCGCGCCTCGCCCAGCGCCACGAATGCGGTTCGCGGGTACCGCGCTCCATCAGGCAGGAACGAACGGGCGGCATCTTCGGGCGAGCTGATCGGTTGGAACGGATCGGGATCGCTCCCCGGTTCTTTCGTGTCGCGCGGCCGCTGGAAGATCAGCAGGAACGGGTCCTTCTCCTGCCACACGTCGTCGGGGCATCCGTGGAACGCGAATCCCTCTTCCCTGGCCTCGCGCACGACCGTGGTTTCGGCAATCCAGAAGTGTTTGTTGCCTCGCTGCTCGCGATCGACCCATTCGCGCAGCACACCCCGGTTCCTGTCGACGATGACGAGGTAGCCGCCCGGTTTCAAGCCGCGCCAGATCGCGCGGAGCAGTTCGCGCGGCTTCGTCACGTGGTGGTAGACGTGGTGCATGAATGCCAGGTCGGTGGAATCGGGCGGCAACTGGGGATCGTCGGTCTTGCCGAGCACCGGGCGGACTTGCGCGACCCCGTCCTCGGTGGCTTTCTTTTTCAGCCCGTCAACGAGATCCTTGGTGATCTCTTCCGCGTACACGGTTCCGGATGGGCCGACGACTTGCGCGAACACCCACGTGTCCTGGCCCTTTCCCGCACCGATGTCGGCAATGGTCGCGCCGTCACCTATTTTGAGGCGCGCGAGCAGGGCCTTGACCGCCGCCTCGCGATTCCTCGCTTGGGACGCATCGGACTCCCCCTTTTTTTGAGGAGCGGGTTTCCCTTGGCCCGGATCGTCGCCGGCCACGACGTGCCCGGCGTACCACGCGACCAGGAGCCACGCAGTCAGGATCAATGACGTGATTGTTCGAGTTCTCATGCAGGTTGCTCCTCGGTGTTAGATCGCGTGGCGAACCATCTCATGCAAGACTCGCATTCGCGACGCTCCGGGCGCGTCGAGCCGCACCGTGCGTGTGTCCGCGAAGGGCGGCATCAAGCCAACGGCCGGTTCAGTCACCTCCCTACGTTCCACGTCTCCGTGGTGTCAATCGGCCGATCACCGTGGCGGATGAAAATCGCGTCGGATCCCGAACCGACCAACTCAGGCAGATCACCCGCATCGGGCTCTGCAAGCACGCTGACCGTCCGAATCCCTCGCGCCGCGCGCGGCCGCCATCATTTCAGTCCCCGGCGTTGCAGCAGAGGCCCGGTCCCCGGCTCCTTGCCGCGGAACTTGCGGTAGAGCGTCATCGGATCTTCCGTGCCGCCGCGAGCGAGGATGTTCTCGGAGAACGCTTTGGCGGTCTTGGCGTCGAAGATGTCGCCCGTTTCCTTGAACGCCTCGAACGCGTCGGCGTCAAGCACTTCCGCCCAGAGGTACGAGTAGTAGCCGGCGGAGTAGTCGCCGGCGAAAATGTGCCTGAAATACGTGCTGCGGTATCGGGCGATGATCTCAGGAATCAGTCCGATTCTGGCGAGACTGTCCCGTTCGAAAGCCGCCACGTCGATGGTGCTGGTCGCTTCGAGCGGCAGCGTGTGCCAGTCCATATCCAGGAACGAGGCGGCCAGGTACTCGGTCGTGGCGAACCCCTGATTGAAATGCCGCGCCTTGCGAACCTTCTCGATCAACTCGTCCGGCATCGGCTCGCCCGTCTTGAAATGCCGGGCGTACATCCGCAGCGCGTCCGGTTCCAGGGCCCAGTTCTCCATGATCTGGGACGGCAGTTCCACGAAATCGCGGGCCACGTTGGTTCCCGCCAGCTTCTCGTAGGTGCAATCTGACAGGAGTCCGTGCAGGGCGTGCCCGAACTCGTGGAACAGCGTCCGCACCTCGTCCACCGAGAGCAGGGACGGCTCGTCGGCGGTCGGTTTCGAGAAGTTGCCCACATTGTAGATGACGGGCCGGACATCCTTACCGTTCTTCTTCGTTTGCTGCCGCAGTTCTCCCATCCAGGCGCCGCCGCGTTTGCTCGCGCGCGGGAAGTAGTCGACGTAGACAATGCCGACGTGACTGCCGTCCGCTCTCGTCACCTCGAACACGGCCACGTCCTCGTGGTACTTCGGAATCTCGGTGAGTTCGCGCAACTGGATCCCGAACAGTCGTTGCGACAAGGCAAAGACGCCGTCGCGCACGTTCTCCATCTTGAAGTACGGGCGGACCATCTCCTCGTCCAGATCGTACTTCGCCTTCTGGACTTTCTCCGCATAGTACCACCAGTCCCACGAGGCGAGTTTAAAACCGCCGCCCTCCTGATCGATCATGGCCTGCATTTCGGCCGCTTCCTCCTTGGCGCGTGCCAGAGCCGGTGCCCAGATCTCGGCGAGCAGTCTGTAGACGTTTTCCGGTTCGTGGGCCATGTTTCGTTCGAGCACGAAATGAGCATGGGTCTTGAACCCGAGCAACCGGGCACGCTCGGCGCGCAACGCCACCATCTTGGCGAGGATCGCGTTGTTGTCCAGCTCGTCGCCGTTGTTGCCGCGGTTGATGTACGCCTTGTAGATCTTCTCGCGCAAGTCGCGCCGCTGCGAGTACTGCAAGAACGGGATCATGCTGGGTTTGTGGAGCGTGAAGACCCACTTGCCGCCGTGCCCGCGCTCCGCGGCTGTCTCCGCCGCGCCTTTGACCACCATCGCGGGCAGGCCGGCCAGATCGGATTCCCGGTCGACCACCATTTCGTACCGGTTCTCCTCCTTCAACACGTTGTTGCCGCACTTCAACTCCAGCACCGACAGCTCCGCGTTGATCTCCTTGAGCCGCTCCTTCTGCTCGGTGGACAACTTCGCGCCTCCGCGGACGAAGTCTTTGGTGTACTCGTCCAGCAACTTGAGTTGCTCGGGCGTCAACCCGAGCGATTCGCGCTGCTGATACACCGCGTTGATGCGATCGAACAACTGCTGGTTCAGCAGGATCTCGTCGCGGTGCGCGGAAAGCCGCGGCGCCATCTTCTGAGCAACGGCCTGCAACGCGTCGCTCGTCATGGAAGACTCCATGGAAGAAAACACCTTGTACACCCGGAACAACAGCGCGCCCGTGCGCTCCAGGATCTCGACCGTGTTCTGGAACGTCGGAGCCGACCGGTTGTCGAGAATCGCCTGGACCTCCCGCTGCTGCGCTTGCATGCCCGCCTCGAACGCGGGTTCGTAGTGCTCCA
>Ga0194111_10004307_pt1 | contig 16636 bp, 17 predicted proteins | sample TA2KigC300mmetaG_FD_146194 | JGI IMG/M metagenome (GOLD analysis project Ga0194111, IMG submission 146194) | Freshwater microbial communities from Lake Tanganyika, Tanzania - TA2015033 Kigoma Deep Cast 300m | ecosystem: Environmental > Aquatic > Freshwater > Lake | place: Tanzania: Lake... | reverse complement strand
TGCACCCTGGCGTATTATTCTGAGGGGAAAATGACAACTTAAGACCTGTGACTAATCAGTAATTATCCAAATATACCGAGTTGCCTTCAAAAGGTAAAATTTGGCATGGTCGTGATTTATCACGCCGGGTTTACGGGCGCAATAAATTGCGCCCCTGCGAAATAAATCTTTGATTACACCTTGTTATTATAACTAGGGGCATTGAAGAGATTAGGGCAGCTATCAAAACTATGATATATTCATAATGGCAGAGAATCTGGTGGTCAGAGCTAAAAGCAATATAGCTAAAATAACAGGAATTATAATAGTAATATTATTATATATGGCCCCATTTTTAGATAAATATTATTATCTCAAGGACGTATGCTTGAATAAATCTAGTTTGGAGATTAATAACAACGGGGAAAAATGGGGGGACGAACCGCCTTATTACGTGGAAAATTTTGTCAATCCAAGCAAACCGGGCGTGATGTGCCATTCGTCTTCCATCGTCATGGCAGGAGAGCAGAAAATTTTGTGCACCTGGTATGCCGGTTCCCGGGAAGGCGCCGGGGATGTGGCCATTTATCGCGCGGTTTATCAAGAGGCCACCGGCAATTGGAGTGAACCGCAGGTGCTGGTGGACCGCCGTCAATGTTCCACGGAACTGCGGCGCCATGTCCGCAAGCTGGGCAATCCCGTGGTGGCCAAGGATAGTCGGAACAGGCTGTGGCTTTTTTACTCGTCCACGGCATTCGGGGGCTGGTCCGCCGCCTCCCTGAATTTCAAAGTCTCTCGCGATGACGGGAAGACCTGGAGCGCCAGTAAAAAATTAATCTTGAGCCCTTTTTTCAATCTGTCCACCAACGTCAAGCATCCCGGGGTGAACCTCCAGGAAGGGTCGTTTCTCCTGCCGGTATATCATGAATTCATCAACCATTTTCCCCAGTTGCTGTTATTCTGCCCGGAAACCGCAGAGCCCCGGTATGAAATCCGGAGTATCACGCAGGCCGGCAGGGCTATTCAACCTGTCCTGGTTCCTCAGGGGGGAGAAAATCTGACGGCCTTTTTCAGGAACACGGCCCGGCAGAAAGAAAAGTATATTCTCATGGCTCAGAGCAATGATATGGGGGCCACCTGGTCTCCGCCGATGAGCACTTCTCTCCCCCATCCCAATTCCGGCCTTGTTATGGTTAGAATGGACGACGGCGCTTATTTAGGAGTGATCAATTACTCTTTTTCCCACCGCGAGAATCTCACCCTGGTCATGTCCCGCGACGCCGGGAAGACCTGGGATATCCTGAAAGTCCTGGAACAGGGTGAAGGAAAGGAATACTCCTACCCCGCCATCACCCGCAGCCACCGCTACTATCATGTCACCTACACCTATGAAAGAGAGCGCATTAAACATCTAGCCTTTAATGAAGCCTGGCTTAAAAGATTGAGAGACCATGGTAATTAAAGAATATTTCCAATGCATTTTCCCGTATGTATTCATTACATATCTATTTCTCCGAATTATTTCATTTAAAACCAATATTACGTTGATGAAAACTTATTATAAGCTTGCCGTCTTTTTATTTTCTGCTTTTATTACGTTTTACCCCTTTACAGGTTTATCTCTGGCTGATTATTTATTGTCTTTGAACCCTAACTTTTCCATCGGCAGCCTGGCGCTTTTTATTATTTTGTTGTCTAATCAACTTAGCCGGAGGCCGATGGTTTCCAATAGACATCTTGGGGAATTCAGTCTGTGGAATGTAACTTTTTCGCTCTTTTTATATTTGTCTTATCTCGGATTTATTACCCATGATATATACCCCCTGGGTTATACTTTTTCCATCTGGTTTCTGGTTATGGCTTTCATAACGATTATCTTGATCTGGCGGGGCCATCCCTTGTCATATGTTTTTATCGCCTATATCGCGGCCTTTAATCTCAAGTTATTGCCATCCCTAAATTTTTTTGATTACATTACCGACGGTTTTCTTTTGGTGATCTCTCTTGGCATGCTCGGCTATTTATCCATCAATTATCGGCAATTGAACTCTCCTTCCGGTGGCGCGGCGGCGATGCCGGTCAAATAGAAGGGGTGGAACTAGACGTTGGCGTCTTGGCGGCTTGCGTGAGTATCGCCAAATTTAGGCTTGAATTTTTTGATTAAACTGGCAAAATGTAAGATCTGGGGCAAATCCCGGCCTTCCATTAATCGGGTTGCGTTTCCGTCCTCTCCCACCGTCCACCCGGCCCCGGAAGCTGTTGGCCGAACATTAAGGAGCGGATTATGTTTTTAGATCCCATCCTGGGATGGTTTTCCAATGACCTGGCCATTGACCTGGGTACGGCCAATACCCTGGTGTATGTAAAAGGAAAAGGCATTGTTTTAAGCGAACCTTCGGTGGTGGCGGTGCGGAAAAACGCCCGGGACCGGGACCGCAACCGGGTCCTGGCCGTGGGCCGGGAAGCCAAGATGATGCTGGGCCGCACCCCCGGAAATATCGTGGCCATCCGTCCTATGAAGGATGGGGTCATCGCGGATTTCGAAATCACCGAGGCCATGCTGCGCCACTTCATCCGCAAGGTGCACAACCGCCGTTCCCTTATCCGGCCCCGCATCATCGTCTGCGTGCCCTCGGGGATCACCCCGGTGGAGAAGCGGGCGGTGCGGGAGTCGGCGGAGTCCGCGGGGGCCCGGGAAGTTTATCTTATTGAAGAGTGCATGGCTGCGGCCATCGGCGCGGGGCTGCCCATCACCGAGCCCATCTGCAACATGGTGGTGGACATCGGCGGCGGCACCACGGAAGTGGCGGTCATCTCCCTGGCCGGCATGGTCTATTCCAAGTCCGTGCGGGTGGGGGGCGATAAGATGGACGAGGCCATCCTCCAATACGTCAAGCGGACCTACAACCTGCTCATCGGCGAGCGCACCTCGGAGATCATCAAGACCACCATCGGCAACGCTTATCCCGGCGAGCGGGAAACCATGGACGTGAAGGGCCGGGACCTGGTTTCGGGGATTCCCAAGATTATCAACATCGATTCCGACGAGGTGCGCCAGTCCATCCAGGAGCAGATCGACACCATTGTGGCCACGGTGAAAACTGCCTTGGAGCAGACCCCCCCGGAACTGGCCGCGGACATCGTGGACCGGGGCATTTACCTCACCGGGGGCGGAGCTCTGCTTAAGAATCTGGACATTCTGCTGCACCAGGAAACGGGCCTGCCCATCAAGCTGACGGAAGATCCCCTGGCCACCGTGGTGCTGGGTTCGGGCCGGGCTTTGGACAACCTGAACATTTTGAAGGAAGTAATGCTGGATTGAGGCGGCTTTAGCCTTGCGCCCCCACAGTCGCTACCGCACCTTCTTGCTTCTTGCCGCCGCCCTGCTGCTGACCATCTCGGTGCTTTCCCTGGGTTTGAAGCGCGCTCCCGTTTTGAAAAGGGTGGAGGGGCTGGTGGTTTCTCTTACCGCCCCGGTGCTTCAGGGACTGCATTATGTGGGCCGCACCGTCAGGGGCGTCTGGGAAGGGTATTTTACGCTCCTGGAGGTGCGCCAGGAGAATCTCGCGCTCAAACGGCGCCTGGAAGAATATGCCCAGAAGGAAGTGAGCTATCGGGAAGCCCTCCAGGCTTTGCAGCGCCTGGAGGCCCTGCTCAACCTGAAGCGGCAGTTGGCCCAGCCGGTCATCGCGGCGCACGTCATTGCCTACGACCCCTCCCTGTGGTCCCGGTGCGCCATGTTGGACCAGGGCGGGGACCACGGGGTGAAAAACGGCATGCCGGTGGTGGCCGCGGAAGGCATCGTGGGCCGGGTGGTGGAAGCCTATGGCAGCTACTCCAAGGTGATGCTCATTGTGGACCGAAACAGCGGCGCCGACGCCATGGTGCAGCGCACCCGGATCCGGGGCGTTCTCCAGGGGCGGGGGACCAACCGCTGTTACCTGGACTATGTGCCTAAGACCGCGGACGTGCAGCCCGGGGACCTGGTGCTGGCTTCCGGCCTGGGAGGCGTCTATCCCAAGGGCCTGGTCTTTGGCAAGGTCAGCGCGGTCAGCAAGAAGAATCCGGGAGTCTTTCAGGAAATCGAAGTGATGCCCGCCGCGGATCTCTCGGCCCTGGAGGAAGTCCTGGTGGTGAAAGCGGTCAACCTGGCCATCTCGGAAAAATGACGGCGCCCTTTCTCCTTTTCACCCTGGCGGGGCTGGGGATTTTTTATCTGCAGAACCTGATTTTTTTCTCCAACGTCCGCCTGCGCCTGCTGGCGCTGCTCATTTTCTTTGTGGCGCTCCGGCCGTCCCTGGCCCTGGGGATTTCCCTGGGTCTGGCCTTGGGTCTGCTCCAGGACAGCTATGCGGCCACTCCTTTCGGCCTCCATCTGGGGGCCTCCCTGATGCTGGTGGCCACGGCCCGGTTCCTGCGGCCCCGGATGCTGCTCCAGAGGGCGGGGTCCTTGCTGCTGGCCGGCCTGGCGGCCCTGGTGGTTCAGGAAGGGACCTGGCAGCTAATTATGCTGGTCTCCCGTGGTCCTGGCATTCTGACGGGGAATCAACTTAAATATCACGGCCTGGAAATCCTGGGGTCTTTGGCCCTGGCTCCATTAATGGCCATTCTGGTAAAGGGCGTGGAGGCGGTGCTGCGCCGCTGGGGCTGGCGCCCGCCCCGGGAAGGGGCGTTGTCAGTGAGCAGTGAGCAGTAAGCAGGGATTAGGGAATAGGGAATAGGAAAAACCGAAGACCGAAGACCGTTAATATGGAGCGTAAGAACCCCTTAGGTTTCCTGGGTTTTCAATACCTGGGAGGCGCTTCCGGAGGGCTCATGTCCCCGGAGGAACTGGACCGCGTCCGCTGGATTTTGTCCGGGATGGCCCTCTTGGTCCTCTGCCTCTTCGGGCTTTTGGTTCTGCGCCTCTGGTTCCTCCAGTTGGTCCAGGGGGAGGAAATGCGTCAGCGGTCGGAAACCAACCGCATCCGCCTCCAGGACCTGCCGCCCTGGCGGGGCATGATTCTGGACCGGAGCGGCCAGGTTCTGGTGGCCAACCGGCCCAGCTATGAAGTGGCGGTGGTCCTGGAAGACGTGCCCGACACCGCCCTCCTGGCCCGGCGGCTGGGGACTTTGCTGCGCTGGGATGCCAACCAATTGGCGGCTCAACTGGAAAACGCCCGGGCTGCCGGCCAGAGTTGGGTCCGGCTCAGGGGGGATTTGACCTGGGAGGAGATGGCCCTGGTGGAAACCTTTCAGCCGGAGCTGCCGGGGGTTCTCATTCAGGTGCAGCCCAAGCGGGAATACCGCCTCATGGGAATGGCGGCCCACGCGCTGGGATACCTGGGAGAGATCACGGATACCCAGATCAAAGGCGGCCGCTTTCCCGGCTACAAGATGGGGGATTACCTGGGGAAATGCGGAGTGGAGCTGGCTTGGGAGAATTACCTGAGAGGCAAGCGGGGGTACCGTCGCATCGAAGTGGACGCCTATGGACGGGAGTTGGGCCAGTTGGACCGGCTCTTTCCCACCCCCGGGGCCAACGTGCATTTGACCCTGGATTTGAAGCTGCAACAAGAGGCCGAAGTCTGCCTGGCGGGGAAGACCGGGGCCATCGTGGCTGTGGATCCCCGGAACGGCAAGATCCTGGCCATGGCCTCCTCTCCCAGTTACTCCCAGGAGGCCTTCGAGCGGGGCCTCACCCCCAAGGAATGGCAGAAGCTGAGCACCCACAAAGACCACCCCCTGGAAAACCGGGTTTTGAAGGGCCAATATCCCCCGGGCTCCACCTTCAAAATCGTGATGGCGGTGGCGGCGCTGGAGGAAAAGGTCATCACCCCCGCCACCGTTATTTCCTGCTCCGGGGCGTTGCCCTTCGGGAACCACGTGTTCCATTGCTGGCGCAAGGGCGGCCATGGGGGCATGGACCTGCACAGCGCCCTGGTGCAGTCCTGCGACATTTATTTTTACACGGTGGGCCGACGCCTGGGGATTGAGCGCATCGCCAAGTGGAGCCGACGCTTCGGCCTGGGGCAGACGAGCGGCTTGCTGCTGGACAAGGAGATGCCGGGGCTGGTGGCCTCATCCGCCTGGAAGATGGGCCGCTTCAAGGCCCCCTGGCAGGAGGGAGACACCCTGTCCGTGGCCATCGGCCAGGGCTACAACCTGACCACTCCGCTGCAGATGGCCCAGGTGGCGGCGGCCATAGCCAATGGCGGGGTGCTCTACGAGCCCCAGCTGATGGAAAAAGTGGAAAGCCCCGCGGGAGAGGTCCTGTTCCAGACCCAGCCGGTGGAGAAGTCCAGATTGGAGGCCAAACCCCAGACCATCGCGGCAGTACAGAAGGCGCTCCAGGGAGTGGTGGCCTTCGGCACCGGCAAGGCCGCCAAACTGCCCCAGGTGGAAGTGGCCGGCAAGACCGGCACTTCCCAGGTGGTGTCCCTGGAACGGGAGAAAAAAGGAGGTAAAGGAACTCAGAACCATGCCTGGTTTGTGGCCTACGCGCCGGCGTCCCGGCCCCAGATCGCCGTGGCGGTGATCGTGGAGCACGGGGGCGGCGGCGGGGCAGTGGCCGCGCCGTTGGCCCGGAGAGTTCTAGATGCGGCTTTCCCCGCCCCCCGCCTGGCCCGGTCGGTGGGGACCGGCGGGTAAATTTCTGCACCACTTAGTACAGTGGTTCATAAATACGGTAACGTATTTTTCCCTATGCCGCGAGGCGTTTTGGGAGTGCCAAGGGCAGGTTAATTTTATGCCACAGATCATTAATACCGTTTTCGGATTTCGGTTTTCGGTTTTCAGTTAAAAGAAATTGTATTATCAATAAGTTAGCCATAGAATTAGTTACATCTGAAACTGAACTTGGTATAAGATCGCGCCGCGTAAACCTCCATTCGCCTGGTTGAGCGATCTGCTCGTAATAACTTTGAAAAACTAGGAGGCGTTCCTCCAGTTCTTCGAGCGATTGGATGTCGTTGGGCACCAGAGCCTTACGTTGTAGAATGGAAAAGTAAATTTCCATCTGATTCAGCCAGCTCGCAAGAACCGGTCCATGCACCAGTACCAGGTTGCCGTAGCGTTGTGGGAGGCGCGCCATGGAGCGTGGACCCCGATGCGCCGAGTCGTTATCCACGATCCAGAATACCCGCCTGGCCTCGGCATAGGGTGGCCGGCTCATAACATCGGCCACCAGCCGATCGAACGGCTCGATGCCGTTTTGGGGCTCACAGCGGCCAAACAGTTTTTGACTCGGTGAACATCACGCGCCGCCAGGTAGACCCAGGCGCCGCAGCGGGCATGCTCATGGTCCACCTTCATCACGGCGCCGGCCACCGGGGTATTTCTGTACGTCACCGGATGCCCTGGGCTCGGGAACCGTAATGGGGAATTATTTCCGGCGCCTAGAATGAAAACAGTGGATTTAAGAGGCCTCTTATCTTATTATGAAAGATAACCGCTAATAATCGGGGAGGGACCTGTCATGATACGGAAAGCGTGGGTCTTGACGCTGGCCGTCAGCCTGTTGTTGATGGGGACTGGCGCCGCCTGGGGACAAATGGGCTATACCATGAGAAGCGCCGAAAAGGGCTTCGCGACGCCTCCTCCCAAGAAACCCGCTTCGTCGGTGATCTTTGTAGACGCGGCCGTGGGACGGCCGCTGGGACTGGCCACCACGGTGGTGGGGACCGCCCTTTTTGTGGTGACCCTCCCCTTCACCGCGCCTTCGGGCAGCGCCGGGGATGCGGCCCATGCCCTCATCGTCCAACCCGGAGGCTGGACTTTCGCCCGTCCCCTGGGCCGCAGCGCCCCCCAGTACGAGGATAAGGGAATCTTTCAACCCACACCCGCCACCGAGTATTGAAGAGAACTGCGGCAGTCAGGGAAAAATTTAACCCTAAGGGACAATCGAAAAGCAACAGGTGCAGGGGCGTAATATAAATCGCGCCCCTATAAAAACCGCCTCCTGGCTTAGCGAATCTGGGGGAATATTAGGGGAGGTCTTTGCGGGACCTCCCCCTTTTTATTAGGGGCCGTTATGGTAATGCTCCTTGGGGGCGGAAAAATTCTTGTACTGATTTGCGGTCAACAGGCAATGAATGTAAGGCGGGGAGACCCCGCCCGACTTGTTTTATACTTGATTCCCTTTCAAATGCAACAAATACAATTTGTAACTTATTGGTATTCCAGGTTTTCCTAACCGAAAACCGAAAACCGAAAACGGTATTAGGCGCCCTGGTCCTAGCGGGTCAGGGGCAGGGTCCAGTCCGGCTTTCCAGAGATTGCCCACAGGATGGAAGCCTGCGCCACTCATGCAATTCTCTTTTGTGGTTCATTTCCTCTTGGATGTAGCCGCGCCATGGACGCCGCCGCCCCCATGAACCGCCGGGCACCGGTTGTCCCATTGGGGAGAGCTGAAAACACAGGGGCCTTCTGCGTTCCTTCAATCTGGAAAAAACTCAATGCCCGCCAACAGGTAAAGCAGGGCCGCGGCGGCCAGGAAAGGGCCGTAGGGCAAGGCCACGGTGCGCCACTGCCCCTTTCTCAGGCGACGGGTCATCAGGGCCTGGGCCAGGCCCGCGCCGGTGCCCATGGCGGCGCTGTAGAAAATGACCACCGGCACCGCTTTAATCCCCAGAAACGCGCCAATAAAGGCTATGAGCTTGATGTCGCCGCCCCCCAGACCCATCTTCCCGGCCCACTTCTCATAAACCCAGGCAACTCCGTAAAACAAGGCGCTCCCCACCACGGCCCCCAAGGCCGCCTCCCAAAACCGCAGGTGGGGCAGCACCAGGGACAGGCCCAGACCCAGGACCGCCCCTGGCACAGTGATGACGTCAGGCAGAATCCAGTGTTCCAGGTCGATGGCGCTTAAGGTTAGCAGCGCGGCGCCAAAGGGGCCGTAAACCAGCAACAGATAGCTGCCGGGAAAGCGGTGCCACAGGGCCACGGCCAGCAGGCCCCCGGCCAATTCCACCAGGGGATAACGCCGGGAGATGGGTTCACGGCAGTGGCGGCAGCGGCCTTTCAACCGGATGAAGCTTATCAGCGGCAGGTTGTCCTGCCAGGGGATGGGGGCGTGACACCGGGGGCAGCGGGACCGGCCCCGCCAGAAAACCTCTCCCCGGGGCAGGCGGGTAATGACCACATTGAGGAAGCTCCCCAGGGCCAGACCCACCAGAAACGCCAGGACATAGCTCATCGAGGTTTTCGGTTTTCGGTTTTCGCTTTTCGGGGTGAATCCATGATGGAATCTTAAGTGGCCAACCAGTGGCCGACACAAGAGTAGTAGGCGTAGGACAATCGGTCATCCATTGTTGGTCTCCAATTTCATTAGGATTCAGTTTAACCGAAAACCGAAAACCGAAAACCCCTTTACGGGGCCACCATCTGAAACTCCTCCACCTTGTTCAGGGGCATGTTCCAGTAGCCCATATCGGTGGTGCCTTCCAGCAATCCTCCCACAAATACCTGCCCCCGGAACTTTTCCCCGGAAATGGTGTAGATCTCTGATTCCCGGTAGCGGTCCTGCTCCGGCCCCAAGAAGCGCACCCCGTGGACCACGCTCAAGGGCACCCAGGTCTGGGTGCCGCCGATCTTGGCCACCAACTCCTGCCGGGTGCCCGGCAGCCTGAGATTCCACACGTAAAAGGCTTTGCCCTCATCAGTGAACACCTTGCCGGGATAAGTGGGCAGCGGGGGCGGCACCACCTCGGGGGCGCAGGCTGCTATCATCAGACAGACCCAGACGACAAACAGTGCCCCATATCTTCCATTATTTTTCCGGCCGCTGGGATTTTCCCGGTCCATGCCCCACCCCCTGGCGCGTCGGTGGCCGCCCGAAAGGTTCGAGCGGTTTGGATATTGGATCAACATATCATAAACCCGGCTGGCAGGGAGAGAAATTCTTTTTCGACGCCATTCCCCGGGGCTGTTGCGCATCACTAGTTTTACAGGATTTGGAATGTCTTACAATAATGCAGATTAATAACTTTTATGTCCTCTTGTGCCAGACTTAATATCAACATATATGTTATAAGCCAAAAATATTATTAACATTATTGTTAGGTTTAATTTTGACCATAAGGAGACAAGTAATTGGAATTATTAATAATTAAATATGGCATGGCCTTTGCTTATAGAATTTCTTAAACCAGGCTTACCAAAACGGGAGGAAATGGTTTATGAATTCGGCAGACACTGCCTTTGTCTTGGTCTCCGCCGCCCTGGTGATGCTTATGACCCCGGGGTTGGCCTTGTTTTACGGCGGCATGGTGCGCAGCAAAAACGTGTTGGGCACCCTCATGCAAAACTTTATCATGCTGGGCGTCATCGGGGTGCAATGGGCCCTCTTCGGCTACAGCCTGGCCTTTGGCCCGGATGTGGGCGGCATCATCGGCAATCTCGATTGGCTCGGGCTCAACGGCGTGGGCCTGGAGCCTTTCAAGGCTTATTCCGAGACTATCCCCCACCAGACCTTTATGATTTATCAAGCCATGTTCGCCATCATCACTCCGGCCCTGATCACCGGCGCCTGGGCCGAGCGCATGAAATTCAGCACTTTTTTGGTTTTCATAATCCTGTGGGCCACCCTGGTGTACGATCCCGTGGCTCACTGGGTCTGGGGCGACGGCGGCTGGCTCAAAGGCCTGGGGGCCTTGGACTTTGCCGGGGGCACGGTGGTGCACATTAATGCCGGCGTCGCAGCCCTGGCCGCGGCCCTGGTGATGGGACCCCGCAAGGGCTGGGGGGGCTACGGCAACGGCGCCGAGGCCTTTATCCCCCACAACCTGCCCATGACCGTGTTGGGGGCCGGGCTGCTGTGGTTCGGCTGGTTCGGCTTCAACGCCGGCAGCGCCCTGGCTTCGGGCGGCCTGGCCAGCACTGCCTTTACCGCCACCCACCTGGCCACCTGCGCCGCGGTGCTCTCCTGGACCGGCCTGGAGTGGATCATCCGGGGCAAGCCCACCTCCCTGGGCGCGGCCTCGGGCGCGGTGGCCGGATTGGTGGCCGTCACTCCCGCGGCGGGTTTCGTAGGTCCCATGTCTGCCATCATCATCGGTCTGGGCGCGGGCAGCATCTGCTACCTGGCGGTCCTGGCCAAGGTCAAGTTGGGCTATGACGACTCCCTGGACGTGGTGGGCGTGCACTGCGTGGGCGGCATCTGGGGCGCCCTGGCCACCGGGTTGTTGGCTTCCAAGGCCATTAACTCCGCAGGCGCGGACGGCCTGTTATTCGGCAATCCCCAGCAGTTGGTGATTCAGACCCTGGCGGTGGGCGTGATCATCGTTTTCTCCTTCATCGTCAGTTGGGGGCTCCTCAAGATTCTCGACGCCACCATGGGCCTGCGGGTGACGCCCGAAGAAGAAGTCGCCGGTCTGGACCTGTCGGAACATCAAGAAGCCGGCTACAGCATCTAAATTAACCTCGGGAGGTTTAGCATGAAAAAGATAGAGGCGATTATCCAGCCTTTCAAGTTGGAACCGGTTAAGGAAGCCCTGCACCAGATCAGCATCCAGGGCATGACGGTCACCGAAGTCAAGGGTTTCGGGAGGCAAAAAGGGCTCCGGGAAGTTTACCGGGGCATGGAGTATCAGGTGGATTTTCTTCCCAAGGTGAAGATCGAGGTGGTGGCTTCGGATGAAAAAGCCCAGGCGGTGGTGGATGCCATCATTGACAAAGCCCGCACCGGCCGCATCGGCGACGGCAAGATCTTCGTCTACCCGGTGGCCGAGGTCATCCGCATCCGCACCGGGGAAACGGGGGAAGGCGCAGTCTAACCCAGGGCCGGGACCTGGTCCGGGAATATGCCGGGCCGGGTCTCCTTTTGGCGATTTTAATTGAGACCCAAACTTCGGTAAAAGGAAGGAGAAAATATGCGCTCAAAGCTGGTGGTAGTGTTAGTGGCGACTTTGGCCATGGTCATTTTCGCCGCCTCCGTCGCCCTGGCCGATAAGATGCTCTGCGTTTCCCGGCAAGAACTCAAGGGGGAAGAAACAGTGGGGGCCTGCATCGCCCGGGGGGATCAGTTTGCCATCATGGATGATAAGGGGGTGGTTCGCATCTTATCACCCAAAGAAATTGAGTTGATGAAACAAACTAACCCTAAACTTTTTGAAATGAAGGCTTTTGGCATGAAACACCAGGAACTGGCGCCGGAGATCCCCAAATTGCCCCCTTTAGCGGTGCCCAAGACCGGGGCCATGTAGGTTCTCCCCAGTCAAGGGCGGCAAAGGTTTCAGAAAGCAGGGCCAGAAGGTTGTCACTGGCGGGACGCCAATGTCACTGAACCTACCACATCTCCTAACAGTCACCCCGTCACACGGGGAGAAGGAAGAATACCGAGGAAGCTTGCTTGTTATACCTAAAACCCAGGGATTCTGAGGAAGCAAGCTAAAATCCGCCACTGAATCGCGGGGCCGAATCTGAGAAGCCAATCTATGAAGGGGGAGTACGAAAATGAAGAGAAGTTTTATTGGCTGGGTTACAGGGTTTTTCCTGGTTGTCGCGATGGCGGGTTTTGTCGGAGGGGGACTGAGCCAGGCTTGTGCCGAAGAGCCGGTAAAACCGCCGGAAGAGCCGGCGCCGCCGGAAAAACCCACCTGGACTCTGCAAACGGACGTTTATAATCAGTACGTTTTCCGGGGCGTGGCCTTGAGCCGGGACAGCGCGGTCCTCCAGCCGTCCTTCACCGGCGCCTACAAGGGGCTCACGGTCAACGTCTGGGGCAACTTCGACACCAGTGAAAAGAATCCCTTCGGCGTCCAAAAACGGCGCGGCCCCCGGTGGAACGAAACGGACTTCACCATTTCCTACACGTACGAGGTCATCAAGAGCCTCAATCTTACCGCGGGCTTTATCTACTATTTGCTGGACAAAAACAACTCGGCCTTCGACCAACGGGAGATCTACGGCGGCTTCGGGTATAAACTGCCCTGGTTCGAATTCGGGTTCGCCGCCTACCGGGAAGTGGGCGACTTTCCCGGCACCTATCTCCAATGGTATATCACCCGCAGCCAGGAACTGCCCTGGTATGGCATGAGTCTGGACCTGTGGGCCAGTTGGGGGGCAGAACTATCCGATTCTAAGTTGGCGTTCCCCGTTCCCCATGATCCCACCAAGCTTTACAGGTCCCTCCACGCCGGTCACCTGATGGCCACCCTCAACATCCCCCTGGGCAAATATGTGAAATTCGCCCCCAGGGTGATGTATTGGTACGCCCTGGGGGGCGATTCCACCGCGGTCATCAGAGGGCTTTCCTGGGACCAGAAACCCAACCACTTCGTGGGGGGCGCATCCATCATCGTTACCTTCTAAACATGGAATATCCACTGGGGAACAAGGGCGGTTGGCCAACCGTCCTTCCCACTTAATCTCTTAGCTTTGCTTTTGGCCTCCCCCCACCTCAGAAATAAGGAGCGGGCTGGCCAGCCCGCTTCCTTTTTCTGACGCCGCCCAGTCGAAAATTTGTGCCGCCTTGGGTCTGCGCCTCCCCACCGGCCTTTACTGCACCGTCAGGTGATAAGTGACGGTCCCGGTTGTTTTTCAGGCGGCAGATTTTTCTTTTCCTCGCTTTATCGTGGGCCGTGACTCTTCCCCCCTCGTTGACTTTGTGTTAATTTGAGCTGCATGTTGAAAGGCGTTACATATTCCCCTCCAGCGCCGAGTTTATAGAATATGCCTGAACCCTTGTCCAAAGGCTTTCCTGCCATGGTGGCCCGTCAGGACTTCCCTTATCTGCTGGAAGCCTTAATCCGCCGTGGTTGCCAACTGATGGGACCGACGCTCCGCCGGGGGGACCTGGTTTACGGCCCCCTCCACGGGGTTGAAGACCTCCCCCGGGGCTGGCGGGATTGGCAGGCTCCGGGCTCTTTCCGCCTCCAGCCCCGGGAAGACCAGGCCCTTTTCGGCTACGGCGTGGGCCAGCACTCCTGGAAGTCCTTTTTGTTCCCCCCCCGCCAACTCCTGTGGCAGGCCCGGCGGACCAGGGGCGGCTTTGAGTTTATGCCCCGGGAAGAAGACCACCCCCGCTACGCCTTCATCGGGGTCCACCCCTGCGACCTGACGGCCATCCAGGTGCAGGACAAGGTCTTCCTGGAAGGGGCCTATGTCGATCCCACTTATGGCCAGCGTCGACTGGGGGCCTTCATCGTGGCGGTAAACTGCGGCCATGCCTGCGGGACCGGGTTCTGCGCCTCCATGGGCGCGGGTCCCCGGGCCGCCCCGGGGTTCGATTTGGCGCTGACGGAAGTCGTTTCTCCAAATGGGCCTCATTATTTCTTGGTGGAAGCGGGGACGGAAGAGGGGGGCGCGGTTCTGGGGGAAATCCCCCACCGTCCGGCGGCTCCGGAAGAATGGCAAGCCGCAGAAGACCGGATTAAACAAGCTGAAAACCAAATGGGGCGGTTCGTTCAGACCCGGGGTCTGAAAGAACTGCTCTACCGCAATTATGAACATCCCCGGTGGGACGACGTGGCCAGCCGCTGTCTCACCTGCGGCAACTGCACCTGGGTCTGCCCCACCTGTTTTTGCCATACGATGGAGGACGTTACCGATCTCACGGGCGAGATCGCCCAGCGCTGGCGGCGGCTGGACGTGTGCTTCAGCGTGAATTACTCTTATCTCCACGGGGGCAGCGTCCGGGTTTCCCCCCGGTCCCGCTACCGCCAGTGGCTGACTCACAAGCTGGCCACCTGGGTGGACCAATTCGGCTGCTTTGGCTGCGTGGGCTGCGGCCGCTGCATCACCTGGTGCCCCGTGGGCATTGACCTCACTGAAGAAGTCCGGGCCATTGGGGAAAGTGAGAACCCGTAGGGGCGCGATTTATCCGCCCCTTGTCATGGAAACAATAAATTGCGCCTCTACTTGACCGAATTGAGTTTCACCGAGGTCTCTAAAAGGAGAAGCCCATGGAAGACCTTGAAGCTTTGCTGGCGGCCCACCCTTTTTTCCAGGGCCTGGCTCCCAGGTTTCTCAGGCTCATCGCCCCTTGCGCCGCCCGGGTGACTTTCAACGCCGGCCAGTTCCTGTGTCACGAAAACGAGGAGGCCAAACAATTCTTCGTGATCCATCACGGCAGGGTGGCGGTGGAGATTTACCGCCACCGGGGCGGGCCGGTGACCATTCAGACCCTGGGTGACGGAGACGTCCTGGGATGGCTGGGATTTCTGAAGCCCTATCACTGGCACCTGGACGCCCGGGCCATGGAACTCACCCGGGCCGTGGGCCTGGATGTATTGTGTCTGCTGGAGAAATGCCAGCAGGATCACGAGCTGGGCTATGAGCTCCTGAAGCGCTATGCCCATTATCTGGCGGTGCAGTTCCGGGTCACCAAGCTACAGATTATGGATATGTATGGAAAATGAAGACCGGAGACCGGGGACCGGAGACCGGTAATATGGAGATGTCACTTGATGCATTGATCCACCCGGCGGCGGCCCAACCCATGGCGCCGCGCCAGTTCCTCGTGCAGAATGTGCGCCGGGAAACCCCGGACACCTTCACCCTGACCCTGGCGCGGCCCAACCCGGAAGAGGGCCTGATATTTGCCCCGGGACAGTTCAACATGCTCTATGCCTTCGGGGTGGGGGAAGCGCCCATCTCCATCAGCGGCGACCCCGACCGGCCCCACCTCTTAGTGCATACCATCCGGGAGGTGGGGAACGTCACCCGGGCTTTGTGCCATCAGAAACCGGGACGCGCCATCGGAGTTCGGGGACCCTTCGGAGCCTTTTGGCCCGTGGCGGAAGCTCAAGGAAACGACGTATTGGTGGTGGCCGGGGGTTTGGGGCTGGCCCCCCTCCGCCCCGCCATCTATTACCTCCTTTCCCGGCGGGCGGCTTACGGCAGCGTGGAGATCATTTACGGGGCCCGGACTCCCCAGGACCTTCTATACCGCCGGGAACTGGAGCGGTGGCGGGGCCGTTTCGACCTCCGGGTCCATGTCACCGTGGACGCGGCCCCCAGCGACTGGAAAACCAACGTGGGTGTGGTCACCGCACTCCTCCCCCGGGCCCGGCTGGACCCCTTCCACACCGTGGCCTTCCTTTGCGGCCCCGGGGTCATGATGCGCTTTACGGTGCGGGAGCTGCTGAACTTGGGACTCAAAGAAGACCGCATCTTTGTATCCCTGGAGCGCCACATGAAGTGCGGGCTGGGGATGTGCGGCCATTGCCAGTTGGGGCCGGTCTTTGTCTGCAAGGACGGCCCGGTCTTCCGTTATGACCGCGTCAAGGACTGGCTGGATCGGCGGGAGGTGTGATGCAGGTTTTAGGTTTCAGTTAAAAATATTGATTATCAATTAGTTAAGTAGTCCCTTATGAGTCGGTGGCTCACCCGTAAATTTGAAAAGGTGCTTGCTTGGAGGGGCGCCCCATTCTTGTAACTTTGAACCTTGAACTTTGAACCTTGAACTTTTTGAAGGAAGCCAACATAGCATGGCCAAAAAGAAACCCAAGCTGGCGGTCTGGAAGTTCGCCTCCTGCGATGGCTGCCAACTCACGCTGCTCGATTGCGAGGACGAACTCGTCACCCTGGCGGGAGCGGTGGAAATCGCTTATTTCGTGGAGGCCAGCCGGTCCCACGTCCGGGGCCCCTACGATCTTTCCCTGGTGGACGGCTCCATCACCACCCTCCACGACGCCGACCTGGTCCAGGAGGTGCGGCGCACTTCCAAAGTCCTGGT